>ENA-OPDI01000002-OPDI01000002.1-human-gut-metagenome-genome-assembly--contig:-NODE-2-length-327882-cov-12.146208_pt1 | contig 327882 bp, 302 predicted proteins | sample MGYA00241262_ERZ501504 | MGnify/ENA primary metagenome ERZ501504 (study PRJEB25962, sample SAMEA2042570) | human gut metagenome | biome: human gut; feature: human-associated habitat; material: faeces...
ACCAGCGGTGCAGGAGTCAGAATCCTGTGCCTTACCACTTGGCGATACCCCATCAATGCGACAGCTCGTTTATATTATCATATGTTTCCGACAACTGTCAACACTTTTTTTGAATTTTTTTAAATTTATTTTTCAAGAGTGAATTCTTTCAGATATTGACTGTTCCAGAAACGGTCCGTTACTGGCTGCCAATATTCAAATATGATCTTCCCCTTATTCCCTTGTTCTGAGAATCTCCCTTTATCTTCTCCCTTTCCAATATAAATTTCGAGAATCTCTCCTCTTCCAGATTCTTTTCCTTGATTATCATAAAAGCAAAGTGTCATTCCCTCACTCAACTCTCCTCTGACAAACTCAACTTCCATGGAGCCTTTCCCTTCTTCGATGATTTCCATTCGTTCAATATAAGTAAGGCTTCCTTCTAATTGATGCAGCTTATAAATTCGTTTTCTTGCTTCTTCATTTTCTTTTGAAGGTTCCTGTTTTTTTAAATATTCAAAAAATCTCATGTTCTTTCCTCCATTGCTCTGTTCTACTTTATCATAATTTGTTTCCATATGAAAGTCTTCTCTGTAAAGAAAGTTCTCTTTATATTTTACATTTTAGCAGTTGACACTTCCTGATTTTTATGTTAGATTGTCATTATTGTAAATGATTTAAATACAATGATAAGGAATAGTAGAATATTTAAGACATTCAGAGAGTTGCTGGATGGTGCGAAGCAATTGTTGATGATATTTGAACTCGCCTTTGAGTAGCATGCTGAACTTACAGTAGGTATTGCCGGAGTCCAACCGTTATAATGGAGAGATATCGGTTTTATAACCCGTATCAGTAAGAAGTGCACGTTTCTTTATAACGTGAATTAGAGTGGTACCGCGGAAGTTTCTTCGTCTCTATCCTGATAAGGATTAGATTCGGAGTTTTTTTTATGTTATCGTACATTTATTTCATCCGATACATGATACCCCGTATCCACCTTTCAATACTTAAAACATACCTACAACAATCATTAATTTTTGAAAGGAGCTTCACAGCAATGATGAACCCAAGCAAATATGAAAGACAATATTTTATGCCACCTGAAACGTCCCTTGACTGGACAAAGAAAGAATATATCACTAAAGCACCTACATGGTGTAGTGTTGACCTTCGTGATGGAAATCAGGCTCTGATCATTCCGATGAGTCTTGATGAAAAAGTTGAATTTTTTAAACTTTTAGTAAAGGTTGGTTTCAAAGAGATTGAAGTTGGTTTCCCTGCTGCTTCAGAAACAGAATATACATTTTTACGTACTTTGATTGAAAATGATCTGATCCCTGATGATGTTACCATTCAGGTTTTAACACAGGCAAGAGAACATATCATTAAAAAGACTTTCGAAGCTTTAAAAGGCGCAAAAAGAGCGATCGTTCATGTATATAACTCTACTTCTGTTGCACAGCGTGAACAGGTATTTAAAAAATCCAAAGAAGAAATCATGAAAATTGCAACAGACGGTGCAAAATTATTAAAACGCCTGGCTGATGAGACAGACGGTAACTTCTTATTTGAATACTCTCCAGAGAGTTTTACTGGTACAGAGATCGACTATGCATTAGATGTATGTAATGCCGTTCTTGACGTATGGCAGCCTCGTCCAGACTGGAAGGTTATCATCAATCTTCCTGTAACTGTACAGCTTTCAATGCCTCACGTATATGCCAGCCAGATCGAATATATGAGCAAACATATGAAATACCGTGAAAACGTAGTTTTATCTCTTCATCCACATAATGACCGTGGATGCGGTGTTGCTGATACAGAACTTGCCTTGCTTGCAGGTGCTGATCGTGTCGAGGGTACTTTATTTGGAAATGGTGAACGTACAGGTAACGTTGACATTATCACTCTTGCATTAAATATGTATACACACGGTGTTGATCCAAAACTGGACTTTTCTAACTTACCAGAACTTACAAAAGTCTATGAAAGATTAACAAGAATGTCCGTTTACGAACGTCAGCCATACACAGGACAGCTGGTATTTGCTGCATTCTCTGGATCTCATCAGGATGCGATTGCCAAAGGTATGCACTGGAGAGACGAAAAACATCCAGAGCACTGGAATATCCCATACCTTCCAATCGATCCACACGATGTTGGACGTGAATACGAAAGTGATGTTATCCGCATCAATAGTCAATCTGGTAAAGGCGGTATCAGCTATGTACTAGAAGAAAACTTTGGATTCCACATTCCTGGAAAAATGCGTGAAGATGTAGGTTACACAGTCAAAGATGTATCTGATAAACGCCATCAGGAATTAGTTCCAAGAGATATCTTAAAAGTATTCAAAGAAGTTTATGTAAACATTGATGATCCATGCAAATTAAAAGAAGTGCATTTTGTACAGAAAGACGGTGGCATCGAAGCAGAAATCTCTTTAGAGAAATCTGGTGTTCCAAAACTTTACCACGGAAAAGGAAATGGTCGTCTGGATGCTGTAAGTAACGCTTTACAAAGACACAGTGATATGCATTACTCTATCGTTACTTATCAGGAACACGCTTTAAATGTTGGTTCTAACTCTCAGGCTTGTGCTTATGTTGGAATTCAAGAACCAAATGGTAATGTTACTTGGGGATCCGGAATCCACGAAGACATCATTACTGCTTCTGTATTAGCACTGATCAGCGCTGTAAACCGATTAGATCAGTAGATTTTGATTTAAATAACTGAAATTATTGGTGAAATATTATAAAAATGGTTATATGTCTGCAACGCGCTCTCGCTCGACTCACTACGCAGCTGTACTAAGCTCCTGAATGATCTTACGATCATCCACTCGCTAAGTGCAGGCGTGTTCCTACGGTCGCCGACATATAACCATTTTTATAATATTCAATAATTTTAGTTATTGAAACCACTAATAAGTGTGTATGCTTTACTGTATCGGTATGTATAATAAACATCTGTCTACCACTACATAAATCAAAGATCTATAACATTCAACATACACACCACTTAAATTTTTCAATTCTTGTAATTGTCCACACTTTAGACTTCTCATATACTCAAAATCTAAAGTTGGCCAACTACAAAATTAAAATTTCATTTTCCAGCAGATTCACCGCTGCCATCGCATCTTCTGTATAATAATCTGCTCCGATATTCTGTGCGATATCTTCCGTCACAACAGCTCCCCCAACCCAGATTGGTTCACTGCATCCTGCTTCGTGAAGTGCTTTGATCGTTCTTTCCATTGATGCAACGGTTGTTGTCATTAATGCACTTAGCCCAATCGCTTTTGGCTTGTATTTCTTATAAGCTTCTACTACCTTTTCAACTTTAACGTCTTTTCCAAGGTCGATGATCTTATATCCATAACTTTCCAGTACAACTTTCACGATGTTCTTTCCAATATCATGAATATCACCTTCTACGGTTGCTATGATGATCGGTCCTTTTTCTTCTCCATCATTTGCTGAAAATGTTTCTTTAACAACTTCAAATGCTTTCTTCGTTGTCTCTGCTGACTGAATTAACTGTGGCAGGAAGATCTTTCCTGTCTCATAGTCTTTTCCTACGATATTTAACGCTGGTATGATCACTTCATTAATTACTGTCAGTGCTTCTTTATCTTTCAGTTCTTCTTTTGTGACTTTCTCTACTTCATCTTTTAATCCGTGAATGATCACATCTTTTAATGTGAAGTTTGTTGTTGCCGCCGCTGTGGCTGGTTTTGTTTCTTTATCTTTGGACTGGTTTTTAATATAAGTCTGACTATCCACGTCTTTGTAAAACAGCACATGAAATGCATCTATGGTTCCCATCAATTCTGCATCTAACGGATTGATGATCGGTAAATCCAATCCTGCTTCCATTGCTAATGCTAAAAATGTTCTATTTAATAACGGACGGTTTGGCAATCCAAAGGATACATTCGATACCCCTAATACGGTATGGACACCTAATTCTTTTTTTACCATCTTGATCGCTCGGAGTGTTTCTTTTACTTCTTTTTGCTGTGCAGATGCTGTTAATGTCAGACAGTCGATGATGATATTCTCTTTACCGATTCCGTATTCAGCTGCTTTATTGACAATCTTCTTGGCGATTTCAAATCGTTCTTCTGCTTTCAGCGGAATTCCGTCTTCCAGAGTCAGTCCGATCACAACTCCTCCATATTTCTTAGCAATCGGGAAGATTTTTTCCATGACTTCGTCTTTACCATTTACAGAGTTGATCAATGGTTTTCCATTATAATAACGGCAGGCATTCTCAATCGCATCTGCTTCGGAACTGTCAATCTGTAATGGAAGTGTGACAACTTCCTGCAACAGACGTACAACCCGTTTCATTGTCTCTGGCTCGTCAATTCCTGGAAGTCCAACATTAACATCTAGTACTTCCGCTCCAGCTTCTACCTGTTTAACTGCTTCCACCACAAGTTCATCATAGCGCTCTTCTAACAACGCTTTTTTCATCTTTTTCTTACCCGTTGGGTTTAGACGTTCTCCGCAGACGATCACATGATCTCCAAACGTAACTGTCTGTGTCTGACTGGATACTCTTGTTTTCTTCTCAACTGTTCTCTCTGCAACTGCTTTAGGCGCAGCTTCTGCAAGTTTTCCTATAAATTCTGGTGTTGTTCCACAGCATCCACCAACGATTGCTGCACCTCTTGCCATATAATCTTTCATAGATTCCACATATTCTTCTGGTGTCACATGATAGTGTGTTTCTCCATGTTCTAAACATGGAAGTCCGGCATTGGGCTGTAACATCACTGGAATACTTGCTTTTTCTAAGATTTCGTCAATGATCGGTTTTAATTCATCGGGTCCTAAAGAACAATTAACTCCCAATGCATCAACTCCTAAGCCCTCTGCAACATTAATAAATGTTTCCGGATCATTTCCAGATAACGTTCTTCCATTTTGCTCGAAGGTCATTGTAACAAACACTGGAAGGTCTGTGTGTTCTTTGACCGCCAGAACTCCAGCTTTCACCTCATATAGATCACTCATTGTCTCAAACAGTACAAGATCTACTTGATCTTTTACTGTTTCTACCTGCTCGAGGATGATGTCATATGCTTCATCGAATGTCAATGTTCCCATTGGCTCTAACAGCTGACCGATCGGTCCAATATCAAGAACAATATAAGAGTCATCTTCTCTTCCAGCTTCTGTTCTTGCAGCTCTTGCATTCTCTACTGCTGCTAACAGCATATCTTTCGCCTCGTATTTTGCTTCTTCCATCTTTAATCGGTTACACCCAAATGTATTTGTTGTAATAAAGTCTGCTCCCGCTTTCAGATAGTTTTTATGAATCGATCTTAATAAATCCGGGCGGTCAATATTTAATTCTTCTGGGATATCCCCTGCACTTAATCCTGCGTTCTGGAGCTGTGTTCCCATCGCTCCATCAAATATTAAAAGTTCTTTTCCTAATCGGTTCTGTAACATCTTTGTCCTCTCTTTCTAAACGGGCAATCTTCTTTCATCACACAATTTCCACATGATTTCTTTCGTTTATCACTTCCGATACCAATCAATCCTAACATAGACTTCTGTGGGATCAAAAGATTATTTGGCGTGATCGTGACTCCGATCTTCCTTGGTATATCTAGTAATATAGCAATTCTTTTGTTGAATTCAAGTGGAAAATCTCCATATCCGGGACATGCACGATATGTTCGGTTATCAAACCCAAGTGTTTCTTCATATCTGTCACAATATTCTTCCAGATAAGCACTTGCCGCAGCATCCATAACCGTAGATTTTGTCATGTTAACCTTTGCATAAAACTTGATTTTACGCTCCATAACAATCCCAAGAGTGCATCCGATCAATATACATTCTTCACAATCTTCCAGCATATCTTCCATCTGCTGCCCTAAAATCTCATCCCCTGATTCCTCTAATCTCAATGGATCTTTCGCCAGTTTAAATCTTTTCACTATCACTTTGGGCTGTGCTATCTGTTCGATCTCTTCTATACATTCACCCAAAAGACTTGAAATCCCTAGAGTCAAACCTTCAAACATTGGTGCCTGATATCCAAGATATTTCAAGGCATTTTCTCTTACAACCTGAAAATCCATCTTAGTTTAATTCTTTCAATACAGCTGGAATACTGTCAAATACACGCTGCGCTGTTTCTGCACGATTCATTGTGTAAATATGAATCCCATCAACTCCATTTGTGATCAGATCAATGATCTGTTGTGCTGCGTAGTTGATTCCGATTTCTTTCATAGCTTCTGGATTATCATAATGTGCCTCGATCATTGTAGATAACTGATATGGGATCGTACATCCACACATCTTTGTTGTACGGATCAGAGATTTCGCATTCGTAATTGGCATGATTCCTGCAAGAATTGGTACTGTGATACCGATCTTTCTTGCTTCTCTGACTAATCTGTAATAATAATCATTGTCAAAGAAAATCTGTGTTACTAAATATTCTGCTCCTGCATCTACTTTCTTCTTTAATGCTTCTAAATCTTTCTTAAACCCATCAGCTTCCTGATGTGTCTCTGGATAACATGCTCCTGATAAGCAAAATTGTCCTTTAAAATGTTCTCCGATAAATTCATTTAATTCACTTGCATAGTGAAATTCCAGATTCTCAGGATCAAAGTTTGTTGCATCTGCAGGATAATCTCCCCTTAATGCTAAGATATTATCGATTCCTGCTTCTTTCAGACGTTCACATTCGTATTTGATATCCTCTTTTGTAGATGAAATACAGCTTAAATGTGCTACAGATTCAATTCCATATTCATGCTTAATGACTGATGCGATTTCTACTGTCTTACCTTTTGTAGATCCACCTGCACCATATGTAACACTAATAAAATCCGGGGATAATTTTGCTAATCCCTCAATCGTACTATAAATAGAAGAAATATTTCCTTCTTTATTCTTTGGAGGAAATACCTCAAACGAAATTGTTGACTTATTTTTTAAAATTTCTGATATTTTCATAGAATTTTGCTCCTTTTCATTATTTCTGACTAATTAACTATGATAAATTTTAACATGATATTTTATCACTGTAAAGGAATGAAATCATATCATTCTTCGTCTATAGATCGTAACTGATCTTACCATCGATTTCAGCGTAATAAGTTTCTTCTCCTTTTTTAAGAACTGCTTTCCCCATAGATGCTTCCATAAACTTTTTCTCAACACTTCCAACTTCTTCCACTGGTACGATCATTTCAAATGTTACATTATCCGTATACACTGTATCAAGCACTGGGATATGCTCTGTTGCTGTTAAATACTGAATCTTTCCAGATGTCGTGTAATCACAAGTGAGGCTGAGCATTACCCCAAGACATTTCTCGATCACCATACTTTCCTTGATCCCTTCTTGCGTACTTTTTGTGTACGCACGGATCAATCCTCCAGTTCCAAGAAGTGTTCCACCAAAATATCTTGTTACAACTGCTACCACATTATGTAGTTCCTGCCCTGTCAGCACCTCAAGCATTGGCTTCCCAGCAGTTCCACTTGGTTCCCCATCATCACTACAACGCAAGGCTGGCTGCTTTTCTCCGATACTGTATGCCCAGCAGTTATGCCTTGCATCCCAGTATTGTTTTTTTATCTTCTCTATGAATGCCTGTGCTTCTTCTTCTGTCTGCGCTGGAGCAATATGTGCAATAAATCTTGATTTCTTTTCTGAAATCTCTGCTTCTCCCTCTTTATATAAGATTTTATATTTTTGAACGTCCATCTTCTTCCTCCCTGGTCATGATCTCATCTAAGGACTCTGCCAATGAGATCGGTGTTACTTTATATTTTATCAGGTTATGGATCACACGATCTACTAATTCCATAGATTCTGATATACTTGGAACTGCATCCCACTCGATCACATTCGTTTCTTCCTGATATTTTTCCAGTTCGACTCCATACATCGTGTGTTCCTGATCTTCCATCAAATAGTAGGATACTACATTTTCCCTTTGTTTGTCATCATAAAATGACTGCTTCCCCTTTAATTGTTTTTTCATATTCTTCTCCTTTATACTTTATACTTTTGCCCCTTACATCATCATATTGTTGATTGTATCGTTTATAGTTACACGGTCGGTTTACTTGAACTTTTTTATTTGGTATAATACGTAACAGGAGGTTTTTTATGAAATATACCAAACAAAACATTCAGAAAAAGAGACAGATCTTATCTTCAGAAAAAATTCGTAGAAATTCTAATATTTCTCTCTTTCTTTTTAAATATGCTTTTATCATCTCCATTGCCTTGATCGTTACTGGGCTCGGCCTCGGGGTTGGTTTCGTACGTGGGATTTTAAAAACAACCCCACAGATTACAAAAGATTCCGTCCATTCCAAAGGATATATCACAACTATTTATGATAACAAAGGATCAACGATCAAAACACTTTCAAACCATGATTCCAACAGGATCTACACTCCTCTTTCTTCCGTTCCAAAGAATCTTCAGCATGCTTTTATTGCGATTGAAGATGAACGTTATTACAGCCATAATGGAATTGATCTGTATGGAATTATTCGAGCAACCTTCCTTGGTATCAGAAACCAATCTCTAAGCCAAGGGGGAAGTACTATCACGCAACAGTTGATCAAGAACAATGTACTTGGAATTCAGCCGGAAAAAACCACAATGGAACGTCTGGAACGAAAGATCAAAGAACAATCTCTTGCTCTTGAACTAGAAAAGATTGCTTCTAAGCAATATATCTTAGAAGAATATCTAAATGCGATCAATCTTGGAGAAGGAACACTTGGTGTTCAGACAGCATCACAAAAATATTTTAATAAAGATGTTTCTGAACTCACATTGTCCGAATGTGCTGTACTTGCAAGTATTACTAAGAATCCGACACGTTTAAATCCTGTAACCCATCCGGAAAACAACGCTTCCAGAAGATCACTTGTTTTACAAAATATGTTAGAGCAACATTATATCACAAAAAAAGAATATCGAGAAGCACTTAGTGATGATGTATACACAAGAATTCAAAAAAATGCTGCTGCTGCACCTGCAAAAAAAACAACAAATTCTTATTTTGAGGACGCATTAATCCTTCAAGTTGTAAAAGATTTAAAAAAGCAACTGGGGTATGACGAAACAAAAGCTTATAATGCTATTTACAGTGGCGGATTGAAAATATACTCTACTCAGGATCAACAGATCCAGAAGCTTGCAGATAGCGTCACAAACGATGCTTCAAACTATCCAAAAGCCACAAAAATCGCGCTTTCTTATTCTTTATCTGCAAAAACTGTTTCAGGAAAAGACGTTGTTTATTCTGATCACAATCTGCTTGATTATATGAGAAAAAATAACCTTGGAAATCAGTTGATTTTTACAGATGAAGCAAGTGCAAAGACAGTTGTTACAAAGTTTAAACAATATATTTTATCAAAAGGTGAAACCATTACAAATGAATCTTTCCAAACAACGATCCAACCTCAGATATCCATGACGATCATGAATCAATCTAACGGAACTGTAGAAGCCTTAGTTGGTGGACGTGGAAATAAGACTTCCGATCTTTCCTTGAATCGTGCTACTGGTACTACAAGACAACCAGGTTCTACTTTTAAGATTCTTTCTGCATTTTTACCTGCACTTGACAAGAATCATATGACACTTGCAACCGTATATGAGGATGCTCCTTATAACTATATTGACACTAACAGACCAGTACGCAACTATTACAAAGGTTATAAAGGTTATTCAACGATCCGCGAAGCGATCACAAACTCCATGAACGTTGTTTCGGCCAAAACCATTGCTGACGTTACACCTAAGACTTCGTTTGAATATTTGATGAATCTTGGTTTTTCCACTTTGGTGTCTAATGAGACAACTTCAAATGGAAATGTATATACCGATATTACCCAGTCCTTATCTCTTGGTGGTCTGACTTATGGTGTTACAAATATGGAATTGACTTCTGCATATGCTTCCATTGCAAATGGCGGAACCTACCAGAAACCTGTTTTATACACAAAAGTCGTAGATCATAATGGTAATATTCTTCTTTCTAATACTCAGAAAGGTAAGCGTGTCATGAAAGAAAGTACTGCTTTCCTTTTAACCGACGCTATGAAAGACGTTATTACAAAAGGAACTGGAAAATCAGCAAAACTTTCTTCATCTATGGCTGTCGCAGGAAAATCAGGAACTACTTCAAACAGTTACGATTACTGGTTCAGCGGTTATACTCCTTATCATACAGCTTCTGTCTGGATGGGCTATGACAAGAATACAAATTTTGCTTCTGATAACACTCATAAAAAAATATGGGCAAAGGTTATGAATGAAATCATAAAAACAAAACAAGAACAAACTACAGATTTTAAAAAACCAGCTGACATTGTAAAAGCAAAAGTCTGCAAAGAGTCTGGAAAACTTGCTATTAAAGGGGTTTGTGATCACGATCCAAGAGGCAGCCGTGTGATCACAGAATATTTTGAAAAAGGAACCGTTCCTACCCAGACCTGTGATATCCACGTTGCAGTTGAAGTATGTAAAACAAGCGATAAACTCGCCACAAAGAATTGTCCTGCAAACAAAAAACAAAGAAAAATTTACATTGTCCGCAAAAAGGGCAGTCATGGGAAAACAGCAGACACTCCTTATCTGCTTCCAAAAAAATATCAATCTGTTTTCTGTAAGAAACATTAACCGTTGATCTTCTATATTTTTATATTAAAAAGGGATTCTCTCAAATCAGAATCCCTTTTTTCTCTTTATTTCATACTCCTGCCTTTATTTTTTGATCTTCGGCTGAAAGATTAAAGATGCCAGATAAGAAAAGATCAATGCTGCTGATGTTCCGACTGCTGCTGCCGTGAATCCTCCTTCGAATAACCCTAGAAACCCATGATTGTCAACTGCCTCTTTCATTCCTTTCCATAAACTGAATCCAAAACCAGACAATGGGACGGTCGCACCACATCCTCCAAACGCTTCGATTCTTTTATAAATCCCCAGTGCCCCAAGAATAACACCTGCAATAACTAAGAGTACCATGATCCTTCCCGGCTGTAATGTCGTATGATCCATCAATATTTGCACCAGGATACAAATAATGCCTCCTACTAAAAACGCCCTGATATATTCCATTATTATCTTACTCCTTCCAGAAAGATTGCATGTGCGATCCCTGCAACATTTTCACCTTCATTAAAACTTGTCTTTGACATTAATGCTCCTGTTGGCACAAACAATACTTTCTTCCACGTTCCATCAATGAGCTTCGGTATGATCATCGATGCAAGAACCACTGCACTACAGGCACAGCCAGAGCCCCCAGAATGAGTATCCTGCGTCTCATTCTCATAGATTTCAATTCCACAATCCCCATGAACTTTCGAAAGATCATATCCATTTTCACGAAGCAAATGCAACAAAATCTTCTTGCCAACTTCTCCAAGATCTCCTGTATATACTGCATCATAATCTTCAGGCTTCGACCCAAAATCCACAAAATGCTGATAGATTACTTCTGCCGCTGCTGGCGCCATGCAAGCCCCCATATTCATCGGATCTTCCATCCCATAATCAACGATCTTTCCTGTTGTGATCCCTTGAATCTTTACAGGACCAATTTCTTTTGACACAATAAAACCTCCAGATCCTGTCACAGTCCATGTCGCAGATAATGGTCTCTGATTTCCATATTCTAATGGAAAACGGAACTGTTTCTCAGCACTTCCGATATGACTGGAAGCAATTGCAAGTGAATGCTTTGCAAACCCTCCTGCAACGCTCATCGCTGCCAGAGACATCGCTTCTCCTACCGTTGAACATGCTCCAAAAAGTCCAAACAACGGTATCCCTAATTCTTTCATTCCAGAAAACGTTGCTGTATTCTGTTCCAAAAGATCACCCGCAAACGCGTAACGGATATCCTTCTTATGAAGATCAGCTTTACTGATCGCAAGCATTGCTGCCTGTTTCATAAAACGGCCTTCTGCCAATTCCCAGCTTTCTTGTCCAAAGTATGGATCTTCAATGATCTGATCGATCAGATTTCCCAGAGGACCTTCCCCTTCTTTCTTCCCTGCAACTGATGCCCAGCCTTTTAAGTACGGCGTATTCTCAAACTTTAGACTCTGCATACCACAAATCGATGTCATAGAAACCACCCCCATTGCTTTGTGAATAAATAAATCAATCCAGTAACAAATGATGAGAAGATTCCATATAAGATCACTGGTCCTGCGATCGTAAAAATCTTAACGCCAATACCAAAAACCTGTCCTTCTTTCTGATATTCGATTGCAGCTGAAGCCACTGAATTTGCGAATCCCGTAATCGGCACAAGCCCGCCTGCACCGCCAAATTTGGTAATTTTTCCATAGAAATTAAATCCTGTTAATAAGACACTTAGTAAGATCAATTCAATTGTCACATATAATAATGAATCTTTCTTGGAGAGATTCAAATATTTCATCATTAACTGCTTCATAACTTCACCAAGAACACAAAATGTCCCACCCGTTACAAACGCTTTTGTGCAATTTAACAGACTATTATGTTTTGGTGTAAGATTTTTCACGATCTGTTGATATTCTTCTTTGCTTGGTTCTTTTTTCACTTGTATCACCCTTTCTTCATTTTATGAAAATATATAAAAATAAAGCCAACATCCTAGCATTTTTCCAAATGCGATCCCATAGATTACATATGGAATCCCTGATCTCAAATTTAATCTTCTTGAAAAGATCGGAAGACTTTTGATCGTTTCTGCCAAAGCTCCGATCATACATCCCACAAAGATTCCTCCAAACAATCCATACAGTACAAGAAGCGGGTATCCAGCTTTGATCTGCCAGCGATAAAGAAAGACCAATGTCCCAAGAATCCCTCCAAGTGCCACAAAACTTTCATACATTCTGGCGTTTTTCATACTCTTCGTCAATCCTGCTAATCTCGGGATCACACCTAACATACTCAAAAATGCCAGAAAACTGGCTGCGATCAAGCCGCCTGCACACAATCCGTAAAAGATCAGAAAGAAACTACGAATCCACATCTGCTTCTTCCCCTTTCCGCCCTGCATTAATCATCAATGTATCATTCACATCTCTCTCGTAAAGCCTCATCTGTACTTCAAATGGTGTTGGATCATCATTTAACTTGATCTTACCTGCATGATTAAAAAATAGAATGATCCCAATCGCCAATCCTGCCGCATAAGAAATATGAAGAATATTTGGACCATCTGGTGCCTGTCCCATGATCATTTCATAAACGTTATAAAACAATTCTTCGATTCCAACATCCGTGTTATATGTCATAATTGAAAAACTTGCACCAAAAAATGCGACTAAAATTACAAAGACTATCTTTCCATAATGAAAAATCTTTGATTCTTCTTGTTTTCTCTTGTAATATACAATAAAATCTTCGGCACCTAAATTGATCACATCTAATGTCTTATCCACCTGTTTTATCACTTCAACTAACATCAAAACAGAAAAACATTTTCTCTGATCATGATTTCCTATAAAATGATAAACACTTTGATTCTTTATTTTCTGTTCCAAATCCTTGTCGGTGCAGTACAGGGACATGATATCCTTTATTTTAATCTCTGGATGCACAAGACATACACTTTCTTGCGCTTTGATATAAACATTCACTTTGATATCCTCCTTCTCTTACAAATGCACCTTTCACTTCTTCCTTGTTATCTTTGGATACTAAGACACAAAACGCTGCAATCACAAAAATGATCAGTCCTGCACATAAGATCCACTGGTACTTTCTTTTCATTCTTATCACCTCAGCGTTATTATCTGTCATTTTTAACTTTTCATTCATAAGTTGCAAGAAAAATCATGTGGTGTTATAATTTTTCATAGTGACTTTTATCGATAAATCAAAGGAGATCAGCCATGGAACAAGAACAATTAACACTTTATAAGCTTATGATTTTATATTTAATTGAGAAGGTAGATTTCCCTTTGAGCAATTCACAGATTTCTGAATTTATCCTTGATAAGGGATATACCAATTATTTTACTGTTCAGAGAGCTTTTCATGAGTTAGAGGAAGAAAATATGCTCAGAGTCAAGCAGATTCGTAATATGAGCCACTACGCGCTCAGTGACGAGGGATCTGAGGCAATTGAGATGTTTGAATACCAGATTCCAAACTCTATCAAAGAAGATATCGCTCAGTTTTTAAAAGAAAAAGAATATGAGCTTCGTAAGGAAGCCAGTGTGACTGCTGATTTTTATCCATCCAAAGGAGACGAATATACCGTAAATCTTAAGATCAGAGAAAAAGAAAACCTGCTCCTTGAGATCAACTTAAATGTTGTCTCAAGAGACCAGGCAGTTTACATATGTGACCATTGGGAGAAAAAACACTCCGATGTCTATTCTATGCTAATTGAAAAATTGTTATTTGACGAGCCGAATAAATAATTATTCGGTTTCTTCTTGTTGAAGCACCATTGACTCAATGAAATCCCAAATCTCATCTCTTCCCTGTTTCGATAATGCTGAGAATGGGAAAATTGGTGTTTCCTTATCCATCTGAAGCTCTGTGCGGATCTCTTTTAGATGTTTTGGCACCTGGCTTCTCTTCAGCTTGTCAAGCTTTGTTGCAATGATCACTGGACGATATCCATTATGAAGAATCCAGTCATACATCATAACATCGTTCTTTGATGGCTTATGTCTGATATCGATCAGTAAAAAGACCATTTTTAGCTGTTTTGATGTCTGTAAGTAATTTTCGATCATGTGTCCCCATTTTTCCTTGACGGATTGTGTTACTTTCGCAAATCCATATCCTGGAAGGTCTACATAATAAAGTTCTTCGTTAATATTGTAATAATTGATCGTCTGTGTCTTTCCAGGCTGTGCTGAAATTCTCGCGTAAGATTTGCGGTTCATCAGTGCATTGATCAGTGATGATTTTCCTACATTTGATTTTCCAGCAAATGCCACTTCTGGCAATGTATTGTCTGGTAATTTACTTGTGATCCCACAGACGGTTTCTAAATTTACACTTTTTATGATCATGTCATTCTCCTCACGTAAAATAAATCCTTTACCGAACATATTCTACGTGAAAGCCCATTATTTGTCAATGGATACATGATGGAGCGGCTTAGTATTTTTAGTGATCGGAAGGATCTGATACCCTTCTTTTTTCAATGTTTTGATCAGCGGATCTAATGCTTTCACTGTATTTGTTGTCTCATGAAGGTCATGCATTAATACAATACTTGTTTTCTGTCTCCTGACATCCTTTAAAATCTTCTTGTTTAACTGCTGAGGACTTTGTTCAAAATTAAGCGCATCTTCATTCAATGCATTCCAGTCAAAATAAAGTAATCCCTTTTTGTTCACATACCGGATATACGGTTTTATATTTTTTGCGCAATGATTACTGCTGCCACCCGGAAACCGGTAAATATATGGCTTTACATCTGTTAGATCATATAAATATTTCTGTAGTTTCATAAGGTCTTTCGAAAATGCACCTACATTCGCATAAATCTGATCATAATTATGACTGTAGGAATGCATTGCCAATGTATGACCTTCTAACACGATTCTTTGATACATTTTCTTGGCATGTTCCGTTTCTTTTCCTACGACAAAGAATGTCGCCTTCACCTTATGTTTCTTTAGAATATCAAGAATCTGTGCCGTATGATCAGATGGTCCATCATCAAAGGTTAAATAAACTTTCTTTTGATTCAAATTACTGTTAGTTAAAAAGCCACTTTCCCCTTCACCCTGACTTGCAATCTGAAACCAGTATGTCTTTGTTCCCTTCCCTTGTGCCAGAAATGTGAACAGAAGAATCCCTGTGATCATATATGCAAAAAATTTCTTTCTCATATTCTTCCTCTTTTCTAATTTTGTAAGATATTCTTTTTCTTTAGAATATGAAATTTCAAAAAATATATTCTGGAATATTTTTCAAACAATGGTTGATACACAAAAAGAAAGCAACAGATTTCTCTGCTGCTTTCTCTTTGTGTATTAAGAAGTTTTACAAACTATGTAATTATTATACTTCGAAAATCAAATCTCCGTAACTTGGCATTGGCCAGTCTTCTTTTGCTACTAACATTTCCAGTTTGTCTGCTGGTTCACGTACGGCACTCATATCTGTGAAAATCGTATCATGATAGCAGCGAGCCTGAGCTTCACTTTCTAATGCCTGAGCTTCTGGAATATCAGCTTCTAACTTGTTGATCGCTGCAAACAGATCTTTTAAGTTTGCTGTGATATCTTCTAACAATTTTTCCTGTACAGAGCTGTCAACACCAACTGTCTTTAATTCAGCAACGCCATTTGCAAGTTTTCTCTGGTATTTCATAACTGCTGGAACAATCTGTTTCTTAGCGATATCTAATGTTGCAAGTCCTTCAATGTTAATTGTATTAGAATACTGTTCATATAATACTTCAACACGAGACTCTAATTCTTCTTTTGTGTATACTCCAAATTTCTCAAACATCTTAACTGCTTTATCTGTTGTTAATGTTGGGATTGCATCTACCATGCTGTGTAAGTTTGGAAGTCCTCTTCTCTCAGCTTCAGCTACCCATTCGTCAGAATATCCGTTACCATTAAAGATAACTCTCTGATGCTGTGTTAATAATTCTTTTGTGATCTCGTGAGCTTCCATAGCTACTGCTTCAACTCCGCCTTCTACTTTCTCTAATCTGTCACATACATCTGCAAAGACATCTGCTACGATTGTATTTAATACAACGTTTGGATCAGAGATAGACTGTGTAGAACCTACCATACGGAATTCGAATTTGTTTCCTGTAAATGCAAATGGTGATGTTCTGTTACGGTCTGTTGCATCTTTCTCAAATGCTGGTAATGAATGAACACCAGATGCTAATTTGTCTCCATGTTTAGATTCTGTCGCCTCACCTCTTGTTACAAGCTGTTTTACAACATCTTCTAACTGATCTCCAAGGAAGATAGAGATGATTGCTGGAGGTGCCTCATTAGCTCCTAATCTGTGGTCATTTCCTGGTGTGGAAGCTGACATACGAAGTAAATCTGCATGTTTATCCACTGCTGCGATAATAGATGCTAAGATCAGTAAGAACTGCTGGTTTTCATGAGGAGTTTTTCCTGGATCTAACAGGTTCTTTCCTTCATTTGTTACCATAGACCAGTTGTTATGTTTTCCTGATCCATTGATTCCTGCAAATGGTTTCTCATGAAGTAAGCATTTTAATCCATGACGTCTTGCTACACGTCTCATTGTTTCCATTAATAACTGGTTGTGGTCTGTTGCCACGTTGTTTGAGTTATAGATTGGTGCTAATTCATGCTGTGCTGGAGCTACTTCGTTATGTTCTGTCTTCGCACTGATTCCAAGTTTCCATGCTTCGATATTTAAATCTTTCATGAATCCTTCGATTCTTGGTTTGATGATTCCAAAGTAATGGTCATCCATTTCCTGACCTTTTGGAGGCATTGCTCCGAATAATGTACGTCCAGTGAAGATCAAGTCTTTTCTCTGTTTATATTTTTCTTCATCAACTAAGAAATATTCCTGTTCTGGTCCAACGGATGTGCTAACACGTTTCACATTCTTATTTCCTAATACATTTAATAATCTTGTTGTCTGGATATCTAATGCCTGCATAGAACGAAGAAGTGGTGTCTTCTTGTCTAATGCTTCACCTTTGTATGAACAGAATGCTGTTGGAATACATAAGATACAAGCATTATCTGTTTCTTTGATGAATGCTGGTGATGTACAATCCCATGCTGTATATCCTCTTGCTTCAAATGTTGCTCTTAATCCACCAGATGGGAATGAAGATGCATCTGGTTCACCTTTGATCAGTTCTTTTCCTGAGAACTCAAGTAAAACTTTACCATCGTCTGTTGGGTTAATGAAAGCGTCATGTTTCTCTGCTGTCACACCTGTTAATGGCTGGAACCAGTGAGTATAATGTGTAGCACCCTTTTCAATAGCCCATTCTTTCATCTCATTCGCAACTACGTCTGCAATTGCTGGATTTAATTCTGTTCCTTCTTCGATTGTCTTTTTCAGATCTTTGTAAACGGCCTTTGGAAGACGTGCTTTCATAACACTGTCGTTAAATACGTGGGATCCGAAGATTTCTGATACATTGATTTTTTCCTTCATAGAGTTCTTCCTTTCTTCTCTTACATTTGAAGCATAATCTATATATTTTTCTTCTATTATCTAACTGATAGTAGAAAAAAAGGGGCGACAAACAATATGAAACTAATTGTTTGACGCCCTTGTCAGTAACTTCACTGGTTATAGGATACAATGATTCTTTTTGAAAATCAAGCCCTTTTTTGTATTTTATCCAGTACTTCTATTTGATCGTTACGGAAACAGTTTTTCCATTTACCTTATTGATTCCTTTTAAGCGGAATTTGTAAGTTGTTCCTACTTTGGCTTTTTTCTTTGTATATGTGATCGTTCCGCCTTTGGTTGTTGTTTTTACTGTCTTATATGCTGCTTTTCCTGCTTTCATCTGCACTTTGTAGCTTGCATATCCTGTGACATTTTTAAATGTTACTTTAACTGTCTTGCTTCCGAATTTGGCTTTGGCTGCATAGGCTTTAAAATATTTCTTTTTGTTTTTCTTTGTTAGTTTGTATGGTTTTACTTTAAATTTGTAGGATGAGTCTTTGTTGACTTTGATCGTCTTTGATGTTTTCTTTCCTACGGTTGTTACTTTTTTGTATTTACCTTTTCCTGCTTTGGCGTAAATGACATAGCCTTTGGCGGATTTTTTCTTTTTCCATGTCAGTTTTACGCTTCTTGTACTTTTTACTGTTTTTGTGACTGGTTTTACTGTGATTACATCTGATTTTTTTGTATCTTCAACTTTTTTGCCTACTGACATAATATATTTAGAATCATTTGCAAAATAAATTGTACCATCTTCATCAACCACTACATCACTCATACATCCTGTATTCTTTATGTCCCCAGTTGGTTCATAAACTGTTTCCAATGTTGCTGATGTTGCATCTTTTGAATCTTCAATTGCATAAATTCCACCTGGTTCATCATTAATTGTGAAATATACACGCACAGAATTTTCCCCTGTTTTTACAATTGTTGGTTCACACTGAGAATAATTAGATAATTCTACTGTATAATTTACTTTATACTTACCAGAACTTACATCTGCAACTGCCATATATCCTTTATCTTGAAATGCTTTTCCTTTTGATCCAGATACATAAACTTTTCCATTATATACTTCTGGTGTAGTTGAGGAATATCCTGTTTCATATAATCTGACTTTTTTCTCATCTTTTAATTTTCCATCAGCTGATACTTTGATACCGTACAGATCATTTGTTCCTGCTACAAAATAAATTGTTCCTGTCATTTCATCATAAGTGATATTACCAGAAAAAGCTTCTCCAATATCCTTTGTATCTGTAACTTTATCATTTGTTGTATCGATCATTGTTAAAGTTCCTGCTGTATCAGAAATAACAATGTATTTTCCAAGAACTACACCTTTTTTCAAATAAAATTTTCCTGTTTTAGATTCTACTACTTTTTTCATTGTTTTTTCTTCATCAGGTTTTGTTTTATCATCATCTGATGTCGTTACAACATAATAAGAAAATGGTGCACCATTATCATACCAATCTGTTGTCTTGGCTGTTGTCCCAAAATATAATTTTCCATTTGTAAATACGAAATCAGAGTTAATTGCATTCTTATTTTCATCTGTAATCCATAAAGATTCTAATGTGTTCTCATCAAATGCCTGTACACGACCATTGTCGTATCCTACATAAACCTTACCATCTCCATATCCAATACTGCTGACATATCCCTGAATATAAGATTCATCACAATATTTCTGTTCTTTTAAAATTGTTCCATCTTTCTTATCAATTTTCATGATACGATGTTTTGCATCATCTGCTACATAAAGGTAGTTTCCAACCAACTTGATCTTAGATACTGTGTTATTTGCATATGTTTTCTCATCAAATGGTTCTCCAACTTTCTTTGCCCACTTAAGCACCGCCTCACTACTACTCTTCGCTGGCTGCACATCCGTCACTGCTGCTTTTGCACTAACCCCTGATGTCATCAGCACGACAACAGACAATGCCACTGCCGCTACACGTTTCATCGTTCTCATAAATTCCTCCTTGTTATGTCTCATTGATTGATTAGTTTCCTGACTTCTTCATCTTTGAAGAAACCATATTTATATTTAACCCTGTTTAGTTTCTTCACAAAAACAGGTGTTAAAATCCATAAAAATATCACATTCGATACGCAGTATTCAATCGTCACTGGAACCGAAGTTCCTAATACAGCCACATACCGCATCCACTGAAATCCATCTCCTGCTGCCAGAAGTGTCCAGATATCCATCACAAAAGAATATGAAATTCCTGAAAGAATCCCAAAAATCGTTAACAGTATCTTACTGTTTTCCAACCATTTTCTCTGATTTAAAATTCCTGAGATCCATCCGATCATTCCCCATGCAAGCATCTGAAATGGAGTCCATGGTCCTTGTCCAAAAAAGAAGTTCGATACCACAGCACTTAAAGATCCACATAAAAAGCCAGATTCTCTTCCAAATGCCATACCACAGATGATCACCATTGCACTAACTGGTTTAAATCCTGGTGAAAATGCAAATAACATTCTGGATGCAACCGTCAATGCGATCATCACCGCAAGCACGACACTTTCTCTTGTCTGTGGTTTCTTCTTTTCATATTTAAAATAGTATGGAATACATGATATACACACCATAAAAATGATCACCGCATTTAACATACGCTTACCACCTCCTGTGGCAGAATGATCACTTTCTCAAAATCTCTCGTAATCTTTGCACACTCTGTCGTATAGAAATAATTTTGTGCAAAAAACTTGGATGGCTCATCAATTCCCTCAATTTTCCCATCAAACATCATTCCAACGCGGTCAGCATACTCAGCACAAAATTCCAGATCATGCGATACGATAAATATCGTTTTTCCCTGATCTGTAAGTTTGCGTAAAAGGTCTCCAAACTTCCTGCTGTGTTCCCGATCCATTCCTTTGGTCGGCTCATCTAACAGCAAGATTTCTGGATCTGCAAGTAATACTTTGATCAACGCTGCCATCTGCTGCTGTCCTCCACTTAGATCATATGGATGTGACTTCTTTTCTCTCATTAGATCCGCCATTTCCAATAATTTATCGATTTTTACTTCTTTTTCTTTTCCCATCTCCAAAAGGTCTTCAAACAACTGATCTTTTACAAACAATAGTGTTGGATCTTGTGGCATATAGACGATTTTTTTCTTGCATTTTAATTTTCCATCAAATTTCATCTGCTTTACCATACAAGAAAGAAGCGTTGATTTTCCACTTCCATTTGCTCCGACAGCTGCAAAGATTTCACCTTCTTTAACTTCGACTGACAGATTCGAAAGAACATCTTTTCCTTTCTCATACCCTGCATATAAATGTGAAATTGAAAGAACTGTTTTTCTTTCAAAATGTGTTTTCTTTATTAACTGATATTCTTTTTTTCTGATCTGTTCTCTTGCTTCTTCCATCGAAAAGGTCAGTTCTATCTGAAATTTCTCTTCCAGCCGAAGAATCTGTGGCAGAGACTGTTCCAATGGATGATGTATTTTTTGAAGATGTCTTGCAACCTCTTTCGGATTTCCCTGTTCGATAACTTTTCCATCATCTAAGATCACACATTCATCTGACATTTCCATCACATCTTCCAAGTTATGCGATGTTAAAATAATCGTTAAACCAAATTCTTTATGTAATTTCTGAAGCATCACAAGAAAATCTTTCCTTGCCGCTGGGTCCAACTGTGCGGTCGGCTCATCTAAGATCAGTACTTTCGGATGCATTGCCATAACTGCTGCCAGATTCACCAATTGTTTTTGTCCACCAGATAGCTTGTCTGTATCTTCATGGTATATTTTCTGCAGATCAAAATAATTGACGATCTCGGCTACTGTTCGCTTCATCTGTTCATAAGGCATTGCAAGATTCTCAAGTCCAAATGCGATCTCATGCCATACGGTATCCATTACCATCTGGGCTGATGGATTCTGAAATAAATACCCAACTTCTTTTACAGACTGCAAGTCTTTCAATTGTTCTATTTCCTTCCCATCATATAAAACTTTTCCAGATCTTTTACCTTTGGGCAGCAGTTCTTTTTTTAAATGTCTTAACAACGTCGTCTTTCCACTGCCGCTTGGCCCTGCGATCAGAGTGATCTTTCCTTTTTTAATTTTTAATGATACTTGCTCTAGAGAATTTCTATCCGATAACATATATCGAAATGTTAAATTATTAATTTCGTACATCAAAATTCTCCTTCCACATGCATGGTAATAAAAACTGAAATGCCATCATAAGCATCCACAACAGATCTCTCATCTGAAATGCTGGCATAATGATCATCGGATAAAAGAAAAATCTGGAATAATAGTGGATGTATGCCCAGAGATTTAATATCGTCAAAATCACAATCTCCACGATATGAATCCAGTCATTTCTCTCCCACCTAAATAAATGAAAATGCGTTCGTTTCCCAATTCCATAACCTCTTGCACTCATCGAATCCAACTGATCCATCGAAGACTCAAATGCCCATGTCGTTTCCATTGACACTGTATTCATGACACGCTGTACAGCCTGTTCTGATTTTAAGGATTTTCGTGTGTTTAAAATCTTCTTTGCATGGTTTTGATATCTTGGGATCAATCCAAATGCCATGGATGTTACAACACCAAGTTTAGGGAAGAATCTGCCTGATAAATAGATCCACTGCTCTTTCTTTATATATTGGTTAAAGATTGAAAAGACCAGTAAAAGATTCACTAGCACACATCCGTAATGAATTCCATAAAGCAATGCTTCTTTCGTGATCCTTATGTGTGTGTCTGTATACAGGATTGTTCTTCCTCTTTGTACAAATAATGGATTCGTTACAGCCACGATCAAGATCAAAGCAATCAACGGAAAAAACTTTTTCAAACTCCGATTATGATAAAAGTACAACAGGCATAAACAGATCATCTGCACTCCTGTCATCCATGGATGTCTGCTAAATGGTGCCAGCAAAAACATTCCTGCAAAATAAGTAAATACAACGAACGGATGGGCTCTTTTTAATGCCTTGATCATCTACAGATCTCCTCTAACACAGGTATACAGCCATTCCACTTTATCCCCATCATGAAGCTTACATTTCCCTGCCATATAGTTTGGAAACTTACCATTGACACGGTACATCCATCCACTGTTTTTTCCACAATCAAATTCGTATAAACCGTCAATTCCTGCTACATATCCTTTAGAAATATCAATATCTACTCCTGTTCTTTTGAGAACATCCATCACGGTATCGCCTTCTTCAAACTCCATCTTCTTCTCATAAATTTTCCCGCCAGCTGGAACTTGGTAATTGGATTGCAATGCACTTTTATTAGAGAGAACTGTTTTACAGCTGATCAGAAATTCACAAGATTGTTCTTGTTTTGCTTCTGTTGTCTGATTCTCTGCCGTCTGTACTGTTGATTCATTTTTACTGGCTGTTGTTGTTTTTGTTGTTTCTTTTGTATTCTTTGTCTTTGTTGTCTTTTCTTTTGTTTTTTTCTTCTTTACTTTTTTCTTTTTAGCTGTTGTTGTGCTTGTCTCTTTCTTTTTTGCTGTACTGTTTTTTGTCTTTTTGCTGTTTTTCTTACTCTTCTGTGATTTCTTTTTATCTTTTTTCTTTTCGTTTTTCTTTTCTTTTTTACTTGTTGTCTTTGCTGCTTCTGTCTGCGTTGCATTCTCTTTTGCTGCCGTTGTTATCTGTGCCTGATCTTTTGTATCTTTCTTCTGTGCATTTGAACAGGCTGTCATCGATACTGCCATCAATGCAGAAATCAGCCATACCATATATTTTTTCATAAAAAATAGATCCTCCCATGTATACAGCATAAAAGGATCTACTCTGGCTTATTTACATAACAAAAAGACATGCATCCTTATTCATTTCTAAAAAGACTACATTTTATCATCTTATCTTTTGTCATTCTAGCACCATGAGGACGACTTCGTCGCTCGCAAAGTATATCCTTAGATCATGGCAAGTATTCCGGCTTAAGATCTGCATATACAGATTACCATGAAATTATGCGTTTCTTTTTATTATGTATTATTTGTTATTTGATTGTCAAGATTTTCGAGTGTTTTAATAGGATTTCGATACCTCTTTGATATTTCATAGTTTCATCTGTTTCCCTGTTGGATCAATACGGTAATCTCTTCGATAGATCAATCTTGACACTGGTACAAACTCATATCCTTTTGCTTTGATATTTTTAATGATCTGTTTTAATGCCTGTTTGGTACATTTCGTTCCTGTGTGCATCAGAATGATACTTCCAGGTGATAAATTTTTGTGTTCGCAAACTTTCTTAATTAACTGTTCTTTCGTTGGCTCTTGCCAGTCTAGGCTGTCTACGTTCCATTGAATCATATAATAGTTCATTTTTCTTGCATTCCTTACGACGGATTCGTTGTAATCTCCATATGGTGCCCGGAAAAGATCTATTTTGATACCTAACAATCCTTGAATCTTCTGTGTCACTCCTTGAATTTCTTCCTGCTGCTGTTTGTCTGTTAATTTTGTCATGTATTTATGATGATCTCCATGACTTGCAATATCATGTCCTTCCTCATAGATTGTTTTGATATCAGCTGGATATTTGCTGATCCAGTCTCCACAGAAGAAAAAGGTTGCTTTTACATTTTCCTGTTTTAATATTTTGAGAATCTGTGGTATATCTTCATTCCCCCATGCAGTATCAAATGTCAGTGCTATTTGTTTTTTCTGCGTATCTACACAATAGATTGGAAGTTTTTCCTCTTGCATTTCACTCCAGACATAAATGTTGTTTTGTATAAATTCTCTGGCGGGCTGGATACTGTCACTATTTGTAAACCAGACTACTGTTAAGATCAGAAAGATCATGATCGTGATTTTTCGAAGCATTTTTCTGCTCCCTTTGTTTTTATCATTTTATGAATTCCTGTATAAAAAAAGAATCCTGCCTACACAGAATTCTTTTTCTTATCTCAATTGATATTCCTTATTTTACCTGCCCCTTCTGAATGATAGATACAATATTTAAATCTTTATCTAAAACTACTGCATTCGCATATTTTCCTTCTTCAAGGCTTCCATATTTATCATCAATTCCAATGGATTTTGCTGGATTCAAAGTTGCACATCGGACTGCACTTTCGAATGGAATATGCATTTCTTTGACTACCGTTCTCATACAATCCATTAGGTTTGTTGCAGAACCTGCGATGGCTCCTCCTTCGGTCAGTGTTGCAACGTTTCCTACTACAGTCACTGGCTGTCCGCCTAATTCATACTGTCCATCTTCCATTCCCGTTGCCATCATACTGTCACTGATCAGTACGATCCTCTTGTCTGTAAACATTTCAAAGGTTGCTCTGACACAGGATGGGTGAATATGAACTCCATCGCAGATCAGTTCTACATAACAATCACTGTCTCTTGCTGCTCCAATAACCCCCGGTTCTCTATGATTTAACGGCGGCATAGCATTATACAAATGTGTGATATGATCGGCACCTCTTCTGATTGCTTCACTTGCTGTATCATAATCAGCCATCGTATGTGCAATTGATACATGTACTTCATCTTTCACTTGATTGATAAAATCCATAGCTCCTTCAGTCTCTGGAGCAAGATCCACTAATTTGATCAATCCACCGGCTGCTTCCTGCAGTTTATGGAATAATTCAACATCTGCCAGCTTGATGTCCTCTTCTTTCTGTGCACCTTTTTTCTCTTTGTTTATAAAAGGCCCTTCCATATTGATTCCGACAAGATCTGCACCTTTTCCATTCTTATGTCCTTTTGCTGCCTTCATTGCCTGAAATAGTTCTTCTTCTGGAATCGTCATTGTCGCAGGACAGATTGCCAATACTCCATTGGCTGCTTCATAATCAGCCAGTGCCTGAATGGATTCTTCGGTTCCATCACACATATCATGTCTGACACATCCATGAAAATGAATATCGACAAGTCCCGGTATCACATAACATCCTTCAGCTTCTACTTCTTTGTTGTCCGTTGTTTCTTTCGCTACGTATTCTCCTTCTACATAGAGATCTTTTTTCTCAAATTTTCCTTCTGGTGTGAATACCAGTCCATTTTTTATAATCATTATATTACCTCGATTTCCGTTACCCATTTGTATTGTTCTTTCTGATTCTATTTTAGCAGTCTGATACTATACAATCAAATAAAACAGGGCTTTTTTGCCCTGTTTTACTGAAACTGATTCTTCCTTCACGGTGCATTTTTGTTTGATCATATTTTTGAATGTACTTTCAAGTTAATAATCATCTCCTGCAAGACCATTCTGTTACTGTCAATTATCAACGCAAAACGAGCCGGCATATCACCGGCCCGTTTTCGGAGAAAACTATGAATAACAATAAAGGCTTATTTACATAATTTTTCCATCTCATCTGCAACAAACTGAACTTTTGGTCCAATGATAACCTGAATGTTACCTTTTCCTGGACGAATGATTCCTGCTGCTCCTGAGGATTTGATCTTCGCTTCATCTATTTTGTTATCATCATTGATTTCCAGACGAAGTCTTGTGATGCAATTATCAACACTCTTAACATTGGCACTTCCGCCTAATCCTTCAAGGATGACTGCTGCCATTGCTGTAAAATCATCATTGGCTAATGTAATATTTTCTTCATCAAGATCGTCATCTTCACGACCTGGTGTTTTCAGATCAAATTTCGTGATCGCGATACGGAATACTACATAGAATACGATAAATGCTGCGATTCCTAAAGGAATGATCATCCATGTCTTCTGTGCTGCTGGTAAGGAAGATGAGAATACAAGGTCAGTTGCTCCTGCTGAGAAACTAAATCCTGCTCTGAATCCTACCAGTGTTGTGATCGTTGTAAAGATTCCGTAAAGGATTGCGTAGATAACATATAAACCTGGTGCTAAGAACATAAATCCGAATTCAAATGGTTCTGTTACACCACAGACAAATGCACAAAGAGCTGCGGATCCTACTAAACCGATGGCAATCTTTTTCTTGTTACTCTTTGCTGTCTGGATCATTGCTAATGCTGCTCCTGGAATACCGAACATCATACATGGGAAGAATCCTGACATGTACATTCCAAGGCTCCATGATACATTCTTAGATGTTTCTCCTGCCCAGAAATGAGTTAAATCTCCGAGTCCGATCGTGTCAAACCAGAATACATTGTTCAATGCATGATGTAATCCTGTTGGGATCAACAGACGGTTTAAGAATGCATAAATACCAGCTCCAACAGCTCCCATCTTGGCAATAGACTGACCAACTGTGATCAATGCTGTAAATACAACTGGCCATACAAACAGTAATACAACTGATACAATGATAGATACAACACCAGCGATAATTGCTACGCAACGTTTACCACTAAAGAATGATAACCAATCTGGTAATTTAGTATCTTTGAATTTGTTATAACACATAGATCCGATCACACCGGCTAAGATACCAATAAATGGATTGGAAATCTTATCAAATGCAAGTGTTGCATCTGCATTCTTTGCAATAGATGGCATGATTGTTGTTACTACTGCTGTAGATAACAAATTTGTGATCATCAGCCATGATGCTAAAGCTGCCAGGCCACCCGTTCCATCATGTTTTTCTGCCATACCAACACCGACACCGATAACAAACAGTAATGCCATGTTGTCGATCAATGCTCCCCCTGCCTTTACAAGGAAGAATCCGATCTGGTTTCCAATACCTGTGATATCACCACCCTGCATGGTTGCAGGACACAGTGCATATCCGATTCCCATTAAAATACCACAGATTGGCAAGCATGCTACTGGAAGCATTAACGCTTTTCCTAATTTTTGTAAAAATTTCATATAGATTGTCCCCTTTCATTTTTACTTTAAGTTTTTCATGTTCTTTTCCTTCTCTTTTAGTTACTCATCTTTGTTATTGTTTTGTTAATTGTATCACCTCTTCCCCTGCTTTTACTTGTTGTCCTGTCAAACACTTCGTGATCTTATAATCACCTAAGTTCGTTATTACGATCGGCGTTGTGACGTCATATCCCGCCTTTGTAATCTCTTCAAGATCAAATTCCAACAAAACGTCTCCTGCCTTTACCTGATCTCCAATTTCTTTATATGTCTGATAGTACTTTCCATTTAATTCCACGGTATCAAGTCCTGCATGAACAATCAGCTCTAATCCGTCTTCTCCCTGAATACAGACTGCATGTTTTGTATCCATTACCGTGGCGATCGTTCCATTGATCGGAGAAACGACTGTTCCATTGGATGGAACAATTGCGATTCCTGGTCCTAATAATTCCTGAGCGAATGTCTGATCATTGACTTCGTCCATTGGGATTGTTCTCCCATCTTCTACTGCTTTTAATGAAATTGTCTTTGCGTTCTTCTCAAACATCTTCTTTAATGAATCAAACATCTTCTTCTCCTTTTTCTATACTGCTTTTTCTGATCCTCTCGATATGCATCGTTAAATATGCAACTTCTGCTGATGTCATATCTTTTTTGTATCTTTCTTTAATAAAAGTCTTAATATATCCTGCACACTGATATTCTTCCGGACAGATCTTCTGGATCATCTCCTGTACATCATCGTTCATATCATCCATTCGTTCTGACGCAAATAACTTTCTGGATAAAAACTTCAAATGTGTGATAAACCGTTCATAACTCAATGACTGGGTATCGATCTCCAAATGGAAGTAGTTCTTTATCTGTTCCATAACATCTTCTAAAAATTCAGTGATCTTTAAAGTATCTTTGACTCTTGTATCAAATTCTGCACTCACGATGTGTAAAGCAATGGATGCCGCATCATCTAATGGGAGTGATATATTCAATCGCTGTTTGATCATTCCTAATGCGTATTCTCCAAGTGCAAATTCTTTCTCATAAAATAATCTTACTTCCCTAAGCATCGGGTTTGGAAAATTCATATGATCTTCATATCGCTGAATCGCAAAATGAATATGATCTGTTAATGTCACATAAATATTCTCGTTTAATTCTGTTCCTAAACTTTGCTTTGCATGTTCTATGATCGCTGTTGAAATCTCAAATTGTTCCATCGGAAGATCTTGTAAGATCTCTTTTAATTTCCGGATCATCTTCGGGTCTTCTAATCGAAAGATCTTCTGAATCTTCTTCTCATCAACTACTTTTCCTTCCTTCCCCTGAAATCCAATTCCTGTTCCAACAACAATGATTTCCTGTCCATCTTCATCGATGCTGCTTACTACGTTGTTGTTCATTACCTTATCTATTTTCATAATCTTCTCTCCATGATCATTGGAAGCTTTTCTTCTAGTATATATATTATATGTTCTATTTTAAAATAAAAAGAAAACCACATTTTATAAATATGAAAGTCAACACTTTCACACTTATAAAATCCGGTTTTGCCTGCATTACCAGTGACAATCCTCAATATTCATATCATTTAAGTCACTTTATTTTCTTAAGTTGCTTTTATCTTATCAGCATTTTATACAAAAGTCAAGCTTTTTTTGGCTTTTTCTTTTTATATTTTTTACAATAGATATTGTGATACTTTTTTACTGCCGGTGCGTGCCATCTTTTACAATCTCTATTGGCTGCGCACCTTGCAGTATGTGTGTTTTTCTTACTAAATTAAGATCATTCCTTGATAACAAGTGTATCATAGCCTTTTTTCTTCAATTCATTTTCCAATCTTACTGCTTCATCAAGCGTATTATATTCCCCGATCTGAACTGCATAATAAGGATCCTTATAAACGATATTCCCCTCGTATCCATCTGCAACCGCACGATTCAGAACATACTGTGCATTAGAAAAATTACGGTATAAACCAATCTGGACACGATAGATTCCCTTCAGAACTTCATTTTCATCTCCGATCGTTTCCATAATTCCATCTGCGATCGCTTGTGCGATCTCTTGAAATTTCTCATCAAATCTTTCGTTGTCCTGATCTGAATTTAAAAAACCTGCCTCGATCAAGATCGCAGGAATCTTTGTTCTTCTTAATACAGTAAGATTCGGGCGCTCTTTAACTCCAATATTACGAAATCCTACTTGTTCTAAGTTCGCATTTACATTTCTTGCCATCTCTGCTTTGATCCCATGATCATCAAACACCAGTGTTTCAACGCCTTGATATTCATTCGCATTTGGACTTGCATTTCTATGAAATGAGATAAAATAATCAGCTCCACTTTCATTCCCAAGCCTTGCTTTTTCAGATGGTGACTGGTAGATATCACTTTGTCTTGTGTAGGATACTGGAACGCCATTTTGCTCTAAAATCTGACCGACTGCGAGTGTCAGTCTTAGATTGTCGTCTTTTTCCTTTCTTCCATCATACTGGGCTCCATTATCATAACCGCCGTGGCCAGCATCTAAAATTACTCCTGCCATATTATTTTCCCTGTATTTCTTTCTTCTATCAGACTATTCATTTCTCCATGTTTTGTGTTATATTGGTAGTAGATAACCTGATGATAAAGAGTTTTATTGAAAATATGACCTGTTACTTGACAAAAAATTTAGGGGTATTATTACAAATTTAATAATACCCCACCTACCATGTATCAATATTTATTATCTTCGTTTTCTATTCTACTATATTATGATTCTTTTTTCAACAACTATTTTAATTTAAAACATTTATTTTTTTCAATTCAAAATAGTTGTTGAAAATATAAATATATTCATATAAAATAAACTCAAGGAGTTGATAATTTATGAAATACAAAAAACTAACACCATCACAATTAAATATCATGAAAACATTATGGGACAAAAAAGAGCCTATGATTGCTTCTGATTTTGTTCAGCTTGATCCTTCACTGAATCTGAATTCCGTTCAATCTGCATTGCGTTCTCTACTTAAGAAAAACTATATTGAAGTTTCCGACATTGTATATAGTGGTAAGGTTTTAACCAGACGTTATATTCCTGTTGTTTCCTCTGAAGATTATGCTTCTGAGAATATCAACGGAGTGCTGGAAGATCTTTTATCTTCTAATATACTTCTTCAATATGTGGAGTCTGAAAATGATATTAAAGTGATCGAACGTTTACAGGAGAAATTAGAGGAACGTAAGAAAATTCTAGAAAGGAAGTCTTGATATGACACCTGCGAATTATGGTTCCGTATTTAGCTGCTGTCTTTTTAGCAGTCTGATGATGCTTTATCTTTATGTATTTTGTAGAAGCAAACGATTTATCTTAAGAAACGGAACCTTTGTGATTTATCTTGCTGTCGGAGTTGTCATGATCCGTATGCTTTTACCTTGGAATTTTCATTTTGCAGCAAATGTTGAATCCCATAAAATTCTTCCTTTTCTTTTTGATCTTTTAAGGGTGAAGATTTTATCTGTGGAATTTCTGACAATCCTTGTGATCATTTTTTGCTTTGGAAGTTGTTTAAGACTTGCTTTATATTTCTATAAACTTGTTCGCTATCGTCATTTACTTCATCAGTTAGACCCTCTCGATGACATAAGAATATTAAGAATCTTTTCTGATATTTTGGAAGAATATCATTGTACGAAGCAGATTTTAATCTATCAGGTGCCTGGCCTTTCTAGTCCTGCAATTTCTGGTCTGATCCATCCAGTGATCCTTCTTCCTGACAGAGAATACAGTGATCAGGATCTGCGTTTTATTTTTATGCATGAACTCAATCATTATCTACACAATGACTTATGGAAGATTTTTTTCTGGGAACTCGTTGTATGTATCTACTGGTGGAATCCTCTTTCTTATATGATTCGCCGTCTGATCAAAGATACTGCGGAATATGCAAATGATATCCGACTTACCAAAGACAGAGATGAACTTACAAGAACAAATTATATGTTAAGTCTTCTCAATACTTCCAAACAGACTCATACGTTCCACACCCTTCCAACACTGCATTTTCAGGAAGGTACGATTTTAAACATTGAGAAAAGATGCGATCTTATCAGTGATAGTCCAAAGATTCGCAGAAATTTATTTTCACAATTTATACATATTGGATCTATTTCTTTATTGTTCACCCTTTCGCTGTGCTTTATCTTTCAGCCAAGTTCGCCAGCTCCAAACTATGACAATGATGGCACTGTTATTTTTGATAAACCTGACAGCAGTAATTCTTTTTATATAAAGCGAAAAGATGGAAAGGGCTATGATTTATATGTCAAACATGAAGATGCTTTTATAAATTCAGGAATCATTGAAAACCCTGAAGATTATAAAAGTCCTAAAATATATTCTAGCAAAAAGGAGGCTACGAAATTTTATGAAAACATTAAATAAATTTATTTTTCTATTTTTACTTAGTTTTATCTCTATTGGTGTATTTTCTGGTTCAATCGTCTCAGCCCAAAATACCGCAAGCGAACCTTCCATTGCTGTTTCAGAAGAAGATTCCTCTGTATACAGCGGCGATGTCATCGTTTGGAAATATAAGACTATGAACGGGAAATTATACAAAAGAAAATATAACAAAACAACAAAAAAATGGATCGGGAATTGGATTCCAGCTTAGTGAGCATGAAAAAGAAAGGAAATCAGACATATTAAATCTGATTTCCTTTCTTTTTCTCTATGAATTTCTGCGTGATACAAGATACCATAATTCCACAAAATGCCCCACAGCTATCGATCATCACATCAAATACTTTTCCTTCTCTTCCTGGAACAAACATCTGATGAATCTCATCAGTTGATGCATATCCTGTAGAAATCAGCTGTGCCATTAACACTGCTTTCTTTCGATCTTTCACATCACAAGGCACTGCCTTATACGTAAAGAATCCAAGTACTGCATACTCCGTAAAATGTGCTGTTTTTCTAACAAACGTATGCACCGCTTCTGCATGCATCATAAGATCAGCATTAGAATGAATCTGGAAGAATCCAAAAAAGCTTAGGATCCTTGCAAGTTCTTTCGCATATCCGATACTCATCCCTGCTGAGGATGTGCCGTTCTTTGCAGAAAATGAAAAAATCAAAATCATCAAAACGAGTGTTATCCCCCAGTATAACACTCGTTTTGTCTGTTTCTGTACTCTCATACAGACTCCTATAAGCGGTTTCCGTACATCTTATCGAAATAGTTTGCATACTCTCCAGATAAAATGTTCTGCCACCATTCTTTGTTATTTAAGTACCATTCGATCGTCTGTGCAATTCCTGTGTCAAAGTTATATTTTGGTTTCCATCCAAGTTCTGTCTCTAGTTTTGTTGGGTCAATCGCATAACGCATGTCATGTCCTGGACGGTCTGTTACGAATTTGATCAGGCTTTCTGGTTTGTCTAACGCTTTTAAGATTGTCTTTACAACTTCTAAGTTAGTACGTTCGTTATGTCCACCTACGTTGTAAACTTCCCCGACTTTTCCTTTGTGGATGATCAGGTCAATAGCTTCGCAGTGGTCAGATACGTGTAACCAGTCACGGACATTTTCACCTTTTCCATAGACTGGAAGTTCTTCATCTGCTAAGGCACGGCTGATCATTAGTGGAATCAGCTTCTCTGGGAAATGATATGGTCCGTAGTTGTTTGAGCATCTTGAGATCGTCACTGGAAGTCCAAATGTTCTGTGGTAAGCTAATACAAATAAGTCTGCACTTGCTTTGGAACTGCTGTATGGGCTTGATGTGTGCAGTGGTGTTGTCTCTGTGAAGAATAAATCTGGGCGGTCTAATGGAAGATCTCCGTATACTTCATCTGTAGATACCTGATGGTAACGTTTTACACCGTATTTCTTTGCTGCATCTAACAGTACGACTGTCCCTTCTACGTTTGTTTTTACAAAAATAGATGGGTCTTCAATAGAACGGTCTACATGGCTTTCTGCTGCGAAGTTTACAACGATATCGAATTTTTCTTTTTCAAATAAATCCATGATAAATTCACGGTCTGCGATATCACCTTTGACAAATTTGTAATTTGGTTTGTCTTCCACTGGTTTTAATGTTTCAAGGTTTCCTGCATATGTTAATAAATCCAAGTTTACGATCTCGTAATCAGGATATTTGTTTACCATATGATGAACAAAGTTTCCACCGATAAATCCGGCTCCACCGGTTACTAATATTTTCATGCTATTCTCCTTATTTATCTAAAAATTTTCCTGCCATAACGTCCATTAAATACTGTCCATACTGGTTTTTCTTTAATGGTTCGATATCTGTTAATAACTGGTCCTTTGTGATCCAGTGATTTAAATATGCGATCTCTTCTAAGCAGGCGATCTTTCTGTGCTGATGTGTTTCGACTGTTTTTACAAAGTTTGTTGCTTCCACTAAGGATTCATGTGTTCCTGTATCTAACCATGTAAATCCCTGTCCAAGTAATTCAACATCTAACTCACCTTTTTCCAGATAAATCTTATTTAAATCTGTAATCTCAAGCTCTCCTCTGGCAGATGGTTTTAATTCTTTTGCATATTTTACGACATTGTTATCGTAGAAGTATAATCCTGTGACACAGTAGTTTGATTTTGGCTTTTCTGGTTTTTCTTCAATGGAAATGGCTTTTCCATCAGAATCAAATTCAACGATTCCGAAGCGTTCTGGATCATCTACATAATATCCGAAAACAGTTGCTCCTTCTTTTTTATTTGCGGCACGTAACAGGCGTTTCTTCAATCCATGTCCGTGGAAAATGTTATCTCCAAGGACCATAGCTACACTGTCATCTCCGATAAAATCTTCTCCAATGATAAATGCCTGTGCAAGTCCGTCTGGTGATGGCTGCACTGCATAAGATAAGTTCACTCCAAACTGATGTCCGTCTCCTAACAAAGACTCAAATCTTGGCGTATCACTTGGTGTGGAAATGATCAGAATATCACGGATTCCTGCATTCATTAATACAGATAATGGATAATAGATCATTGGTTTATCATAAATTGGCAGTAACTGTTTGGATGTTACCATGGTTAATGGGTACAGTCTGGTACCGGAACCTCCGGCAAGAATAATTCCCTTCATTTGTGTTCCCTTTCTCCCTCTGGGTAATAATTAAAACTTAAATGTGTCTTTTAAACCTTTCCATTTCTGGTCTTTTTCAGAAATGATCAAGTCAACGCCTTCTTCTAATGGCCATTCAACTCCGATTTCTGGATCATTCCATGCAAGACCGCCTTCGTCTCCCGGATGATAGAAATCTGTACATTTGTAGCAGAATTCTGCTTCATCAGATAATACTAAGAAGCCATGTGCAAATCCTTCCGGAATATAGAACTGTTTCATATTTTCTGCTGATAATTCTACACCGAACCATTTTCCATAAGTTTTGGAATCAGATCTTAAGTCTACAGCTACGTCAAATACTTTTCCTCGCACAACTCTTACTAATTTTCCCTGTGGAAACTGTTTCTGGAAATGTAATCCACGAAGTACGCCTCTTGTAGACATAGACTGGTTATCCTGTACGAATACTATATCAAGTCCTGCTTCTTTCATGTCGTTCTGGTTATATGTTTCTACGAAATATCCTCTTTCATCTTTAAATACTGTTGGTTCAATAACATAAAGTCCTTCAATATCGCAAGGTGTTACTGTAATTTTTCCCATGATCGTTCTCCTTTTTATTTTAATATTCAATCTCTTTTAAATATCTGCTTAATGCATCCTGCCATGTTGGTAATGGTGTAAATCCATTGGCTGTCAGCTTGCTCTTATCCATTCTGCTGTTAGATGGACGTTTTGCCTTCGCAGGATATTCGTCACTGCTGACTGGTGCAACGGATACGTTCATCCCTGCCTGTTTGAAGATTTCACAGGCAAATTCATACCATGTGCAAATTCCTTCATTTGTTGCATGATATCTTCCATATTTGTCTGTCTGGATCATATCCACTAACAATCTTGCAAGATCATATGTGTATGTTGGTGACCCTGTCTGGTCATTGACAACGGTTAAATGATCGTGTGTCTTTCCTAAGTTTAACATTGTTTTGATAAAGTTCTTTCCATTCACTCCAAATACCCAAGCGATACGGACTGTGAAAAATTTCTTTACATGTTCTTCGATAGCAAGTTCCCCTTCATATTTTGTCTGTCCATAGACATTAAGAGGTTCTCTCTTATCATCTGGTTCCCAAGGTCGCTCACCCTGCCCGTTAAATACATAGTCTGTGCTGATATACATCATTTTGATATCTAATTCTTCACAGACTTTTGCGATATTTTCTGTTCCCTGTGCATTAACTTTTCTGCAGATTTCTTCGTTATCTTCTGCAGCATCAACGGCTGTGTATGCTGCACAGTGGATTACTGCATCTGGTACTGCTTCTTTGATCACTTTATTTACCTGATCGGCATCTGTGATATCCATTTCATCAATATCCACACCAATTCCTTCAAGCCCCTGTTTTTCTAGTTCGTTCATTACGTCATAACCAAGCTGTCCTTTGACTCCTGTGACAAAAACTCTCATAACTCCTCCTTTATGGTTTACATATAAAAATCCCGGCAGATTTTGTGATCTTGATCACTCCTTTGGCTGCCATCTTCTTTCTTACAAAGTCTTTAAATTCTAAATAACGATGATTTAAATATTCATGCTGATTTCCGTGACAGGATAAAATATAGGAGATCAGTGGTTCTGGCTGATCGACTAACAATTCATCCTCATAGTCAATTTCTTTTACTTGTGAAAATACTTTTTTTAATTGTTCTTCTCCATTTTCCAGACCAAAGACATCATATAATTTGTGATCAGAAAGCGTGATCCTTTCATCAAAATCTTTGATCAGCTGGGTAATTTCCTGCATATGACTGCTTCCATAGGTACTGCAGATAAATGTTCCATTTTGTTTTAGAACTCTTTTGATTTCGTTAAATACTTGTTGTCGGTCATCCAGATAAAATAATACATGGTTTGCGATCACTTTATCGAAACTGTGATCTTCTTTTGGAATCTGTCTACAGTCGATCATCTGATAAGAAATCTGTCCTTTTCCCTCTCCGACATAGTTCCTGGCATCTTTTACCATACCTTGTGACTGGTCGGATAAAGTAACATGGACATTTTTTGGAAGATTTTTATTCTTCCACAGTTCCCCTGTTCCACATCCTAGTTCTAATACTTCGTCTTTTTCTTTTAAGTTTAACTGCTCATAAATCCATTCAAACCATGGTTGCGGATTTTGTGAATATTTTTGATGAAGTCCGATACGGATATCAAGATTTGATGCATTCTTATATTGTTCTACCAATCCTTTTTCCAGATTGGTTACATGAAGAAGATTCATCATCTGTGTCCAGTCGATTTCTTCTTCATTATCCATCTTTTGTTCCATCTCTTCTAAGGATTGCTCTACCAGTTTTAAGTGTTCCATCTTTTTTTGTACAAGGTATAACTGTAAGCCGATAGATTCTTTAATGAAATCCTGATCTTCATCGTTGATCGTCATCGTCATGATCTCTTCCAAAGAAAATCCGAGGTATTTTAATGACAAGATTTTTTGTAATTTGGCAAAATCGGCATCTGTATAAAGACGATATCCATTGTCTGCAACTTTACTTGGCTTTAAGATGCCTTGACGGTCATAGTAGCGGATCGTTCTTAGTGTTACATTCGCTTTTTTTGCAAATTCACCGGATGTATAGTATCCATCTTTTGTCATTTAGATTCCTCCTTGGTTTTCTCTCTATACGTTATCATAAAGGGTGACGTAAGGGAAGTGTCAAGAAAAAATTTTTATTGTATAACGGAAATGTATTGAGTATTCATAAAAACATAAAAAAAGATAGAGGTACGAAAAACGAATTCCATTGACGGATTTTTTGCAAAACGCTGATCCGCCAACACTCCTGCACAACTCACTGCGTTCAAACAGTGCCCGTGTTGGCTGCGATTTTGCAAAAAATCCTATAGAATTCTATCATTTCGTACCTCTATCTTTTTTTATGTTTTTATGAATACCTGAAGACATTCTCGTATAAAATTAAGAATTTTTAAACGGAAGGGTGTGTATGTTAGACGTTATTGGTTTTCAATTTTTGTAGTGATTCGTAGAAAATACTTTCTATTTAATTTATACTCCGTGACTTTTCATTCAATAGCTTGTATACTCTAATTAATCAATTTATTGTTATTTTTAATTTTATGGGGGTTGTTGTTTATGCTTGATAAGTCTCTTGTTTATAAAGATATTGTGATGTGTCTGCCTTTTGAGGATTTAGAGGATCTTAAGGTTCCTGTTTTGCCTGATGGATATTCTTATAAGATGTTTGAATCTGGGGATGAGATTGCTTGGGCGAAGCTTGAAGTGTTGGTTGGAGAGTTTGATTGTTTTAAGGATGCTTCTGCTTATTTTGCTAAAACTTTTTTAACTCATGAAGAACTTTTAGCTGACCGGGTTTGTTTTATTGTGAATCCTGAGGGAGAGATTGTTGCTACGACGAGTGCTTGGTTTAAGACAAATGGCGATATTCGGTTTCCTTTGATTCATTGGGTGTCTACTTCTCCTAAAGAACAGGGGAAGGGGCTTGGGAAGGCAATTGTTTTGTTTGCTTTGTCTCGTTTTCTTGTTGTAGAACCGGATGCTGATTTTATTTTTCTTCATACACATACTTGGGCTTATAAGGCTGTTGGTATGTATCAGAAAATGGGATTTCGAATTACAAAAAAAGCCCTGCCGACTAGCAGAACTGATTTTTCTTGTATGGATGTTTTGAAAGATGTACTTCCTAATTCGATTATTGCTCAGCTTTTAGAGAAAGATTAAGATGCTGTCCAGTCACATTGATCTTATATATACTAACACACACGTATATTTTTAATCATCTTAATTGACATAAAAATATATAAATGTTACTATAATAATAGAAAAGGTGCTACCGATGACGGTTTGCCTGATATAAACGATTGAATAACCGCTCACATAACTTGTCAGGTCAATGGGCGGTTATTTCTCTATCTTGGCATCATGCTTTCCACGCACATAACCAAGACTATAAAAAGCCACACACAACGAAATCACTGCAATTTGACAAATCGTTGCTTGTTTAAGCCCTTTCATCTTCTGTCAAATACATGCAAGCCTACCTACAAATCAGAATCTGTCTACACGAATCACTGCATAATGTTTCCCCTGCATCTCGTCTTTAATCTTCTGCTTAAGATCCTTCACGATCTTCTCTGGCTCATAATCTTTCCCATAAGGAATCACAAGATCAAAGATCACATTCGTATGTGTTGGCCCTTTGACCATTCGAAAGTCATGAACTGACAGTGTCTTGTCATATTTCTTAACAATATTAAAAACTTCTTTTCTTGTCTCATTCACTTCCTCATCATCCGTCACTACAGGATCCATATGGATTGTTGCTTCGCAGTGATATTCTTCCATCAAACGCATTTCAATATGATCCATCAGATCATGTACTTCCATCATGTCTTTATTGTATGGAACTTCTGCATGCAAAGAGACAATTCTTCTTCCTGGACCATAGTCGTGAACAACGATATCATGAACTCCGATGACCATCTTATGATTTAATACAGTCTCTGTGATCTTAGCGATCAATTCTGGATCTGGGGATTCTCCTAATAGTGGGTTCATGGTATCTTTGATTGATTCATAACCACCCCAGAGTACAAAACATGCAACAAAGATTCCGACAATTCCATCAACATTTAAATGAAAATAATGGAATACAAGCATTCCTCCAACAACTGCTGCTGTTGAAATACAATCATTTAAACTATCCGCTGCTGTCGCTTTCATCGTTTCAGAGTGAATTCTCCATCCGATTCCTTTGTTAAACATATACATCCAAAATTTTAATGCGATCGAGATTACTAATATTACATAAGAAATCCATTGTTCTGTGATCACCTCTGGATGAATCACTTTTTCTACTGATGTTTTAAATAATTCCACTCCCATCATCAAGATCAGGATAGATACAACAAGTCCTGATACATATTCCATCCTTCCATGTCCGAATGGATGATCTTCATCTGCTGGTTTTCCAGCCATTCCAAATCCGACAAGTGTGATAATAGAAGATGCTGCGTCAGATAAATTGTTAAACGCATCTGCTGTGATAGAGATTGCTCCTGTGATGATTCCTGCGAAAAATTTGGTTGCAAATAAGAAGATGTTACAACAGATTCCTACAATCCCTGCCATCTTTCCATAAGCATTTCTTACTTTTGCATCCTTTACATTTTCTTTGTCTTTAATAAATAATGATATTAATAAGTTTGTCATAAAAAACTCCATCTACATAGTAAATGGGAGTCCTAATGACCCCCAATGTACTTTTTCTTTATATTTATGAGGATCTTTACCTCATATGTTCACTTTATGCTTCTACGATCTTACCTGCGATTGCTGATGCAGCTGCTGTCTTAGGTGATCCTAAGTAGATTTCTACTTTTGACGTTCCCATTCTTCCTAAGAAGTTACGGTTGTTTGTTGCAAGAACACGTTCTCCATCTGTCATGATCCCGCCTGCACGTCCACAACATAATCCACATCCTGGATGCGTGATGATTGCTCCGGCTTCTGCCAAAATCTTCATGTATCCAGCATCCACTGCCTGTTTATAAATCTTTCTACTAGCTGGTGTTACGATCAATTTTACATAATCAGCAACTTTCTTTCCTTTTAAGATCTCTGCTGCCGCTTTCAGATCTTCTAATCTTCCGTTTGTACAAGATCCGATAAATACCTGATCAAGCTCTGTTCCTTCGACTTCTTTGACAGCTCTGATCTTATCTACCTGTGATGGACATGCTACTACTGGTACTAAATCTTCTGCTTTATATGTGATTGTCTGGCAATACTCAGCATCTTCATCTCCATATAACCAATCAACATCAGCTAAATCTACCTTAGAATATTCAGCTGTCTTTTCATCCGGTGCGAAAAGTGCTGCTTTCGCTCCTGCTTCGATTGCCATATTTGACATTGTCATTCTGGCTGCAACACTCATCCCATCAACTGTGCTTCCAGAGAATTCTAATGCTTTATAAGTAGCTCCAGCTGCTGTTAAATCTCCGATCAATCGTAAGATAATATCTTTAGAACTTACATTTTCAGGAAGTTTTCCATCAATGACTACTTTGATCGTCTCTGGAACTCTTACCCACATCTCTCCTGTTCCAAGGATCGCTGCCATCTCTGTATAACCGATTCCTGAAGAGAAACATCCAACACAACCATAAGTTGTTGTATGAGAGTCTGTTCCGAATACGATATTCCCAGGTTTCGCATATCCACATTCTGTCATTAACTGATGGCAGATTCCATCACTTCTGTGAACATTTTTCATGCCATATTTCTTGGCAAATGCATCACCGATCTTGAAATGTCTGATATCGTCTGTTGTACTTGCTGGTACCATGTGGTCATAGATCAATACGACTTTGTCTGGGTCCCATAACTTTGTAAATCCCATTTCTTCGAATTTCTCCGCTACGAATGGAATAAAGATATCATGGATCATAACACGGTCTACATTTACTGTCTGGATCTGTCCTGGTTTTACACTGTCAACACCAACGTTTCTGCTGATGATCTTTTCAATCATTGTCTGTCCCATATCTTTATTTCACCCCATTTCTTTTCTTCATGGCTTCTACTAATCCACCGGCGTTGATGATCTCCATCAAGTTATCTGGAAGGGAATGGATCTCATAATCTGTACCATTATATGTGATCTTCTCTCCTAAAGTAACTTCAATCTCATCACCTTCTTTAACTGCATCCTGAATCTTGTCATTCTCAATTAACAGTAATCCATTATTGATGGAATTACGAAAGAAAATACGTGCAAATGATTTGGCAATGACGCATTTAACTTTTAATGCTTTGATGATCTCTGGTGCCTGTTCTCTTGAAGAACCGCATCCAAAGTTGCTTCCTGCTACGATAATATCTCCTTCACCAATCTGTCCTGCTAATTCTGGACGAAGTGGAGAAAATCCATACTGTTTCATATCTTCTACGGTTGGGAGTGCCAGATATTCTGTTGGGATGATGATGTCTGTATCAATGTCATCTCCAAGCACCCAAACCTTTCCTTTAAACTGTTCCATATCTATTCCATCCTTCTTCCTTAAATCTGGTCTACTGTTGTGATCTTACCTGCGATCGCTGATGCTGTGACCGTCGCTGCTGATCCTAAATATACATAAGAATCCGGATGTCCGGCACGTCCTTTGAAGTTTCTTGTTCCTGTAGAAATCAAAACTTCATCTTTCCCGATGACACCCTGACAGCTTCCCCAGCAAACACTGCAGTTACAGTTCATAACCATTGCTCCGGATTCCATGAAAATATCGATCAGACCTTCATCTAATGCCTGCATATAAACTTCATTGGAAGCTGGTGCGATCAAAAATCTTACGCTGTCACTTACTTTCTTACCTTTTAAGATTTCAGCAGCGACTCTTAATTCTTCGATACGTCCATTGTTACATGATCCTAAGAATGCTTCATCAATTTTCACATCCTTGACTTCTTTGGCATCCACAACATCATCGATCTGATGAGGTCTTGCAACAACTGGTTTGATCTCGTCTAAGTTGATATCATAAACTTTCTCAAATACCGCATCGTCATCACTCTTGAATAAGTTCTCAGCTTTTCTTCCACGACTTTCTACGTATTCTACAACTTTCTCATCTGGCTCAACGATTCCAGTCTTAGCTCCTGCTTCAACAGCAAGGTTGCAAAGAACTAAACGTTCATCAATATCAAGGTTATGAGCACCTTCTCCAGCAAATTCCATGATCTTGTAGTTGCATCCATTTGCTCCTACCATTCCGATGATAGAAAGCATTAAATCTCTGGCGTATACACCTTCTCTTAATTTACCATGCAGGTTAAAACGGATCGTGTCTGGAACTAATACCCAAGACTGTCCTGTTACCATAGCGTATAAGAAATCAGTACATCCGATCCCTGTACCAAATGCTCCTAAAGCTCCATATGTACACGTATGGGAGTCTGCACCCATGATAAATTCTCCTGGACATACATGATTCTCTACCATGATCTGATGGCAGACACCTTTTCCTTCATATAATTTGATCTCATGCTCTTTTGCAAAATTACGCATCTTTCTATGTGCTGCTGCTGTTTTTGGATTCTCCGCAGGCACATTGTGGTCCATGATAAATACCAGTTTGTCTTTGTCCGCGATCTTTGGATGTTTTAACTGGTTATGATACATATCAATTGTTAAATGTGTCGTTCCATCATTACTCATTAAACGGTCAACTTCGATCGTATGGATCTCTCCTGCTTTTACCTGATCTACTTTCGCAGCTCTTGCAATAATCTTTTCTCCGATGGTCATTCCCATGTTCCTATTCCTCCCCTTCATTCAAGAAATTGATCAATCCGCCATGATCTAAGATATTCTGCATATATGGTGGCAGCTTGGTACATGGAAGGGTTTCATCCTCTGTTTTGATCCATCCTTCAGACAGGTTGATATCAATGTCAGCTCCGTCTTCCACTTTGTCATATAAGTCTTTGCTGATGATCACTGGTAATCCGATGTTGATAGAGTTTCTATAGAAGATTCTCGCAAATGATTTAGCAACCACTGCTTTGACACCTAACGCTTTCAGTACACTTGGCGCCTGTTCTCTGGATGACCCACATCCAAAGTTCTCTCCTGCTACAACAATATCTCCTTCTTTTACCTTCTTGGCAAAATCTTTATCAATTGATTCAAAAGTATATACTTTCATCTCTTCAATATTTGGCAATAACAAATATTGTGACGCGATGATCTGATCTGTATCTACGTCGTTATGGAATTTAAATACACGTCCCATTGATCTTCCTCCTGTTTTGTATCTTTTATTTTTAAGGATACTATAAAATGATGTAAGTGTCAAAAGTATAAATTGCGTTTGTGCTTGCACAAATAAGCAATTTATACTTATTGACACGCCGAACAACGAGAACGGAATAAAATGGTGTGAATACACCATTTTATGGGAGTTCGAGGTGTTCGAAGATTGTGGAATTGCGTAGCAATGGAACAATCTGGATACATCAGAGAGTGGCAAAATTTACTTTTGACACTCTCATCATAGTCTGATAACAAAAAAAGAATGGTAATACGTAAAATATTACCACCCTTTATCTTCGAATTCCGTATAATTTCATCAAAAATCTCCGAAATGGAATCAAATGCAGCCAGATATGTTCAAAAAATTCCCACCAAAAATCTCCAGGTGCGATCCATTTTCCTTTACGCTTTACTTTTGTAATGATCGCAAAAACCTGTTCTTTGTCAATCGGTCCTTCCATATCTACCTGTGCATCTCCGATAATAAACAGCTTTCCCTCCTTGTTGATGTGATGAATCCGATGCATCACATACGTCTCATCTCTTCTCTGAAAAAACACCATATCCCCAGCTTTCAATTCTTCTTCTGGCTTCTTCATCAAAATATAGTCTCTTTGATGGATCAAAAACGGGTTCATACTGCTCCCACTGATCATCATGCTGACTTCTTTTCCCTCTTCTACCAGATCTTTCAATACCGGGATATAAACGTTATTTGCAATCTGTCTCATTCATCCAATACCAGTCCATGTTCATAAAGTGCTCCGACAAATCCTTCTACATCTGTCCTTGCTGTTTCTTCATCTACTTCAAATTCATCCATGATCTTATCAACCAATTCTTCTTTTGACTTCGATTCATCTAAATTCTTCCAAATAAATGCTGCCACTTCATTTAATGTGATCATTCCATTAAACTGCTGAGTTGCAGCCCCTGTTGGTACAAGAATTACTTCACCTGCGATATCACGAAGCATAAAATCTGTATTACGTTTCATATGCTATGGCCCTCTTTCTTATTTTTTCTATTTTTTCTTATTTTTATTTCTTTCCATGTATATGGATTGATCAACAATAACATTGGAAATAATTCCAGTCTTCCCGCTAACATATCAAAGATCATAACGATCTTGGAAAGATTCGAATACATTGAAAAGTTTCCAGTTGGTCCTACGATATTAAGCCCAGGACCAATATTATTCAATGTTGCAACAACTGCCGTAAAATTGCTTGTAAAATCGAAGTTATCAATAGAAATGATCAGTACAGAAAACATCAGTACAAATGCATATGCGATCATATAAACATTGATCCCTCGAATAACTTCATGTTCTACAATTCTTCCGTTGAATTTGACCTTACGTACCGTTCTTGGATGTAAGTATGAGAGCAGCTCTTTCTTGACGGTCTTTAACATAATGACCAATCTTGATACTTTCATACCACCACCGGTACTTCCGGCACATGCTCCTGAAAACATCAGCATTACCAGAATAAACTTTGAAAATTCCGGCCATTTATTAAAATCTGTTGATGCATATCCGGTTGTCGTGATCACTGTTCCTACTTGAAAAAGTGCATGGCGGAATGCCTGCTCGATCGTTGGAAATAAACTGTGTATATTATATGTGATCATTGCTACAGATGCACCAATAAATAATAAGTAATATTTTAATTCTTCATAATGGATCGCATCTTTGAACTTCTTGATCAAAATAAAATAATATACATTAAAATTTACTCCAAATAAGATCATAAAGATCGCGATCAAATATTGTATGTATGGTGAGTAAGATGCACACCCTGAATTCAATATCGAGAATCCACCAGTTCCAGCAGTACCGAATGCAAGTAACAGCGAATCAAATAATGGAAGCTTTCCTAAAAGCAACAATACTACCATCACAATAGTCATAAAAATATAAATCTTATATAAGATCATAGATGTTTTTCGAATCTTAGGAACCAGTTTTCCAACAGATGGTCCTGGACTTTCTGCTCTCATCAGATGAATATTCTGACCACCAACCAATGGCATGACAGCTAATACAAACACGAATACACCCATACCACCTACCCAGTGAGTAAAACTCCTCCAGAATAAACTACATCTTGCTAATGCTTCTACATCCGTTAAGATACTTGATCCTGTTGTAGTAAATCCTGAAACCGTTTCAAACATCGCATCTACAACCGATGGAATATCTCCATTGATCACAAATGGAAGTGCTCCAAAAAAACTCATCACAATCCAACTGATCGCAACTGTTAAAAAACCTTCTTTTGCATAATAAACTGTCTTCTTTGGTTTCTTCATAACAAAAAGAATTCCGATGATCAGACATACAAATAGCATGATCCAGAAAGAAAAACCTTTCTTCTCATGATAGATTAATGCGATCAGACAAGGAAGTGATAAAAATGCACTCTCAAAGAGCATTACCAAGCCTATTACGTATCGAATCATTGAAAAATTCATTATACCCTGCCCCCATTATCCTCTCTTTAAGATGTCTTTGACATCGTGTAATCCTTTTTTAGTTGTGACAACTACCACCAGATCATCTTCTTCCATATGATCTTGACCATTTGGAATCATTGGTTTTCCTTTACGATAAATGCTGCAGATCAGCAGATTATCAATCAATAACAGATCTTTAATTGGTCTTCCAATGACTGGAGAACCTTTCTGAATATGAAATTCCAGTGCTTCCGCTCTTCCATCCATTAATTTGTAGAGATTCTCAATATTACTTCCGATGGAATTTTGTCTTGCTCTTACATACTGAATAATATATTGTGCTGTCAGATATTCCGGATAGATCATACTTCCAAGATCTAATCGTTCGATCATGGCATCGTAATTCAATTTCTGTACCTTTGTGACCAATTTTGCATCACTCTGGCTCTGTGCATACAGAGACAGAAACATATTCTCCTCATCGTGATTCGTAAGGGCAATAAATGCATCTACATCCGTCAGACCTTCTTCTAACAGCATATCATGGTCATTTCCATTTCCATGGATGATCATCGCATCTGGAATACTCTCATTTAATCTCTCACATTGATCTCTGTCTTTATCGATCAGTTTTACACCAATTCCACTAGAAACAAGTAATTTTGATAAATAAAATCCAATCTTACTTCCACCTATGATCATTGCTTCATGAACCTGATTCTTTCTTTCCCCAATCTTCCTGAAAAATTCCATTGCACAGTTTGGCCTTCCAACAAATGAAATTATATCTTTCTCTCTTAACTGAAAAGAACCATTTGGAATGATCAATTCTTTCTTACGCTCTACCGCAGAGATCAATATCTCACAATTTAACTGATTACTGACATCGATCAATGTCATTCCATCTAATTTAGAATTATGTGGGATACGGTATTTTAACATCTCGATCCTGCCTTTAGAAAACTTATTCACTTCCATTGCAGAAGGGAATCTCAGTAATCTTGCAATCTCATATGCCGCACTTAATTCTGGATTCAGCACAACAGAAATTCCCATCTCTTCCTTTATGAAACTGATCTCATCATAATAAACAGGATTTCTCACTCTGGCAACCGTCTCACATCTTCCTGCCTTCTTCGCGATCAGACAACACAAAAGATTCAATTCGTCAGAGTTCGTAACTGCAATAATGATATCTGCTGTCTCAACTCCTGCGTCTGACAGAATACTATAACTTGCTCCATTCCCGATCACACCTAATACATCATGTGTTTCAGCAAGTTTCTGTACAACATGTGCTTTCTCATCAATAATGGAAATGTCATGGTTCTCGCCACTTAATTCCTCAACAAGCGTAGAACCGATTCTACCACACCCAACAATGATAATATTCATTTTTTACCCTCAATTCATTAACACTTTCTTAACAAATTTTTATACTTTTTTTAATACTTGTCCTATTCTATCACAGTCTGTCAGAAATTACAATTTAAGAAATATCCTTTTAATTATGACATCTAAAAATATCCTGTAAGACCAAACATAATTTATCTGATCTTACAGGATATTTTCTTCCCACACATCATCTTTCAACGCATGGATATCATTATTCTAAATCTGCATGCCGCATAAACATCTGCTCCGATGTCTGATTCCAGTTTTCCATAAGTTTTAATACGATCGCATCGAAGATTAAAAATGACATCTGTTCAAACTGACTTCCCATTGGCTGTATCGAATGTTTCTCTTCATTATTTCCTTTGGAGTCACCTGGAAGTATGATCATCCCATCTGCCATTTTCCCCAGTGTGGATTGCGGATTCATTGTAACAAGTCCAAGATATAATCCAGATTCTTTGGCTTTTTTTGCAATACTGACCAAGGCATCTGTTTCTCCTGACCCAGATGTTATGATCAATAGATCTCCAGCTTTCGTATGTGGTGTTGAAATTTCTCCAATGACATACGCCTGAAATCCAAGATGCATCAATCTGTTTGCAAAACCCTTCGCCGCCAACCCTGATCTTCCTTTTCCAGTTAAAAATATCTTTTTATCTGGTGCTATCAGTTTTAAAACATTTTCAATCTGTTCTTCTTCTATTTTAAAAGTTGCGTCTTGAAGTTCCTTTAAAATATGTTCTAAATTTTCTTTTACTTTCACATCTCTTCTCCTGCATCCATAATCTTGTGAATTCGTTCTTCGATATTTCCTCCAAATATATAGCTTCCTGAAACAAAAATATCTGCGCCTGCCTTTTTACACACAATGGCTGTTTGATCATTAATGCTTCCATCTACCTGAATCTGATAAGAATATCCTTTTTGTTCTCTCAATTCACAAAGATTCTTTACTTTGTCTGCAACTGATGGAATAAAACTTTCTCCAAACACACCGGGATTAGTGGTCATGCAAAGGACAAGATCAGCCATTGGCAAAATCTCCTTGATCATAGATACCGGAGTTCCGGGATTGATCGCAATTCCGGCTTTTTTTCCACACTTTTTGATTGTCTGAATAGATCGGTAGATATGCTTCGTTGCCTCTGTATGCACGGTGATGATATCTGCCCCCGCATCTGCAATCACTGGTATCAGATTTTCTGGATTTTCAACCATCAGATGACAATCCAGTACAAAATCAGTATGTTTTCTCAGATCTTTTACTGTATTTGCGCCAAATGAGATCATTGGTACAAAATGTCCATCTGTAATATCAATATGAATGTAGTTTATTCCACATTTTTCTAATGCTTCAAACTGCTCCTTAATCTGATATGTATCTGAATTTAATAATGAAGGACTGATAATTTTCATTTTTATTCTCCCATCACCATAATCTGTACTTTTCTTGTTCGTTCTCTTAACTGATCCCAGTCTACAAAATAGACTTTTCCCAAAGCTCCAAGTTGGATTTCTCCGTCTTTTACAATAAATGTTAATGACGGGCTGCCAAAAATGGAAGATTTCAGATGTGCATCTGTATTAAGCATTGTCCATTTTTCTGCTGGATAATCCTTAGATCCAAGACTTAATCCAAATTCAATATGTTTTGGTCCTGGACTATGATACTGATTTTCCATTTTCATGGATGGCGCGATTTTTTCCATCACATCATTAATATCTGCCTGCAGATATTCATCTCCCCAGTAATTTGTGTCATGCATACATTCGTCAAAATACAGAGAACATGTGGTATGCGCACTTGATATGACAACACATCCATTTTTTAACTCAGATTTTTTGATATTTTCTCTGATTTCATCAGAAATGTCATGATAAGATGCTCTTCCTTTAACTGTTTCTAATGTCACTTCTCCAAAAAAAACTCCCATGATCTGCTCCTATAATCCAAGTCTTGTTTTTAACTGATCGTATACCTGATCTACTCCCATTCCGTTTAATAATGGTAATCCCTGAATGACTTTATCTTTGATAGAATCTGGCACGATCGTTGTTGATATCACCGCATCATAATCATCAATTTTATTTAATTCGTCGGCAATCTTAGACTGATAAATCTTTACTTTATCGCTGTATCCTTCTTTTTCTAACCATGCACTGACTTTTGCTACCGCAATTGTGGATGTTGCATGTCCTGCTCCACATACAATTAATAATTTTTTCATGATACTACCTCCTATGAAATATCTTATTTTATAAAGATTCTAATTTTCTTTCTGTGCTCTGATTTTATTTACATATACTAGTAATGCGATCACGACAACTCCAATCACTGCTAATCCAATATTCCCTAATGATTTTGTTGCAACTGCGAATAATCCCGCTGGCCAGATACCGCAAAGTACGGATGTTACCTGTCCACTTGTTCCAACATTATAATGTGCGATCTTAAATACATTTGTAATGATTGGTGCAAGCCATGTAGAAAGATACAGCATAGATACCATATAAATACTACATCCTACAATAGATCTCACAACATTTCCTCTAAAAATTGGGATCATTAGACAGATTCCAAATGCATAGAATGCAAGATCTCCGAATGGTAAGGTCTGGTTTCCTGGTAAGATGATCGCTAATGCTAAAGAAATTGGTACCATTAATAAGTTTGTACTCATAACTGTAGAATGTCCAACAGTTAGAGCAGCATCCATACCAATATTTACACTTCTTCCACCTAATCTTTTATTGGCGAATTCTTTGGCAGCTTCTGCAATTGGCATTAACCCTTCCATAAACATTGCTACCATCTTTGGCATGATTTTCATAACCGCACCTGTTGCCATTCCTAACTGTGCAGCTTTTGCGAAATCATATTTTGCCAAGAATCCTACGATCATTCCAATGATGATTCCGATAACAACTGTATCTCCAAAAAATCCAAAACGTTTTGCGATCGTTTCTGAGTCGGCTTCAATTTTATTAAATCCCGGAATTCTGTCAAAAATCCAGTTTAATGGTACTGCGATCAATGCTCCTGATAACGCCATCATATGAGAAATTGCAATTCCTGGATATCCAAAAAATTCACTAACTTTCTTCTGGAAAATGTCTGCTAATAACCACTGAAGCATAATTGCAACTAGTGCTCCTAAAATTCCTGTAACAAAATTTCCTGTAACTGCCTGTGCAACTAATCCAAGGAAACATGGAAACCAGAAGTTCCAGATATCTACATTTAAAGTTTTTGTCCACCCAAGCATGACAAATAATAAATTAACGATCAATGACATTGGGATCAATATAATTCCAAATGTTGTTGAGAATGCCAGCGGTCCACCGACACCACAACCAATATCCATAATATTTAGTGAAAATCCGTAATGTTCTCCCATTACCTGTATTGCCGTTCCAAGGTTATCTGATAATAATCCAATGACCAGATTCAGACCAATACTACCAATTCCAACTGTAAAACCTGAAATCGCTGCTTTTGCTGGTTTTACTCCAAAAATAATACCTAATATGAAAATAATGATCGGTAAAAATACCGTTGACCCTAATCCGATAAACCATTGTAATACACTTAACATTTCTTCTTCTCTCTTTCTCTATCGCTTATTCAATTCCTGATGCATTTAAAATCTGCATAAGTTCTTTCTCTGTGTTACATTCTTTCAACTTTGCTACTTTTTCATCATCCTGAAACAGTGCGATCAAATTCTGTAATGTATTTACCTGCTCATGTGGCTGTGCCATTGCTAACATAAATACCAATTCCACTGAAATCTTATGACTTTTATCCACCATATCTTCAAATTCAATTGGCTCATCTAATGATAAAAAGCAAATCTGCGATTTATTCACTCGCTCAGAGTCTGTATGCGGAATCGCAAAGCCTGTCTGATTTACTAATAATCCTGTAGGATATTCTTTTTCTCTGTTACTTATTCCTTCATAGTAATTTTCTTTTACACATCCTGCTTCTAACATTTTATCTGTCATCATCTGAAACAACTGATCCTGACTTTCCACTTTTTGATGAAAGAAACACAATCTCTGGTCAAAATACATTCAAGTTCTCCTTTCATATCATGATTCATGAAATACTTTTAAAACTTCTTGTATTGTTTCGAATCTTATAAACGCATTTACATCTTCTTTTTCTCCAATAAGCTGATAGAGTTCAGTGATCACATCCCGAATCTGGTTCATTTCTTCTTCTGGAAATGCAGTTACAACGATCAGTGATACTAAATTTCCACCCCAGTCAACGGGATGTTTTAAAGTTAATAGGATTATTCTGGATTTTTTAATCGTCTGCGGATCTGCATGTGGCAGTGCCACACCTGTATCCAAACATGTCACACCAAGTTTTTCTCTTTTGTAAATAGCTTCCCTAAATTCATCATACACTGCATTATCTTTTTCTAATACATCAATAATAAAATCTAGACACTTTTCTTTACTATCAAGATCTTGTTTAAGGAAAATAAATTTCCCTTCCAAATATTTTTTCAATGTCGGTGCTTTAATTCCATTTTTCTGGTTATCACACACATTATTTTTGATCAGTAATACCTGTTTTGTATATGCATCTAGGATATTGGCATAATCATCTTTTGTAAGCAGCGGATTTACCTTCACATAAGAAATCTCTGGATCCTCAATATCAACAGATGATATGATCAGATCTACTTTACTAAGATCGATCTCTTTTAATTTCTTTGTGTTTGTCACCGTAATATTATCTTTTGCCGGAAGTATTTGTTTTACCCTGCTTAAAATGAGCTGAGAAGAACTAACTCCATAGGTACATACAACAACAATATTTCCAACTTGTTCAAATTGGTCTAATGCCACTTGAAAATGTAATAAGATTAGTGAAACTTCATCTTCTGTTAATGTTACCTGATACCTTAATTCTATTTGTGTAAGTGCATACCACATCGTTGTAAAAAGTTCCGGATACTCCTGTTTGATATTATCAAGCATCGGATTTACGATCTGAATATTATTTTGCAATCTTAAGATCATCGGTGGCAGATGATATAACAATGACTCATATAATTTCTTGTCCCTTGTCAGATCAAGCTTTTGAATCTCACTCATTCTCTTGATGACATCTCTTACCGTTTCTTCATAGTCTGTCCGCATATGTTTTACATGATGTGTCACTCTGTGGGCATATAACTGTCTGCATAAATATTCCATATCATTATTACTGTATGTAATATGAAGCTGGTATTTCAGCTGTTCCGCAATACTATTTGCCACGATGTATGTCTCCATATGCCGGATATTGTTGTAAGAAATTTCTGTTTCCTCATTCATATGTTTCTTTTTGAGCAATCTTGAACTTTGCATGATCAATGTTACCAATAAAGATTTCAGATAATATTCTGAAAGCACTTCGGTCAGTTCTTCAAAATCATTTAAAATAAGATCTGAAACTGCTTTTATCACATCAAGTTCAAAAAAGTTTCCAAGTTTGTGCGTAAAATCAGAAAACATTTCTTCCTTTGATTCTGATAACAAATAATTGTTCACTGCATTTTGTATCTCGCTTTCTTCTCCTAAAATACAGATTCCACATTCTCCAACTTCCAGTTTTACATCTGACTGACTTTCGATTGATTTATTGATCACTGCAATGTCCTGATACAGTGATGTTTTACTTACTAAAAATTCCTTTGATACTGATTCCAATGTGATTGTTTCACAATCGATCAATACCTTCTTTAAAATCCACAATCTGCGATACTCCGGTGTATATTTTTCATCTTCAGACAGATTATCCTTTTGAAGGTCTCTTAACATATGCTGAATGTTTTCCTTTTCACCTTCCAGACGAATTCCTATTCTTGGAGCTCTGACCAGATCAACTTTATACTTTTCAACTTCACTTTGAAGATAAGTAATATCTGTGTAAATCGTTTTTGTCGAAACATCTAATGATTTACTAAAGAAAGATGCGGGTTTATATTCCCTTTGTTTTGACAAAAGTTTTAATAATTCGATTTGTCGACGAATCAAATCAATCACCCCTAATCTGTTAATTAACGTTTTTCTTTCTGTAACTAGAATACCATTGATATCTTATTTCTTGCAATTACATTAGCTTCCATATTAATGTGGAAACGAATAAAAAAAGGAGATATCTATGATCATTTCCTGATATATGATATCTCCTATATGTACGTTTGTCACACTTATGTTTTATAACCAGTCTTTGCTGTTCTTATCTTCTAACAATATCGTTTCCTGTTCTTGTTTCTTTGTAATACGATCCCTGATTCCCTGCATTCTCTCATCAAGTGCTGCACTTTGTCTTGCACAATCATAAAGTTCTTCCTGAAGGATTTCCACTTCTTCATCAGACAACTCTTTCTTATAACGCATCTTATGGTCAAGACTTGCCCAGAAATCCATAGCGATCGTTCGAAATTGCACTTCAACATTCACCATCTTCTTTTCATTTTGTAAAAAGATCGGTACTTGTACGATCAGATGAAGACTTCGATATCCACTTGGCTTTGGATTCTTAATATAATCTTTTCGCTCGATCAGTGTGATATCATCTTGCTTTAAGAAACTTTCTGCTAATTTATAAATGTCATCTGGAAATGAACAGATAACTCTGACCCCGGCAATATCTTTTAAATTATCTTCAATCGCCCTTAGATTTAATGGAATATTTTTTCTTCGGATCTTCTTCAAAATGCTATCGTATGATTTGACTCTTGTCTTAATACTCTCAATCGGATTATTATCATATTCCAAAGATAATTCATGATTTAATACTCTGAATTTTGTTTCCACTTCCATGATCGCGCATTCATAATATGACATTAAAAGATCAAACGGCTTCTTATTTTGTTGCATAAAATTCAAAAATTCATCTGACAAAAGACTTTGTCTGACAAAGTTATCTCTTCTCGCATCTAATAATGCTTTTCCCTGTTTTTTTAATTCCTCGATCACAACCAGATTTTTCTTCATTAAAAATTCCTTCCTTCGTAAGTATTCTTTATGAAAGCATAGAAAATCCTAATACTACAATCCCTAAGATCACAAGGATCACACCTGTCGCACGATTTAATGTCTCTGGTGTTGCTTTATTGGCAAATCGTGCTGCGATCCTTGCCCAGATCAGCGTAAATACAACACATAAGATAAATACTGTCCAATCCGGTGCTCCAACAATCATAAAATGAGAAACAGCTCCTGTAAATGCAGTAAATGCCATAATAAATACACTCGTTCCAACAGCTGTTTTTAATTCATATCCTAATACACTCGTTAAAATGAGCAACATCATCATTCCACCACCTGCACCAACAAATCCACAGATCAATCCGATCATGATCCCACAGACCACTGACTGAATTGCACGTTTCTTTGCTGAAACTCCTTGCATGGCTTCTTTGGTTATCATAACTGGTCTCACGATAAATTTAATTCCTAATAAAAATGTCATAAATACAGAAAAGCTTCCCATCGTTGCATCTGGAAGTAAGCTTGCAATATAGCTTCCTACTACTGTAAATGTTAGCACACTTATCATCATGATGATACCATTTTTTATATCAAGATTCTTATTTTTTCCATAAATATAAGCTGATACTGCACTTGCTAATACATCAGAGGACAATGCGATTCCTATTGCCATATACGGGTCCATCTTAAGGAATGTGATCAACATCGGACTAATTACAGCTGCTGCACTCATCCCTGCAAATCCTGTTCCAAGCCCGGCTCCCATTCCTGCAAAAAATGTTACTGCGATTGTTAATAATATATTCATCTTAGTTTCCACCTTTCAAAATATCATCTAAATTCTTATCCATATTTTTCATTACATGGATAAAAATTTTTTTATCTTCTTGTGTTGTATTATCAAACAACTGATCTACAAATCCTTGTTGTAACTGCTGTCCTTCTTTGATCACTGGATGTGCTTTTTCCGTAATAATCAGTTTTGTTTTTCTTCGATCACCTTTAATCTCTTCTCTTCTTAAATAACCTTCTTTCACAAGTTTCTCTACGTTGATTGATATAAGATTTGCTTTGATATTTCTGATCTTTACGATATCTCTGGCTGTCTGGTATTGTGGATTGTTTCCTAAAAACATTAAAATATCAAAAGCTGTCTGTGGTAATTTTAATTTCTTGCATAACGGCTTACATGCATCGTTATATACCTCTAACAACTTTCTCGGAAATTCTATATTGATCTTCATGAATTTATCCCTCCTTATTAATTAATTCATATTTGAACTATTCATTTTTGATTTATTATAACAGATTGTCATATATTTTCAACTTTTTGTTACTTCAAAAAATAAAAAACAGCTGACATAATTTTTACTTTTTATGCCAACTGTTTTTATATATTTATTTATTACAATTACCACTATGATCAAATGCTGGATTGATCGCATAAAAATTCTTAGAATCCAAATGATCCTGTACAGTCCTCAGTGCTTCACCAAATCTCTGGAAATGCACGATTTCTCTTTCTCGTAAGAATTTCAGTGGCTCTCTAACATCTGGATCATCAATAAGCCTTAACAAATTATCATACGTTGTTCTTGCTTTTTGTTCTGCAGCAAGGTCTTCACTTAAATCTGTAATCGGATCTCCCACAGACTGAAACGTCGCTGCGCTAAACGGTACACCACTTGCTGCTTGTGGCCATACACCTGCTGTATGATCTACATAGTAAGCTCCAAACCCTGATTTTTTCACCTGTTCTGGAGTTAGATCTCTAGTTAACTGATGCACGATCGTACAGACCATTTCCAAGTGAGCTAATTCTTCTGTACCTATATTGTTTTCGACATGACTCCTTTACTTTTTTCAATCAATTCTGTTTCAAGAATTTTTGTTTTATATGTTGTTGATCTCCCTTCAGTTTCTATTTTTAATCTAATACCAAATGGAACACTTTTTAACCAAATATCTAAAACTTTATTCTTATGTACATCTATATGATCAAGTATTTCTTTATAAACCATTTCACTTGGATTATCAATATCCATTATTTCATCTAATGCATTTCTATAGCTTTGTATAATGTACTCTTTTTTATCTTCCCTATCTTTTTTACTTTCCTCTATTAGTTTATCTTTTAAATTTTTAATTTTCTCATCATACCAGTTTTTTTGATTTATAAAATCTTCTTCTGAAATCAGTCCATCCAACATAAGATCAATAGATTTTCTTTTTTTTCTTTCATAATGTTCTATACTTTCCCTTATGCTTTCTTCACCAAACAGTTTATTTTCTTTTTCCTTCTTGATTTTTCCTATCTCCTGTAAAATTTCTTTTTTCAATAATTCTTTTCCATCCTGCATAAAGGATATACAATAATTCATACATACAACTAAGCTTTTTTCATTTATTGCATTATTACAACATCCAACAATTTCACCATTTAATTTTTTCTTTTTTGAACCATGTGTTACATTTTCAAAACATTTCCATGTCTTGTATTTTTGTCCATTCTTCAAAATTCTAGATCTTCCAACAAATCTATTTCCACATTCTGCACACTTTATTTTTCCACTACACCAGTATCTACTACTATGTTTTAACTTCTGTTTTTTGCTCACTGATCTTCGTTTTAATTCTTCTTGCGTCGCTTTCCATAATTCACGGGAAATTATTGGTTCGTGATGATCTTTTATATAGACCATCTCTTCTTCTCCCCTATTGTACTTTTTCTTATGTGTTAAATAATCAGGTGTTATTGTTTTTTTCTGGCATAAATCTCCAACATATTTTTCATTTCTCAATACTCTTAAGATCACTGTATTAGACCATTTTTTTACCCGTTTTGGCTCTATACCTTCTTCTAATAGCTCACGAGCAATGACATGCGTTCCTTTACCTTCTATTGTATACTTATGAAAAATCTTTTTTACAATAGGAACTTCCTCTTGATTTATTGATATTTTTCCATTATCAACAATATATCCTAATAAACTTCTTCCAAAAACAACTCCTTTCTCCATCTGTCGTTTTTGTCCCCATTTAACACGCTCTGATGTCTTTCTTGATTCTTCTTGAGCATTGCTTGCCATAATCGTTAAACGAAATTCAGCATCCACATCTCTTGAATCTATATTATCTAATATGAATATAACTCCTACATCAAATTGTTTGAGTTTTCGTGTATATGAAAGTGTATCAACTGTATTTCTTGCAAATCTTGAAACTTCCTTTGTAATTATAAGGTCTATTTTGCCGTTTATTGCATCGGCTATCATATTATTAAATCCTACCCTATTCTTAGTTTGTGTCCCACTAATTCCCTCATCCCAATATACGTCAACAAATTCCCAATCAGGATGTCCTTTAATGTAATTTTGAAAATATATCCTTTGGTTATCTAAAGAATTTAATTGATCATCCTTATCTGTTGATACTCTTGCATAAGCTGCCACTTTTATTTTTTTACGAATCATCGTGCTACCTCCAAATAAAAATAGCACATCACTATTTGATGGTAACAACAAATACTGTGATGTGCAACTTTTTTTAATAATTTTTACTTAGAAGGTTTTCTAATTGTATGTCAGTTAAAATTTTTCTTCTGTGTAATTCCTTATATATTCCATTCTGATATAACTTTTTAAATTCATTTTTTACTGTGGCTGGAACTTTAATTTCTTTTTCTACATTATTATATGCATTCATTTTGGTTCCTCCATTTAATTTCCTATTATTTTTATTTTATGTCTCAAATATCTTATCATTCATGTATTTTAGTTTGATAATAAGTATTTCAGTTAATTCTTATTTTTAAATTAACTAGATAGCTTTTTATCAAAGGAAAACAAATAAATTTTATTCACTTTCCTTTGATAAAAATTTTTTCTGTTACATAAACCCTAAGTATCAATTTTTTCTGTTCAACTCTGTCATATATCCTACATATTTCTCTTTATGCGGTTATATCTGCCGATGCTTATCGGAAGGGACACCTGTACGCAACAGCCATGCCCAAGTTTCATTATTATGTAATTTATGCAACTATTTAATTATCAACGTTCATGTTTGTCTAAAAAAGTGTACTTTTAGAACTTTTGAAAAAAAACTATTTTTTTGTAAAAATGCATTGATTTTTTTCACTATATAGTGTATTATATTAACAGATAAATTTGTCCAGAAAAGTACAGTTTTCTGGATATTTTTTTATACTTTTTCAAAAGGACCAATACAAAACTGTTTTGGTCCTTCTTCATAACTTTGATTCCCTGGGAACATAAGTAGACTAACATGCTTCCATTATTTTTCTTGCCTTCGCATAAAAAGTGGATCTTGGCATGTTACATAATTCTGCTGCCTCTCTAACTGTTACCTTTTTCTTTATCCATAGTTTAACCAATGGATAAAAATTCTCTGGCACTTCTCTTTCTGGTCTTCCAAATGCTACTCCTCGTTCCTTCGCTGCATCAATTCCCTGTCGTTGTCTTTCTTTAATTTTTATTCGCTCTGTTTCTGCAACATAACTTAAAATTTGTAATACCAAATCTGCTATAAATGTCCCCATCAGATCTTTATCTTTATTTCTTGTATCTAGCAATGGCATATCTAATACAACAATTGCCGCCCTTATTTCTTTTGTTATAACTCTCCATTGTTCTAATATTTCTTCATAGTTTCGACCCAAGCGATCGATCTCAGGTATATATAAAACATCATTTGAATCTAATTTTGCTAATAATTTTTTGTATTCTTTTCTTTCGAAATTTCTTCCAGACATTTTATCTATGTAAATTCTTTTATCTGGGATTCCCCTTTCTTTCATCATCTTGATCTGCCGAGCTACATTTTGTGTTTTACTAGATACTCTTATGTACCCATATTCTTTTGTATTGTTATTCATTTATACCTCCAAAATTGAATAAATAATAAAATTAGTTACCTTTTCAATTTTAGAGGTTTTAAATAATTAAATTATTCTACTTTGATTCCCTAGGAAGCAAAGTTTATTACAACATTATATTCAAAAAAATATCAAGGACAAACTGAATCATAATTCAACTATTCCTTGATATTTTTTGCTATTTTCTTTATTTCATCATCTACACGTAAATTGATCTGTACCGTAATATCTAATATCACTTTTTCCTTTTGTATTACAAAATTTTATGTTGTAAATAACATTCCCGTATATAACTTCGAGGTTGCCAGTATATTGGCTTTTTATCATTGTCCAAATACTTGCAGATCCATGAATGATATATCTCAATCATTTTTGAAAACCAGTCATTTCCATCCATAGTATCGAGAATCAATCTCTGATACAAATGTCCAGAATCCCATATAGACTGTTTTCGTTTCTGTTTCGTTTTTTCTTTCCGATTAATCTGATTCAAGTTAATGACTTCATCCGTAACCTGTTCTATCGGTAAACAATGATTTACTTCCGCAAACTTATATAGCCGTTTTATTTTTTTCTCTCCTAAGATATCAACGATTTCTGCCTTGCTATTTCCAGATTCTCTTGATACAGATTCGATCAGTGAACAAATATAAAATAGATCATTTTTATTCGTCTTCATCATGCACCTCCTCTGCTTTTATGAATTCAAGACAAGATAATGCTTTAATTGTGTGAAAAGATATTTGATGTGTCGGATGTTTAAATTTTGCTAATTGCAAAAAATCATCTTTTGTAATCTTATCATCAAGATAATCTTCCACATAATTATAAATCGTATCATCTGCCATTGGTCCCTCTACAATATCGTATTCATGGATACCACCATTTCTACATTTCGCAATAAAATCTAACCATTCAGAGTCTGTTGTGCTAAAATGTTTAATTTTTAAATCGGATCTTTCACGGAATTCATAAATGTTTAAATATCCTATTTCGCTATGTCTAATTGACCAAGTTTCTGCCTGTTTTCTTCTTTCTGTACAATAAAATCCCCAAGAAAAGTCTTTCGTATATCTGGCTTTTCTTATTTCTGGTTCAGAAACTATCATACTACTTCCATGATATAAAATCTTTTCCATATTATTGCCTTCCTTATTTCTACAGCGATCATTCATTCTTTCTCGGAAAAATTCGTCTGCAATATAATCTGGCGATTCTGCCCAAAATCCATTCTCTGTATGTTGTAATTGCTTATATGTTTCAGAATCATAGAAAATCTCAACCGCTTCCATAAAAGTTTTTTGAGTTCTTTCCATGATAACGTTCACGACTGTACGAATCTGAACATAGACATTTATTGAGATATCTTTTCCATTGAATAAATATTTTTTATCGCTCATCATATTCTTTTCCTTCTAAGTTCATTATAAAGAACAATGTTTTTTCTGTCTAGCAGTTGTTCCTTATTTCTTCTACTTATGCCAATCTGATATCAATCTGCAATTTAAATTTTGGTGTAAATCTTCCAAGACGCTACATTTTATTATCATATACAGCATCTTCGTTCATAAAGATCAGATATCCTTGCTCATACATTAATCTACACACAGATTTAACTTTGGTTCCCCGGGAATCAAAGTTAAATCTACTTTTTAACAGTTTATTATATCATAGGGTTTGGGATACATCCCATATTTTCAAGGGGTTTGGGGATTCGCACCAACAAGCTCTATTTGTCGTTTGTCGGACAAATAGGATGCTTGCTTTAAATTCAAAGAATTTAAATTTCCACTTTGCTGCTCAAAGTGGCACGATCATTGAAAAGAAAACTCTGCTATCGCAGACTGTGAATTTAAAAATTCACCTTTGATTCCTTGGGAACACAAGTTATTCAAAAAAGTCTCCATGATACGTTTCTTTACCATGAAGACTTTCTTTTCTATTAACCCGTCCAATTCTGTACACATGTTTTTATCCTTTCTTTAAAATTTCTAAACTTATATCTTTTTCATTTTTAAACTACCTATGTTCCCAGGGAATCAAAGTTCCTATTGTAATCTCTACTTCTATATTCTCTTCCATTATTGATTTATTATCTGATTTCAAATATATTTCTTGTTCATAGATTTCGCACAGCTTACTCTTTATATTCAGAAGATGTTTTAAACCATCTTCTGGATAATTTTTTAGTAATCGCATTAATTATCTTTGAAAGAATCTGATATTTCTTTTTAGATTTCATCTGCACAATCAATCTTAAAACTCTTTCTTAAATTTAACTTTATTCAATATATAAATCATAATTTTCTTTTACGAAGTTATCACAATCAGTATGGAAATTATCAGTTGTTAATAAATCTTCGATTTTTGCACGAAAATGATTTGCTTTATGTAACTTTGCCAACTCTGATAAGTCACTTTTTGAAAGTCCATATTCAAGTATTCTTGCAATTTCATTTACCTCATACTCTGATAATGCATCTGCAAAATTACGACGTATTTTATCCTTTTGTATTGTATTTTCATAATACAGATTTAATGTACGTTCATATAATAAACAATCTGTCTTTTTTTCAAATTCTTTTCCATCTTCTGCACGATAAATAATTTTCATAGCTAGTTTCCTTTCTTTAATTACCTATTGACAAAATATCCAAACATTATTATAATTAAAATATCTTATTTAATTATAATAATATTAAATATTATCATGGCATCCATATAATGGATGCCTTTTCTCCATTTTAAGAACTTTTTACTTATATTCCTTGGGAATCAGAGTTTTTTAAACGTCTTCATAAATATATATGTGTATTATGAAGACGTTTTTTAATATTTATATTTACCAATATTTAATTACATCAAGCCACTTGTGGGTAATCAATAACAGCTATTTCTTGCATCAATTTTTTTGCCATATTAACAATTATCTCAAGACGTTCAGCAACCTCATCTGTATAATACTTTTCCCCACACTGTTCACACTCAAGGCATGGAACATTTTTAATCACGATAATACAATTTTTATAATTTACAACATGTGTAGTCGTACTATTTATAGTTGTGCTATTTTTACAATACATACACATATTCCTCACCTCTTTCTTCGAGTCTTTAAATCATTTTCAAATTTTTTTGTATCTGGATAATATGCGGTAATAATATATATGTTTATATTATCACACCCAGCAACAATATGCAAAATATGCCCATTCTCATTATATCCAAAAATCAAACAACTTGGGTTTGGATAATCGTCTGGATAATCCTCTATAATTTCACCTGTTGCAATCCCATTCTTTACATCTAACCGACTAATATCTCTTTCTTGCATTCTTTGTAAACAATGTTGTGTCCAAAGAATTTTTGATTCAGCACATAATTTTTGATATATCTTTATGTTCATTTCTTTTTCCTTCCTTTAGTATTATTATACTACATTTTTTTGTTTTTATCATTTTCAACAACTCCTAAATATAATCTTTTCTTTATCCAATGAAATCATAAGATTGATTTCATTGGATAAAGTTAATTCCTCATTTCCACTTATGTTCCCTGGGAACATAAGTTAAATTATACTTCAATAATATATGCTCTGTCAGTCAATTGTTCTGTCAGTTCTACCTCATTTTCATTTACAAGTTTAACAATCTCTGAACAACTTTCTATATCATATTCACAATCGTGATACGGAATCAAAATCATTTCATGGATAGAAGATGGAAGTACCATGATTTTCTTTGTATTTACCAGATTTGCAAATGCTTCCATCACTTTTTTATTTAACACTGCTGATGCTCCTCTGAATCTGGACTTATTAGAAATCATGAACATGTCACATTCTTCTGCACTCATTGGGAAGCTTGATAATTGTATAATTTCTGTTTCTTTTCTAACATTATTTTCTGCTGTTTCCCATGCTTCGGATTCGTCAACATCCACGTTTTTCAATATATTTTTTGAAATTTTTGCTGAGTAAATTGCATCGTTTAATGCTTCCATTCTCAAAAATAAATATTTTTCGATTCCTTCAAATTCTGTTTTGCATTTTACAATATCTTCTTTGCTTTCCTTTTGAACTCCTACATAAAGTCGTTTTAAAAAATCTTCTCTATTAAAGTGTATTGGTTTGTTTAATTCTTCACTCTCACGTAATGCATCGTTATGAATCTTAAGCATATCTCTTACAATTTCTTTTACTGTTGCACCGCTTTGCTCTGCTTTCGTTATTATATCTTCTACATAAAATACTGGAATCATATATCTGTCAGAATCAATGATACTGATTCCCAAAAATTCTACGCCATTTTTTACAACATTTTCTTCTCTTACTTCATATCCCATTTTATTTAATTCGTTAACAATATCATTTTTTGTCATTTTCTTTTCTCCTTGTAATTACTTGAATTTGTTTGCTTCTTAACTTTCAGAACCGAAAAATTTATTTTCAAGATCTGATCTTTTTCTGCACGGGGAGCGTATTTTGTTTTTCGGAAACAATCGTTTCATATTTTTCACCTCACTTTATAGCAAATGGATTTCTTAATTTATTTTCTGAGTCTTCACTTATCTTTCGGGTTTGCGTGCATCTGTCAATAGCAGGATTTATACCTGTTACAAGGGTTTAAGTGGTAAGCGGAGCAAGCATCGCTTGTGAGCATTAAGGAACGTCCCTTGTAACAGGTATAAATCCTGCTATGATGCACATCAGCAAACCGATAAGTGAAGACTCTGGAAGTAAATTAAGAAATCCATTTGCTATAAGGTGAGATGGAAAATATGAAACGATTGGTTGGAGAAAAAAGGGGTTCCCTTGGGGAACCGTTCGAGAAGGGAATTCGGATATTTTCACTTATGTTCCCTGGGAACATAAGTTGCCTTTTTTACTTTGATTCCCCGGGAAGCAAAGTATCTATTATAAATTTTGACAACGCAAAAAGACAGTCACTAATTCTAGCAACTGTCTTTTCTTTTATTCCATTATATTTCTAAATCATCATCTAATTCCATCTGCTCTTTGCTGTTCTCATAATTCAAGTCCATATTTAATGCTTTCATTGTTTCTCTTGTAACTGTTATTATATGAATTCTTTCCTGCAGTTCATCTAAAACACAATTTTTAACAACATCCAGAAACATTTTTGGATTTCCTCGAACCTGCCACTCTTCTAAAGATTTCTTATAATCCTGCTTGGCATCATGCTTTAATGCAATTGGTGGATATCCTTCTTTTTCCAGCATATAATTTAAAATCAGTCTTCCTGTTCTCCCATTTCCATCCTGAAATGGATGTATATTTTCAAACATTGCATGGAATGCTGCAGCCTTTGCAATAGGATGTGCATCTGAATTTTCATATGCATATAACAGGGTCGGCATTAACTCTCTAATTTGTATTGGATCAACTGGTTCTGTTAAAGATCCCTGAATATATACTGGTGCAATTCGATAAGTTCCTCTAATTCTTGGCTGACAATCTAAAGTAGTTCTTTCATGTATATCTTTTATAAAATTTTCTGTAAACTTTCTGTCATTTTCCAATTCTTTTTCGATATATGCACATCCATCTGCACATCCTCTAGCTGAAAATATTTCTCTTAATCGTTGATTATTATTTGGAGTAAATTCTCCTTCCAATACAAGCTCCGTATCTCCTAATGACAACGTACTCCCTTCTATTGCATTTGACTCATAGGTAAATCTAACTAAAAATGCGTCATCATAGCTTTTTAAACCATCTTTTTCATATTCATTAAATGGTTTCATACCTTCAAACTTTTTCTTTAATTCATCTAATTCTTTATAATCATCTATCGAAATATCCTGATGAAAAGCTTTATAAATTTTTTCGTGCATTTTTTACCCTCCATTCATATTTCATTTTTCCATAGTATTATGTTTGTGTCAAGTTGAATCAGTTTGACCTTGATTTCCGAGGGATCAAAGTTTATAGCAACTATCTCTTGATCAAATTACCTTTTTTTCTGCCTTATTATATAACATTCATAAATTAAAATCACTCCGATCACCATCATCTTCAGACTATAAGTAATATTTAATGTATCATTCTCCATTCCACCAACAGCTCCCATGATCAAAACCACTCCTGCAATAATTCCAATTACGTATCTCATAAAATTTTCTCCTTCCAAACTTTTTAATTTTAATGTTTTAAACTACAACCGATCATAAAATTTGCTTTCAAGATCTGAAGCTTTTTTGAGGGGTGCGTTTTAATTTTTCGGAAACATTTGTTTTTTGAAATTTTCCTCCTTTCTAAATTTGCTTTCTTAGTCTTTACTTATCTCGGGTTTGCGTGCATCTTTTGTAACAGATTTTGACATGATTGCAAGGGTTTAAGTGGTAAGCGGAGCTTTGCGAGCATTAAGGAACGTCCCTTGCGAGCATGCCGAAATTTGTTATGATGCACATATAAGCAAACACGAATAAGTAAAGACTAAGAAAGCAAATTTAGAAAGGAAGAAGAATAAAACTATAGGTTGGAGAAAAAAGGGGTTCCCTTGGGGAACCGTTCGAGAAAGGGATTTATATTTTTAACTTTTGTTCCTGGGGAACAGAAGTTACATATGCATAAAAAAAAGAGCTATCCTCTAGGGATAGCTACATATTTATATTTCCAAATCTTCATCTATTTCATCAGACTCTAAGGAAATGTCATTATTATATTGTTCTGATTCGTATAAATTATTTGTATATTCATTCGATGGAATATATAATCTTTTGCTTTCTAGAATTCCATCTATCTGTCTATCAATCAATCTATTTAATTCTTTCAAACGTTGTTCTGAAAGATTGTACTCGCCATTTTGTTCAAATTCAAATCCTTTTAAATTCCTTAGATCTGATTGAATGTCCGGCGTTAATAGTGCATGAGCTACCTCATTAAAATCTTCACCAATTTGTGTTGGTCGTGAAGCTAAATAAATATCTAAATTTTTAAAATCTTCTTTCTCTGCATATGGTAAAAGTGATTGATTATGATCAAACATTGGTGCCATTCTTTTTACTTGCATCGTTTCATTATTAACGATAAAACCATAATTGCCCATATGGCGATCCGTGTTCAATATCAAAGCATCTAAAACGATCATTCTCCGAAAATCCTCTTCACAATAATACTCCTGGAACTTTTCCAATATATCTTTTACTGAAACTATTTTATCAAAAAATTTTGTGATCGGAACATATCCTTCTCGTTCCGATGTAAATAGTTTGCACTTTGATGCTAGTTTATCATGATACTTTTCTACTGTATATATTACAGAATCACGGCATATGATATTGGCAATTTGAGAAGCGTACATTTCTGAATAAGGTTCTAATCCAGCGTTTCTTGCTCCTTCACTTCCTCTTTTTAAAAGATAAATTCCGTCCTCTTCTTTTACCCAACACTTTGCAAAACTTCCACTTGTTCCAAATTCCGGTGATGTTGTAGTAAATTCTTTTCCATAAAGTCCACCTTCAAACGCTATCTTAGCTATTGTTTCATCAAATTGATTTTGATATAACGATACATTTTCCCACTGCAACTGACTGCTTACTGGCTTGATCCAAAAGGTATCGTTTAAGGATAAAGCATGTGTGACTCTGATAAATCCATCTAAGTTATAACATCCACACATTCTTAGAAGATCTGCAATGTATTGTCGATGTTTCGGAGCCTGCCTTTGACTGATCCATTGACCAATACCTTCATATCCATAAGGTCGTATCTCAGAATATGATTCTTTTTCTTCAAAATTCACGCCCAGAGGAGAATTGTCACAAGTAAAATTTAATAGTTTATTATCTTTATTCATTAAATAAAATTCATTTTCTAAAAACATCTCTACTTTTTCTCTTTCTTCTATTCTTTTACAATTTTCTATGTGCTTTCATTATATCATCGTAATTTCCACATATAAACCATTTCTTACTCTTGACTGAATACTTAAATACTTTTTTATAGGTATTTATATGAAACCTATCTAAGATTTCCACAACACCTTTATAATAAACATAATAATTTTCTTTAAGTGATCTATCAATTTCTGTCCTTGCTCCTGCAATCTTCATTTCTCTTAATCTGAATTCTTTAATCTGACCACTTTGATCCAGAATCTGTAATCGAACATTCGGAATCTCACCCACAATATTAACCAACTTTGTTTTTTCCAATTCCTTTACATTTAACATATCATCACCTCACTCCTTCATTATATCAGAACATATGTTCTTTTCAAAGTGTGAACGACTATTAATTTCGTGCAGTTATTATTTTTTCTATCGCTCATATTTAATTTATCACTTGGGAAAGGAGGAAATTATAATGCGAACCTTAAAAAAGTGGTTACTCAAGAAAATTGTAAAAACATATTTACAACTATTACTGTATATTATTCTTCTTATAAAGTTATAAGAATCAAACTGGGCTAGAGATTTTTATCTCTAGCCCAATTATTAACATATCATTGAAAAAAATATCAACAAAATAATAAAATCCCCAATGATTTATGATCATCAGGGATTTTTATATTTCATTGATCAAATATAAAATTTCTTAAGGTATCATCAACTTTTCAATAAACTTTTGACATTTTTCCTTTTGCATGATACTATAATTATAGAAAAAGGATACTGTCGATAGACGGTTAGTCCGATATGTATTTTAGCAAAAATAGCTGCTTAGTTTATCAGACATAGGGCGGCTATTTTTGTGTTTTATTACTATCTCGGCCAATAGTATATCCTATACTAAAGCAGGTTAAGCCGAAGCTTACTACTGCTATAAAGTCAATAATACTCATGGCTTAGCCCTCCTTTCCAGTGGATTCCCTTACAGGTTTCTATGTAATCAGAGGGTCACAGTCCCTCTGTTGAAGGACTAACCGCCTACCGTTATGAACAATATCCTTGGTTTGATTATAACAGCATATAATCCGATATGCAATATAAATGAAAAAAGCATCCAGATACATAAAATCATGTGTCTGGATGCTTTTTGTTATGTTTATTTTAGTTTATGATTCTTCTTTGATAACTCCTTTCTTCTTTCGGTAATATACGAACAATCCGCCAAGGATCAGGATCATTCCGCTTACTAATGGTAGTTAAAAATCACCAGATAATATTTAAAAATAGCTCCAATGACTGATTAAGCCATCAGAGTTATTCCTGTAACTTATCGTACATTTACCGTACAAACAAATTTCTTCTTACCAACTACAACCGTCACTTTTGTTTTTCCTTTTTTAACTGCTGTAATCTTTCCGGATGTTACTTTTGCTATTTTTTTGTTGGAAGATTTATATTTCGCCTTATCCGTACATGTGATCGGTTCGATCATCGGTTTTAGCTGGTAAGTCTGTTTTTTCTTTAGATTGATCGTCTTTGGCACGTTCTTGATCTTGCTGCAAGTCACTGCTTTTTTCTGTACTGTGACTTTGATCTGCTTTGTAAGTCCACTGGCCAGTTTGATTGTGATCGTTGCTTTGCCTGTCTTTGATCCTGCTTTGATCTTGCATGTGCCGTTTTTGTTTCCTGTTGCGGTTACGATTTTGTTGTTACTGCTTGTTATTGATGTTACATAATCGCCTTTTGCTAATCCTGTGATGGTAAATTTCGTTGTAGACTGTTTCTTTTTTAGTTTTAAGGATGCAGCGTTTGTGCTGATCGTTGCTTTTAGCTTGTCTCCGATCGTCCTTGTTTCTGTTTTCCCGCATATGCTGCAGGTGCGTTTCTGTTCCTCTTTGGAAAATACATCGACTTCTTTTGTAGTTGTCCATGCTCCAAATTTGTGTCCGCTGGCTTTGATCGATTCGCTCTTTGTTGTGCCGCAGATATCACAAGTATATGTTTTCATACCATCGTGTTCACAAGTCGCTTCTGTTTCTGTGATCGTCCAGTCATGATCTGTTTTGGCGATCGTTTCCCCACTTGCAAGTTTCTTACCGCATGTGACACAGTAAGTGTCTCCTGTATAGCCTTCTTCCTTGCATGTAGCCTGTTTTTTATTTCGGATCTCTGTCTTTGTATGTCCTGTTGGTGCTATCGTCTCTTCTTTAGTCTTTTTGCACGTCTTACATGTGTATTCTTTGATACCATCTGACTCGCACGTAGCCGCCTTTTTCACGGTTCCTTTATCCCAGTCATGTCCAGTTTGATTGATCGCTTTTCCTGTCTTTATGATCTGCTTACAGTCCTCACAATAAGTATCTCCGCTGTAGCCTTTCTCTTCACAAGTCGCATCTTTTTTATTGATCAGTTTTGTATGCTGATGACCAGTTGCTTTGATCGTTTCTGTGTAGGATTCATTGCAGTTTTCATCGGTACAATGATAGGTCATCTCACCTGGTTCGGTACATGTTGGTTCTTTTGTTACTGTGCCATTATCCCAGTGATGTCCTTTTAACATCGGGATCGTCTCTGTTCTTGTCTTATGGCATTTTTTACATGTATAGGTTCTGATTCCTGTCTCCGTCTGTGTTGGCTCTTTTGTGATCGTTACATCGTCCCATGTATGTCCTGTTGCAGCAATTTCCTGTCCTAACTGGATAATCACACGGCAATCCTCACAGTACAGATCTCCGCTATATCCTTTTTCTTCGCATGTTGCATCTTTTTGATCGATGATCTTTGTGTGCTGATGTCCTGTTGGATCGATGACATCGATCTCATATTCATTACAGCGTTTACAGATGCGTTTTTTCGTTCCGTATTTTGTGCAGGTTGGTTCTTTGGTAGTTTTCCATTCTCCAAAGTCATGCCCTAGCGGATCGCTGATCTGTGTTTCTTTTGTTTCTCCACAGACACTGCATTTTTCTACTTCCATTTCGCCTTTTTCACACGTTGCCGGAATGTTGTCCTGTTTTACCCAGGCATGCTCTTTCTTGGCGATCGTTTCTCCGGAACTCAGCTTTTTGTTACATACACTGCAGTAGGTGTCTCCGGTGTAGCCTGTGCTAGAGCAGGTAGCTTCTTTCTTGTTTCGGATCTCTGGTTTGTGGCCAGTTGCGGTGATCGTATGATTTTCAGCATACCCACATGTTTTACAGATATACCTTGCAATGCCGTTTGAAGTACATGTTGCTGCGTTGATCACTTTGATCTCATAGTCATGTCCTGTTGCCTTGACGGGTTCTGTTTTGGTCTGATTGCAGACAGTGCATGTGTATTGTTGTTCTCCATTGGTTGTGCATGTTGGTTCTTTGATGATATCGCCTGCCTGCCATTTGTGGCCACCCAGGGATGGTTTTGTTTCTACATCCTTTGGATCTTTACAACGTGTACAACGATATCTGGTTATTTCTGGGCGTGTGCAATCTTGAGATTGGATGATCTCGCCATTGGTATAGTCGTAATTGTGTCCTAGTGGAGCTTTATTGTAGTCTCGGTAACGATAGATACATCCTGGATTTGTACAATAGTATCCTGTATATCCCATTGTTTCACACGTTGCTGGGCCTTCTCCTGTCATTACCAGATTGTGATTTCCTTTACATACGGAATGTTCTTTACTCCAGTCGTCCTTTGAGATGTTGGAATATGTGTTTTCTATATCGTTGTTTTTCGGTGTGACAGTTAGATTAAACATCGTATCCTGACCTAATAAAAATTCTCCATTTGCATTTCCATCTTTATCTAATGAAATACTTGTATTGTCCGTATAATAAAATGTTCCATCAATCCGTACAAGATTCCATGCATGTTGCAATCCACTCGATATCTGATACCCTTCTTCAATAAGTGTCAATAACCCCGCCGCATTTGCCATGTAATGAAAAAGAAATGCATATCCATCACATACAGCATATCCATCTAAGATAGCTCCCGTCATATCATGGGCATTTTTTCTCGGACAATTAGCTGCATCTTTTACAAACTCTCTATCATACTTTACATTTTTCCCAATCCATTCTCTGATTGCCTTACACTTTTCATAATCAGTTTTTCCATCCAGATCCAAGCTTTCCATTACTTCTTTTAATTTCATGATCGTTTTGGAATATCTTTCATTTGACAAATTATAAGTAACACTATAATAAAAAATTCCTTTATAAGATTTTGTTTTTTCATCATACATAATCTTCTGATGATCATCACTCATAAGATTTCCCCGAACAACAAAAATCTGTCGAAGTCCTAGTCCTTCCTCTGGATTTCCTGTTTCTCTATAAAATTCTTTCTGCACTGCATCATTAAAAGGATTCGCTCCTTTATCTCCATCAATATCTGATACTTTTTGATCCGCTTTAATTTCAACCGGAATACTGATTGAATACTGATCCATTTTTCGTTCTAATACAATCTTCTTTGATATATCAGCAATCGCTTTGATTGCCTCTTGATAATTATCGTAAACTTGTCTTGTATCAGAAGTACAAATATAATCATTTGTACCTGATGTTCTTAACCGATATTCAAAGTCATCTACAGATGACTTGATCACGCTTTCTTCTGCATGAATACTGATCGGACTATTCCATGGAAAGAACCCTGTTATGACCATGATCCCTGCCAGTAAGCATGCAATTTTTTGTTTCCATTGCTTCATAAAAATAAACCTCCTCGTTTTGTTTTTCTTTGTATGATCCCCTATATTTATATATTACCACAGGTACTTAGAAAAACCTAAGAAATACAAGGATTTTTGAACTTTTTTTTCATGGATTCATTGTATTTTCTTAACTTATCTGTTATAATATTTATTGATCTGAAGTACAATCAATAAGTACTGAAATCCCAGATGATCTTTGATCTTCTGGAATTTTTACATCATTGAAAAAATCCTCAGTAGCTAAATTTATTCCTACTGAGGATTTTTCATTTTATTTTCTTATCTATTTTTCATAGCTAATCCACTTTGCTATGGAGAAACTTTTTATATCTCATCAATCAGACTTTAAAATTCTTGAATATCATAAACTGATTCAATAAATTTTTGACATTTTTTCTTCTACATGATACTATAATTGTAGAAAAGGATACTGCCGATAGACGGTTAGTCCAGTATATGCTTCAAAATAGTCGCTTGTTTACCAGACAGGGCGGCTATTTTTGTGTTTTATCACTATCTCGGCCAATAGTATATCCTATACTAAAGCAGGTTAAGCCGAAGCTTACGACTGCAATAAAATCAATAATACTCATGGCTTAGCCCTCCTTTCCAGTGGATTCCCTTACAGGTTTCTATGTAATCAGAGGGTCACAGTCCCTCTGTTGAAGGACTAACCGCCTACCGTTATGGCAATACCCTTGTTCCAATTATAACAACTCATAATCGAACATTCAATATAAAAAGAAAAGCATCCAGATACGCAATTTCATGTATCTGAATGCTTTTTCTTATCTGTATTTTATGTAATGCTGAAGCCTATAAAAATTCTACTTTGTTTCTAAATCTTCGCCATGAATCACACCTACCTTAAAATATAAAAAAATAATTTTTAACAATGTATGGAATGACTGTTAATGAAACATATGCGACAAAACAACATATGCACATGCCTAAAACACTAATTGCTATCCATGAATCTTGCGATATATCTAGCAACGTCAAAACTAATGGTGTTTGAGTTATCGCAATGCAAAAATCCACGCTTATGAAAATTGTTACTATAAAAGTCAAGAACGATTTTATAAGTTCTTTCACCGAAAGAATATCTTCATCTTTTTGATCGTTTGTGTTTGATTCATCTGTTACGTCTTTTTGTTTATTGTGAGCAATCTGCAAAATTCTGAATACCTTGATCGGCATCAAGAAAAAGTAAAAATAAACTCCATTTGATATAATAAATAAAAGAATTATCCAAGCAGTACAAAAATCAAACAATCGCTTCAATGAAAACGCCTGGATAGGAAATGCGATCAAAGATTTTGACATACATTTTCGGATAAAACCAGCATTCCAAATTATTCTTATTGAGATAAGATCAATACACCAAATAGCAACAAATGCTATTATATAATGAATTAATTTCTTGTAACTTATGTTCTTCATAATTATAACTTTCTCCTGTTTGATTTCGTTTTCCTAAATCCGTTCGGTTTATAATTCTTCCTTTAAACCTCCCTTCTTCTTTCGGTAATACACGAACAATCCGCCTAGGATCAGGATCATTCCACCTGCGAGCGGAAGATAATCCATCCATCCTCCTGTCTTTGGAAGATCCAGTCTTGCATCATTCGTAACCTCGTAAGTCATATGATAGAAATAATACGTATTTCCATCTTTGATCGCTTTACTCGTATCAACCTTTTGCTTGTCCACTTCTGCCTGTGACATGGTCAGTGGAATCGTTGCTGTGATCGGTTCTTTTAACAGTGTCTTGCCTTCTTTGGTCTTTGTCTCCGTGATCGTATAAGTATCCGGGATCAGTCCGTCAAAGGTGATCTCTCCTGCAGCATCGGTCTTTGCTTTGGCTACCTGGGCTCCGTCAGAGGAATGGATCTCAAATTCCACGTCTTTCAAAGCACGTCCGTTGGAATCTTTCTTTACAAGTTTGATAGATCCCTGGATCATCTGGTTTGTAAACTTCGCTGTTCCTTTTAACTGTGCTTTCGCCGTCATTCCTGTAGGTCCGATCTCAAAAGTTACAGTTCCTTTCTTCTGATCCACTATTGCATTGCTGCTGTCGCTTGTCAGACTCTTTAACTTAAAGTATTTCAGCATACCGCCTTCATCACATGTATATGTACCATATTCGAGATCATCAAATGTAACGGAAAGTTCGATCGGATCTCCAGGATGATCTTTCATCTGTTTCTCAACCTCTGCCTTTGTAAACTTGATCTGTTTCTCGTAGCTGTGTTTCTTTCCATAGACATCCATGCCACTCAGTGTGAACGTAAAGGATGGATCTCCGACATCCATGTTCAGATTTCCCGGATCCAGTGCCTTGGTGATCGTTACACTTCCTTTTGGTTCTGTCCTGTCGTGGAAGTTTGTGATCAGCGTCAGATCCTGATCGGTCGCGTCCGTATCATAAGACGGCTTATATCCGATCTCACTTTCTCCTGTGATCAGATCTTCCTTGACCTCTTCCCATGTATAGTTGACTTTCTTTCCATTGACTTTCACCGGAAGGAGCTTGCTCTTTGCCTGCCAATTGTTTTCAGCACTTAAGGTAAACGACTCTTCTACTTTTCCATCGGCAAGCAGATTCACAGTCACAGATTTCGGACGGATTCCATCCTTGTTTCCATTGTCATTCCAGATCTTTTTCACTTTCTTCTGTGTCGTTTCTGGCGTATGAGTGTTTGTGATGATGATGTTCTTCGTTGTTGTTCCATCTGTATCGGTTGTTTCATTGGTTTCGTAGGAATCAACATAATCTGTCTTGGCATCACCAGTTAATCCATCAAAGGACTCTTCTTTGATCTCATAACTATGTTCTTCTCCAGCTTTATCATATTTATCTAATCTTTGAAATGTTGTATTATCTGTCCAATTATTAGATTCATTTAATACAATAGAATCCCTATATTTTTCTCCATCACGATAAAGTTGAACTCTAATAGAAGCTGGTCTTATACCATCCGCATTATTACCATCCTCCCATACTTTCTGTACATTAATATTGACATATTCTGGTGTTTCATGGAAGTTGGTAAATGAAAACACATACATTTCATCATCCCAATGTGTACTTGTCAGTGTGTACTGTGCAGGCACATCCTCCGTAAACTTCCAGTTATCCTTATCATCCTTCTTGATATCCGTAAATGTCATCCAGTTGTTATCCTTACTCAACGTATACGTCTTAACTTCTTTCGTCGTCTTATGTGTCGCTTTGATCCTGATCGACGTTGGCCGGATCTTGGCTGCATCGTTATGATCATCCCATATCTTCTTTAATGCGATATATTCTGATTTCTGGTTCACAAAAGTATCGGAATCATGAATGTAGGTACTTGTGTCATTATCTGTATTGTTCTCGGCTTTCACATCATGGATCAGGTTCTCTTTCGTATTATTGATCACTTCTCCTTTCAGTGTCAGCTTCTTGTCACTTCCTTCGTATCCCGCTGGTGCGGATGTTTCCACAACTTCATACATCTCACAGCCTGTTCCGTCTTTTGCGTAGATATCCGTTGGCAGTCCGATAAATTCCAGATATTCAAACTGATCGTCCTGTGAGATGGCTGTTGCGATCGTATCACCTTTCTTGAAGATCGTGTTGCCTTTACCATTTACGATATCTGTTTTCGCCTTTAAGGCAAATTCTGCTCCGGCAAGCTTCTTTCCGTCCTGATCGGTCTTGATCAGATGGATGCTGTATTTCTGCAGGACGTCATTTGCTTCGATCGATACACTGGCTTTCTTAGCCGTCTTTAATGCGATATCTTCTTCGTCCAGATCGATCACATCCACGGTTGTCTGGATTGTCTGGAACTTCGCATATTTCCCGGTGCTTTTGAAGTTGACGTTCAGTTTCATCTTTCCGCCTTTTTCTGCAACAGTTGGTGTAAATTCCACATCATCATCGGTCACATCCACATCTTCTGCACCATCATCGTCGTATTCAATTCTCCAGCTGAAATCCTTTGCCTTGAACTTATCACCTTTTAAGAAGCTGTTCTTTGGCATTGCTTTGATCTTGACCGGCTGTTCTTCGATAAACTTATCTTCTTCAATCTTTAAGATCTGATCCATGACATATGTTGTCTTAAGCACTGGATCACCATAGAACATCTGGCTCATATCCTCGACATTGGATGTATTAAAGGAGGATAAGTCGAGCGTCTTGATCGAATCCATACCATAGAACATCTGGCTCATGTCCACGACAGACGCAGTGTCAATATTCTTAAAGTCGATCTTCGTGATCTCTGAACAATCCCTGAACATCTTTGCGGATACTGCGTTCATATAGATCACCTGTCCGGCTCTCTGACTTGAGATATAGTAATCTGTCCCGTCGTTCCATAAGACAACGCTGCCATCCTTATTCTGTGAGACATCCTTTGTACTTGTTCCTTCGGGTGCTGTTACCCAGGTAAAGGTAACCGTCTCCGCTTCTTTGATCTTCTCATTTAGTTTTTCTCCTTTTTCCAGGACATAAACGCCACTGCTTGGATCATTTCCATCGTTTCCAAACGGATCTTCCTTATCTGGTACCTTATCACTGTCTCCCATGTCATTGACATTTCCTGCCGTCGTATCCCAGTTAAGTTCGACTTCATGTTTTTCCTGATCCACGACATATCCTGCAGGAGCCTTGATCTCTTTGATATAATACTTTCCAAGGTAGAAATCCCTGGTCTCAGTTCCATCATCTCCTGTTCTTGTAAAATAGATCTCATCATCTTTTGTCGTTGTCTTCTGATCAATGAGAGTATCTTTCTTCCAGACAACACTGCCATCATCTTTCTTGATATCCTCGTCGGCATACAGACCATAGACGGCTCCTGTGATCTTATCATTCTCATAGACAAAGCTCTGTGCTTCCTTGTCATAATCGGATAAGACTTCTCCTTTTTTACTTAGACTGATCTGTCCAGGAACCGGACTGTCCGTCTGATCAAACCTGTATGTTCCATTTCCTGCATTATCGTATGTGATCTTGACACTCGTTGATTCCCCGCTCAGTTCAAATGCCTGTTCTTTAGCATCATCCATGTTGTAACCTGCGGGTGCTTTCGTTTCCTTGATCGTGTACTTTCCGTATGGAAGATAGCAGCTTGCTTTTCCATCTTCGTCTGTTCCTGTAGTTAACGTCGCCACGACATCCTTGTCTTCATCATAGATCTCATAGACGGCACCATTGAGCAGTTTCTTTGTTTCTTTGGAACGTTTGGTCAATTCGATCTCGATCATCTTTTCATCATCATTATACGGTCCGAACGTTACCGTCTTGTGAACGTCTGATTTGATCAGAACGACATCTTCATCTTCCATCATCTCATGTTTCGGATCGCCGTAAGTCTGATGCAGGGTATAGACACCGATCGCTAACGGGATCGACGTTGCTTCCCCTTTTTCATCTGTTGTCAGAGTATCGACCACATCCCCATGCGGATCGATGATCTGAAACCTTGCCCCTGCTTCTGGTACATATTTGTCTTTGTTTAATGACATCTGCTTTTTGATCGATATTTTTGCGGATTTTGTGAAATCATCACTCATTGTGAACTCATAAACGATCCCACTGTCTTCTTTTTTGGCTTTCATTTCTGAAGAATACTGTGGTGCGGCCAGATCATAGTCTTCCACTCCTCTCGTCTGCAGAACGATAAATCCGCTGTCTTTTGTAAAATCTTTTAAGAGCATCGCCGCAGATCCTTCCGAATCCGTGACCATTGTTCCAAGGATTGCCTCTTTGTTACTCTTTTCAAGCTTTTCGATATAAGCAATCCTGTCTTCTGAGGTCACCAGTGTCTGGTCCTTGAACTCTTTGACAAGGGATTCATCCAAAATGATAAACTCAGCTCCTGGTTCTGGCTTGGACTTCCCATTTCGTACCATCGTCTTTTTGATTCTGACTTTCGGACCATCATAAGGGTTATCGATCTCAAATTTATGCAATTCCTTATCCCCATCTTTGATCGTCACGTCAAAATCTTCTGCGATCTTGTAGTTTTTTGTTCCCTTGGTCTGGTGGACGGTATAAGTTCCAGGCTGCAACTCTCCTGTCTGTGCAGCTCCGTTTTCATCCGTGACTAGTGTCTCCACCACTTTTTTCGTCTCTTTGTTGATGATCTGAAATTCTGCCTTATACTCTTCTTTCTTCGTGTAAATATTCGTTTCCTTATCAGAGATTCTTGTGACTTTGGTCACTGCGATCGCTGCGTGTTTCTCCGGATCGTTGGATTCGACTTTATAGGTCGTCTTTGATCCATCGATCGTTAACCATTTATCCGGTACCATCTCATATCCGTCTGTCGTTTTGGTCTGATGGATACGGTATGCACCATATGGCAATAGGCTCGTCTGTGCAACTCCATTGGTATCTGTCGTGATTGTTTCCTTTAAGTTATTCTTGGAATCGTAGATCTCAAAGACTGCCTGTGCTTCCGGAACATTTTTCCCACCAAAGGTCTTGACCACTTCGATCGTTCCCTCGTACTCATCTTCTGGCAGATACTGTGTGGTATTCTTATCGACCGTAACATAAACATCCTGACTCGACGTTTTGTATCCTAAAGGAGCTGTCTTTTCGTGCAATCTGTAATATCCAGGATACAGATCTGTGACCTTTGCATAACCGTTGGCATCTGTCACAAGCTGTGTAATCAGTGTTCCTGCCGTATAAACGGTACTCTTATTATCGGAACCCGTGATATCACGTGCAGCATACAGTTCATAGACGGCATTTTTTAAGTTTGCTTCGACTCCAAGATCCCCTTTCGGGTTCTTGACTTTTCCCTGTTTGAAGATCTCAAGGTCCACCATTTTAAATTCGTTCGTGTAATTGAAGGTGAACGATCTGACACCACCCTGTTCTACCTTGCTCTGGTCCGTCTGTGATGGTAATAAATGTCCAAATGCGGATTTCGTTTCTCTTATCATCCAGGTATGAACGGACGCACTCTTCATCGCTGCGATCTTATTCTGTGCATCCTTTACTGCTTCCTGCAGTGCCACAGAATAAGCTTTTGCCCTAGAATCATACCATCCATTTTTGGTAGCTTCTTTTTTCTGTGCCTTGGACAGATCGTTCCAGTTTGTTACATATGTTTTATCTTTGGAAGATCCTTTACTGCTTAAGGTACGCTGCACTGTATAAGATGCTTCTCCGTTTTCATCCGTCTGCACTGTTCCTTTCAGCGTTCCATCCATGTAAATCTGAAAGACTGCCCCAGCAAGTCCTTCCCTTGTCTCTGCATCCTTTTTTCGGATTTTTATCTTAACATTATCCGGACTTTCCATCGTTTTTGTTGCATTTGTCTTTGCTTTTTTGATCGGTGGCGGTGTATGACGGAATCCAAACAAGACCTGATGCGAATCTAATTTCTTCTTTTTCACACATTTCTTGACCGTGTAATAATAGATTGTTCCCTCCGGATCCTGATCACTGATCGTTTCACAGAACTTCTTTGCATCGTTCTGTGAATATCCTTTCTGGACATTCTTTCCAGCTTGATACACGGTATTCTGTTTGTTTGCTCCATGTCCGCAAGCCCAGATATATGCCTGTGTCAGTGCCAGTGCCTTTGTATTCTTGTTACTCTTCATAAAATACCACTGCAGAGCCTTTGCGATCCCTTTTTTCTCATAAGTCGCTGCATTGACTGTTTTGTACTTTAAGGTATCGCCAGAACACATTGTCTTTCCTGAATTTAAGCAGAACACTCTGTGTCCGCCTGCCGTCATTGCCCATAAGCCTTCGGATGCAGCACGTCCGATCGCAGGAATCTTATTACGGCTCATTGCCTGACTCATCGCAAGTGTCGTCTCTCCTGTGTCTGCTTGAACTTTCTTTGTCTTTAAGAAAAGACTTCCTCCTGAATTACTGAAATAAGTTGTCATTACAATCAGGAGGGCAAGCATACTAACACCGATCTTTCTTAAGATCATCTCTATGTATTTCTTCATCTCTTCCTCCTTTATTTATAACGGTCCGTAAAATATCCTGGTTGATTGTTCTTATCGATACGTCCATACTCGGAATCAATATGATCCCGGCTGAATCCTGTTTTATTTCCACCTTCAATCTCGACATCCCCCTGGAACATCGCATCATCACGGATCAGGTTGTGCAGATCGAACGATCCGTCAATCTTCTTCCAGATGGCATACAGTTCATAGGTCTGTCCTGCATCACAGAGTGTATTGACCGTCTGTCCGTCCGTATATTTCGGTTTGATGGCATCTGGATCTTCACTCCATCCGATAAAGGTATAGCCTGCACGCTGAAAGGTATTAGATGGAAGCCGATCATCTTTTCCATATGCAAGATTTTCTAATTTTTTACTTCCAGAAGCCCCATTTCCGTCGAAACTGACTTCATAGGTACTCTTTTCCCAGACTGCATACAACTGCAGTTTATCGGCTCTCTTCCATGTAATTGTCTGACCTGGTGAATAAGTGGCTGTCGTTGCATTTCGATCTTCACTCCATCCAACAAAAGCATAGCCTTTTTTTGTGTAACCATTGTCTGCAAAGGTGAAGTTCTGATCATATGTTGCTGTACCATCACCTGTCCATCCGGAATCTTCTCTGTTTCCATCATAGCTGACAGTATAAGTATTTGCTGTCCATTGTGCAGTCTCCGTATAATTATTACAGACTAACCATCCAGTGTTTGATAGCCAACCTGTATCTTTATCCAACCATCCATCAAGTGTATATCCTTTTCTTGACACAGTTGGGAATGAGAAATTATCTCCATCTGTAAAATTCCAGGTTACATCTGCACCGGTTCCTCCATTTCCATTGTAATAAATGCTTCGACTTGGTTTTTCCAGATTCAGATTGATCGAACACCAGTCATAGGTTTTCCATCCATCTCTGTCAGACGAAGCCACGCCAACTAAACCAGTACTGACATGAATATTTACTGATTTCCAATGTTCTTGAGTATCATGATAGGAATTGTCCCAAAATCCATCATTTCCTCCGCAATAAAACGTTATATCCTTGCTTGGATCTGAAAATGTTGGTTTATCCACCGTTACCCATTCCCAGGATCGATGCTGTTCATGGGCCGGTAACAGATACCAGACTTTGATCGTTAAAAGTGTATAGTTGTTGTTACTGTTCTTCTCTGAATATATCGTCTGTTTATTCACTGTAAGCTTATAATCTCCACCTCCACCGGAATACGTCGTTACCGTATATGGATGTTTGGAATTATTAAATGTCCCACCGCTGACATTTTTATTTTTTTCATAATCATCACTATGAATATACATTGTCAAGCTGTCACTTTTTCCATTTGGTCCAGTCATATTTACCGTTAAATGCCCATCTACAAAATGTTTATTTCCACCAGTATTATATGTTTCATATGCATGTGCATTTTTCATCTGGTGCCATGTTAAAACAGAAACAAATGTCGTTACTACTAATGCAGCAACGATCTTCCATCTCATATTTTTCTTTTCTTTTTTCATCATCTTCCTCCTTTCTCTTCATTTTTGATCTATCTTCATCTTCCTTGTTTTCTTCTTCGTAACCATACCCCTCCTGTCAGTATCAGCAGGAATATTCCTGCATATCTTATCCATTTTTCTTCCTCTATCGTTTTTCTGGAAGAATCACTTAGCTGTATCCTTTCCTGTTTCTTTATCTTTTGTCCATGATCCCTCTCACAGTAAACTAGATAACGATACTTTCCATGCCCCCGGTATGGATGACATGTTAAAAGTGTTATCATGTCTTTCCCTTTTTGGATTAGGATCTTATCCGTATCATATGGATCGATCACTTTGATCTTTGTCACTTTGTATCTTAATCTCTCCCATGGATTCCGAATGATCACCAGATTACCTGTTTTCAATTCTTCGATATCCCGAAAATACGGAAACCCCTGATACCCACGATGGGCTGCAATCACACAGTTACTATCCCTCTTACCTAAAGGAAGCGAAGTCTGTCCCATGATCGCTGCTCCTTTTCTCATATTTTCCATCGTGGCACCAAGATATAGTGGAAGTTTCTGTTTCATCTTTGGGATCTTTATATATCCAAAGGTCCTATCTTCATTTCTTAAAATGATCGGTGCCTGCTTATAACTCCAGACATCCTTTAAATCTTTCTGTCCGTTTTTCGATATTCGATCGTTATATCTGGCAGATTTCTGATACAGCAGATCATTCTTTTTCTCTCTGTTCCTGTTTTCTTCTAATTTCTGTACAACCTGATCGGATTCTTTTTTTTGGATAAAAGAAATGATCTCCGGATAGAGCAGTAAACTAATACTCAGGAAAAAAAACAGCCATCCAGTGATCGTGATCAGTTTATGTTTCATTTCTTTTTCCTTCCTTTGATCCTTCCATACATCTTTCTTGATCCAACCAGTGAAAATACGATCAATAATCCGATCAGGATCGCCTGTTTGTAAACTTCCATCCATTGGGAATGATGCGGTCTTTCTTTCGTCTGTTCTTCTTTTTCGTGATATCTCGTTCGTTTTCCTCTCACAAGTAAACGATGATCGTTCACCCCATATGGTGTGCATGTAAGAAGTGTCACATGATCCTCTCCATCAATGATCTGTAAATTTCTCGTATCATCTGGTTTTACAACTGTGATCCGATCGACACGGTAAGCAAGTTTTTTATCTAGTACATGAATAAAAAAAAGATCACCTTTTTTCATCTCGGTAAGATCGGTAAAAAGTTTTGCAGAACTAAGTCCCGTATGTCCGGTCAGCACTGCATGGGTGCTTTCCCCTCCGATTGGAAAGGAAGATGCGGCCAGATGCCCGATCCCCCGTTCCAATACTTCTGCACTTGTTCCATGATAAATCGGAAGATCAACGGAGATACAAGGGATCTTTACATATCCCATGATTTCTGAACGATCTACATTTAAAATGTTATTATAAAAAACTGTTTCCCCATTTATTTTCTTTGTCTTGAACGGGTCTGTCAGCTGTATGGATGATCTCAACAGATTTTCGTTATATCCTCTTGCCTCATCCAATACTTTTTCTTTAATCTTCTGATCCATCATGTCCGTCTTTTCCTGATAGCTTTCCACCGTTGATCCGGCACTTTTCTCAAACAGATAGTTACTTAAAAACGGATAGGCTAACAATAAAAAACCTGCAATAACGATCAGAATCGGAATGACCTTTTGTTTCATTTCTATGCTGCTTTTTTATTTTTACGAAAGATCATCACTCCGCATCCTGCCACAACGACTCCCACAATGATCAGAAGATAACTTCCTGCTCCACCTGTCATTGGCAGCAAAAACTGCTTCTGGTTTGTTACTTCCATGTTGATGTAGGCATTATCAGATTCTCCCTGTTTTGTCATGGTTGCCTTGGTATCATCCACTGTTGCACTTGCAGCAATCGTCTGGACGGTCACGTTGTTATTTAATGCAGTTCCATTTGCTACACCATCATTTGCTGTGGAATCTGTATCGGCTTTACTCTGGATTCCTGTGATATTGGCGATCGTAGGTGTGATGTTTGCTTTTGTTTCTGTAACCTTTACCGTAATATCTTTCTTTAACAGAGAATATCCTGCATCGGAATGTGTTTCTGTGAATGCATACTCATCTGCTTCAATTCCGTTGATTACAAGTTTTCCTGCGGAAGATGGAGAAAACTGTGTCGCATCTGCTTCTGTTGCGGATTTTCCTGTTACTTGGTAAACGCCATTGCTTCCTGTTGCTACCAGATAATAATTATCTGTTTTGTTCTTTACAACGAATCTTACTTTTGTCGCATCACCTTCATCGTCAGAGAATTTCTTTGTCAGATCATATCCGTAAGAATATACGATACATTTATCTTTTAAGATGTCATAGTAATTTGTGCTTGTTCTCTTCCATGTCAGAGATACATCATTTGGATTTCCCTTATCTCCCAACACTACAGAATCATTCGTATTGACTTTTGCTGTGTAATATACAACGATATATTTGTCGGAATATTTCTTATTTAGTTCATTTAATCCTGCCTTTGTCATTTCGATCTTCATTGTAGGATCATCTCCGGATTTACCGTATGTGGCTGTAAATTTCGGATCTGTGTCGGAACTCTTCCATACGGCTAATGCTCCGCTCTTATTGACGTTGTTCACATTTGTGCTGTCCGCTGCATCCTTGTTTTCATAGATCGCGATCACGGCATCTTTCCCGTATGTCATCCCTTTTTCCATCGTATCGTTAAATGTGTAAGTTGACAGATATGTGGTGGATGATGTGATATGTGGCAGTTTTGAGATAAACTGATAATCCAGTGTTTCTGCTTTTGATACAGTGACAGTGCTCTGGTATCTGTATTCATTTCTTGCAGAAGTGAAATCTGCCAGTCTGTCTGCATTTGCTGTTGTCACGTTATCCTGATCCGGATTATTTCTGACTCTCTTATCCAGTGTTGGATTCCCTGTTTCATTCTTTGGATAGCAGATCACATCGTAGAACCAATCATCCCCGTTAGAATCTGTGGATGGTAACTGTACAAACCACGGATTTGTTGTATAGGTTACATTTTCTGGAGCCTTTGTCTCAACGATCAGATAAAGACCAAGAGGCAGTTTGTCTTTGCTTGTTACACCATTGGCATTTGTTTCATCCATGGCTGTTCCGTTCTGTCCCATGTAAGCTTCTAATTTATCTTTGGTCGCTGTATTGTCTTCCAATGCCTGAGCAAGCTTGTCATTAATAATCTGCCTTGTGAAGTATGTCTTGCTTCCTTCTGTCTTTGCTGCATCAGAGGGTACCAGACCTAGGATCTGCTGTAAAGCAGTTGGAAGTTCGTAAATCATCTGGATTTTTCCATTCTCACTTTGCTGTTCAACATCCCCAACACGCAGGTAGCTGAATTCTACCCCTTTGATGGCATATTTTTCTAACGCTGCTTCTGCGGCAGTGTCCTGTTTTCCTGTGGATGTGAAGTTATCTAAATTTACCCCTCCCTGTTTTGCTGCTGTCATGTCGTATTTGTGGATCGTGATGGATCCTGTTTTACTTGTATCAATCACATCTGATGATGATGCCTTAACATTAACGATCGGTGCAAATATCATTACTGCAGTTAAAGCAGCAACGGTTGCTTTTTTGATCATATTTTTAATTCTCATATGTATTTCCTTTCCAGGGAATTTTTACCCCTTACTATTTTTTCTTTAACTTTTTCTCTACCTCATAATAATCTGGTGAATCTCTAATTTTCATGACATTTTCGGTCCTTTAACAGTTTTATAATTGAAAAAACATTAAACAGATACTTTATTCTACAGTTACCTGTTCAATGTTTTTCATAACAATAGTTTTTGTACCATCTGGTGCTCCAAACCGTCTTCTGGATATTTTTTATTGATTATCTTAATTGTACTTGAAAGAATCTGATATTTTCTTTTAGCTTCCGTCTGTGCAATCGATCTTAAAAATCTTTCTGTAAGGTAATAAATTTTATCGCCATTCAACATTTCATATTTCTTTTCTTTTAACATTACTTTCTGTAATGACAGATTAAATATGATACCTTCAGAAATTCTTTTCCCTAATGGTAAAATCTTTTTATGTCTTATGTTACTTATAATCTCTTCATTATCGTATTTCATAAGTTCATGCATAAAACTATTTTGATAATTCAGTTTGATCAATGCATAATAGATTTCCTGGTTCGTTTGAAAGCTCAAGTATAGTAAATCTGCGGATGGAATTTCAACGCTGTCGCACATAATATCAAACAAGCGATCTGCAAGATATGCACTTGTTTGGATAAAGGATTTATCATCTTTCTCATTCATTTGTTCGAGTTTCTGAAAAACTGGTTCTTTTGTGTTCCAGTCTGCAGCTTTCAATTCGTCACTATTGAGTAAATAACATACTTGTTTTCTAACCAGCTCTATGACATCTGGCTGCATCATAAATAAATCTTGTGCAGGAGCAAATTTACCAAGTTCAACATTGAGTAGATGAATAACTGCTTTTCGGAATATAATATCGTCTGATAAAATAATCATAGCTGGTCTCCTTTTTCATTAATTATCCATTGTAATTTCTATATCCTCTTCTACCATTATTTCATTATCACTTGCCATATAAGTTTCCTGTTCATAGGTAGCTTCATCTGACCAAAAATTTTCTTCTGACTCCCATGTATTTTCTTCTTTATATTCCGTTGATTCATCTAACCCATTTTCTTTCAACTGATTCTGAATTTCTTCATAAGAATACTTTTCAACATCAATTGATATTCTTTTATTTACAAAGCCATGGTCACCAATATCATATGAATTAATGGCTTCATCCCTTCCATACGCTTTGTAATCAAAATAACCTTCCATACCAGCAGCTTTAATCTCTGGAGCCAAACTGTTATTTTCAAACAATGCATATCCAAGTTTTTCTTCTGGGTCTTTTACATTTTCATCAATCCAGTCTGGAAATCGTTCATATGGCACTTCATCGGCCTGCAGGCATACATTGGAGATTTCTAACGGAGAAGTAATATCCCTTGCATCACAATAATCCATCACTTTCTCATAATCCTGTTCTGGCAACTGCTTTAATTGAGCTACAGCTTGATTTAATTCATATATATCTTCATATTCACTGATTTCAAAATCTGCCTGATAATCAAAAATCGCCATGTCTGGATGATTTTCTGTAAGATGCAACTGCTCTGTTAGGATTCTTTGTAATTCCTGTTCCTCAATCCCCAAAGTAAGCCAACGTCCTTGATCCAATCCCATGTTATAACTTCTAAGATTTTGAGCGTAAACTTTAACATCCTTCATCTATATACCTCCTAAATTTCTAAATCTAATTCCATCTCTGATTCATTGATTACAATATCTGGATGTTCATACTCTGCTTCTTTTGACAAACTTTCCTGATTTGCTTCCCAGAGATTTTCCTGCTTATAATTTCCATCCAACGCTTCAGATACTTGATGGATCAACTCTGATGTATCATAGTTTTTTGTTGGCATTCCATGTTTAATTTTATCTTGCAATTCTTCCACACTGCTAAAACCAAGCATTTCTGCTTCTGCTATTACTTCCTCTGGAAATACATTTTGTTTTTCTTTCTCCTGCATATCTGCTTCTTGTTGCTCGGGCAGAAATTCTTTGATGTTTTCTAAAAATTTTTCTTTTACCAATCGGTGACCTTCCGCATCATCCGGATGCCTTAATTCACTTTTTTCGAGATATTTAACTCCCGCTTCAATGCTACCTGCTTTTACAGCTCGTTTTATTGCAACCCTTAATTTTGCATTTCCTGAATTACTTAGTTCCTCACTCTGTATCTCTGAAATTTGCTTTTGCTGCATATCATGTTGCTGCTCTGCCTGAAATTCCTGATAATTTTCTATCAGATAATCCGAAATTTCTGATGCATTATGGACGGCTCGGAATAATTCGTTTGGATCATTTTCCAAAACTGAAATCCATGAATGAAGATATGCCGCATGATCATTGATTGCTTCATCTGACAGCTTAATTCCCAAATCCATCTGTAAAAAGGCACTGCCAAATTCTGCATTTAATTCTTCTTTCGCATATTCCGGTGTTCCAAATTTGTTGACTAACGGCCGGTTTAAACGATCCGGATGCCCTGTAGAATGTGACATTTCATGAAGTGTTACCGCTAAAAATGCTTCCTGACTCTTAAAATAATCTCTTGGTGGCAACATGATCTTATCTTCTTTTGGTGAATAATATGCCCTGTTCTGCATTGATTCCACAATTTCACATTGACTAGAAGCAATGACTTCTTCGGCCAGTTTTAACATCTCATTTTTCTCCATCGGAATCACTTTAGGAATTGGGCCGATTCCATCAATCTGCTCTGCATTAAAAACTCTAAAAAAATTCACATATGGATTCCTGAGTTTTACTATCTTTTTTTCTAATTCACCATTTTCATTTTCCTCTTCAACAATCTTTGACCAGACCCATTTTTCCAACAGAACTGATTTTGCACCCTTTTTAATCCGATATCCATGCTTATTAGCTTGCTTTAACGTCATCCAACGTGAATCTTCATATTTTCCAACTGCCGATGCGATTAGAAGTCTTAATAAATTAACTCCCTGGTATCTCGCCCCACTGATTGGATTGTTTGGCAGTCCATATGTACTCACAGAATCCCACATTTCTCGTACAGGTGATATACCATCTTTCATCTTTTGTATTAACTGATCCACAAGTTCTTGTCTTGATTCGCTTACAATCTGTGAAGCTGTTTTTCCCTTTGATTTTGCCATTTATTTTCCTCCTGACTAAGAAAAAAAGGCAAAGATCTGCATCTTGCCTTTATCATTTACATATTAGATTTTTTAAATTTTTTCAATGACTGCTCTGTTACTCCGAACGCTTCCAGTTGTCTAATGTCTGTTATTTCCTCTCCTGTCAATTCATCTTCATCTACCCATTCAAGACCATCTATATTTTCTGGCCCAGCAACCATCTTCTGAATCCATGCCAGATCATTTGTTTCGATATCACAATTTGTTATACTATTTCTCATTTTTACCACCTGCCTCTCTATACTTAAGATATCTAAAGTATAATAATATTGTTTTTTTCAATGATATATTTTATTTAAATTACTATTGTCTTCTTAGGGTGACATTCATTTAAACTAGAAAAGAACGTGTCGATCAAGATCCTGAATCATCTGTATTTTTTGTAAGATCCTGTGAAATCTATACTTCTTTTGGATTTCTTTATATTCAGTTTTTGTTCTAATACTTACAATATAAAGATATATTTTGATATCCTGAATGCTGTATGTATGTCGGATTAGTTTCATACATTTCCTTACAAAACTTTTTAATCCAAATTTCTCGATACAGATTCTTGCAAAAATAACTGTTTCTCCCTCTATGATCTGTTGTGATATACGAAGTAATTTCCGATAAATCAATGTCTTTATCACTCTTCGAAGCTTAAAAAAAGGAATCCTTAAGATTCCTGAAAGTCTTTCAACCGAAAAGTAAGTAAAAGCTTCCTGATCCGCACGCATAATAAAATATGCAAGTACTAACTTTTCTAATTTTGTTATTTTCATACTTCGATATACTAAATGTAAACAATGATGCTTATACTCTGTTGTTACAATTACTTCTTCCATTTTCAGAAAATCCTGAAAAACAGAATTTTTTCTGACAACTTCTTTAATATCATTATCATTGAAAAGAATATCTCTTTTGTCCTCTGGAGTTAAATAATATCGATTTGTAAATTGTTTTCCCATCGCTTTTTGTTCTGCTTTTACGATATAGCCTTTTTCCGCTAATTTGTTTGTCTGCCTTTGGATTGTACGTTCACAGTATCCTGTTTCATCTTCCATCGTATTTACTGCCGGATAGCAATAGCCTTTTTTATCCATACGGCTTAATAAATTTAAAAATACACTCTTGCCTGCCGTTGTAATCTCTGGATCAGCCATGACTTTTTTAAAACTTGTGAACATCTCCATACTATTTTTCTCCTAAAATCTTATTTAATCTTTTCTCCTGTATCCGGCTCAGTATTCTCTGCCGGCTGCATCTCCCAGTCTGATGTATCCTTGGGTGCTTCTGTCATCTGCTCTTCTTCTGTCGTTTCTTCTGTCTGTTTTTTTTCTGTACTAACTTCTGTTGTTGTAACTGCAGATCGTTTTGTTTGTTTCTTTTGCGGTCGATTTACGATCACTGCTATTATGATCAACACAACCATTACTATCACAGCAACAACAAGTGATACTATTTTCCCTTGTCTCTGATTCATTCTCTCACTTCTTTCTGATTTTCAACTGCATAAATATAAGTCCTGTAATCGTTTTTCTCATAACTACAAGTAACAAATGTATACAATCGTTTCCTGATACTCTGATCTGGTAAATAACTAATAGATTGAATTCTTGATAGATAATTTTCTCTATCCTTTTTATTTTTGAATTCAATCGGTAATTTTTCTGGTTTGTTTGCACGTGCAGCAATTACTTTTAATGTCCTGGTCTCTTTTGGAAGATATAAAATAATATTTTGATGCTTCTTCCAGAACGATCGATTTTTATATTTTACAAATGTTGCAAACATCGATCCATCTCTCATATGATGCCCATAGATAACATTATTATCTGACATGAAATCTTTTTTACATTTATAATCTAAAAAAATACAACCCGATGGATTGTACTTCTTATGGAATGTCCTATGCAAATATGTACTATTATCTTTTCCCTGAACGATCGGATAACTAACTTTTGTTCCTGGTACTTTAATCCAGGCAACAATGTCTTTATTCATTCTTTTAAGTTTCTTCCAATTGATAGATTTTTCTGTTTGTACTGCTTTTTGCAACGTATTATATTCTTTCTGTGCTTTTTTATATTTCCATTGATTAATCAAAATCTTACCTGCAAAAAAAGCGATTGCTGTAAAACATAGAAACAATAATATATCGCATATCCATCGTTTTATTTTGATATTATCCAAAATGGACCTCCTGCTCCTGCATCAGAATTTGATTCATTCACTATCAGATCTAAACTCCAAGTCTGTTTTGTTCTGTTTCTTGAACCACAGTCAGCCACCGTTATTTTTCCATCTTTGATTCCTGTTAATACGATAAAATGACCATTATCTGTGAAATGCCCTGGTGCCATAAGTGCTACCACAAGTTTTCCAGTCTTTAAAGCTTTTATAATCTGAGATTTATCTTCTCCAATAGCCTTGCATTTTACATTATAATGTTTCGCTAATCCAGGGATTACACTATGAAGACTTCCTGAACCTTTTATATAATATCCATTTTTTCCAGCCCATTCACATGTCTGGCGAGGCGTTACTTTTTTCCCTGTTAATGTTGAAATACAGATTGCCATGCTAGTCGGTCCACAACCACTACTTCCTATTGTTGATGTGCTATACGGAAGACTTTCCCATGCGGCATCTCCCTGATTATAATAAACAACCTTCAATCCACTGTTTCCCTCAAGAAGCAAAATTTCAGCTGAAGAATCTCCTGTTGCTATAGAATAGTATTTCATTACTTTTTCTGCATGATTGGGAGTCCCTTTTGCACCTGCAGGCATCATTGTATCACTGTATTCTTTACTAAGTGCCAAAGTATATTTCCCACCATGTTTTTTTATCCATGATATCCACCGATCCATGCCATAATTATACCCTTGGATTGCAACTTTAATATGATCAATATCATAAGGACTTTCAACATCTGCTTTTTTTAATGCATCTCTTAATTCTTGAACCCCTGCATTAATAGAACATTCTCCATGTCCTGTTGGAATTCCATTAGGACTATGACTATGTCCACCATTATTATTCTTTGTTTTTAAACAGTACAGTCCATATGCTCCTTCTGCCGCCTGCATTGGATCTGGTTCACTTCCCGAAGATTCTGCCTGCATCAAAGCTAAAGCAAGATCTACATAGTCTGGTATCTTGTATTTTGTACAATATTGACTAACCATAGGTCTCCATTTTTCCACCTGATCTGATAATGGAGAAGCTGCTGTTCCAGCTGTTGTTCCCATATCAGAAGCTGCCAACATAGCTACAATAAAAAACAAAATAGGTATTAAAATAATGATCAATAATTTTTTTCTGTTTTCTTCATCCGCAAGGATACGCATTGCGAAATAAGCTTCATTCATTTATCGACCACCTGCTTTTCCAAAATATGCCCATTTATAATCCGGAATTTCAAAATTAACATGCAATCTCTTTGATCCAATCATAAACAATGCATGTCCTCTTCGTTTACTTTCCAGAAGCTCCCTTTCTGCTTCTGTCAGATTGTATAACTTATCAGTTTCTTCTAAGTTTTGTCCATCGGTTCCAAATAAAATCTTATAACATGGCGTATCAAGTAATGCCTGTCCATACATTTTAATTTTGGGATCCAAGAAATCTACAACACTATGGCTAATAATAAATAATCCAGCTTCATATTTTCTATCTCGCTTGGCCACATTTCGTAAGAACACTAAAGATTGGGGAACTTCTGGATCAATCATCAGGTAAGCTTCATCGCAGATTAATGCAACTTTCTCTGTTCGATCACTACTCATAATATTCCATGACCATGTCTCCAATAAGAAATATTGGGCTCTTTTCACATTGTTCGATGTAGACTGAAGAGAATATGTATCCAAAACTGTAATCTGTTTATCTGTTTGTAATGTTGTCGGTCCATTCCATAATGCACTGTCCGCACCATTTGCTGCATCTTCTAAAAACAATGCTAGATCTTCATATATATTTTCTGTTTCAATTTTTCCTTCTTCTTTTGATTCACTAGCCTTTTCCAACAATTTATTATACATATCTGATAAAATCGGAAAATCTTCAGGTTTTAACTTCTTCGCATCTGTGTTCCAATCAATATCAAAATCTTTGTATAATTCAATCAACGTCTTTTTTAAGACTGCTTTATGTTTATCCGTCAAAGATGGAATATATAAAGAAAAGAAAATCTCTAAATGTTTAATATAAAGAGCTAAATCTCCAAGACCATTTCCCTCATCCTTATCATAGTAATCTGTAAGTCCTGGTTCTGTTTCATCTGATTCATCATTTTTTGGAATTGGCATTATGTGTAATGGATTTACACGTGCTTCTGGTGATCCCCCTGCATCTAACCAATTGCCATTTAGATTTTTACAAAAATCTTTATACTCACTTTCCGGATCAATAAATATCAGTTTTGTTCCTAGCATAAATTCTGACAAAGTAATATGCTTCACTGCCGCACTTTTACCACTTCCAGGGACCCCCATAATAACAAAGTTAGAATTTGTTCGATCATTTTCACGCAGCCAAAAGTCTAGCACAACTAGTCCTCCAGTTGCATCTTTTGCAACATAACAACCTGCATTATCATTCAGTCCTGAAGAACTAAACGGGAATCCACCGACAAAAGTTCGAAGCGGCATAACACGATTTGATACCTCATTTAATAATGGATTTTCAATATAAAATGGTGCAACATGCTGTAATGCATGTTTTTGCATCAATGTAAGTGGTCTAACTTTCAGATTGGTCATTGCACATGTTCCACGCATCTTCTGTTCTACTTTTTTTAAAGATTCTTTATCTATTGCCATTGGAATTAATGTTCCTGCCAATTCTCCAACAACTTCTCCATTTTCATCGATTTGCTGCAGCAATTTCATTCCATCTTTTGCACCTTTTTCTGCTCGTTGTTGCTTCAATCGATCTTTTGCTGTTCTTGCCTGTCCTGATAGCATTGTTATATTCTTGTTAATACTCTCCAGGATTTCCCCTTGGTTGGGCGTAAAAGTAAAGGAAACTGCTGTTGATGGAATATTCGTAATACGTGTTAACCATCCATAATTTGGAGCAGGTGGATATTTTATCATACCGTATCCTTTACAGTAGTTTTCTCCTAAGGTAAAATTATTGGATTCAAATTTCAATGCGATCGGCGAAATAACATTTAATAAAGAAGCATTTTCTTCCATTTTCTGTTTCTTAGCCATCATATCACTCCTTTTAATATTGGTATCGATGCATCTGTCATCTCATCTTCAATTGATACAACTGCCGGATTATTCACAAGGTTACATAAACGAACAATATCTTGATCCTTTAGGATTTCTGTTTTAATTCCAACCGCCTCAAAATGCTCTGCAAATTCACTAATTCTTTTCTTTAGATCTCTTTCCACATCTTCTGCAGCTTTCATAGAAAAGTAAAAAAAGAACTGTCTTTCTACAATTTCATCTCCAAATGTGAAATCAGATAAATTTTCCATTTCTTTTCTAAGTAACTCTCTTCGATATGGATCACTTGTCTCATTGCGGAGATGAGCATACGATTCCAAAAGAGGCTGCATATCTACCGGACGTGATATCGCAAGAAAATGAAATGGTTCTTTTTCAACTGATAGTTCTGCCGTCAGCTGCTTCACTAACGTTTCTTTTTCTCTTTGGGATAGCAATCCTACGCTGACTGGTAGTATCTTAATATAACCAATTACATATCCATCTCTTGTATACAGAGAATTATTCTGGATATTCAATACATTCGTAAATTCCTGGGCAGTTATTTGTTCTGCTGTAAGTTTCTTCTTTTTTTCTTTTTTCTTCATGTACTGCTCCTTTATTTTCTCTTCTTTCTCATTGTTTCTTCCATTAATTTTGCTCTGTTAGCTTTCTTCGCAGCCAATTGATGATAGGCTTGTGAAAGTGGGCAAGTAGAATCCAAGAATAAAGGGGATTTATCAACATATTCTTTTCCGTTATAAATAACCCTTTCGAACCCCAGTGCAAATAATTCCTCGTTCGTAATTCGAACCTTTATTGTTTTGTTTGACATTTTTTCTGTTCTCCTTTATTTTTATTCTTTTTTCCTTAGTCATTTATTTATCCCCACATTTCATTCAACCTTATAATCAACATTGAATTCTTCCTTTGTATGATTTTTAGAATTCTCTGTTGTTGTTTTAGGCTGATGCGTTGTTACACGTTTTTTTTCTGTCGTTGTTCGTTTTTTTTGTGTCGTTTTTACTGTTTTTCGGACCTTTTTTACCGTTTTTTTCTTTTTTGCTGTTGTGTTCCGCTTTTTTGTCGTTCCAATTTTTTTTCTTGTAGATGTCGTAATATTTCTTCTATCTGTTGTTGCCTTCTGTGTTGAAGATTCTGTCATTTTTTCTGTTTTTCTTTCTGTCGTCGCCTTTTTTTCTTGTGTCGTTGGTGTTTCTGTCGTCACTTCTTCAGTTGCTGTCTGCGTTGTCCCCTGTGTTGTAACCTTTTCTTTCTGTATTTCTTTTGTTAAATGCTGCTTCTTTTTGCCTGCATTTATATTTTTCAATACAATAGAAAGTCCAAAAAAAACTAATACAATGCAAAAAAGCAGGATCATAATAAATCCTGCTTTTTTCATGTTAATTTTGAATTTTTTTGACTTCTTCTTTTTTTCTTGTTTTTTAATTTCTGAAACTATTTTACTATTTTGTTCAACTATACACTCTTCTTCAATATTAGTATTCTCTGTATCTAAAATTGTGTTTTGACTCCCAAGTAACTCTCTAAAATCCTCAGTATGATCATTTTCAAATGGATTATCAATACTAATGCGTATGTGCCTATTTTCATCATGCAGAATCAATTCTCCCTCATCTGATTCACACCATATTTGTATATCGCACTGTTCAAACATCTTTTCTATTGGATCTTCTTCACAAAAAGAACAGACTGTATACACCACACCTTCTTTTCCACTATTACATAGAAATGAAATATCATTCCACTTATATATGCCATTTTCTCCTATTAACCCATAGTTTGATGACAGTTTTGGAAGTATTGCTTTTTTTACATTTGTTGTTATTTCACAAAGACATAAATTTTTTTCTGCCTCTGAAAGTGTCTTCACAAAATTAATTGCTGCCAATACTGCTGTTTCTCTATCCTGCGATAAAAAACCTATCTGCATTTCCTGCTTTTGAACATCTATCTTTGGCTTTTCCGAGATTTTTAAGATCTTTCTTAATGATTCAAGAATATTTTCATTCTGATCAACAATTTCTATTCCTTGCAAATCTAGAAGTTCACTTTTATCTCGAACAATCAAAATTATCTTTATCTCCGGAAAGCTATTTTGAAATTCTATCAGATCTTTTGAATTTTCCAATGCTACCTGCTCAATTATAATTGCTTCTGGCTTCATTGTATCGATGCTGATATATTCTCTTTTGATAAAATCTGTCAGCCTGCAATTCCATACAATATAATTCCGATGAAGGACATTCAGTTCTGATCCAAGATATTCTAATTCCTGTGTGATTAAAAACAGAATCATTCTTCTACCTTCCATTCATCTTTATATTTATATAAATATACTTGTTGCTCTTTAAGGTATGCAATAAACAATAATACAAATGCTCTCATCGAAATATTGCCCTCCAGTCTTGTATTAAACCCTATACATGCTGTAATTCCAATCATGATCGTTAACACTACGATTGATAGATCCCGAGAAATTCCATACAAGATAATTGAAAAAACAATTACAAATGCTGACATAAGGATTGTAAGATATAATTCTTTTTTCCCAAACCCAGGAAAATATTCATGCTGAGCCGTCACATACGTTGGTATGTATAAATCCTCTTTTTCTCTTTCTTCCATTAATTTTTTCCTCACTTTCTACTGATAATATTTTAAAATACTATCTTTCAAACTATAAATCAATGTTGTTAAAATCATAAATAAGATAACGTTTCTACCTCTTCGAAAGTTAGTTTCTTTTAAATCAGGGTCATTAATCGTACTAAAAATCAAAGTTATAATTCGAAAAATTCCTCCTGCGTTAACTAAAATCATAAAAGCTTTAATTAAATCTGTAATTGTATTCATTTTTTCTCCTAATGTGCAAATATTCGTCTAATATTTGAAGCAACTTGTAATTTTCCTGCCAATCCACTACCTTGATTCGCAAACAGATAATCCTGAATTAACTTCGGTCCTTTTAATGCCAATGATCCAAATGCTACGGACCAGATTACATGCCCGGTTAATAATAAAGCCATAGCTAATCGAAGCAAAATAATCTGCAATGTACAAGTAAATCCCATCTGCAGAAACTTTTTCCCAGCAATCTTAAAAGATCCACCATCACTATCCATAAGTCCTACACTTAAAAGTGGAATAGCAAATTTTAAAACCATTAATTCTGCACCATTCTTGATTATCTGTATATATATCAAAAAGATTATAATTAAAAATATGATAAGCAATAGAACTGTCGTTATTCCATTTCCAAATAATGTCAACAAAAATTGATCTTTAATTGCTTCTATTTCTCCCTTACTTCCAATCGCCGTTAATATTGCTTTTGTAAAGGTTTCGAAAATATTGACAAGTGGTGTATATAATCCTAAAAATGTAACTGAAATTGCAACCGCCTGACAAAAGCCTGTTAAAATATGAATTGGATCATGATCTGGATCTCCATCCGATTGCAATATATAAATTGAAAAACCCTTTTGGACAAATTTTAATATCAGTAATGCAATTGCATATTTTAATATCACTGCATTAACTTTGCTTAGGCTTAAACCCTTAATTAAATGCTTTGTACTGATGTAATTTTGGCAATTTAATGCTATATCCATTAGATCAACAAGGAATTTATTAATCAATTTAACAGCATCCTTCGCGAGATCTTCTAAAAAATCATTGAATAAGCTTTTTAACATTTAAGACCTCCTGATATTTTCTATTTATAGTAAGATAAAATTGTTGGTACTAGTGCAACAACTGAAACAACCAGAACCATACAGACAAGGATTATACCTATTCTTTTTTTATACATTTTGGTATCCACATCATCTGACATTTTCATGCGGATTAGATTAATGATAATCATTACAATTCCAATCACAGAAGACAATCCAATCAATGGTGTCTTCATATCATTAAACATGCTTTTAGTTCCAGTAAATAATTTAGAACTTCCAATACCACCTGCATATACATGATTTTGTGCCATCAAAAAACAGGTAATCATATTCATCATAATTACCGTAATTTTTCCTCTAAGTTTCATTAATTTGTTCTTCATTTTGTTTCTCCTTGTTATTTTTTTGCAGCCTTAGCTGCTTTTTCTTTTTGTTGCTTTAATATTTGTGCATCAATGTGTCTTTTCCACACATTCCAAATTCCCCACAATTCCATTTTTGAATTATGCGGACGTTCATTTTTCTTATGCTCTTCTGCTTTTTTTTGTCTCAACAGGTTATTATGCTCTTCATCACCCATACCTAAAAATTCATTCATCGCATATTGTGACAAATCTGGGGCATACATAATCGCCGGATCAGAATCTGACATAACCAAAGAATATGGCCTTTGCAGCTTGCCGACCTCGTCCGGATACAGTAATGGACGTCCCATTAAATTAGAACTTTCCCCATCACTTCCACCATTTCTAAATGTACCTGACGGAGTATTATTGCTTTTTGAATAAGAACGTGTTGTATAGTTTCCTAAATCTTCAGATATTTTCTTCTTTGTAGTAGGATTTGGACTTCGAAGATATATCTTTATATCAGCATTATCCTGAATAATCTGTGAAACTTTTTCTCCATACACATCGTCCAACTGAGCATATGACTGGATAAACATAAAATGTCTGATCCCTTTTCCAGTACCAAATGAAGTCTGTTGTCGCATATTTGTTATCTTCGTGAAATTTCCAAGCTCATCATCAACAAAATTCCATCGTACAGGAACCCGTCCTCCATATTTTTCGTCTGCTGTATAATCAATCAAATCCGATAATTGACGCAAAACCAAACTGGCCAATGGAAAATATGTTTTATCTCTTGCTGGCAAGCATAGATAAATAATGATTTTTTTTCCTTCTTCTATCATTTTTCCAATATCAAAATCGCTCTTATTTGACATTTGATTGATCGCTGGAATTGTCAACAATTTCAATGTCATAATTGCTGAAACATAAAAAGAAGACCTTGTTCGCATTGCTGCAACTTTCGTTGCTGCTAACAAGATCTTCGCTGGGTGTTCCTCTGGAAGTGAGTCAATATAAAATTGTAACGGCAATGCTCCTCGATAATCAGAACACATTTCTGTGATAAAGTAAAATACATTTGTCAGATTCTGATATTCTGGATGATCTTGATTATCATAACAAACAGCCATAATTGAAGCCGCCAATGTTGCTGCTTCACCACTGTTCCAAAGTTTTTCTCCATTTTCTGGTGGTTCACCAACTAACTGACTGACCAAACTCCAAGTTTCTTCAATTGCTCTTGATATATCATTTCTGCAAAGAGCCTGTATCACTGGTTCCAAAAAATTTTTTCGATCCGATTGATATGGATGAATAAAATCAATACATATTGTTTCATATCCATATCTTTTAGCTGCATCTTCTGTATAGTCTCTCAATTCACCTTTCAAATCTACTGCAAAAATATTTTCTCCTGCCAGAATAAGATCAACAATCGTTTCGATTACAATATTTCTTGTTTTTCCTGATCTTGTTGCACCTATGATAAGTGCATGTAAATCCTTGGTAATATGATATATCTTCTCTTTTGTTCTTCCAAAAAAATCTGATCTTTTAAGATCTTCTTTTCCTAGTACCAATCCACCTGCTGAAAAATGTTCTTTTCCATCCATTAATTTTTTTGAATCAATTACATCTGAATCAAATACCTGATCAAATTTCTCATTTGGCAACCATTTTGCTGTACCATGTTGTCCCTGTCCCACAGGCACTGGTGTATGAATTTCAGGTGTAATCTCTATCATATCAACCTTAAAAGATGATTTGCCACCAACTAATAATGTTATAATTCCCAATAATAAAATAACAAAAAAGAAGATCGTAAACATTCTTATCTGTTCATTATTTGAAATATATTGCTTCATAGCAACTGGATCAGTCACAAATTTTATCTGCTCTGGATTTTTTAATGTACTATCTAAAAAAATTGCTGTAAATGCACTTGCATAAAGTATTACAAAAGATAATCCTATAATTCCAACAATCCTGATTGCACGTCTTTTAAAGAACATCACAATCGGATTGCTTTCTTTTTTTACCACTTAAACACCTTCTCTCTATCTTTCCCAATCCATTCCATGTCCTTTCGCCTGTTCTCTCTTCCACTCATCAATCGATCTTACAGAGTGTTCATGTAAGTTCGTCTGATGTGGATATGCATTATCCTCAGCCCCTTCTATTATTGAAAATAATAAAAACAGCTTATCTAATTTCTGTAGTTCTACAACATTTTTAGCATCATATTTTCCTGAACGAATTCTATTAAGTCTTTCTTCATTCCTTTTAAATTTTTCTTCTAATCCCTCTTTCGTATATTCTTCATTTGGATAAAATGATCGATTACGCACTGGTTTATGTCCATCTTTCCAAAAAGTTATATATTTGTGATCATCATTCCATTGAACATGATAATCATTCTGTTCCATCAACTGAATAAATTCTTCTTTTGATGTGGCAGTATTAGCTACATCTCTTACAATAAAAAATGTTTCTGTTCGATAATTTAATGACTCAGATTTTTCATCTGGTTCTTTATTTTTATGTCTTTTATAGTTTTCTCTAAATCTTTCACGCATTGCCTCCTTTGTATAATTTCCTGGATTCTCAAAGATTCGGTTTCTCATTTTTTTGCCATCGGGATTTGTAAACAATACATATTTATATTCATTCTTCCATCGTACCTGATAACCTTGCTTATTCATTAGCCAAAAAAATTCCGTATGATTCTCAGCAACCTCTAGTGCTGCATCTACTGCCATTTGTGTTTCTTTCTTCCAACTAGTTCCCTTTCTCTCTGCATCCCTTTGGGCTGGAGATTTACTTTTGGCAACTTCTTTTTCTGGAAGGATTGATAAGCCATGTTTTTTGCATAATCGATCGGAAACTCTCCGTAAAATTTTCAAGTCTGCTAACTGCCATTTATGGCCATCTTCCACATTTACTGTATTCAGTATAAAGTGCGTATGAATATGATCCTTATCTGTATGAACAGCATAAGAAATCTGAAACCCTTGAAAATTTTTTTGCTTTACAAATTCATCTGCAATCTGCTTTGCCAGTTCTGGGGTAACTTCTCCAGGTTTAAACGATTGTATGTAGTGCATACACATTCGTTTTCCTTCCTGATCCTTCCCCCATAATTGTTTTGTCAGCATAAATTCATCATATGCATTTTCCGGATTCATCAGAAGGGTTCCACCCTGTAATTCCGATCTGGTTTTTTCAGGATCATGAACATAGTCAAGAATATATTTCATTTTACTCTTGGTATCATATTTCATATACTTTCCACTCTTATCCTGGGCCTGAATCACAGTCGCCATGATTTATCACCTCACTTATTTCACTTAGTTTTGAATAAGTCATTTGCAGCATTTCAAAACATTCGGTAAGATCAACACTGGTAATTCTTCCTTCATGGGCCAACATAACCAATTGGTTCAGATTATTTCCTACCCTTGCTACCTGTAGATGTAAATCTTGAATACCAGAAACGACAATAATAGGATGATCGGAAATCGCCTTTCTAACATAATCCGAAAAATTCATCCCTGTATCTTTCAAAGAATCCAGTAATTTCTGTTCCTCTTCTTTGCTTATCCGAATTGTTTTTCTTCTGTCCTTCATCCTTTTCTACCTGCCAACTGTTCATTAAAATCTTTATAGCCATCAAACGGTGATTCATCCCAAATATCGTATGACTTCCCATAGAAGTCTTTTAATTTTTCTGTCTGATTTCTTCCCCATTCATCGTTGTCTAAGTGTAAAAATATTCTCTGAATGTCATAATGTTTTACATATTCTTGCAGTGACGTATCCGCAAGACAACAAAGTGCTACATGATGATCTTTGATTGCATCTGGATATAATGTTAAATAACTCATCATGTCAATCGGACTTTCATACACATGTAACATCTTGTTTTCACCAGATCGATGAAATGCAAATCTTTTATCACTTCCTCGTGTTTCTCCTTTAAATGCTTTACTTGTCATGGTTCCCCTGATTGCCGCATGTCTTGGATTTCCATCATAATCGTATCCAACAAATACGCAACTATGGTATTTATTTTCATATAGCATTTTTTCTTTTATGAACTGATCAACTACCCATCGATCAATCTTTCTTGTTTTAATAAGATATGCATAAATATGTCGAAAGCTATCTGATCGCTCTGGTAAAGAAAATTCTATTTCTTTTTCTTCTACAGGTTCTCTTTTATATGTATCCAATCCTTTGATACCTAAAAGATATGACACTGATTCAATGAATGTACACTGATGAATAAACATCACTAACTGAATTGGCCCACCACCACAATTATTCTCTCTGCTCATATCTGCAGAAAAACAGTGAAATGCATTCTTCATAGGTGTAATATACAAACCACCATATCCAGGTACTTTATATGTATTTTTTCTTTTTTCTAATTTCAAATTTAATTCTCTGGCAACTCCAAGAATGTCTCTTTGATCAGCTTCTGCAATCTGTTCCCTAGAAAATCTTTGTCTTCTCATATATATGCTTCTCCTTCCTTTAAATTTTAGAAATCAAAAAAGCACAGAATTATTTCTGCACTTTTCTAATTTCTAAAATACTCTTTTTGTCAAATACTCTTGAAATTTCGTTAAATATTCTTTGGGAAATTCTCCACAGCCGCCATCTAATATGATCTGCACTGCTTTTTCTTTCGAATACGCCGGCTTATATACTCTTTTACTTCGAAGTGCTGTATAAACATCTGCTAAAGCTACTACCTGAATCCAATCTTTTATTTCTTTTCCTAAAAGATTATCTGGATATCCTGATCCATCAATTCGTTCATGATGGTGTAAAGCGATCTCAGCAGCATACTTTTTCAATTCTCTGTTCAAGTTAGAATTCATGATCATATCGTGTCCAATTACTGTATGTTGTTGTACTATTTTATATTCTTCCTTTGTCAGCTCTCCAGGTTTGTATAAAATATGATCCGGAATATATATTTTCCCTATATCGTGGTATTTTGCAGCTTCTGCAATCAGCTGAATTTCATTGTTAGCTAATCCTAAATCCATATACAACAATAATTTCCTTGTTAATTGACTGGTATCATCAATATGACTCATTTAATTCCTTCCTTATAATTTCAAAAGAGGCTGTAGATAAAACTACAACCTCTTTTGACAGCTATTATTTACTTTACGTTTCTTATGCGTGATATCTTTTACATTTGTGGTATATAAAAGTATCCTTTATTTCTTCAGTTTTCTTCTTTTTAGATAAATCACAACTCCTGCGACAGCCCCAAGTGCAATACCTGCAACATAAGGAATTGCATTAAAGTCATCTCCTGTTTTTACAGTTGTCGTCTGACTACCACTTCCATTAGTACTTATTGGTGTTTTTTCTGTCTTTGGTACTTTTACAGATACTTCTGCCTGTCCTGGATGAATTCCTGAACCATTAACAGTCGCTTTATTCACCAATGTTTTTCCTAATGCACTCTTTAATACTTTTGCCTGATAATTCACCTCAACTTTCTCACCATATTTTAATTCCGGAATTTTAACTTCTAACTTGTTTCCATCTGTATTGATCGTGTAATCAGTTATCCCAGTCACTTTTACACTTTCACTTTGAAGGGCAAGACCTTCCGGAATCGTATCATTAATTACGACATCCTTTGATACAGAATTTTCTTTCTTTAAAGATACAGACACGTTATATTTTACCATGTCCCCTACTTTATATTCTTTCTTATCTGCATCTTTCGTCATCGTAACGTCTTGATCTACCACTGTAACAGAATTATTATCATCTTTTTGATCTGCGTTATCTGCCTGTGTAGTTGCTGTATTTTTATATGTTCCTTCTTTCGTGTACGTTACATTATAGGATACCAACAGTTCATCCTTACTACTTAGATCTCAAAAAAGCACAGAATTATTTCTGCACTTTTCTAATTTCTAAAATACTCCTATATATAATTCTCCACAAACTCTTCATATGTCATAATACGTTTACCGCAATCAATGCACTCCACGTATTTAGTGTGTTCGTAAGGACCTGTTATTTCTTTTCCATCAATCGACCCATCGAATTTATAGTAATCTATTCCAGATACTTTAAATTCATTGCATACTCCACCAGCACTTCCACAATATGGACATTTAATCAATTTTTTCTTCATAATTTCTTACCTCCAGTACCCAGCAATACTATTTACTTGATGCCAAACAGCTTTTCTATTATTCTTTTGTGCTGTTCCCCGTTTTCGTTGTCGTTTTTCATTTTCCAATTCTTCCATTGCTTCGTAATAATATCTATCTTCCCAGTATCCGATAGCTGTTTCTGTTACTTTTGCCTTCTTAGCTGCTTCTTTTGTTGTTAATTTGCACCGGATCATGTTCTTTATCGTCTTCTTTTTAAATTCTTATGTAAACTGTCTTTTCGGCATGTTGCTCCTTTCTGCCCGACCGAAGCCGGGCATTCCTTGCATTAGTTTTCATACATTTCTTATGAGCTATATTGTAACTGGATCTTTATTTAATTGTTTCGTGTGGTATATAAATATCCAGTGCCAAGCCTAACGGCTTGGATCTCTGCCTGTGACACAAGATGTAAATGGATTGGTAGAACAATGTATCCTTTATTTCTTCAGTTTTCTTCTTTTTAGATAAATCACAACTCCTGCGACAGCCCCAAGTGCAATACCTGCAACATAAGGAATTGCATTAAAGTCATCTCCTGTTTTTACAGTTGTCGTCTGACTACCACTTCCATTAGTACTTATTGGTGTTTTTTCTGTCTTTGGTACTTTTACAGATACTTCTGCCTGTCCTGGATGAATTCCTGAACCATTAACAGTCGCTTTATTCACCAATGTTTTTCCTAATGCACTCTTTAATACTTTTGCCTGATAATTCACCTCAACTTTCTCACCATATTTTAATTCCGGAATTTTAACTTCTAACTTGTTTCCATCTGTATTGATCGTGTAATCAGTTATCCCAGTCACTTTTACACTTTCACTTTGAAGGGCAAGACCTTCCGGAATCGTATCATTAATTACGACATCCTTTGATACAGAATTTTCTTTCTTTAAAGATACAGACACGTTATATTTTACCATGTCCCCTACTTTATATTCTTTCTTATCTGCATCTTTCGTCATCGTAACGTCTTGATCTACCACTGTAACAGAATTATTATCATCTTTTTGATCTGCGTTATCTGCCTGTGTAGTTGCTGTATTTTTATATGTTCCTTCTTTCGTGTACGTTACATTATAGGATACCAACAGTTCATCCTTACTACTTAGATCTTTTCCTGTTTCAATTGTAAAGTTATTCTGATTTGTCACGATCTTGCAATCTTTTGTAATGTCTGTACCATTTAAAGATACTTTCATACTTTCTGCATCGATCGTAATTCCATCTTCTTGTACAAATTGATCCTTTACTGTTACGTTTTTGGCTGTTGCATCTGCTTTTGTCTGTTTCACAGTCAATGTGTAAATCCCTGTATTCCCAACGGCATATTCTGTCTTATCTGATGTCTTATTGATTGACAATTCTGGAGTTACATTTGTTACTTCAATGACGTTTGTTGCCTGATCTTCATTTGTATTATCACTTGTGGAAACGGCTGTGTTTGTATATTCTCCAGTTTTACTGAATGAAACTTTATAGCTTACTTCCAGTTTGTCTTCATCAGATATATTTTTTCCAGTCTCAATTTTGAAGTTATTTCCTTCAACTGTAATCTTACAATCTTTCGTGATATCTTCTTTATTCAGCTTAACTTCCATACTGTCTGCATCATAAATCATACCATCTTCCTGTGCAAATTTGTCAGTGATCACAACATTATTTGCTGTCAGATTTTCTTTTGTCTGTTTAACTGTTAATGTATATGTTGCTACTTCTCCGATCGCATACTGAGATTTATTTGACTTCTTTGTAATCTCCAAAGCTGGAGCTTTCATCTTAATATCTTCTGTATCCTCACCGCCACCAGATGGGATTGTATCATCGTCTTTAATCGTATCCCCATTTGTATTTGGTGTTGCTGGAGCAGTAAATACATTTTCCAGATCCGTTGCTAATGCAGCTTTATCCGTGATCGTTGCATCATAGGTAACGACAATCTTATCTGTCCAGTGATCCATGTCTTTATAAGGTGTATTACCGATACATGGAATGTCACTGTTCTTTAAGTTATATGGTGTTTTGATTGTAAATCCTGTTCCATCATTTTCATAACTAATATCTAAATTTGATGTTACATTTTTTCCACCAACTAATACTGCTACGGAACCTTCTTTAATTTCCAACCCTTCTGTTTTCACCAGATCTTTTAATACAATATCTCTCATAAATGTTCCTGCATTTATATTTGTAATCGTAACATTATATCCTACGGTATCACCAACTTTGTATTTTGTACCTGGTGCTTTTTTGATAACCTGTAATTTCGGACTATTAATATATACCTGCTGCTGATCTTTCATCTCTGGAATACCAGCTGCAGTTGTAATTGCTGTATTATCAACGACGGTTCCATTTGATGCAACTAATGCTTTTGCATCATATTCAACTGTGATTGTCTTTCCATATGGAAGTGCATAATCACCTTTAGACTTCAATATCCAGCCATTTCCAGACTGTTCAATCGCGTAATCTTTCTCATCAATTCCACTAACTTTCACACTTGAAAAATCAAATGCCATACTATCTGGTAAACTTGTATCTTTAATTATAAAATACGCTGTATCTGCCTTTTCATTTGTATTTGACACTTTTACCGTGTAATGAACTACATCGTTTACCTGATGCTCATAACGATTGACACTTTTCTTAATTGCTAATCCTGGTTCATTTTTTTCATTTGTAGAAAGCTGAACTTCTGTTTCTGGCTTATTTGTTATAACATTCTGTCCATTTACCTCAACATATGCCGTATTATATTCTTTTACAATTTTTTGATCTTCAGTGTAATGCCCATGTTCTTTCCAACGATCTCTCAAGCTTTTTAATTGCTCTTCTGTCGCATTCTCAGGAACATCCATCTTCACATTGATCTCCATTGTATAAGAATTGTTTTTGTAAAATTCATCATTTGATCCTGGATTTTTTAAAGTTGCTTTTACTTCGTTTCCTACCGTTGATACATCAAACCAACTTGTTACATCTTTTCCATTATCAGCTTTTACTTTTACTGAATTGATCTTCATGCATTGTTCAATACTATCTTTAAATGCAAAACTTGTATATTTCTCATTTGCATTTTTTGCGATCTTCTGTGTAATTGAATACGTCCAGTCATCGGCAAGTGAACGTACGGTATTATTTGTTACATTTGTTTCATCTGCATCGGATACTGTTTTTTTAGGACCTTCTACAGTTGTTGTAACCTGGTTTGTTGTACTTGTCTTGGAATCAATCGTTGTTTTTGCTGTATTATTCTCAGTTACAACATTCTTTGTTTCATCATAGTGTCCATGTTCTTTCCACTGTTTCTTTAATGCAGCCATCTGTTCCTGAGTTGCATTTGCAGGAATGTTTAATGATACATTGATCTTTAATGTATGGATACCATACTTATAAAAATCTGCACTTCCTTTGGCATCTTTTAATTTTGCTGTTACTTTATTGCCAGTTGTCTGGATATCAAACAGACTTGTTTCATCTTTTTCTTTTTCCATGTTGCTGGCGATTACTTTTACAGAATTGATCTTCATGCAGGATTCAATCTCATCTTCAAATTCAAACTTAGAATAACGATGTGCTGTTGGAATTCCTGTTGGGATTACCTGTTCCACGTTATATGTCCAGTCCTGTCCGAAGTGCTCCACTGTATTACTTGTTACCTGTGTTTCATTATTGTCTGTCACAGTCTTTGTTGGCGGCACGGTTTTAAATCTGGTCATATTCTGGCCAGAACCTACAAACTGATCTCGTCTTGTCGGTTCTGCAAGATTACGTCCAAAGGTATATTCAAACGAATCTCCCTGGAAGGTAAACGCAGCACATGTAAAGTCCTGACTATCATAATCATCGTCATAGTCTGCATAATAGATATATGTTCCATTATCTTCTTTATAGCTTAATTTCGTATTGGAAGATACGTACTGACCATCTACTTTGTTTGCTTTTACTCCGATATACTGTTTTGAGTCAATATCCTTTAATGTTACGTTGGATTTGAGTGAAACTTTTGTATTTGTACCTGCTTTATAGAATGTACTTGTTATCTTAACTTCTTTCAGCCCTACGTAAACTGTATTTGTTAAGTTTTCACCTAAAGCAATATATCCATCCTGTCCTTTGTATTTTTCAATACCTGTCACAGTTCGTACCATATCGACTTTTACCCAGTGACCATTGCTTCCATCGTCATTACATTGATAGATCTGCATGTTTGAAACTTTAACTTTGATCTTATCTACTGAATTTTCAGATGTTTTGAACCAAAGATACTCTTTCTGGAAATCCTGAATATTCAGATCTAATCCATTATAGCTTGTTGGATATTTGCAGCTTTTTCCTTCTTCTACGGTAAACTTGGAATTCTTCGTCTTATACAGACGGAATCCGTAAGATGCCTCGACTATTATTGCTTTACTGTCATCAAAAGAAGAGTATTTTTTGTCTTTGTCGTTTTTCCAACTACTTCCAACAATTGCTTTTGCTCCATCTACTGCCATTTGAGCAAAGACATCTGTATTGGGTATCATTAGAATTGCCATTGCAACTGCTGCAATCTGATGACAGATTTTCTTAAATCTTTTTTTCTTCATAAACTTGTCTCCTTTTTCATGAAAAATTTACAAATAAAAACACCATCAGCTTCATGGTGTTCTTGATGCTCCTTCAGGAGGTCCTCTATATTTACTTTTGTATTTCATTCTCTCCTCATTTTTCTAAATAAAAAAGAGCCATGAAAAAATCACCGCTCTTAATGTAATGATATTAAACGAATCATATAATGGAAATCATATGATACTGCTATAAGTTTACCATTTTTATATGCTTTAACTTTTAAATATAAATCTCCCCTTCTTCCATTTTTATTAAAATCACCGCAATAAAAAACCACTTTTTGTCCAGGTTTTAATTGCTCTGAATCAAATGTTGGCTCTTCTAATTGAGTCATGGGTTTTTCAGATGCACCTGCAACTGTATAATATAATGTAGCTCCATTTAGTGGTTTCAGTGTTACAAACTCACCGTCTGTATCAACATAGATATAATCATCCACATATCCAACTCTGGCTGATCCTTTACAGCTTCCATAGTTCACTGAATAATAATATTTCCCCTTTCCGATTCCAAGATCAGCTTTGTGAATTTCTTTCCCAATTGCAAGATCTTTTTTTACTTGCTCAAGATCTATTGCATCTTCCTTGCCAGGATATTTACTCTTTGTAGTCGCTTTTACTGTTTTTTTCTTCACAGTGATCGTCTTTTTCGCATACAATTTCCATTTCTTGTTTTTCTTTCTGTAAGCTTTAACGGTCAGTTTCTTACCGACTTTCTGCTTTGGAATAGAAATCGTAAAGTTTCCTTTAGAAGATGCTTTTTTCTTGTAAATTTTCTTTCCAATTTTTACCTTAACTAAGTATTTTTTCTTTGTTTTTCCTTTAATCTTTTTTGTTGTAGTATATACTTTGTTAACTTTTAGTTTTTTATTCGCTGCATGCACGTTCGTCATTGAAAATAACATCATTGAAAATAACATCATTGTAACTACTACAACTGATTTTTTTACTCTTCTCATACATATCCTCCTCTAAAAATTTATTTAAATTGCCCAAACTTTCATTTTTCTACCAAATCTTTCCTATTATAAATGCTAAAATCGTCCAGATAAATGTCATTTTGACAATGTCATAATGATTCTCTTCTGATTCCAATGATACAACTTTTGTATCATTTCTAAGATATTTTTTACATAAATGCACATTGATAATACTATAACAATAACATAGTTTTCAAATATTTCACCTCTTGTAATAACAGCAATAATTCCTGCCACATCAGCAATTATTGCCAAAAGTAGCAATGAGACATTAATTGCAGATCTACTATCCCATCTAACAAGCGATGGTGCAGCAAATAATGTAAAAATACTAACTGTGGCTATCACTCCTTCTATGAATTCTGTCTGAAATTCATGATAAAATTCATTTAGTTCCTTATTAAGCTACTACGCATTTTCCATAATCCATAATCCATAAAAAAACACTATCGCAACTACTTTCATATTGATTCTTCATCAATTTAATAATGATAACCAGGTGGCATATAAATCATATAATGATCATCATAGGATACCGCTATAAGTTTACCATTTTTATACGCTTTAACTTTTAAATACAATCCACCATGATTTACCGTTTTTCTATTAAAATCATAACAACTAAAAACTACTTTTTGTCCAGGTTTTAATTGCTCTGAAGCAAATGTAGGTTCTTCCAACTGAGACATTGCCTTTTCAGAAGCCCCCGCAACCGTATAATATAATGTAGCTCCATTTAGCGGTTTCAGTGTTACATACTCACCATCTGTGTGAACATTAATATAGTCATTTACATAGCCAATCTTTGCAGTTCCCTTAATGCCTGCATAATTAATTGTATAATAATAATGCCCAGGGCCTAAAGCAGTCTCTCCTTTAAACATTTTCTTTCCAGTCGCAATATCCTTATTAACCTGTTCCAGATCAATCGGATCTTCCTTGCCAGGATACTTATTCTTTTTCGTAGTATTCGTTACTACTTTCTTAGATTTCTTTTTTACTGTAACCGTTTTTTTCGTATAAAGCTTCCACTTTTTATTTTTTCGTCTATATACCTTAATTTTAATCTTCTTTCCTGGATTCTGCTTTGGAATCCTGATCTGAAAATTTCCTTTTTTATTTGCTTTTGCTGTATATGTTTTCTTTCCAACTTTTAATTTGACTTTATAACGTTTTTTTGTCTTTCCTTTTACCTTTGTTGTCGTGTCATACACTGTGTTGACTTTTAATTTCTTACTCGCTGCATCGACATTTGTTTGAATCATGGTCATTGAAAAAAACAATGCCGTTGCAACTACTATACTTTTCTTAATCCTTCTCATATTGTTTTCCCCATTTCTTTTAATTTATTACTTACATTTTTTACAACTTTATTCTATCATATCAGGTGTCCTATGAAAAGTACTTTGAAAAGATATCACTACACTAAACATCCCATCACAAATATAAAAGTCATAATTGTTAATATAAGCATTATTTTCTCTACATCATATTGATTCGTCTTTGTTTCTGTTCTAATCCAATGATATATTCTTTGTAGCACTTCTATTATAATCTTCATATAGAAACATGCTGACAAAAAAATAACTATAATATAGAATCCAAATATTTCACCTCTTGCAACAGCCGTTATAAATGCTGATACATCAATAAATATTATAGCAATTAAACTAGCAATATTTATCGCTGAACTACGATCCCATTTAATAAAGAATGGTGCAGCTAATAATGAAAAAATGCTAACTGTTCCAATTATACCTTCTATAAAATTAGCCTTGAATACATAACTGTTTTCATTTAAAATAATCGAATGTAATTTCTTCGACAATGAAATTATATTCCATCTGCTCCACTCAACAAACAATATACTTAAAACACCAGCAATTCCAATTATTATGAACCATTTTCCAACCTTACGCATTATTATGTCTTGATTCTGTATTTTTCTTACCTCCCACATATAATTCTTTCTAATCTTGCTTTAATTTTTCTATTACTTTAATTATATTGTCTATTGTTCTGGTATCATTTCCTGCCAACCATACTAAAGTTTTTTCTTGATCTTTAGTCATATCAATATCTCCTAAAGTATCATTTAATTTTTTTAAATTATCTTGTACCATCCCATAGTATCCTGGCCTTCTTTTATACCATTCAATATCTTTTTGTGGAATATGTAACACATTAATCCTCCTTTCAATATCTTAACATTAATTTTTTCAAAATGGGCATTGCCAAAAAATAGATTGCTTATTCACATCTTTCCCATCAATAATTACAATATCCTTCTAAATAAGTCGGAACAGAAAAACAAGTTTTTTCATCGTATACAGGTATTCCATCCATTCCAAAACTGTATGTTTCACTGATCTTTACAAGCTTTTCATCATTTAACTGCTTACCCAGATTCCTTAAATGACTATTAATTTTACTTGAGTGAATTTGAAACGTCTGATCTTTTACTCCTAATAATAATTCTTCCATAGGAATCTCTCTTTCAAATTCTGTTAAATCTGCTTGTAAGTCTGCATAAAATTTTTGGATTATCTCTTGCTTCTTTGCAACTCGATCAGTCGTTTTATTTTGCTTTTTCTTACTTTTTTTATCTTCTTTGCAACTCCAGATTTCCCAGAATGGACCTCCTGCATCTGCTGATTTTGAATTTCCTATAATAAAAGAAAGCTCATATTTCTTCTGTGATCTGGATCTGCTTCCGACATCAGCAACTTCTACTTTCCCAGATTTATCTATTCCTAACAATGTAATGAAATGTCCTTTCTTTGTAAAATATCCTGATCCCATAAGTCCTACTATCATGTGGCCGGACTTTAAGGCTTTTTCTATCTGAATTTTATTTTTATATAATCCTTTACATTCAAGTCCCCAGTGATTTGCTATTGCTGGTATTGCACTGTGTAATGAACCCGAAGCAGAATAATATCCATTCTTTTCAGCCCATGAAGCTGTATCTACCGGTGTAACCCATTGATGTGTTAAGTTTGAAATACAGACTGCAACCGCTGTTGGACCGCAGCCTGAAGAATGCAATGACAAATTGTTATGATTCCACATAGCATCTGCTTGATTAAAATAGAAATAACTCCCCAAATATTCTTTTTGACCTTTCTGGTCTTTTGTAAATGAATTTTGGGAAATTATCTCTTCTTTTTTATATATTTTCTTTTTAGTTTCTGTCCTTTTTTTCTTTGATTGGACTTTCTTGTGTGAATTCTTTTTTTCTTTTCCTTCCTTCTTTTTAGTCTCTTTTCTTTTATTTGTCCCTGGTTTTTCTTTTGAATTGTCAGCTTTTGTCTCTGTCGTGTGTACTTGCTCTGTTGTTGTTACTTGAGTTTCCGTAGTTACTTCTACTTCTGTTATCGATTCCTGATCTGCAAATATCTCAACATCACTAAAAAGCATCATGGCTGCAAAAAATGCCGCCATAGTAACTGTCATTGCTCTTCTTCTCATTCTTTTAGTTTCCTTTCATTAGAAAAGATTCTCTATGATTCTTCCGCATTATCACTTCCATAATAGAGCTTTAATGCTTCATCAATTACCTTATCTATTTCTTTCTGATCCTGCTCTGGAATAAAGTATTTCTCCAAAACTTTTTTACTTACTTTTATTGCTTTCTTTTTTGACTTTGTTTTTTCAGTTTTTTCTTTATCATCTTCTTTTCCATTGATGATCTTAAGTATTGTATTTTCATCTAAAGCATTTCTCTCTGCTACTTTTTTCATCTTTTCAGACATCTTTTTGTCTATTTTCAAATCTTCATTATTAATCAAATCTGAAATAAATCTTTGACAATCTTCTGAAATAAATGATAAATCAACAGCAATCTTTACTCCAATCTTTCCATCATCCAGTTTTTGTTTTAATTCGTCTGACAGTTTATAGATTCTTAAATATCTTTGAATTGAACTCCTGCTTAAATGGAATTCTTCATCTACACTCTTTGTCTCATCATCTGGATTTAAATCAGTACGTCTTCCCTGTCTCTTTAATGCTTCATTTCTACGATAAATTAATTCTGCTTTCTCTGAATGAGACATCTTTTCAAATCCATGCTGTAAATTGGAATCCATAAATAACAACTCTGCTGTATCATCATCCAAATCATCATTGATCAAGCATGGTACTGTATTCAATCCTGCCAGTAATGCCGCATCTCTTCGATGGTGTCCCAGGATAATTTCATATTCATCATTTTCTTCAAGTGGACGAACAACTAAAGGCTGAATGATCCCATTTATTTTTACAGATTCTACAAGATCTTCTAAATCCTGTTTCGAATATCTGTTTTCTCCTAAATTTCCTTTATGATAATCTTTGAGGTGACTGATTTTTAATTCAGTCACCTTATCTTTTGTATCTTCATTAAAATCTTGCGGTAATCCAAACATTTCTCCTAATGGTTTTAATCTTTCTGTCATTTCTGTCATTTTGCTAATACCTCCTGAGCCAATTTCTTATATGCAATAGCTGCATCTGAATTTTTTTCAAACCCTGCAACCAACTCATGCTTACTGAGCGATTTTCCCACTGCAATTCTTTCTGGAATCTGACTATCAAATATATTTAAACTTTCATAAGCATCTCTAACCATCTTGATAATCTGTCCAGATAAGTTGTTTCTCTTATCTACTCTAGTAATCAAAATTCCATCTATTTTTAGACTAGGATTCAATTTTCGTTTCGTCATTGCTACTGATCTTAATAATAATTCCATACCTTTCGCAGACAAATATTCTGCTTCTACTGGAATAATCACACTATCCGCGGCAGTTAATGCATTAATTGTTAACATTCCAAGTGATGGTCCACAATCAATTAGAATATAATCATAGTCTTTCTTATATTTTGCTAATACAGTTTTTAAAATCTGTTCTCTACAAGTGGCGTTAATTAGAAAAAGCTCCGTAGAAGCCAACACAATACTTCCAGGGAGCAAATCCATTCCATATATATTAATCATAATATCTTCTTTATTTAGTAAGTCTCTATCCTCAATTTCTAACTGCATCAAATCTGCAATCGATGGAATATTTTCATCAAATTGCCCTAATGCAATAGTCAATGATGACTGCGGATCAAAATCAACTAGTAAAACCTTATTTCCTGCCTTTGCCAATTCTGCCCCCAAATTTAATGTTGTTGTTGTCTTTGCTACTCCACCTTTCTGATTAACAATTGCAATTACTTTTTCTTTCATAGTGTTTCTCCTTTTTTATATTTATTTAATTTATAATTACTAACATATTTTATAAAAATCAGGGAATCCAATGGTTGGGGAGTATACTTACAATTTGTAAGTAAAAATAAATACAAATAATAAACTAAATAAATATAAATATTGGATTCCCTAATTATATGGGGATGCCCGTATAAGGCCGATAGCTCAGCCATCTTAGATATAAAAAAAGCACATATCTTGTATGTGCTTTTTTTATATCTAAAATTTTATAATTGTGATGTGCTTTAAATGTGCCATATCGAAACCGATATACCTATATCGGTTAGCACCCCACAAACATTTTTATATGGCATCGCAAATCGCTGCGACAAATACCGCATCGAAGCTCCTAATTCCCCATCTGGACCACCATACTGCGTAATGATCAATTGTGCCATCTTGGGATCTGTTCGTTTGATATTTACCGGAAACTCCAATCGTTTTTCATAATTCCACATATCAACAACCTCCCCTCTTCATCCATGGCCAAGAATCCGTTGCCCATGTAAAATGATCATCTATATCTGCACTATCAATCGTCAATGGTTCAAAATTTCTCGCATATTCTTTTAATGCCTGCTTTCTTGCCTTCTGATATTGATTAAAATGGTCCATTGCTTTTTTGTCATTTGGGTGTGTATCGAGATACAGATTCGTATCAATCAATGCAAAGCTGACTGCATCAATATAATTTAACAACTTTTTCTTATCATACTGATTCATTACCGGCACGCCCCTTTCCCATAAAATGGTTTATTCAACTCTGGAAAGATCGTTCCACATTGTAATCCTTCTTCCGGACTATAAATCCTGCTCCAATGCTGCCATGGAACATACTGCATAGCAACCGGCATAGAATCCACTCCACCATGCCGATGACCATACTCACACATTCCTGATGATCGATCACAATAACATTGATTCATCTCTATTTTCCTTTTCTTCTTTTATACTATCATGGTATGTATACAAAAAAGAAAAGTGCTTTGAAATTTTAAGTTGTATAACGGAAATGTATCGAGTATTCATAAAAACATAAAGAAAGATAGAGGTACGAAAAACGAATTCCATTGACGGATTTTTTGCAAAACGCTGATCCGCCAACACTCCTGCACAACTCACTGCGTTCAAACAGTGCCCGTGTTGGCTGCGATTTTGCAAAAAATCCTATGGAATTCTACTATTTCGTACCTCTATCTTTCTTTATGTTTTTATGAATACCTGAAGACATTCTCGTATAAAATTAAGTATTGTATGTTGAACGTTATCGGTTTTCAAATTTTTTAGTAACAGACAAATGTTTATTATAAATGCCCATACAGCAAAACATACACACTGTGTAGTGGTTTGAATAACGTAAATTATTTGAATATTATAAAAAGAGATCATGTGTTGGCAACCGTACGGACACGTCTGCACTTAGCGAGTGGGTTGCAAACACATGATCTCTTTTTATAATATTCCGCCAATAATTTTCGTCATTCAAATCACAATTTAATCATTGAGGCTTTTTGCTTCTTCAAATTCTTTCACCATAACATCACTAGGTTTTTCTGTACATAAACTAACTACGATGATCAGAATAGAAGATACGATAAATGCTGGTAACAGGCAGTAGATTCCAAAAATTCCACCTAATTTTCCCAGAGTCACTGGCCATACAAGTGCAATGATACCTCCACTTAACATTCCAGCGATTGCTCCTTTTAAGTTTGTTCGTTTCCAGAATAATGCAAACAGTGTTAATGGACCAAAGGCTCCACCGAATCCTGCCCATGCATTTTCTACTAGTCCGAATACAGAACTGTTTTCATCCATTGCGATAAAGATACCGATCAATGCGATCACGATCGTTGTGATCCTTGAAACTAACAGTACCTTTTCTTCAGACATTTCTTTCTTAAATAATCCTTGGAATAAGTTCTTTGATACGCAGGATGATGCAATTAAAAGCTGCGAATCAGATGTACTCATTGTTGCTGCAAGAATTCCTGATAAAATAACTCCTGCCATAAATAATGGAATCAGTCCTTTAAATAAATGTGTTGTCATGTAGATAAAGATTCTCTGATTTCCATTTCCAGCTAATTCTGCTACATTGGGATAAAGTGCTGCTCCTGTAAATCCGATACATACGGCTACACTTAAAGAAATCAATACCCAGATCATTGCGATATTTCTTGATTTCTTTACTTCTTGTGGGTCACGAATCGCCATGAATCTTACAAGGATATGTGGCATACCAAAGTATCCAAGTCCCCATGCAAGTCCGGATAAGATTGGGATCACACCCTGTGATACTGCACCTCCTGTTGCTGGATCATGGTACTTCATAACATCAAAGAATCCTTCCATTGCCTGACCGTGTGCAATAACATTCGCTACTCCACCTGCATTCACAACTCCAACGATCAGTACGATCACAATGGCAAATGACATTAATAATCCCTGAATCAGGTCTGTTGTACTTGCTGCTAAGAATCCACCCATGGATGTATATAATACAATAACGATTGCACAGACGATCATACTCTTCTGATAATTTAATCCAAATACAGAGTTAAATAATGTACCACATGCAGCAAATCCTGATGCGGTGTATACTGTAAAGAAAATAAGGATCATGACTGCAGAAATACTGCTTAAGATCTTCTTATCATCTTTAAAACGATTACTGAAAAAGTCTGGCACTGTGATTGCATTATCTGCTACTTCTGTATAATGACGTAATCTCTTTGCCACGATCTTCCAGTTTAAGTATGTACCAAGGATCAATCCGATTGCTGTCCATCCTGCCTGGCTGAATCCTGTTGCGTATGCAAGTCCAGGAAGTCCCATCAACAGCCAGCTACTCATATCAGATGCCTCTGCACTCATTGCAGTAACCCATGGTCCAAGTCCTCGTCCTCCAAGGAAATAGTCTTCGGATGTCTTTGTCTTCTTACTGTAAATGACACCAATCCAGATAACCATTGCCATATAGAGAACCATTGCGATCAATATTGGTAATTTCATATGATTTCTCCTCTTCTTTATGTGTATTTATCTTCATGATCAAAGTCTTATTTGACCTGAATTTTGACATGATTGTTTATTTTATCACATTCTTTGGATTGATTCAAGAAAAAGACAATTACTCGACACGCTCCGGCATGACAACAGCTGCCACAATATATAACAACAATCCTGTTCCTGTTGTGCATAATGCTGCTGTAAGGATTCGTACCAAAGTTGGATCTACCTCAAAATATTCTGCTAATCCTCCACATACACCAAATAAAAAACGGTCTTTTCTTGATTTATATAATGTTTTCTTCATTTCCTTTTCCTCCATCTATCTGTTACTTTGTTTTACAATATTGTATTATCGAAATCGATCGTAAGATCTCCACTTCCACAATCTATATTAATCCATCTTAATGCATTGATATTTCGTTTTTTCAGATCATCTTCGAAAAGTATATCTCCAATCTTAACATCTCCATTTCCACAATCTATATTATAGTTATAATCTTTTTCTGTTCCTGCCATTGTCAATGTGACATCTCCAGAACCCAGATCAATCTCTGTCTTTGATGTTGTGATCGTTGTCAGATCAATATCTCCACTTCCACAGTCTATGTCAAGTTCGTCTGTGATATTCAAAGAATCTGACGCAATGTCTCCATTGCCACAATCCATGGAAACTTTCTCAAAGGTAACTCCTTTGGGCAGAATAACTGTGATCTCATCGTTTGATTGAAACCAAAACAATTTAAAATGTCTGCTCTTCTGCTTGATTTCAATCTCTCCATCTGACTTTAATATCACTGGCTCCCAGCTTCCTTTTTTCTTTATGATCAGATGATCCTGATTTCCATTTTGTAGCTTAACATTTCCACTTCCAATATCAATATTTAATTTCCTGATCTGATCTGCTCTTATATTTCGTTCCTCTGTCTGTAATTTACCGCTTGTCTTTCCTTCTGCATAATTTCGAATCTGTCTTGGATCTGCACCCATAACAAATGCTGCTATGATGCATCCGATCCCTGCAACAGCCGTTACTGATATTAATATCATGCATACTTTCTTAAATGTCTTCAAACTTATTCACATCCTCTCCCAAAATTTCTGTTCCAAAATTCACGGATCTTTACAATGATCCATGGAATAGCATTTGCACAGATCCATACAAGGGACCATAATAATAAAATTCCACCAGCGATCATCAGAAAACCGCCGCCCATCAACAATAAACCATATGGAACTGTCGTAAACATCTTATAAATTCCAGCACCAACCAACCCAAGTCCTCCAAACAACAATCCTGCACAACTGCCAAAAATTCCTCCTGCAATTCCAATCACAATGCCAAAAATACCAGGAATCAGCCAGCTTCCCACAAAGACAAGAATTAAGATCATCAAAATGATATTCCGGTTTCTTCTTCCCTTCATATGCCATCTGCTGCCTTGTTTTGCTTCCTTTTGTGAGTCTTTTCTGCTCATCTGCTGGTGATCTTCGTAAGTTTCCTGTCTGTATCCTTCTTCTGTATACTCACTGCTTGCCTGATTTCCCTGTACAGAATCACGGATCATCCTCGCGATCTTCTCTGGGGAACCAAGTTCCTTGATCACCTGTTCTTCTTTCTCTTCTCCTGCTTCCTCAAAATAATCTTCATAATATGCGATCGCATCTTCAATTTCTTCTTCTGGAAGATCTTTTAGTAAAAAAGATAATCTCTTTAAGTACTCCTCCCGGTTCATACTCTCTCTCCTCCTTCAAAAATTCCAGATATTCTCTGGGAATATTGTTTCCATTCTTCTTTATATAACGAAAGCTGTGCTATTCCCACAGATGTGATCTTATAATATCTGCGGTTCCTACCGCCGTATTGCTTATCATAAACTTCCAAGCAGCCATCCTTCTTAAGTCTCCTTAATACTGGATATAATGTAGATTCTGATACTTCTAACACTTCTCTTACATCCTGTGTGATCTTATATCCATACGTACCTTCTTGTTCTCTTGATACGACAGCCAGAACTACCGCATCTAACAGCGCAGCTCCTGTATTAAAAACCATTGGCATCCTCCTTACTCATATTATATGCCATATAATATTATATTTTTCATATTATGTCAACTCGCTGTAGATTTCTTATATAGTGTAATTTACATGAAAAGAAATCTGCTGTAACTAAAAAGAGACCATCACATATCTCTATGCAATGATCTCTGTAATATTTATTTTAAAACTGTTTTGAGCTGATTGACCGCTTTGGCACTTGTCTTGCTCTTTAGATCCTGATAATCAAAAAATGCAAATCCATCCACATGTTTCTTTCTTGCATACTGGACCTGTTTCTTCAAGACTTTTGTATCACTCTTCCATTCTTTTCGTTCTGCACGATTCTGGCCAACATTATGTCCCGCACGATATACTGCGATTCCAATATAAAGTTTAACTTTCTTACTCTTTGCTGCCTTGATCCAACGATCTGTGACTTTATTAAATTTGGCAGTTGGATGTTTAAATCCCCAGTATACTTGTGGACAGATATAATCAACATACTCTGTAGAATTTAGCCATTTATAGATATCTACATAATATGAATATTTACTTGTCAGATTGTCAATATTTCCTGCTGGACTGATACCATATGTTACATTTGGATCTACACTTTTTACTGCTTTTTTCATCTGTATCACAAGAGTATTTACCTGTGCACGACGGTAAGTATAGATACTTTTCTTTTTCTTCTTATAAGAAGATTTGTTGTATTCTTTTGCATCAAATGCCTTTTTGACATTACGTTTTGTAAAAGATGGATAGAAATAATCATCCATATGAATTCCATCGACATCATAATTTTGTACGATTTCTTTTACTCCGTTTGTGATCAGTGTTCTGACCGCTTTCTTAGATGGGTTGTAATACAAACTTCCACCATAAGATAATACATTTCTTCTTGTAGACTTCTTGGCATGCCATTTTCTTGCCTGATTATTCTTTGCAAGTTTCTTATAATTCGTAGAACCTGTTGTTACACGATATGGATTTACCCATGCCTCGATCTTCATGTCATTGTCATGTGCAACTTCTACCATGATCTTTAATGGGTCAAATCCTGGATTTCTTCCCTGTTTTCCAGAAATATATTTGGACCAAGGGAAATACTTTGACTTATAAATGGCATCTCCAAATGGTCTTACTTGCACGATCACGCGATTCATTCCAAGACTCTTTCCTTTTTTGACAACTCCTGTAAAGTAGGTACGGAAATTTGCTGCCGTTCTCTTTTTATATTTTGCACGATAAAAGTCATAATCGTAGAAAGAAAACCAGAATGCTTTATATTCTCCCATAGACTGTGTCTCTTCCTGCTGTTCCGTTGTAGTTTCTGTTGTCGCTTCTGAAGCTGTTGTTGCTTCTGTTGTCGCTTCTGAAGCTGTTGTTGCTTCTGCCGTTGTTCCCTGTGCCGGATCATTTCCATCTCTTGCTGCTGCCAATACCATATGGCTGCATAAATTCACAAACATTGCACTGACAACCAATAATGCGATCCATTGTATCTTCCCTAATTTTAAATGTTTCATATTTCCCTCCGATGTATCTTCTGTCTGCTGTTTTACTTTATTAAATCCATTCAAAATGTTCACATGCTTTCTTAATACCGTCATTGACATTTGTATCGGTCACATAACTTGCCATATCTTTTAAATCCTGGCATCCATTTCCCATAGCAATGGAAAACCAGTCTTTACAGAACATATCCATATCATTGTAATCGTCCCCGAATACAACCACATTTTTAATATCTGCGCCAAGATATTCCATCATCTTCACAATACCACCACGTTTATTATCTGGCTGGAACATTAAATATTCTGGTTCAAATCTCAAATGCCCGATCAACTCTTTCTTTGTAAGTTTCTCTTCTTCCTCTTTTGGAATAGCTACATAAATCTTGTAAATCGCGTCGACACTGTCAATATCTAACATATCATCGATGATATATCTGGTTGGTTCTTTTCTCTTTCCAACCTGTCTTAGAAATTTATCGTCTGTCATATAGACATCTTTCGTATCATCAAGAGCTACACACCATCCATACCCTAATTCTTCTGACTGATGAATGATCTGTAAACATCCTTCTTTATCCAAAGGAATATTTTCCACTAATTCATTGTTGATCACACAGCCATTGCCTCCACAACAGACCATATTTTTAAACCCATTGGCTCCTGTGAATTTACGTGCTTTGTAATGTGCTCTTCCAGTTGCGATCGCAACAAAATGTCCATTTGCTTCTAAACGATCCAACGCCTCTCTGGCACTTGGCACGATCTTCCCTGTCGATCTATCTGTCAATGTTCCGTCAATATCAAAAAAGAAATATTTCTTTTCCATTGTTATCTACTCCTTATAAACTCTTATCATAGCATTTTATTTATTGCAATGAATTTAACTGTTCATAAAATGTTGGATAAGACACATCTACACATTCTGAATCTTCGATCACAGTTTCTCCTTCTGCATTGATTCCTGCAATCGAAAATGTCATAGCGATTCGATGGTCGTATTTACAATTGATGCTTGCTCCATGTAATGGATTACCGCCTTTGATGATCATTCCATCGTCTGTCGCTGTTGCATCAACACCCATTTTCACAAGATTATCAACCGTTAATGCAATTCGATCAGACTCTTTTACCTTCAACTCTGCCGCGTCTTTGATCACTGTCTCACCTTCTGCAAATGCTGCTAACAGTGCAATAACTGGAATCTCATCGATCAATGTTGGAATGACTTCTCCACCAATCACCGTTCCTTTTAATTTGCTTGTCTTTACAACGATATCTGCTGTTGGCTCTCCCCCATTATCGATCACATTTTCTAATGTAACATCAGCTCCCATATCTTTACATACACGCAGGATTCCATCTCTTGTTGGATTGATTCCAACATTTTTTAAACGGATACATGAATTTGGTGTGATCAGTCCTGCCACGATAAAGAAAGTTGCTGAAGAAATATCTCCTGGAACCACGATATCTGTTGCGATCATCTCTTCTGGAGGTGTGATCGTCGCTGTTGTATCATGTGATTCTACTTTCACTCCAAAAGAACGAAGCATTAATTCTGTATGATTTCTTGATAATGCTGGTTCTGTCACACTTGTCTTGCCATCTGCATATAATCCTGCTAATAACACACAGGATTTTACCTGTGCAGATGCAACTGGAGAATCATAATGTGTTGCATTTAATTTTGTTCCTTCAATCTTCAATGGTGCACATCCATTTCCATTCACACTTGTGATCTTTGCACCCATCTGTTCTAATGGTTTGATGATCCTTCCCATTGGACGTTTATTTAAAGATGCATCTCCAGATAATACAGTTTCAAAATCCTGACCTGCCAGGATTCCTGAGATCAATCTTGTTGTTGTTCCGCTATTTCCTACATCTAATGTCTCACTTGGTGCCTTTAAGCCATGAAGTCCATTTCCATGGACTGTAACGTTTGTTCCATCCTGTTCGATCAAAACACCCATCTTACGAAAACAATCGATCGTTGACAGGCAGTCTGCTCCTGATAAGAAATTGCTGATATGTGTTGTTCCTTTCGCTAAAGATCCAAACATAACTGCTCTATGGCTGATCGATTTGTCTCCTGGAATTGATAATTTTCCTCTAAGTCCCGCACTTTTTGTTAATTTCATGTTTTTATTTCCTCTCGTATACTGTGTAGTTTTTATCTCTTAAGATTTTTGTCGCCTTCTTTGCTGATTCATCATCATATAACATGATCTTTAAAACACCTTCTTCGAATTCACGGTTGTGAATGATTCCAATATTCTTGATACTTACATGATTCAAAGCAAGCAAGGTTGTCGTTGTTGCGATCGTTCCTGGTTCATCTGGAATATCAATAAAGATCTCGTAAGATTTCTGGATCAGACCAACCGCACTGTCTGGCACAGAATCTCTATATTCTCCTGCCTGTTTAAAATAATTATTCAAATATTCTCTGTCTTCCATATCAAGTGCTGCGATCACATAGCCTAAATGATTCTGTGCTTTTTGCAGTAATTCTTTGATATTCTTCTTATTTGATAAAGAAATCTGTTCCCATACGACTGGAGATGAAGATGCGATTCTTGTGATATCTTTAAAACCACCTGCAGCTAACTGTTTTAAGATTCCATCATCTGTATCCATATTACTTACGATATGTACCAGTTCTGCTGCCACGATATGTGGTACATGACTGATTGCTGCAGTATAGGCATCATGCTGCTTATAATCCAGAATGATCGTTAATGCTCCTAATTCTTCAATGAAGTTTGTAAAATCTTTCACTCTTTGTTCGCTGACTTTCTTCGTTGGCGTGATAAAATAGTAAGCATTCTCAACTAATCTGTCAGAACTGAAAGAAAAACCTGCCTTCTCTGATCCTACCATCGGATGTCCTCCGATAAAGTATTCTTCCATTCCTAATTCTTCAATCTTTAAATGAATCTCTTCCTTTACACTTCCTACATCTGTTAAAATACAATTTTCATTAATCGATTCTTTCAGATCTTTTAGATACATTACATTATATTGAACCGGTGCACACAAAAATACATAGTTGCATTCCGCAAAATCTGTTTTGCAGTCTGTAGCAATTGAATCAATGATTCCATCCTCCAATGCACTTTTGATCGTATCCGGGTTTTCATCCATTCCAATGAGTGTATAGTTTGGAAAAACTCTTCTTATTCCCTTCGCAATGGATCCACCAATCAATCCTAAACCGATAAATCCGATCGTAAAATTGCTGTCTGTCATTGTTTTACTCTCCTTTTTTCTTGCGGTGATCACAAACTCTTCTCATTCTTTGATCACACTTATTTTTTATTTTAACTTCCTGTATTTAAAAAGTCAACACTGACACGCTTTAAAGTGACAAAGTATTTTCCTCTCTATTTTCTTGGATTTCCTACTTGAATACCAAAAAAAAATGCTTTATGATTATCTTAACAATTATTTTACACTAACTTATTTTAATAAAGGAGTTTTCCAATGTTTGAAAAAGCCGTTATCTACGCAACAAATGCCCACAACGGTCAGACAAGAAAAGGCACCAATCTTCCTTTTATCATCCACCCTATGGAAGTTGCTGCCATCGTTGCCGCTATGACTCTCGATCAGGATATGCTTTGTGCCGCTGTCCTTCATGATGTTGTTGAAGATTGTGACGGAATCTCGATAGAGGACATCCGTCGTGAATTCGGTGATATCGTTGCTTCTTATGTCTATCAGGAAAGTGAAGATAAGAGTAAGACATGGGTTGAGAGAAAAGGTCATACGATCGATTTCTTAAAGAACCGTGCATCCCGCAACGCTAAGATCATCGCCCTTGGTGACAAGCTTGCTAACATCCGTGCACTTTATCGGGATTATAACATCCTTGGCGAAGAGTTATGGGAGAGATTCAATATGAAGGATAAGAAGATGCAGAGTTGGTATTATCGTGGAATGATCGAAGGTTTTGCTGATCTTTCAGAATTTCATGAGTATGAGGAATACTGTCAACTTGTAAATGAAGTTTTCCCTGAAGAGTAACACAAAAGAAAAAAAAGACTGATTTCGCAAACATTGTTAAATGTTTGTAAAATCAGTCTTTTTATCAGATTCTGAACTCTTTTGCCATCAAGATCGTTGCGATCGCTAGCAAAATACTACAGATAAAGATAGAACTTCCTCCTGCACGACCGGTTAAAAATCCTCCGATCACTGCTCCAATAATGAAAAAAGTAATAATTCCATAATATCGTAAACTTTTTTGTTTTAATGTCTTATCTCCTGTTTTAAAGTACTGGCACAGTGCTTCTGTTCCACTTCTTAAATTACCAGTACACATCGTACTGGCAAATGGATGCCCATGAACCCTTCGAAATGTCTCCACCTGCATAGAACATACAAAAGAAATCAGTACATTCGCCACAACATCATATTGTCCCAGTGGAATAAATCCAACAACCGTTATCAGCACAAACTCAAGTGCCACAATTCTCTGTCTCCAATGAATCTTATGTTCTTCCTTATAAAAATGCTTTATGATCTCAACAAGAATTACGCCCACAGCAAATGCAAGAATTGGAACAAAATAGTAAAATGCCTGTGTAAAATCCCGCTTTTGAAGATTCACACCAAACAATACGATATTTCCTGTCTGTGCATTTGCAAATACATGTCCACGCATTAAATAACTGTAGGAATCAAGAAAGCCTCCTACGATTGCAAGAATTGCTGTTAAGAAAAAACTCTCTGACATCTGCAAATGTTTTTCTTCCATTAAATCTGCACTTCCTTTCCAAGCTCATAAAAAGATCCCATCAGTGTGATCATATCATCTAAATCTTTGCATCCAGCAGTTTCGTATGTTGAATGCATGGATAGCTGTGGAAGTCCGATATCTGCTGCCTTGATCGACACCTGTCCAGTCAGGATATTACCAAGTGTTGAACCGCCTAACATATCCGAACGGTTAAAGAATACCTGACACTTAATCTTTTCTTTTTTACACAGATATTTTACGAGTGCCGCTGAATTCGCATCGGTTGTATATTTTTGTGATGCATTGTATTTTAATACGATTCCTTCATTGATATACGGACGGTTCGTAGGGTCTGTCTTATCTTGATAGTTCGGATGAACTGCATGAGCGTTATCTGCAGATAACATAAAGCTGTCTGCCACCGCCATATAATATTCTTCTTCATTTTTTCCACAAAGATAACTGATCCTTTTTAATACCTCTGGGAAAAATGTTGATCCAGCCCCCTGTTTTGTACCACTTCCGACTTCTTCATTATCAAAGACCGCACATACTGTGACATAATCTTTGGAAAGCTTTGCATTTAACATTCCTTCGATGGATGAATATGCACATTCAAGGTCGTCTAATTTGGGAGCTGCAACAAATTCTTCGTTGATTCCTAGTGTTGTTCCTCTCATTCGGTTATATAAAAACAGATCATAAGATAAGATATCTTCTTTCTCAACGCCTGATTCTTTGGCGATCATTTCCTCAAAACCATCTTTTGTAAGATTTCCTCCACATAATGGCAGGAGATCTTTTTGTGGATTTAACTGTTTTGATTCATTTGAAGATCTTGACATATGAATTGCAAGATTCGGAATGATCATAAGATCTCTGTCAATATTGACCAACTGATCTTTGATCTGTCCGTTTTCTTCTATTATAATACGTCCCGCAACAGATAATGGACGATCAAACCATGTTTCTGGGATCATTCCACCATAACGTTCAATATTTAATTTCGTATAATGTTTCTCAACTGACATCTCGGGCTGTTCTTTGATCCTGTATGTTGGAGAATCACTGTGACTTGCCACGATATGAAATCCTTGAAAATCCTTCTTTGGCAAATGAAATGCTATGATAGAACTTCCGTTTCTCGTAACAAAGTAACTCTTTCCTTCCTCCAGATCCCAATATTCTTTCTCTTTTAATTCCATAAAACCATGTTCCAGAAACTGTTTTCTTGCATTCTCGATCACATGAAAGCAGCTTGGACTATGATCAATAAATTCGATTAAATTTTTGACATTGTTTTTCATCACTTTCCCTCCAAAAATTTTCTAACGATTATTCTAGCACATTTATATAGGAAAGGAAAGAAATGTGGTTATGTCAGTTTGATATATCTGTTATATTCTTTTATTATGCAAGCACTTTTCCTTCAGGAAATGCAGCTCTAAACACAAAACGTACAACAGGTCCTGCAATGATCAACTGATATGGAAGTGCCATTACAAAATTCTTTGGAATATTTGTCAGCCATATCATCAGTAAGTTTGAGAAATTTCCCATTTCAATACTAACTTCGACTGCTCCATAAAGTGACATAATGATCACCATAGGTACAACCATACAGCAAGATACTGAAATAACTTTTCTTAAAACAGAGCTGTCTGGTTTTACAAGATATTTAAATGCAAATCCTTTTGCGATCTTAGATACAAAGAACCAGTCGCAGCACATTGCAAAAATATATGCGATCGGGAACCCTAACCATCCGGCTTTGATGGATTCCATTGATAATCCTCCCATATGTAATGATACGTTGTATATGCTCATCCAAAATACCATCATAAAACACATGATGAATGTATAGATAAGGCTTTCTCTTTTATTCTGTGGCATTTTCTTTTCTCCTCTTCTTGTTGTGATAAATTGTTGCTTTTCTTCAAGAAATAAGGCAAAAAAATAGTGGAGACCCTCAACCAAACTCGTTGCGGATCTCCACTTTCTATCGTGTGCAATCTTCACTGCGTTCTTTCCTGCTTATTTCTTGTCAATGCATTATTATACACACTTTTTATGTCTTGTATAAGCACTTTTTTTAATTTCGTCACATTCTTTAATTTAATTATTATACATACCATATTTTTGTGCATTTTCTACAATAAAATATGTTAAAATATAATCAGAAACAATTAGCTTTCATAATTTTAAGGAGGGATTTTCTTATGAAAAGAAATGTATACAGGATTTTAGGTTGTTTTCTTTTTGCTTTTACATTATGCATTATGACACCATCATTTGCAAAAGCTTCTGTTAAAAACATACCTCAAACAAAAACTTCTGGAACTTATGTTGGTAATGTTGACCTCACTGGAGACGAAAATGCTGATTCTGTGATCATCCGTACAACACCCGATCAAGAAGGCTGGTACATCAACCGTTTTACGATCTATCTAAATGGAAAAAGGACCACAGAAATATCTCTCCGTGATTACGACTGTTATGACCTCACTGTAAAATATGCAAAAATGAGCACACAACATACATTTATCCAGATCATTGGCCGTGGTGAAAATGACTACGTTACTTATAATGAAATCTTTACTTATAACAAAAAATCCAACCAATTTCGCGTTGTAAAATCTTTTAATGATCGATCATCTTACGCTGAAGAAATCGTTACTGCCAATAAAAAAGGGATTACCGTTAAACATCGTGTACAACCTATGGAAACCGGATGGATCAATTGGACACTGCCTTTTAAATACAGTAAGCAAAAATTCATTAGAACTGCATCTTCTACAAAAACGGTACGAAGCGAACTTGGACAAAACAGAAAAGATAAATATTCAAGATATTTTGCAAAAAACAAGTTTATCACTGCCAAAAAAGTAACTTTTTATAAAAAAGCTGGCAGCAAAAAAGTTGCTTTTCGTGTACCAAAAGGGAAAGCTGTAACTTTAAAGAAATTAATTTATTCTAAGAAAAAGATTTATCTACAGTTTAAATACGGGAAGAAACATGGCTATCTTCGTGTAAATCGGGCAAATTATAACTTTGAAAAACCACTTTTTCAGAATGTTAATTCACGATTATCTGGCTGATCATTTTCAATACCAACAAAAAAAAGAAAAGAACCACCATTTTGATCCGTTCATAATATGGTGATCCTTTTCTTTTTTAGATTTTTCGAATTATATGTGTTTGAGTTTTATATGTTTTTTGGAGTTTTATTTTTTTATATTTTTGGAGTTTTCATTTATGATTATCTTTGTTTATGTTATATGTTTCTTAGGAGTTTGGCGATTTTATAACATCTACCATAAATTTTTATAAATTTCTTTTACATCTTCTGCTGTGATCGCTTTTCTTGTATTGGATGGGCTTCCACTTTCCATAGCATCTGCTGCCATTTTATCGATCACATTAAAGAATTCTTCTTTGTTGATTCCGTATTCTTCCAGTGTTGGTGTTTCAAGTTCATCGCAGATATCAACAACCGCCTGAAGGAATTTTTCACTTGCTTCTTTATCAGAATCCGCATCATTTGCAGCTCCGATCGCTCTTCCTAGATCTGCAAATCTATCGTAAGCACCATCTAAAGCATAGATGAAGCATTGTTTTAATAACATCGCATTGGATAATCCATGCGCTACATGGAATAATGCTCCGATCGGACGGCTCATTCCATGAACTAATGTAACAGATGCATTGTTAAATGCGATTCCTGCTTCTAACGCTGCGATTGACATCTGTTCTCTTGCCTCTACATTCTTTCCATCATGGAATGCAACTGGCAGGTATTTAAAGATTCTTTTGATTGCTGATAATGCAAATGTATCAGATAATGGCTGTGCAAGTTTGGATGTATACGCTTCTGCTGCATGTGTCAGTGCATCTAATCCTGTTGCTGCTGTGATCTTTGGTGGTGCAGTCATTGTAAACTGTGGATCAATGATTGCATAATCTGGCATTAACACTGCACCTTTTAATAACATTTTTACATCTTTTTGTGTATCTGTAATGATCGTAAACTGTGTTGCTTCTGATCCCGTACCTGCTGTTGTTGGGATTGCAACAGTTGTTGGAAGTTCCCCACCAATGATCTTTCCCATATAGTCGGAGATATTTCCACCATTTGCAACGAGTGCTGCGATAGCTTTCATAGAGTCGATCGGACTTCCTCCACCTAGTGCAACTAAGAAATCGCATCCGTTTTCTTTGTAAAGCTCTAATCCTTTATTGATCATAACATCAGTTGGTTCCCCATTGATCTCATGATAAACAACATAATCTACATTTCCGTTTTTTAATGCTGCTTCTACTTTTGCACAGTTTCCAAGTTCTACCATTACATTGTCTGTAACAATCAGTGCTTTTTTACCAAGCTGTCTTAATTTGTCTTCTGCCATATCAAGTGCGCCGGCACCTGTAAATATATTTCCTGGTGCAATAAATTCTCTTGCCATGTTCTTTTCCTCCTGTTTTTATTGATTAAAATTGTGCATCATGAAGCCAGAGATATCTCTCATCTTCATTTCGATCTGTCTGTAACCAAGGGTTTCCATCCAGATGGCGGATCATCCAGCATGTATACATCTGGAATCCTGGTGCAACAGCCTGTGGATGTAATTCTCCACCTGGGATTGCTGAAAAACTTCCATCTGTACTTTTAAATACCTGATCACCTACGAAACTTGCTCCAAATCCTTCCGGACGGTCAAATTTAAAGTAGTAAGTTTCTGGCTGTGGGTGTCTGTGTGGCAGATATCCTGACCAGTTTCCTCTGTCATTTAATACTTCTCCAAGTACCATATTAGAATATGGAGCGATATCATGATCAAAGATCGTATTTACACGGCGTTTTGCCACATTTCCAAATTTACCAACAGAAGAATATCCCCATGGAGCATCTTCTGGTTTATATAATTTAGTGTCAAACTTTGTATCATTCTTTGTTGACTGAACAAGGATCTCACTATCTGCAAGTGACTTAACACTTACCTTAGATTCTGTTGCTGCATGCACACACCAAGGTCCTTCTGTGAAAACATCCTTTCGATCTGCTTTCGCTGTCACATCATCAAATACAAATTCAATAGAACCGCTTAATAATAAGACTGCTGTTTCCTCACCTGTCTTTTGAAAACTTTTTTCGTCTCCTGCCTTCATTCGATATACTCGAACATCCATTAACATATCCTTATATTCATTGTCATAAGTTGTTAAGATCTGTTCTCCATTTTCATCAAATTCAGGATATCCAAATACTTTACCCATTGTCTCTTCCTTCTTTCTATTAGTAAGCTCTTGCTTCTTTTCTTCCTTCCATAACACCTTCACATGCCTTGCGAACGCTTTCTTTTTCAGAAGTTGTAGCAATTCCAACATTCCACCATGATTCATATCCATCTGTCATTGTCTTTGGAATTACTTTTAAGTCAAATAAGCATGCAACGTTTTGTTTCTTAGCATCTTCTAAGGCTGCTCTTAATTCTTCGATCGTCTTACATGTATAAGATTTTAATCCATATCCTTCTGCAACTTTTGCATAATCAACTGGGATCAGATCTCCGCAAGGTTTATTTCCTTCTCTGTAACGGAATTCTGTTGCAAGGGATCCAATACCATGATTCATCTGCAGATTATTGATGCATCCAAATCCACAGTTATCGAATACTAAGATATTTGCTTTCTGTTTTTCCTGCATCATTGTCATGATCTCACTGTGTAACATCTGGAAACTTGCATCTCCAACAACTGCATAGACTTCATTGTCAGGCTCTGCAAGTTTAACTCCGAGTGCTGCTGCAACTTCATATCCCATACAAGAATATCCGTACTCTGCATGATATCCACCACGTTTATCTGTTGTCCATACACGCTGCATACAACTTGGTAAGCTTCCTCCTGCTGTGATGATCGTTGCATCTTCATCGATCACATCTCTGATCGTTGCTAATGCTGCTGTCTGTGTGATCTTACCTTTTGTCAGCTCCACGAATTCTGGAATTGTTCTTGGATCCATATTTTTGATCATTGGTTCAAATGTTTCATCATATTTGTACTCAGCCAGACGTTTCATTTCTTTATCCCATACAGCCTTGGCTTCTTCAATCTCTCCATTATAAGATGAAACATAATTCATTGCTCTTAATTTTTCAGCTAATGCTTTCACTGTTACTTTTGCATCTCCAACTGCTTTCACAGAATCTAATTTATATGCATGATATCTGCTGTTATTGATAGATACAAACTTCACATCAGGATTTGCAAACTGTCTCTTGGATCCTGTCGCGAAATCTGACATTCTGCTTCCGATTGCAATGACTACATCCGCATCTTTTGCAAGAACATTGGATGCATAAGTACCTGTAACACCGATTCCTCCCATGCAGTATGGATGGCTTGATCTACATGCACTTTTTCCTCCCTGTGTCTCACCAAATGGAATCTTGAATTCTTCACAAAATTTTTCTACTTCTTCCCCAGCTTCAGAGTAACGAACACCTCCACCAACGATAACAAGTGGTTTCTTCGCATTTGCGATCACATTTGCAATGTCTTCAATCTCTTCTTCCACTGCCACTGGTCTTGTGATCCTGTGAACTCGTTTCTCAAAGAAATATTCAGGGAAATCAAAAGATTCACCTTCAACATCCTGGCAAAGACCGATGCAGCATGCTCCTGTTTCTGCTGGATCTGTTAAAACTCTCATTGCATTGATCAGTGCTGTCATGATATGTTCTGGTCTTGTAACTCGGTCCCAATATTTGCACACTGGCTTAAATGCATCATTTGTTGTTGTTGATAAACTATTGCTCTGCTCTAACTGCTGAAGAACTGGGTCTGGCTGTCTTGATGCAAATGTATCTGCTGGAAATACTAATAATGGAATATTATTCACTGTAGCTGTCGCACAAGCTGTTACCATATTCGCAGCTCCAGGTCCTACAGATGATGCACAAGGAATGATCTTCTTTCTTCCATTCTGTTTTGCATAAGCTGTTGCAACATGACACATTCCCTGTTCATTTCTTCCCTGAAGAACTCTTAAGTTTCCTGGATTGGTATCAAGTGCTTCTCCAAGTCCAACTGCGATTCCATGTCCGAAGATTGTGAAGAATCCTTCTACAAATTTTGTTTCTTCTCCGTCCATTGAAACATACTGATTATCTAAAAACTTTACAATTGCCTGAGCAACTGTCATTCTTACTGTCTTTGCCATCTTTCTATCCTCCTGACTTTTTGATCCCTATACTCTTGCGATCATTTCTCCGTATTTTTCTTTTGTTTCTTTAATGAAGTCTTTTACCTGCTGTGGGTTTGGAAGTTCTTCGGAACAAGAATTACTTCTTACCATCATAGATGCTTCTGCTGATCCGAACTCTAAACAGTCGATAACTTCCCATCCCTGATAGATTCCATATAAGAAGGCTGATCCATAACCATCTCCTCCACCGAATCCTTTTCTTGCATTGACTGGGAATGGTTTGATTGAGAAGTTCTGTCCATCAATCGTGTATGCTGTAGATCCTTTCATACCATGTTTGATAACAACGATCTTCGCATTGTATGCATGCCATGCAGCTGCTGTTTCTTCATCTGTTCTTCCTGGCTGGATCAGTTTCTCTGTTAAGTCAAACTCTTCTCTGGATCCCATGATGATATCTGCTTCTCTTGCTACCATAGAATAGTAAATAGAGATTTCATCTTCACTCTTCCAGTTATATTCTCTATAATCAATATCAAAAATGATCTTTGTATCATTTTTCTTTGCTAACATCACTGCTTTTAAAGCTGCTTCTCTTGATGGGCTTTCTGCAAGTGCTGTTCCTGAGATCAGGATTGCTTTTGACTGTTTGATGTAATCTTCATCAATGTCATCGACAGATAACTGTAAGTCTGCGATGCAATTTCGATACATCAGGATGCTGCTTTCTTTTTCTGATAGCATCTCTGTAAATGTAAGTCCTAGTTTTTCACCGTTTGTACATTTTGTAATGTGACTTGTATCAATTCCTTCTTTATTGAAAAAGTCAACTACGAATTTACCAAACTTATCATCAGATACTTTCCCAAGAAATCCTGCTTTTAATCCATGTCTTGTAACCCCAACTGCGATATTTGCTGGAGAACCACCAACATACTTCTTAAAAGTTCTGACATTCTCAAGTGGTCCGAATGGCTCATCTTCTGATGGATTAAAATCAATAGCGACACGTCCTAATAAAATTAAATCCATAGGTCTTGTTTCATCAAATTCTACATATCTCATAACCTTCACCTCATACTATGTGCTTTGCGTGCTTTTTATTTTTGTTTTGCGTGTTTTCTTTATGTGCTTATATTATCACGCACGCATTTAGTGTGCAAGTGTTTTTTATCATTTTCTTTCTTTTCATCTTTTTGCACAATTACATCTTGCTGTTTTTGTGCATTTTAAATAAATCAGACTCCATTTAGCACGCAAAAGCACACTTTTAATCTTTCCATATTCGATTTGTTCTCAACTGCTTCTGCTTGAATTTTTCACACACCAAAAAGAGGTTTTGAAATCTATTGCAGATTTCAAAACCTCTTTTTCCTTTATTCTCTTTTACAAATTGTACTTCGTCTTTATACTAATATCCGTATAAGCATACTCTTTCTCTATCTTCTCGCCTTTTCTTATCATATTATATAACAGATGTGGTGGACGATATCCTTGTTCAAAGCCTTCCTGATCGATCAGAAAATCATAGGTTCCTTCTTTCAATGCCTTGATATTTGTCGGTGTCACATCATACCCGATCACATATGGGCGTGTTTCCATGTTAAGATTTTGCATTGCTTTGCATACACCCGCCTGACCACCGGAAACTACAAAAATGCCAGCAAGATCTGGAGCGATCTCTATCGTATTCTCAACGATCTTCTCCACTTCACTCATCTCATCAAAACTGCTCTGAACTCCCAGAAGTTCAATCTCTGGATATGACATTTTTAATTCCTGAATAAACCCATCCACACGAAGATTATTGACACTGTTTGTAAAGAAACCAGTGATCACTAGGACTTTTCCAGTTCCACGGGTTAACATCCCCATAAGACCAGCTGCTGTCATACCACTTCTCTTATTATCAAGTCCTACGTAGCAGACTCTGTTTGTGCCAACGATATCTGAGTTAAATGTTATGATCGGAAGATCATTCTGTTCTGTCATATCATTTAACTTTTCCCGAATTCGTTCAGACTGAACTGGCATGATTGCTAATCCATCGATCTGTTCTTGCGAAAGTTCTTCCAACGCTTCCAATTGGGCGTCTTCACTTACTCCATCAATCTGTTTTCTGATAATCTCTACACCGAATTCTTCCAACTCCTGTTCAGCCTTGTCGATTCCTGCATGAATCGTCTTTACAAAAGAAGATTTTGCTAACTGGGTAATGACACCAATCCTGATCTTCTTTCCTTGATTATATACTTTCTTTTTTCTCTTTGGCTGATAGTTCATCTCTCTTGCAATCTCAAAAATACGTTCTGCTACTTCTGGATTGACTCTTCCACGGTTATTTAACGCTCTGTCAACTGTTCCTCTTGATACCCCTGCCTTCTCTGCAATTTCTTTGATCGTTCCTGCCATGTGCTTTCTCACCTTTCTTCTTATTTGCACACAAATAGCACATTCTTTGTTCCATTATAGCTTTTGTACATAAAAAAGTAAAGAAAAACTGTAGAAATCCCCTATATATCGTGCTATGATAAAAACCACAAAATACTGAATACAATATTCATTTTAAAGGAGTTTTTATTATGACACATACAACAGAGTTTAATCATGAGTTTTCAAACAGTGAGAAAAAACTTTCTCTCAAAGAAAGATTTGTAAAATATATCACAAGCAGAGAGTCTGCAGAGGTTTTCAATAATGCTCTTGCAGCTATGAACGGTGGACATTATGTTCCACTTGATCGATAATTTTCTATTATTGAATATACGCAAAAAGAGAAAAAGAATGTTATATACTCTGACATTCTTTTTCTCTTTTTTTACCATTTATAGTATATTATAATAATAGAGTCTATATGAACAAAACTATTTAAAAGGAATTATTATGAGAACAAAACGAATTGATGAAATCGAATTATATATCCGCGAAAAAAAATCTGTCTCTCTTGATACGTTATGTGAAGTATTTAATGTATCAAAGAACACGGTCCGAAGAGATATCGCAACTCTTGAACAATCTGGGAAAATCAAGAAAGTTTATGGTGGAGTAACAATCGCAGACACTCCTGCATCAAAGACTTTGCTTCCTTTTTCCAAACGCCATCAAAGTTTTATGAAAGAGAAGCGACTAATCAGCCAGTTAGCTGCATCTCATGTTTGTGATCATGATACGATCTTTATCGACAGTGGGACAACATGTCATAATATCATTGACTTTATTGCCGAGAAAGAATGCACGATCCTTACCAACAGCCTGCAGGTTTCTCTAAAAGCCATCCCTTATGAGAATTTAAATGTAATTTCTCTTCCTGGATTCTTAAAGAGGGAAACTTTATCTTTTGTTGATGGAAATATCGCAGAATACCTCAAAGCTTACAATATCACCAAAGCTTTTATGTCTTGTACTGGAATCTCCATTCAAAATGGACTTAGCAATGCATCTTCTGAAGAATATCTGGTCAAGAAATCTGTGATAGAAAACAGTACGATCCGTTTTGCACTTGCAGACCATTCCAAATTTGGAGATTTTTCATTGATGACATTTTGTCCGTTTAAGGATATTGATCACATTCTTACGGATCAACTTCCTAGTGAAGAATTCTGTGATTTTGCCAAGATGCATTCCATCAATATAGAAACACCGTAAGCAAAAAGAAGCAGGAACAACCATAATTTCCTGCTTCTTTTTGTCTATTTTCTTAGGATTTCAATTTTGCTTTCTTTTTCTATCTTTGGAAATTCTTTTCCTTTTACACGAATACTTCCAGGGAGACATTCCCCTTCTTCCGTAAAAAAGATTGTAATATGTCCAAGTGCAGCCAGATTATCTGATGCAATTTCACCAATTCTTAAAATTTCATATTCCTGATCATCAATTTTCAGTATATCTCCAGCCCAAATCTTCTTTTTCAAAGGTGTTACATCAATAAAATAACAAAAATCTTTTAATGTTACCAATGTTTTATGTCCAAAAGTGATCAAAAAATTCTTCTTGTCAAATGCACCTACATCACAGCCACAGTCTTTTACAATGGTTTGATAAATTGTTTCCATCTTCCATTCTCCTTCTTACAAAAGTTCTCTTTCGATTCGTTCTCTTGCTTCTGGTGCTTGCTTGTCCATTTTCTCTGGGAATCCAAACATGGATACACATGCGATATTATCTCCACCAACTTTTGGTGCATCCGCTTTTAACTGGCGGTTTGCAAAATCCATCTCTCTTAATGTCTCAAAGATTCCATCAAAATCTACATCTCCTTCTCCCATTGCTAAATGCTGATGGATCGTAACATCTGATTTTCCTCTCTGGTTTAACCATGGTGGATTGGCAATATAACGACAGTCTAGCGTCTGGTTAAATGTATCTGCAAATAACACATGAGTTAACTCATCTCCTGCATATTTGAGCATGCTTCTTACGTCACCTTTTCCTTCATCATAGAAGAATCCATGTGGGGAAGAATAGACATATCCAAGATTTGGAGATCGGAATGATTTTACAAGATCACAGGCTTCATTATTTAATTCACAAAAGTCATATGGATGAGACTGTACTTCCACTCGCAGTCCTTCTCTTTCGATGATCGGTAATAATTCTTCCATGGAACGATACCACATTCCGTTGCAGATTTCCTGCTGGTTTGGATCTCCAGAAAATTCTGTATTGATGACTGGTACTCCCATATCAACAGCGATTTCTATCATTCTCTTCCAGTTTTCAACCGCCATCTTTCTCTGCTCTTCGGTTGGTCCTGACCAGCGATATACAACGATAAAAGAAGAAATCTCTACTCCAGTCTCTCTAAGTGCTTTTCTATATTCAGCCTCACATTCTTTTGAAAATAATGGATGCTTGTAAAATGGATTGATCCGTGGGTGTGGAGACTGTTCGATATATTTATAACCCCAGTCTGCTACCTGATGTACCATGCGGTTAATATCCATCTGTTTTGCAAGAACATCAACATCAAATGCTATTTTCATCTGTCACACCTCCATTTTTATAATCCTGTTTTCTCTGCAATATATTTTCTTGCTTTCATTGCATATTCTAATGGATTGGCTTTTGCTGGATCTTGTTCTGCTTCTACCACAACATATCCTTCATATCCACTTTTTTCGATGATATCAAAAATTGGTGCAAAATCTACATCTCCATCTCCTGGAACTGTAAATGTTCCTTCTCTGACACCTTTTAAGAAACTCCAGCCTTCTTTCTTTGACTGTGCTACAACATCAGATCTTAAATCTTTTAAATGGATATGTCTTGTACGGTCAATATATTTGCTTAAAACTTTGACTGGATCAATCCCAGCAAATGAGCAATGTCCACTATCAAATAACAGATAAACCAGGTCTTTATCAACTTCGTTCATAAAACGATCGATTTCTTCTTCTGTCTGTATCACTGTTCCCATATGATGATGGAATGTTAACATCATTCCTTTGTCTTTTGCAATCTGTCCAAGTTTATTTAACCCATCTGTGAGCAGTTTCCATTCCTCATCATTCATTACATATTTTCCTTCAAAGATCGGCTGGTCTTTGCCCTGAATGCTATAACTTTGCTCAGATACTCCAATGACTTTTGCTCCCATTGCCTTTAAGAAATCTGTCTGTTTGATAAATTCTTTTTCGGTTTCTTCATATGGTCTGGAAATCAAGAAACTAGAAAACCAACAGTTACAGATCTGTATTCCTCTTAAATCTAATGCCTTTTTTAGTGTTTCTACATCTGTAGGATATTTTCCCCCTACTTCAGATCCTGTAAATCCAGCCAATGCCATTTCACTCACACACTGCTGAAAGGTATTTTCTTTTCCAAGATCTGGCATATCATCGTTTGTCCATCCAATTGGAGCAATTCCTAATTTTACTTTTTTCTTATCTAACATATCCTTCACCTTTTGCCTTTCAAAATATGAATCCTTCATCTGTTTTATAATTTTCCTGATAATTCTCTTACAGACAATTCTGCCATCATCTGTTTATATGTTTTATCTAGTTTGTAACACATAGTGATCAGCATCATCACAACCCATACGATGATCGGTACATACAGATATGTAAACTTGATCACTGAAATAGCTGCTGGTGCCTGTTGTGCCGCTGTCTTAGCCATTCCGTTATATCCAACCATAGATAAAACTGCACCTAGAACTGCATTTGTAATTCCTGCACCGAATTTCTGTCCAAAACTCATGGATGAGAACATAAGCCCTTCAATTCGTTTTCCGGTCTTCCACTGTCCATATTCGATCGCATCACTTGGAAGTGAATACTGTACCCCGTAGAATGGAGACATACCGATTCCACGAATAACAGAAGATACGATTGCTAATGGAACGCTTGTATCGTTAAATAAAAACATCACTTGTCCTACGATTCCAAGAATACATCCTGATACGATCAGATTTCTTTTACCATATTTAGGAATCAATTTAGGAAGTAATAAGATAATAAAGATCATTGGAATTTTCTCTGCCATAGAAAGCGGCATTACAAGATTTACATCGTTCATAACGTATTGACAATAGTAAGTAAGATCAATTCCAAGAATGATCTGGTAGACTGTATAAAATAACATAAGTCCAAGAGATATCAGGAAATATCGATTCTGTACCATTAATTTCAGTGCTGTGAAAACTGGTATTTTTTCTTCTATTTTTCCTGCAACAGCTACACGTTCTTTACAACAACGGAATGTATTGAGCAAAATAAATACTGAAATTGCTGCAAACACACCGGTTACAATGATCCATGCAAGCTGTGTATTGTTAATTTTATCTGCTGTCCAGTTAATGATCGGCAATGTCCATGCTGTAACGACCATACTTGCCGTGATAGATAAAGCCATTCGGATATTACTGATTGTTTCTCTTTCATGCTTATCGCGGCTCATTAATGATCCTAGTGTATGAAATGGCTGACTGATTCCTGTATACATCACAGTGTTTAGCAGATTATAAGTAATAAACACATAGATTGCCTGCAATGATGTCGTTGTGTTTGGCACAGTCATTAATAATACTGCTGCGATCGCATACGGCACTACAAGTCTTAAGATCCATACCCTTGCTTTTCCATATTTTGAGTGGGTACGATCAATGATCGTACCCATGATAATATCAGAAACACCGTCAAATCCTCTGGATAACAGCATGATCATACCAATGATCCCGGCAGATAATCCAATGACATTTGTGTAAAAATATACAAGCAGTGTATTTGCCAGTGTATAAATGACTGTCAATGCCGGATCTCCTACACAATATGCCAATTTCTCTGATAATTTTACTTTGGCAAACTCATTATTTAATTCTTCGAAATTTTTCTCCGGGTTTACATGGAGTGTTTCTTCATATGCTGTCATCAGTGTTCCCCCTTTTTAGAAATATTTATTTACGAATTCTCTTGTCACCTCTGCTGCCTTTTTCACATTTTCATCATGTGACATTTCGTAATATTCAGGTCTGAATTCTTCAATCGTGCAAACTCCATCAAATCCAATTTCTTTTAATGCTGATGCAATTCCTTCGTGATCAACAACGCCTTCTCCTGGCCATAAACGTTTATCATCTCCGCAAGATCCAAGTGGCAGGTCTTCACAATCATTTAAGTGATATGCAAAAATCTTATTACCATCTGCTGCTTTCAGATCTTCTAATTTTGAACACATTTCATGGAAATGGAATGTATCAACCGTAATTCCAACATTGCTTCGATCAACTGCTTTCACTACATCATATGCTGTTCCAAACTGATTAATAGAGCAATTTGGAGCCCCACAAAATTCCAGTGAAATTTTAATATCTTCTCCAACCTTATCAGATAAATAGCGTAATCTTTCGACTGCTTCTTCTTTGATCTCACTGACTGATTTATCTTTAACATCAAAGGATGGAACTGTAATCAGCATCTTCATACCAATAGCTTTACTTACTTCCATGATAAATTCTGTCTCTTCATCAATCTCTTTCACTCCTGCTTCATCTCTCTGATTAAAGAAGATCAATGTATTATAAGCCCATGGTTTTAAACGATGATTCTTAAACCAATCTGCTAATTCTTCCAATGTATGTTCTTTTAAATAATCCTTGATGCAATCAAAACGGATTTCAATATAATCAAATCCATATTTTTCACATGCTTCTAAATCTGCAATCAAAGACTGCCCTTTACACTCTAATGCTGTTGCTTCATTAAATCCAATTTTCATCTTTTTTACCTCCCACTGACTTTCAATTATTTATAAAATTCTGGTTTTTCATCTGTATGAATTGGTTCAATCTGTCCTGTTTCCTGTGCTTTTACCAAAGCATCTGCTGTTACTGCTGCAAGATATCCATCCCATGCAGTTGGTCCATTGATCACTCCGTCTTTTGCACAATCTACCCAGTTTTGTACTTCTGTATCATAAGCATCTTTAAATCTTACAAAGCAATCTGTATCGATCTTTGTTGATACTGCAGCATCTTTTCTGATTGATGGATAAGATGGCTGCGCCATTTTGATCGCTCCGTCTTCACATACAACTTCACAGTTGATATCATATCCAAACTTACAATTTACAAATACTTCTACATCGATGCAGATTCCTCTCTTTGTGCGAAGCAGCATGATCTGAGGATCTTTCAGTTCTGAATGAGAATATTTTGTAACTTTTGGCATGATCACCTGTGCACTTTCATATTCATCATCGACTAACCAATGTAATGTATCGATTTCATGGATCGCTGTATCGTGAACTGCCATTGGTGTATTGTAATTTGTTCCTACTTCAGGATTTCTATGTGTGCAATGTAAGATCAATGGTTCTCCATATTCTCCTGATTTCAATGCTTCTTTTACCTGTACATAACCTTTGTCATATCTTCTCATAAATCCTAACTGGATCAGATGTTTTCCTGAAGCAACTTCTGCTTCCACGATCTTTTTGCAATCATCAGCTGTTGTAGCTAATGGCTTTTCACAAAAGACTCTCTTTCCTGCTTCGATCGCCTGTAGTAAAGATTCTGTATGAGCAAATCCTGGTGATACGATAAATACTGCATCTACATCTGGATCATTGATCAGATCTTTTCCATCTGTATAAACCTTTGCTCCTCCTGCGATTTTCGCAGCTTCTTTTGCTCCCTCTTCAAATACATCAGATACTGCTACAACCTGTGCTCCCTGAATTTTTTCTGTGAGACGTTTGATATGATCTTTTCCCATTCCACCGCATCCGATTACACCTACATTTAACATTTTTTCTACCTCCGTTTTGTGTTTATGTTTTTTGTTTTGTTTTCCTTTTGATGTATTTATCTTAGCATTGCGTTCACGTGCACGCAATATCAAAGATGCACAATGTTTTGTTTTAATTTTTGTGCAATTTTATCAAAGTCTATCCTTTTACCTTTGCGAAAATCCTATTTTGAGTACAAAAAGAGGAGAGAAATATCCTTTCTGTATCCTGAATATTTCTCTCCTCTTTACAGATTACATCGTGTTTTGATCACGATATCTTCATAACAAAATTCTTCTTTATGTCCTGGATTCCCACAAAGACTATGAAAAATCTCCATTACCGACTCGTATCCTTGTGCATAAGCATCCTGTCTTAATACAAAATTGATCACACCTTCTTTCAGATTCTTCTTGTTCTCTCCCTCATAATCATGTACGATCACCTTGATCTTCTTCTCTAATTCATATTTTTTAAGAATCTTACATACCCCACTTTCTCCCTGTGCCGGCATATAGATTCCCTTCAGATCCGGAGTGATCTCTAACTGTTCTTCTAATAATTTTCCTGCTACCCAGTTATCATCATATGCAAATCTTGGCTCCATGATCGTGATTGATGGATAATGATAGCTTAATTCCGCCATAAATCCTTTGGTTCGCTTTACAGTTGCTGTATTGTCTGCAGATCCTGATATGATCATGACCTTTCCACCATCAGGAATGATTTCTCCCATCAAGCCTCCTGCAACACGGCCACCTGCATAATTATCCTGTCCTACAAAACATCGTCTCTTTGTATCTTCAAGGTCTGAATTGATCGTTATGATCTCAATGCCATCATCTACGTAGCGGTCGATCGTATTTTTTAACATCTCATCATTCGACGGCATCAGTACAATTCCTTTCATACCTGCCTCTTTATAGCCTCTCATGATATCCAACACCTGTCTTACATCTCCACCATTGATCTGGTCGATCATCACACGTCCGCCAAAACGTTCTACTTCTTGTTTTGCATCCTTAGCTCCTTCTAATACTGTCTGGATCGTCGGGGTATCTGCGTATTGCAAAATAACTCCGATCCGCAGGATCTGATTGCCTGATGATAGTGCCTTTGCCGCAATATTCGGCTGATATCCAAGTTCCTTTGCAATCATCTTGATCTTCTCTGCCACTTCCGGTCGAATACGTCCACGGTCATTCAATGCCCTGTCTACCGTTCCTCTTGATACACCTGCCAGATCCGCAATCTGTTGCATTGTTACTGCCATTTCTTGTTCTCCTTTCTTTGCGTTATCGTGCACGCATATATTATAACTCGTTTTTTATTTTTTGCAAATAAAAAACAGGTATTACACTTTTCCTCATGCAATACCTGTTTCATATTATATTTATTTACAGTTAAATACTTCAATATGATGTTTTACATTCTTATATGTTCCAAGTACCATTGCCTCATTCATATCAAAGTAATTATGTGCACCTTCTGTTGCCAGATAGTTTTCTACTTCTTTTGTCAAGCTCTTAAAGCTTGCTGTTGCAATATTGACTTTGCGGATTCCAAGTGAGATCGCTTTCTGGAAATCAGCATCTGTGATCCCGCTTCCTCCATGAAGCACAAGAGGGATTCCTGTTTTATCATGGATTTCTTCTAACACACCAAATTCTAACTGTGGTGCAACTGGATAATCTCCATGTGCATTTCCGATCGCTACTGCCAGTGCATCAATTCCTGTTTTTTCACAAAAGATCTTCGCATCTTCTGGGTTTGTACAACGGATTCCATGGTCGCTTTTTCCATCTTCACTTCCACCAACAAGTCCTAATTCTGCCTCGACAGTGGCACCGTATTTTGCTGCAAGTTCTACCACTTTCTTTGTTTTTTCAATATTTTCTTCAAATGAATCTCTGGATGCATCGAGCATAACAGATGTAAATCCATATTCTAATGCTTTTTTGATCGTCTCAAATTTTAATCCATGATCCAGATGTACCGCAACATCTACTTTTGCATTTCTTGCTGCTTCTAACATCATAGGTCCCATCAGATGCAGTGGTGAATGGTCTAATCTCACTTCTGCGATCTGAAGGATGATCGGTGTATCAAGTTCTTCTGCTGCCTTGATCGCACCTTTTACCATCTCCATATTTCCTACACTGAATGCTCCACATCCTTTGTTTTCTTTCTGTGCTCTAAGAAGCAGATCTTTCATTTTAACAAGTGCCATAATTTTTTACTTCCTTTCCTGATTGATTTATCTCTTTTTTTAATAACATACTAAATCCTAATGCGATCACTGCAAAACAAAATCCTGTCATAAATCTTACTACCTCTGACAATTCATGGATCAGTATCATATTCGATATGACCGGCGAGGTGATCGTTACGATGATGATCCCTGACATGATGATTCCATAATTCTGTCCTGCATATCGAAGCCCAAAAACCTCACTTGATAATGATGGAAAACTTCCCATAATACCGCCAAAACATCCATAGGCTAGGATAATTGCCATTGTGATGAGCCTGTTATTTCCACTGATTAAAAAGAGCATAGCAATCATTGCAACAAACAAAACTCCTTGAATACAAGTAATCCTTCCTGCTCTGTCTGCAAGTGTTGGAAGGATCAGTCTGATCCCTGCATTCAGTATAGATCCTGCCATCACGGAACCTACAGCAACTGCCTGTAAGATTCCTCTCTCAATCTGAATCGTCTGTGAAATCGGTGACACCAGATAATACGGCATCAGACCACACATCATCGTGGCTACAAGATAATAAAACTTCTTTGTTCTGATCATCTGAACTGATGTATATTGTTGTCCTGCATATATCTGATTTTCTTTTGTTTCTATATTTTCTGCCTCTGGCTGTCTGACAAAGCAGACAGCACAAACTGCTAATAAGAAAACCAGAAACCCAACAGATATCAATGCCATTCTTACTCCACCTCTTTCTAATAAGAGCTTACTGATCGGAGATAAGATGAATCCACATAATCCATTCGCCGTGATCACAACTCCTGAAGCAAATCCGGTCTTATGAGGAAACCACTTCTGTGCTGTTGCAAGTACGACTGCATAGATCATTCCTTGTCCGATTCCCTGCATGACACCTAGCATCATATAAGTGATCATTGGATGAATTCCTAAAGTCAATGCTGATAATATGATCCCACCTGCAAATACGCTCCCTCCGATTCCGAGGGTTATTCTTCCATATCCTTTGTCATAGATTCTTCCACCAAATATATTACCAACTACAAAAAACAAAGTTGGAAGATAAAAACAAATTGATACCATACTTTCGCTCCAGCCTGTCTCAGAGAGTACATATGGCTGATAAATTGACCATATATGTGGAAATCCGGTAAACAAGATCGCGAAAGCTCCTGCTGCCATCATCCCATTCCTTTTTTTCATCTCATTTCTCCTTTTTTGATTATCTATTGAGTATTTATTGGTTATCTTTTGATAACAATTTAGCACTTTCTTGTAATGTTGTCAATCAATTTGGAGTTTATTTTCTTTTTTCCATATAATCAAGGATCAATTGTGCAGCTTCTTCTGCTTCAATGGTCGCTAGATTGATCGCAAGATCATAATTTTCCATATCATACCAGTTTCTTCCAGTATAATAACTGTAGTATGATGAACGCATCTTATCTTCTTTTCGGATTTCTTCTGCTGTTACCGCTCTTCCTTCTTTTTCTGACAGATGCTTTATACGGTAAGATTCCTCTGCATAAAGATACACGGAGCACACTCCTGGTTCATCTTTTAATACGTAATCTGCGCATCTTCCTAAGAAGACGCCAGATCCGTATCCTGCTAATTTCTTTATGATCTTAGACTGTTCTTTGAACATCTGATTATAAACTGGAATATGATTTCTTGAACCTGTCATGATACTAAGTCCTTCCATATATTTGGAAGCCTTTTTATAATTAATCTCATCCATGCTCTTTTCATCGAGAGAATCATATCCGATCTTATCTGCGGCAATATAAAGAATCTCTCTGTTGTAGTACCATATTCCTAATTTCTCTGCCAAAATCTGTGCTACTTTTGTTCCACCGCTTCCGTGCTGTCGGCTGATCGTGATCAATGTATTCCCCATAATATGCCTCTTTCTCCTGGTTTATAATCCAGTTTTTTCTCTGATAAATTTACGTGCTTTGATCGCATATTCTAATGGATTTGCTTTTGCTGGATCTTGTTCTGCTTCTACAAGCATATATCCTTCATATCCATTCTCCTCTAATACTTTAAAGATCGGATCAAAATCAATACATCCATCTCCAGGTACTGTAAATGCACCTCTTCTTACTCCTTCAAGGAAGCTTAAATCGTTGTCTTTCACTTCTTTTACAACTTCTGGACGGATATCTTTTAAATGCACATGTTTAATACGGTTTACATATTTTTTCACCATTTCTAATGGATCTGCTCCACAGTAAGTAAAATGTCCTGTATCGAATAATAAACTTACGTATTCTGGATCTGTATTTGCCATCATGCGTTCTACTTCATCTGGGTCTTGTACGACTGTTCCCATATGATGATGGAATGTTAATGCGATTCCGTATTCCTCTTTTGCAATCTTTCCAAGATAATTCATTCCGTTGCAGAATGTATCCCATTCTTCATCGTCCATCACATATTTATGTCCAAAAACTGGTGTATCTTCCTGTCCCTGTACACTGTAACTTTGTTCAGAAGCTCCGATCACTTTTGCTCCCATTGCTTTTAAGAACTCTAACTGTGCACGGAATTCTTTTTCTACTTCCTCTAATGGTTTTGTGATCAGGAAAGATGAAAACCACTGATTACAAATTTCGATTCCACGAAGATCTAATGCTTTCTTTAATTCTGCTGGATCTTTTGGATATTTATTTCCTACTTCTGACCCTGTAAATCCTGCAAGTGCCATTTCACTGACACACTGTTCAAATGTATTTTCAGCTCCAAGATCTGGAAGATCATCATTTGTCCATGCGATTGGTGCAATTCCTAATTTTACTTTATTCTTATCAAACATCTCTTATTCCTTTCTTGTGTTCGAGCACACACTGTGCAAAATTTTTATAATTCGCCTCTTGCTTCTCTCTCTTCTAATTCTTTCATGATCATTGGATATTTTTTATCCAATCTGTACAGAAGTAAGATAATAACGACTGTTACCCATACGATCAATGGTCCTACTTTATAGATATTCATGATCATATTAACAACTGACTGTGGCTGTGTTGTAACACCAGCTTTGCTGACATATCCGCTAAATGCTAATAACTGTGTTAAAACTGCAGCTGTGATTCCGTTTCCAAGCTTTGTACCAACAGATCCGATCGCGAAGATGAAACTCTCCTGACGTAAATGTGTTTTCCACTGACCAAATTCTACAACATCTCCTAACATTCCGAAGATTACAGAGTTTAATGGTGCAAAACAGATTCCTCTGATGATACAACATCCAAGTAACCAATAAAAACTCTCTGGCTTGACCATGAATACGAATTGTCCGATCAGACATCCGATACACCCGATCAAGGACATATTTCTCTTTCCAAGTCGTTTTAATAATAACGGACTGCATAAAGTAGCTGCGATCAATGTAACTGTTTCTACCATGTATAATACACTGTACATCCATGTATCATTTCCAAGAATATACTTACAGTAGTATGGAAGGATCGTTCCTGTGATCGATGTGATGACGTTCTGCATCATCCATAAGATCAGTACTGCCCAGAAATACTGGTTTTTCAGTAATGCTGAAAATGTCTTTCCTACAGGGATCTTTTCTTTTTTCACTACTTTGATCTTAACTTTTTCTTCACAGTTTTTAAAACACGTGATCAGCATTAGGAGTGCTAAGACTGCCCAGATTGCCATTGTCTTTACCCACGCTGCCTGGTCATCCCCAAATAATTTAACCAGTGGTGTTGTAAATGTAACTGCCATGATTCTTCCGATCGGAGAAAGTGCCATACGAACGATACTTAACATATCTCTTTCTCTGGAAGATCTTGTCATCATCGCAGATAAACTTCCGTATGGAAGATTCAACGCTGTATAGCAGACCGTTGCTGTAAAATTATAAGTTACGAAAATATATATTAACTGTATGTTAGTTGCAGTATGTGGTACTGTGAATAATAATACTGCCGATACTGCATATGGAATCGCCATCCATAAGATCCATGGTCTGGATTGACCATATTTGCTGTGTGTTTTATTGACAACGAATCCCATGATAACATCAGAACATCCATCAAAAATTCTGGATATCAGCATGATCACACCAATCGCTGCTGCACTGATTCCAACATAATCAGTATAAAAGATCGTTAACAGGCTTCCGATCATTCCGTATACAACGTTACACGCTGTATCACCTAAGCCGTAAGACACTCTGGTCTTCCAGCTAAGTGCTCTCATCTGATTGTCTTCAACCTCATTTGTATGTTTTTCCATATACACTCTCCTTCAAATTAGAATTCAATTTCTGAAATTTTTACTGGACGGCCTTCTTCTACTGATTTCTTTGCTGCAAGTCCCATAAGTACTGGTTTTAATCCATCTTCTACTCCTAATGGTGTTTCTGTGTCATTTTCAATTGCATCAATGAACTGAACCATTTCTTTTCCATATGCATCCATGTATCTTTCAAGGAAGAAGAACTGTGGTTTTTCTCCTGTTACACCATCTTCGTTGCTGATCACTGCTGTAGAATCAGAATCATTCTTGATCGCTACCATTCCTTTAGATCCGAATACTTCTGCTCTCTGATCATATCCATAAACTGCCTGACGAGAGTTATCGATTACTGCAAGTGCTCCATTTTCCATCTTCAATGTGATGATCGCTGTGTCAACATCACCTGCTTTTCCAATCTCAGGATCTACAAGGTTTGCTGCCTGTACATAAACTTCTTCTGCATCACATCCTGCAAGGAATCGTACCATATCAAAATCATGAATTGTCATATCAAGGAACATTCCTCCAGATACTTTTACATATTCAGCACTTGGTGGCTCAGGATCTCTTGATGTGATCTTGATGATATGAGGTGCTCCGATCTTTCCATTGACAACAGCTCTCTGTGCTGCTTCAAAGTTGTGGTCAAATCTTCTGTTAAATCCTACCTGATATTTAAGTCCTGTTCCTTCTAATGTTTTGATAACTTCTTTGATCTTGTCTACATCATGATCGATCGGTTTTTCACAAAATACATGTTTTCCTGCTTTGATCGCTTCAATTGAGATTGGGGAATGAGTATCTGTTGATGAACAAATGATCACTGCATCAATATCTTTGTCTGCTAAGATATCTTTGTAATCTTTTGTTGTATACTCTGCTCCAGCTGCTTTTGCTTTCTTGTCTGCTTCTTCACTTAAGAATGGATCTGCAACTGCTTTGATCTTTGCATTTGGTACTCTTGTTAAAATGCTGTTCATGTGTACCTGTCCGATTCTTCCTGCTCCAATAATTCCTACGTTTACCATAATTGTTTCTCCTTTTCTAATACGCTTTTGATTTGTTTTTTGTGTTTTGTGTTCGAGCACATCTTTTATGTTTTGAATTATAGCACTTTGTGTTCGAGCACACAATTGGTAAACTGCACAAAAATTCTTCCTAAATTTTGTGCAAATGTACGAAAATAAGAACAAAACCAAGGATATTTCCCTGATCTTGTTCTTATTCTCACTTACATCATTAAATATTGTACTTTGTTTTTACAATAATATCTGTATACTTATGTTCTTTTTTGGGCGGCTCATCATTAAATAATAACCGATATAAGGTCATGACAGCTTCATATCCTTGATAACGTCCATCCTGCCCGATCAGATACTTGATGTCTCCATTCTTTAGATATCTGTAATTCTGCCGTGACAGGTCACATGCAATGATGGTCACTTTCTTCATCTTCTTATGTTTCCTAAGGGTATCACATACCCCTTTTTCTCCATGACAGGTAATATAAATCGCAGATAAATCTTCGTAACGGTTCAAAATACTCTCTGTCAGATGTGCTGCGATCAGATCATCCTCAAAGCAGTATTTTGTATCTAATATCTCAATCTTTGGTGAAATTTTCTTCATCTCGTCACAAAATCCATAGATTCTGTCACTTAATGAAGTATTCGTCTCAATTCCAGAGATCACTGCGATCGTTCCTTCTTCTTCTCTTAGAATATCATGCATTAATCCTGCTGCTGCCCTGCCGCTTTGTACAGAGTTCTGTCCAACAAAACAAATTCTCTTTGTATCTTCCACATCTGCATTCACTGTGACAACGGATATCCCATATTCTTCTGTAAACTGATCGATCTTCTGAAGAACTCTCTTATCATTGATCGGCATCAGCACAAGCCCTTTGATCCCTGCTTCTTTCAGCTTATTCATTGCCGCTAAGGTCTGTTCTACATTACCATAATCTACCGCTTTCACAATGACAGTTCCACCAAAATCTTCTACTTCGCCTTTTGCCTTCTTGATCCCATCCGATAATGTTTTTAAATAAGGCGTTCCTGTATCCTGAAGGATCACACCGATCTTGATATTCTCTTTCATCTTGATCAATGCACGACCTAAAAGATTTGGCTTATATCCAAGCTCCTCTGCTACTTTACGGACTCGTTCTTCTACTTCTGGACGAACTTTTCCCCTGTTATTCAATACACGGTCTACCGTTCCTCTGGAAACTCCTGATTCTTCTGCAATTTGTCGAATTGTTACTCTCATACTTATCCCTGTCTGTCATGACCAGAGTTCTCTTTATTCGTCCTCCAGTCCACCCAGAATCCTCAAGGCTTTCTTCAGTTCACTTTGTTCTTCCTGCGACATCTCAGACAATACATCTTTATTCACTTCTTCTACCGTCGCAAGGATCGGATTCTGTAATGCTTTTCCTTTCTCTGTTAATACAACTTCTATAAATCTACGGTCTTCTTTGCTTACCTGACGTTCGATCAGTTCCTTCTTCTCCATACGTTCTAAAACTCCGGAGATCGTAGAGTTCTCTAGCTTTAATTCTGCTGCGATCTCTTTTGGTTTTGTTTTTCCTTCGATCCATAAACAATACATGACACCATACTGAACTGGTGTTACATCAAACTTTTCAAGTCTGGAACTCATCTCCTGAAAAACTTTATGCTGTGCTGTTGTTAATAAATAATTAATACATTGTGTTAGTTCCATATAATTTCTCCTTTAAATATTTCGCACACTAATATTAGTGTAGCTTGCTTTTTTTTATGTGTCAAGTAATTTAGTTTTCTCTCCTTTTTTGTTTCATAGTAGATTTCATTAAAAATTTCTTCTCCTTAAGTAAAAAGTTATCAGATAGTTCAAACCTATCCGATAACTTTTTACTTAAGGAGAAGAAATTTTTAATTTTATATTCTTTTCTATCGGAAGATTGCTCCGCTTACGATCAGTTTCTGGATTTCATTTGTTCCTTCGTAAATCTGTGTGATCTTCGCATCTCTCATCATACGTTCTACATGATATTCTTTCATATATCCGTTTCCACCTAACATCTGTACAGCTTCTGTTGTAACATGCATTGCTGCTTCTGTACATAAATATTTTGCTTTCGCTGCTGGCAGTGAGTATGGTCTTCCTTCCTGTTTATCTGTTGCTGCTTTATATAACATTAATTTCGCTGCTTCGATTTCCATCTCAAGTTCTGCCATCTTGAATGCAAGATACTGATTTCTATATAATGGTTTTCCAAACTGTTCTCTTGTCTTTAGATATTCTTTGGCAATCTCAAATGCACCTTCTGCGATTCCAAGTCCCTGGGCAGCAACACCGATACGTCCACCATCCAATGTTTTCATTGCAAGTTTGAATCCCTGTCCAGATTCTACAATCATATTTTCTTTTGGTACTCTTACATTCTCAAGGATCATCTCTGATACCTGTGCAGAACGGATTCCCATCTTATCTTCAATCTTTCCAACACTGAATCCAGGTGTTCCTTTCTTAACTACAAAGCAAGATAATCCTTTGGCTTTCTTTTCTGGTTCTGTCAGTGCATAAACCGCTGTGTAATCTGCTAATGGTCCATTTGTATTAAAGCATTTTAATCCGTTTAAGATGTAATCATCACCATCTTTTTCTGCTACTGTGACACATCCACCAGCATCAGACCCTGCGTTAGGTTCTGTCAGTCCAAAGGAACCGAAGCATTTTCCTGATAATACTTCCTCTAAGAATTCTCTCTTCTTCTCTACTGGTGCTGCAGAGTTCATGATACTTCCACCATAAAGAGAAGTTACAACAGAATATCCAATTCCCATAGATGCATCAACTTTGGAAATTTCTTCAACTGCTAATACATAGGAAAGATAATCTGCACCCTGTCCTCCAACTTCTTTGGGATATGGAAGACCGACTAATCCAAGTTCTCCCATCTTATGAAACTGTTCGACTGGGAATTCACTGTTTGCATCTCTTTCTAATACTCCTGGAAGTAATTCTTCCTGTGCAAATTTTCTTGCTGTTTCCTGAATGGCTGCCTGCTGTTGTGTTAATTCAAAATTCATCGTACATCTTCCTTTCTTCTTACTTAGGCTTATTCTCTTTTATTATCACTTTATCTGAACGCCTTTGTAATTGTTTGTTTGTCTTATTACTTGCGTGCAAATACTTTGTGTGCTAATTATATTTTTATTTGTTCATTTTGTCAATACATTTTTTTATTCTTTTATTTTTTTATATATTTTCACTAATTTTTATTGACAAATTAATAACAAGGGCGCATAATGTAGGCACAAGTTATTTGTATGCTAAATATTCGTGTTGCCAAAAATTGCATACATTGTTTATTATTTTATTATTTATTTTTAATCTATGTAGGAGGATATGTTATGAACAATTTATTAATGGAAGTGGAAAACGAAATCGCCGTTGTTACTATTAACCGTCCAAAATCTTTAAACGCCCTAAACAGTGAAACTTTAGCAGAACTTGATGCTTGCTTCTCTGAAATTTCTGAGAGAAAAGATATCAAAGTTGTGATCTTAACAGGTTCTGGAGCAAAAGCTTTCGTTGCTGGAGCTGATATCTCTGAAATGGTAAATGCAACACCTGCAGAAGGTAGAAAAATGGGAATGCTTGCAAAAGAAGCTTTCTTAAAACTTGAAACAATGCCTCAGGTTACGATCGCTGCTGTCAATGGTTTCGCATTAGGTGGTGGGTGTGAGATCTCTATGGCTTGTGATATCCGTATCGCATCTGATAACGCAAAATTCGGACAGCCTGAAACAGGACTTGGTATCCTTCCTGGTTTCGGTGGAACACAGCGTCTTGCTCGTCTGGTTGGTAAAGGACGTGCAAAAGAATTGATCTTTACATGTGATATGATCGATGCTAATGAAGCTTACAGAATCGGACTTGCTAACAAAGTAGTTCCTCAGGCTGAATTACTTGATACCTGTAAGGCAATGGCTGAGAAGATCATGAGCAAAGGAAGCTATGCTATTTCTCTTGCAAAAGAAGCAATCAACACTGGTACAGAAACAGACCTTTCAAGCGGATTAACATTAGAAGCAGACTTATTTGGTCTTGCATTCTCAACTGATGACAAAAAAGAAGGTATGACAGCTTTCTTAGAGAAACGTAAAGCAAATCTTACAGATTTCTAGAGTGATTTTGGGAGGAAAAAGCCATGGCTAAAGTAAAAATTTTAACTGCTGCTGAGGCTGCAAACTTGGTAGAAGACGGTATGACCGTCTCTACCAACGGTTTTGTAGCATGTGATCTGCCAGAAGAATTAACTTCTGCGTTAGAAAAACGATTTTTAGAAACCGGTTCCCCAAAAAATCTGACTTACTTTTATGCTGCTGGACAGGGAAATCGTGATGGAAGTGGTGCTGATCATTTTGCACATGAGGGTATGACATCAACGGTTATTGCTGGTCACTATAATATGGCTCCTAAACTGGGTGAGCTAATCATGCAAAATAAGATCAAAGCCTATAACCTTCCTCAGGGTACTTTATCACAGCTTTATCGTGATATTGCTGCCAAGAAACTTGGTACTTTAACACATGTTGGTCTTTATACATTTGCAGATCCACGTGTAGAAGGTGGAAAATTAAATGATATCACAACCGAAGATCTTGTAGAAGTTGTTAATATCTGCGGAGAAGAACGCCTCTTATATAAGGCGATCCATGTCGATGTCGCACTGATCCGTGCTACTTATGCGGATGAATATGGAAACATTACAATGGAACATGAATGTTGTACTGCTGAAGCTACTGCGATCGCACAGGCTGCAAAAAACTGTGGTGGTAAAGTTATCGTACAGGTAGAGAAAGTTGTCACAGACGTTGATCCAAAACTTGTAAAGGTCCCTGGAATCTACGTAGATGCGGTTGTTGTCACAGAGAACAAAGAAAACCATACACAGTGTGTCGGATGTGAATATGATGGTTCTATGACTGGAGAATTTCGTGTTCCTCTTGGAAGCCTTGAAGCTCCTTCTCTTTCCCCTAAGAAGATCATTGGACGTCGAGCTGCGATGGAATTACGTCCTGACACCGTTGTAAACCTTGGAATTGGTATTCCTGAATATATCTCTATGGTTGCAAATGAAGAAGGTATCGGAGATCACTTTACTTTAACAGTAGAAGCTGGTCCTGTCGGTGGTGTACCTCAAGGTGGACCTCAATTTGGCGGGGCTGTAAATGCTCAGGCGATCTTAGACCAGCCTGCACAGTTTGACTTCTATGATGGTGGTGGAGTCGATGATGCATTCTTAGGTCTTGCTCAGGCAGATAAAGATGGAAATATCAATGTCAGCAAGTTTGGACCACGTATTGCAGGATGCGGTGGTTTCGTTAATATTACTCAGAACGCTAAACGTGTATACTACTGCGGAACATTTACTGCCGGTGGTTTAAAATGTTCTACAAAAGACGGAAAACTGATCATTGACCAGGAAGGAAAATCTGATAAATTCATTGATACCGTAGAACAGATCACTTTCTCTGGTAAATATGCCAATAAAGTTGGCCAGCCAGTTATGTATATCACAGAACGTGCTGTCTTTGAACTTCGAGAAGATGGCGTTTATCTGACTGAAGTTGCACCTGGAATTGACATCCAGACTCAGATTCTTGACCATATGGGATTCGTACCAAAAATGGATGGCGAACCGAAACTCATGGATGAACGGATTTTTAAAGATGAGATCATGGGTCTTGAATAACTAGTTTATTGTCCCCCAAAAGGAGATTTATATGAATATACATATTTTAGTATTGGTCATTGCTATCATCTTATTTGGTTTATTAGCTTTTAAACAGATGAGTGCTTTGATCCTCGCTCCTCTTGTAACTTCCTTTGTGATCATCTGCTCCGGCATGCCGATTCTTGACAGTTTAAAAAACTTATTCATGCCTGCCGCAGCAGAATATGTCACAAGTTACTTTTTGGTATTCTTTGTAGGAGCTTTGTTCGGAGCTGTTTACCAGTATACTGGTGCAGCAGAATCGATCGCACGTGCGATCGCCAGTTTATGTCACGGAAAATTTGTAGCACCGATCATTATGATCATCACTGGTTTATTAACCTTTGGTGGTGTCAGCGGATTCGTTGTATTCTTTGTTATTTACCCTATCGCACTTAATCTGTTCAAAGAAGCAAATCTTACCCGCCGCCTGATCCCTGCTGCCATCTCTGCAGGATGCTGGACTTGGTCTATGAGTGGACCTGGTTCTCCTTCTGTACAGAATGTTATCGCTATGGATAGTCTTGGAACACCATCTACGGCTGCGTTTGTTCCATCTTTGTTAACTGCGATCGCAATGTTTTTGATGATTTTCTTCTGGTTAGAATTTCGTGCCCATTCTTTTACTAAAAAAGGGTATGGATTTTTTGACAGTACTTTAAAATATCAATTATCTGAGGATGAACTGCCTTCTGAAGAAGAAAACCCGGATCTTCCACATGTTGCCATCGCAGTCCTTCCGATCATCGTGATCTTAGTATTATTTAATAATCCATGGCATCCTTTCCCTGTTGAAACTTCTGTATTTGCAGGTGTTGCACTTGCCACGATCTTAATGTTTAAACGAATCGACGGCATGACGGAATGGATCAATATCTTTAATAAAGGTGCCGCTGATTCTGGAGTTTCTATCCTTAACACAGCTATCGTTGTAGGATTTGGTGGTGTTGTTGCAAAAACACAGGGATTTACTGATCTTGTTGCAGGATTAAAACATCTATCCATGCCTCCTTTAATCTTCGTTATGGTAACCGTTGCTGTTTGTGCTGGTGCCTGCGGATCTGCTTCTGGTGGTATGGGAGTCGCTTTTAAAGCATTAAAAGATACTTATTTAAAACTTGGTGCCAGCCTTCCTGATATCCATAGAATTTCCACGATCGCCGCTGGAACTTTAGATACCCTTCCTCATCAGGGAGCTCAGATCACTTTATTAGGTATCTGTAAATTAACACATAAAGAAGCATACTGGGATATCGCAGTCACACAGATCTTCATTCCTCTGATCGACTGTCTTGTATTCATTGCGTTAACCAGTATTTTCTAAGACTTACCTTTATATTAAAAAAAGTATGCTGTATATCAAAACCAGATACACAGCATACTTTTTTATCCATTTTTATAAGAATTCTTTTCCTTCTTCCATCTGTTTTAACATACTCTCCAGTAATTTCTTTGCATCCGAAACCACACCATAATCACTGTATGCAAAGATCGCAGCCCTCGGATTATTATTGACTGAAATGATGCAATCTGCATCAATTCCTGTCATATGCTGAATTGCCCCGGCAATCCCAAATGCAAGATACAGTTTCGGTTTTACGGAGATTCCTGACTGTCCTACCTGCTGTGTTGGAAGCATCCATCCGGCATCTACACATGGTCTTGTACATGCAACTTCCCCTCCGATCTTCTCTGCAAGTCTCTCAAGAAGCGCAAATCCTTCTTCTCCTTTCATCCCACGGCCACCGGAAACTATGATCCTTGCTGTATCCAGATGAACTTCTTTTCCACTTTTTCCTGCCACTCCGTGATAGATCAGATCTTGTCGTTCTTCCTTCAGACATTCTGGATATACATATAACATCTCACCTTGTTTGTCTTCCTTGTATTCTGCTTTTCCCATCACTCCTGTACGGATCGTGATCACCGATGTCAAGGATGGATTGATCACAAAGTCTGCCATATTTTTTCCATCGAATGCCGGTCTTGTGATGATAAGTTGTTCCTGTTTCTCATCGTATGTAAGTTTCGATGCATCACAGACCAATTCTGTATCAAATGCATAAGCTGTCTTTCCTGCAAGGACTCTTCCTGATGCCGTTCCTCCGATCAGAATCACTTTCGGATCCTTTTCTTTTAAAACTTCTATGACCGCATCATGATGCAGCTGCATATGTCCTTCTATTAATTTTTCATCTTCGATACAAAGAATTTCATCAACTCCGTAATTGTAAAGCTTCTTTGCCTCTTCTTTGATTCCACATCCTGATAGAATCACTGACAATGAAAGATCTCTTTCCCTCGAAAGTTTTCCTGCTGCCCCGATCAATTCCAACGTCAGCGGCATGATCTCTCTCTTTTGAATCTCTCCAACAACAACGATTCCTTCTTTTTTCCCAAAATTCATATCCAAACACCTCCTAGATCACGCTCTTTTGCTTTAACAACTGAAGAATCTGTGTTGCCTTTTCTTCTTCATCTTTTCCACCGATCATAACAAGTTTTTGCTGTTTGCTGCTTTTGACTTCATATTTTCTAAGTTGCGTTACTTTTCTCTTGGTCACAGAAAGATTCAGGTCTTCATTCGTCAATATCTTTGTCTTATATGTTCCATCATATGTTTTCATGATATCTGGCACGGATGGAAAACGGTTCTTGTTCTTCTCTCTGATAGAAAGTATCATTGCTGGAGTTTTTGCTTCTACCTTATATGCCATCTGATCACCCATACATGTTGCGAAAACACTTCCATCTTTCATCTCTGTGATCTCGTCAGAATACGCGATCAATGGGATCTCCAACGCACAAGAGGTCATAGAAGCCATATGGGCACTATCTCCATCAATTGCCTGCCGTCCGCATAAGACCAGATCATATGGACCAAGCTTTTTGATCACCGCTGCGACGATCTTGGCTACCTGTGATACATCCATATCTGCGAATTGGGAATCACTGATCAGGAAGGCATCATCAATTCCATAAGTAAGCGTCTCTTTCATAACATCTTCTGCAGATAATGGTCCAAATCCGATCACATCTACAGTTCCACCATAGCGGTCTCTTAAATCCAGTGCTTCTTTTATTACGTTCTTATCACTGTCATTTAACTGATCCACATCCTGATATTCTTTTTTGATCGAATCATCTGGAATTTGTTTTAAAATCACAACAAATCTCATCTTATTTCTCCTTTTGTTTATTTTGCAAATATTTCGTACGCTAATTATATTTTGTATTGTAACATTTCAACAATTCTTCGTCAAGTATTTTTACTTTCCGAAAAGCAGAAAAATAGACGGTTTTCACGCCGTCCATCTTTCTGTTTTTTGGAGTTTTTAATTTTTTGAGTTTTTATGTTTTTAGGAGTTTTCATTTATACTTTATTTTTCTTTGACTGCTTTGATCGCATCATTTAATTTTGGAAGGATCTTCTTAATATCACCCACGACACCAAGATCTGCGATATCAAAGATCGCTGCGTCTTCATCTCGGTTGATCGCTACGATGAATTCTGAATTCTCCATACCTGCTGCGTGCTGGATCGCTCCAGAAATTCCACATGCTAAGTATAACTCTGGACGAACCGTCTTACCTGTCTGTCCAACCTGACGGTCATTGCTGATCCATCCTGAATCTACAGCTGCTCTTGATGCTGCCACTTCACCATCTAATGTATCCGCTAATGCTTCAAGATCTTTAAATCCTTCTGCATTTCCTACACCACGTCCTCCTGCTACCAGGATCTTAGCTTCTGTGATATCTACAGATTTGTGTGTTGTTTTTACAACTTCACGGATCTTAACATTCATATCTGCATCTGTAAAGTTTACTTCAACAACTTCAACCTCACCTTGTCTGCTTTCATCAGCTTCTAATGCTTTCATAACACCAGGTCTTACCGTTGCCATCTGTGGTCTGAAATCTTCACAGACGATCGTAGCCATGATATTTCCACCAAATGCTGGTCGTGTCATCATTAATAATTTTGTTTCTTCATCAATATCAAGTTTTGTACAGTCTGCTGTTAATCCTGTGTGGATTCTTGCAGAAACTCTTGGTGCAAGATCTCGTCCGATCGATGTTGCTCCATAGAGAACAATCTCTGGATTATGGGACTGAATGATCTCCATCATTGCTTTTGCATATGGTTCTGTCACATATTCTGCCAGCATTTCATCATCTACTACTACAACTTTATCTGCTCCATGAGCGATCAGTTCACTTGCTTTGTCTTTAATCTGATTTCCAAGTAAAACTGCAACTACATTCTGTCCAAGATCATCTGCAAGCTTTCTTGCTTCTCCGATCAGTTCGATACCGACTTTCTGAAGATTTCCATCTCTCTGCTCAGCAAATACATAAACATCTTTACACATTTTGATTGTCCTCCTTACCTTAAATGATGTGTTTTTCCTGTAATTTTTCTACGATTGCGGCAACTGCTTCGTCATCGGAGAGATCATTTAAGATCGTTCCTGCACCTTTTGCCTGTTTTGTAAAGGATTTCTTAACTCTGGTAGGAGAACCTTTTAATCCGATATTTCCTTCATTGACTGTATCTTTGATATCTTCTAATCCCCATACTTTAACTTCTTTTTCACGATATGCATCAAATACACCGTGAACAGACATATATCTTGGATCAGCAAGTTCAGCTAATGCTGTTAAAAGACAAGGTGTCTTCACCTCGATGATCTGGTGACGATCTTCAAACTGTCTCTGGACAACTAAAGTATCTTCCCCTTCTACATCCATCTTCTCTACATAACTTACCTGAGGGATTCCAAGGTGTTCTGCGATCTGCGGTCCAACCTGCGCTGTATCTCCATCGATTGCCTGACGACCTGTGATGATCACATCATAGTCTAATTTCTTTAATGCTGCTGCAATTGTAGAAGAAGTAGCCCATGTATCTGCTCCTCCAAATGCACGATCTGAGATCAATAATGCATCATCGCATCCCATTGCTAATGCTTCTCTTAATGCAACATCTGCCTGAGGTGGTCCCATAGAAACAACAGTTACTGTACTTCCTGGGCATTTTTCTTTTAACTGAAGTGCTGCTTCAATTCCTGCTTTATCATCTGGGTTAATAATACTTGGAACACCATCACGGATCAGTGTATTTGTCTTTGGATCTAATTTTACTTCCGTTGTATCTGGTACTTGTTTTGCACAAACAACAATCTTCATTCTCTTGTCTCCTTCTTTCTTATCTTAATAATCCACCGCCAACGATCATCTTCATAGCTTCGGATGTACCTTCATAAATCTCTGTGATCTTTGCATCACGATACATTCTCTCTACTGGATATTCTCTTGAGTATCCATATCCACCAAGCATCTGAACTGCTCCTCTTGTAACTTCAACAGCTACATCAGAAGCAAATAATTTACACTGTGCTGCAAGTGGTGCAAAATTTTCATGATCATCTTTTGCTTTCGCTGCTCTCCATACCATTAATCTTGCTGCATCAATCTTTGTCTGTAATGCTGCGATCAAGAACTGTGTATTCTGGAATTTTGCGATTGGTTTTCCAAACTGTTTTCTTTCTTTTACGTATTTGATCGCTTCATTTAATGCACCCTGTGCAATACCAACAGACTGAGCACCGATTCCGATACGTCCTCCTGCTAAAGCTCCCATAGCGATCTTATATCCCATTCCTTCTCTTCCGATCAGGTTTTCTTTTGGAACTTTCACATCAACTAATGCTACTTCTGCGTTGGATGCTGCTCTGATTCCCATACGAGGAATATCTTTGCTGACTGTTAATCCTTCGCTGTCTCTATCTACGATAAATGCAGACATACCTCTTGTTCCTGCACTCTTATCTGTGTAAGCAAAAATAATGAATGTATCTGCAAATCCAGAGTTTGTTGTAAATACTTTCTGACCATTTAATACATAATGATCACCGTCTAATTTTGCAGTTGTTTTAACTCCGCTGGCATCTGTTCCAGCTCCTGGTTCTGTCAGTCCAAAACATCCAATCTTACTTCCGTCAACTAATGGACGTAAGAATTTCTGTTTCTGTTCTTCTGATGCATAGTCGTTAATACAAGAACAGCAAAGAGAAGTATGTACGGAAATTGTGATTCCTGCACTGGCATCAACTTTGGATACCTCTTCCATTGCTAAAGCATATGTTAATACATCTGCTCCCTCTCCACCGTATTCTTTAGAATATGGAATTCCCATCAGACCGTATTTCTTCATCTTATCTAACAGATCCATATCAAATTTCTCTGCTTCATCCATATCTCTGGAAATTGGTTTGATCTCATTCTCAGCGAAACTTCTGAACAATTCCTTTGCAAGCAGTTGTTCTTTCGTTAATTTAAATTCAACCATTCTTTTTATCCTCCTGTCTGGTCAAAATAATTTGCCTGTTATATTCTTCGTATGTTTTATTTTTCGTGTACCAATACTTTGTACGCTAATTATATGACTAAAAAAATATGTTGTCAAGGATTTAACAAATATTTTTTCATGTATACTGTGTTTTAATTACGTTCTACGATCTCCTTTTCTGATTTAGGAGTCTCGGAGATTTCTTCTACTACAAAAAAGAAGAGCCAAATACTACATTCAACTCTTCTTTCTTCTATGGTCTATAAGGATTTATTTGATTTATTTCTTTAATGTCTTCATCCATTCATCCATCTCAGCTCGATCTGCCATGGCTGCTAATGCACCTTCTTTTGTTGTTGTGTTCGCTGCATAAGCATTGGCAAAATCAAGGTAGTTTCTTAATGTGTCATCACTTACGGACTCCAAATCTTCTACTTCATCATTTAACAGACAGTATAGGAATGCTCCGATAAACGAATCTCCAGCACCTGTCGTATCTCGGACATCGATCTTATATCCAGAAGCTTCTACCATTCCATTTCTCGTATACACTTCTGCTCCGTCAGCTCCTTTTGTGTAGATAACGTATTTTGCACGATCAGCAAATAAACCGTCCAGAGCATCTTTGATATCTGTATGTCCTGTGATAAATTCCAGTTCTTCGTCAGAAATCTTGATGATATCTGCGTATTTTAAGAAATCATTGACTGTCTCTTTTAATTGATCAAGGTCGTCCCATAATGAAAATCTTAAGTTTGGATCAAAAGATACTTTCACATTCTGCGCGATCGCCATATCGATCAGTTTCTTGTGAGCTTCTTTCATTGGAGATTCCACAAGGTCTACACTGCAAAAATGAATCATTCCACAATCGTTTAAGATATCTGCCGGGATATCTTCTACACTGTAGCGTAAATCTGCACTGTTTTTTCTATAAAATTTGAAATCACGATTTCCGTCAGAGGCAAGGGATACGAATGCCAAGGCTGTTTCTCCTTCTTTGTCTCTTGCGATATTAGAAGTGTCGATTCCTGCTTCATCTAATACTTCCACGATATAATCTCCAAATGGATCATCTCCAAGCTTTGTTAAAAATTTGGATGGAATACCAAGCTTCGTAACTGCCCCGACTACATTGGCAGGTGCTCCTCCTGCAACTCTTTTAAATGAAGGTACATCTTTTAGTCTCTGTCCCTTAACTTCTGGAATAAAATCGATCAGTGCTTCTCCGATCCCACATAATTTATTCTTCATGTCTTCCTCCTTCGATTTCAAATGATTTTAATGGATATACAGTCATTATACCAGAACATTCTCCATTAATCAGTAGTCTTCCATAATGATTGTAGATTCTTGTTGTAAAAACTTCTTCTCCATGATTCACAAAGATTTCTAAGGATGAAGTATCCGCAAAAATCTGAAGATGCTCTAATTTTTCTAATCTGACTTTTCTTGTTAATCTTCCACTTCCATAGACCCCAAGATTTAAGGTCAGGATATAGTCTTTATAGGAAAGAGTGATTCCTTCACGCAGTGTCATTACCATTTCTCTGCATCGTTTGAAATCTACAATAGCTTCATAGATGTTATTTTGCATGATGATCGTCTGTCCATAACAAAATGTACAAACTGCTTTGTCCTCGCTTCGAAGTTGTTTTAATTCTTCGATTGGTTCCTGAATCAGTTTTCCGTCTCTTACGGATAATTCTCTTGGAATCGTCAGTGCATGCTGCCATCCTGCTTCTTCGGTTGGATTCGTATAGTCTGCGTCTGGGATTCCCATCCAGCCGATCAGAATTCTTCTTCCACTTTCATCCTCAAAACTTTGTGGTGCATAGAAATCAAATCCGCGGTCAAAAAGTTTGATATCTGTGATCTCATATTCATCGGTATCAAAATCATAGTCTAATTTCATTGCTGTGACCTGATGAACATTTTCGTAATCAATGCCTTGTGTTTCTACTCCCTGTGGGCAGCAGATGATGTATAACTGTCCGTCCATTTCAAACAGATCCGGACATTCCCACATATAACCAAACTTCTGTGGAGTTGTGATGCGGTTCTTGTATGTCCAGTTCTTAAGATCTGTAGATTCATACAGAAGGATCATACCCACACCTTCGACATCCCTTGCTCCAAGAACCATGTAATATTTCTCATTTTTCTTAAAGATTTTTGGATCACGCACATGGTTACTCATGTCAGCCGGATAATCGTCGGTTGTCATTAACAATTCCTTTTTGGTAAACTCATAGCCGTCTTTACTTGTAAATGTGATCGTATTACTTCCACGTCCACTGTTGATATAGTCATAATCATCTCTGTCAAAATATTTTAAATTTCCTGTGTAGAAATAGTGGATCGTATCATCTTCAATAAATGCAGAGCCGGAATAGACACCATGGGCATCAATGTCTTCATCTGGGAATACGACTGGTCCAAAATCTTCATAATGAATAAAATCTTTTGTCGTATAATGTCCCCATGTCTTTAACTCACCAGTTGGTTCAAACGGAGTGTACTGGTAGTAAATATGGTATGTCCCATTAAACTGGCATAAACCATTGGGATCATTTAACCATCCTGTCTTTGGCATTAAATGAAATTTTAATCGGTCTTGATCTGCTACCACACGTTCTCTATAAGCTTCATTTTCTTTATACCATTTTTCATAATCCGCCTTATAGACTTTCTTGTATTTTTCAAACATCTGCCCTGGTTTCCTTTCCTTCTTCGAATAATGATTATTTTAAATTCATGATCTTCGTATTATTATCTGCATCCGCTGCTTCAACCACTTCGACTTCTTTTCCTTTCGCATCTGCAACTAAGAACATCGTCTGTGTCTTGTATCCTTTTTCTTTCACAAGATCCATGTCAAAAGATAATAATTTATCACCTTTCTTTACTTTGGCTCCTGTTTCTACGAAAGTCTCAAAACCTTCGCCTTCCATCTTGACTGTATCAATTCCTGCATGGATCAGAAGTTCTACTCCTGAGTTTAATGTGATTCCCATTGCATGTTTTGTAGGGAAAATCAGACTGATCGTTCCATCGGCTGGTGCATATACGATGCCTTCGCTTGGGTTGATCGCTACACCTTCTCCCATTGCCTTACTTGCAAATGCTGGGTCTGCAGACTTTGCTACATCTAAAACTTCACCTTTCATTGGTGCATATAATTCATTTGTTTCTTCTGTTGTATCTGCTGGTTCCTGTACTTCGATTTCTTTTACTTCTTCTTTAACCGGAGTGTCTGCTTTGTGATCTTCTCCTTCGATGTTAAACTTCTTCCAGAAGACTGCAGTTAAAACTGCGGATACTCCCATGGATAAGAGCAGTCCGATCACGAAGTTTAAGTAATCTTTTGGAAGCATGGACAGGAATCCCGGAAGTCCTGCTGCTCCTAATGCCTGTGCCAAAACTCCTGTTGCTGCACAATATGCATTACCTACGGCTGAACCGATGATGGCAGCGTAGAATGGATATTTTAATTTCAGTGTTACACCGAACATTGCTGGTTCTGTGATTCCAAGTAATGCAGAAACACCTGATGCAGAACAGATTGATTTCATCTTCTCATTCTTTGTTAAGAATAAAACTGCTAATACGGCTGCTCCCTGTGCTACGTTGTTCATACTTGCTGTTGTGAAGATAAAACTTCCACCTGTTGTTGCTTTGGCTGCGATCAGCTGTGTCTCGATCGCGATAAAGCTGTGATGCATTCCTGTTAAACAGATTGGTGCATATGCAAGTCCGAATAATCCTCCACCGACAAATCCAAGTGTGTTATATACCCATGTGATTCCATCTGCTAATAAGTTACCTGCTTCTCTTAACACTGGTCCTACGCAGATGAATGTTAAAAATGATGTTACCATGATAGAAATCAATGGTGTTGTCAGGTTATCTAACCATGTTGGTGTTACTTTATGTAACTTCTTCTCGATCGTTGCTAAAATAAATGCAACTGCTAATACTGGAAGTACAGTTCCCTGATATCCGATCGCCTGGATCTTAAATCCAAAGATATCCCATACTGGTGCTTTGGCGATACCGATGCTGTATGCACTTAACAGATCTGGATGAACCATGATCATACCCATGGCTGCTCCAAGATATGGATTCCCGCCAAACTTCTTCGTTGCGCTAAATCCGATCAATACTGGCAAAAATGCAAATGGAGCACTTGCAAACATGTTGATCGCTGTTGCCAGACCCTTAAACTGTGGGTACAGATCAATAACAGACTTTCCACTAAACATCGCTGCTGTCAGGATATTGTTCACTCCCATTAACAGACCACCTGCTACGATGGCTGGAATGATCGGTACGAAAATATCACTTAATAACTTTACTAATCTCTGAAGAACATTTCCTTTCTTCTCTTCTTTCTCATCATCTGCTGATGTATCGACTGAGATTCCTAACTGCTTCTGTACTTCGTCGCACACTAAGTTTACAAGTCCTGATCCGAAAATGATCTGGAACTGTGACTGTGTTAAGAACACTCCCTTAACTCCTTCAATGTCGCTGACTGCATCTTCATTGCGAAGATCGTTGTCTTTTAACTGTAAACGAAGTCTTGTTGCACAATGCTGAACTGACTTAATGTTTTGTTTGCCACCAACATGCTCGATGACCTGGCTGGCGATTTTTGCGTAATCCATATCTTCTCTCCTTTTTTATTGTGAAACTTATTATGGTATCGGTTCCATATCTGTATCTTATAACTTTCTCTTCTATTTGTCAATAGTATTTATGGAATCGATACCACATTTTTTTATTTTATTACTTTTATTTGTGTTTTATGTGAGACGACTTAACAAAGCAACAGGTAAACGGCAAAGCCCTCCGTTCCGAGTAATACGGAAGGAGGGCGATATTATAAGCACATATGAAGAATTTATGATCTGACACTTCCGCCTTCAATAAATTCATATCCCACAATCTGTTTCTTGGATACTGGTTCTCCTGTGATCATCTTAAGGATTGTTTCCGCTCCAAGGTATCCCATTCCATAGGAATCAAACTTTAGCGTTGTAAGCTCTGGCGTCAGGAGGGTACTTTCATCATATCCTCCAAACGCTGCCACAGACACTTCTTCTGGAATCCTCTTCTTATGTTCGTGTAAAATCTTATATGCACCAAACGCAAGCCGATCTGTTGCACAGATGATCGCATCTAAATCTGATTCCTTCTCAAGTAATTCTCTTGTAACCATCTGTCCACCAATAAAACTATAATCACTCTTCCCTGTCACCGGTGTGATCCCATATTCTTTCAATCCATCTAACACGCCATTTCTACGCTCGATCCCAACTGCCTGGTCTGTCTCATAGACACCAATATATCCAACCTTTTGATGTCCTTTCTTCCCGATATACTCTCCGATCGTTTTCCCTGCATGATAATCATCATAAATAATGGAAATTCCATCTTCATAATCCTGTGTTAAAACAACCACTGGAATTCCCGCTTTCTTTAACAGCTCTTTGTGGTCCTTTGTGATCGCTATGGAACTGATCAAGATCCCATCCACATTTAACTGGATCAGGCGCTGGATATTCTGTAATTCCTGATCAATATCGTGGTCTGAGTTCTGAATAAGGGTTGTATACCCCTTTTCTCTTAAATACCGATCGATACTTGTGATCACACGGCTTGTGATCTTAGAATTTAATGTCGGCACAACTACACCGATCACGTTGCTTTGTTTCGCATTCAATCTTGCAAATGCATTCGGTGTATAGTTGTATTCTTCAATGACCTTCTGAATCTTCGCTCTCGTCTCATCCTTTACATATCCCCCATTAAAATAACGAGATACTGTGCTTTTTCCAACTCCTGATAAATTCGCGATGTCTGCCATGGTCATCTTCTTTGCCATATATTTTGATCTCCTTTGTTACTTTATCTCTCATTATCTTAGCACAGAAAAAGCTATAAAGAAATAAGATGATATAAAATTTCTTTCTCATCCAATAAACGAAGTATTTCTTTCCTGCCCGTAAATAAAAAGATCTGACGGTCTGTATGGTGACTCAAATACTGCATCGTCTGTGCCAGTCTTTCGTCATCATAATTACCGAACACATCGTCTAAAAACAACGGAAATGCATCATTTTCATATAAAAGATCAGCCGATGCAAGACGTAGCGCAAAGTATAATTGTTCTACCGTGGCATTGCTTAAATACTTCATATCGACATGATCAAATCCATCATAAACCATCATCGAAAGATTCTCATCCATGACTGCCTGCGTATATTTTCCATTCGTCATATCACAAAAAATCTCTGAGATCTTCTCATTTAGTTCCTGTCCAAAAGTCTTTTGTACCTGGCTTGCAGCTTCCTCGATCGCTTTCATTGCAAGTTCTATCTCGTGAATCTCAAGTTCTTTCTTCCTTTTCTGCCCCAGCAAAATCTCGTATTCCTGCTTTTTCTTATCTGCCTCTTCCTTTTGCTGCATAAGCTGTGCTTTCTCGATCTCTATGATCTCTAAGCGATGTCTTAGTTCTATTTTGCGAATTCGTTCTTCATCTTCCCCACCAAATAACTTTCGAAACCACAGCAAAATCTTCTGAAGCAGCGTCAACTTTCTCTTTTGTCTTAAACGTTTCCAAATCTCTCTCTCTTCCTGTTCATATTCATTCAACGCTTGTGCATCATACTGCCATGACCCCTGCTGTTTTCGCAAATTGTCACTCTGTGCAAACACAGGATCTTTTCGCATTTGTCTTCGTCTGGCTTTCAAATGATCGATCGCTTTTCGAAGGTCGATCGCGGCATCCTTGCTGCTTCGCAGATTCGCCATGGAATTTTGCAAAACTTCCTTCATCTCTCTGCCTGTACGAATCTCTGCCTGTGTCATCGAAACCGTATTCTCAAATGCCTGTTGATCGGATTCGAATAAGTATTCCTTCCCCTTAAGTTCCTCCATCGTATCTGCATCAAATATACGACACTCTGTCTGCCCTTGGCCGAAGTTTCGCATGATCTTATATCTGATCCCGTCCTTTTCAAAGACCATGGAGCCACCGTAAATGCCGCCATTTACCGGCTGATATCTGGTATGATCATCATATTTTGCAGCAAGTCCTCTTGATTTCTCCAGCCCAAACAGCATTGCGATCATAAACTTACGAAGCGTCGTCTTGCCAGATTCATTCTTGCCATAGAAAACTTCTAACTTCCCAGATGTCTGGCAATGATATTTATGAAATTTTCCAAATCCATCAATATTGATCTCCTCAATCTTCATCTTTTACTTCTCCCTGGCATATGTTAAAGCTTCCATCGCATAACGCAAAGCCTCTGGTTCATCTTTTAAAATATCTGCAACCTTCTGGATGATAAAATCATCTTCCTCTGATAGCTGTTCGTATTCCCATTGATTCTTCGTTTCATAAATGATATCTGTGACCATATATTGGCTCGTGATCTCATAAAAGTCCAGATGGATCTGTGGATCAATACTTCCTGTCAGTACAATCTCATATATATTCTCTCTTCCACGATATGAAAGTTCCGTTTCTACCCGATCTACGATCTCTAACGCTGACATCTCATCGGATATCATGACTTCCACTTGTGTATACATTCTTTTTGCAAAGGGAACGGAGGTTATCTGTTTCTTTTCTTCGCTGATCTCCCCTTCGATCAGCCCATGGTATCCCGTCTCTGTGTGATCCAATGGTTCCAGCGATCCTGCATATGCCATCAGATCTTCGAAAATGATCTCTGGTTTATGGATATGTCCAAGAGCGATATAGTCGAATCCAGACCATTTTAACGCTTCTCTCTGAATCGGGATATGACTTTCATCCCCTCCATGTGCCAACAGGATTGAAAAATCACTGCCTTCGTTCTCATCTGGTTTCATGCGATCATACAATGGTTTCGTGATCTGATTCTTCCAATAACTAAAGCCATAAATGGTCGTTTCAAGATCTTCAAAAGAAATATGATCTCTTTGTTTTCCATCCAGAAGATAAACTTCCGAATTCCATTTATACTGGGAAAATACATCATGCGGTTCCAGATGATCGTGATTCCCTGCGATCAAAACCGTTCTTGTATGATTCAATCTGGACAACAGATAATCTACTTCTCTCAGCTCCTGCTGCGTTGGCGGCTGATCAAACAGATCCCCTGCGATCAATAACAGATCTACCTGTTGCTTATTCGCATGATCAATGACTCTTTGAAATGTCTCTTTGATCTCTTGTTCTCTGATCCTTCCAAATGTCTGCTCTCTCTCTGGTCTGGCTCCCCAATGAACATCCGCAATATGAATAAATTTCAAAAAATCACCTGCTTTCTGATCATCTTCTATGATCTTATTCTGTCATCATACGATCGATATTCTTTAATAATTCTTCGATCTGTTCTCCCGTTATATGATCCATGTGCACCCCGCCTGTACATACCACTACTTTTCCTGTTTCCCTGCATCGATTCTCAGCCAGTCTGCGGCATAGAAATTCGTCTTTGTGACCTGTCAGGTTGATCACAGATGAAGTGACACTGATCGTTCCGTCACCACTCAACGAAGGGCGTGGAACTGCCTGAACAACACAGCCAATATGCGGTTTCTCACCACCGCTTAGAGTTAAAATAAGATCTTCTCCTATTGCTTTTTCACAGATCTCTATCGTAATTCCCGCAATTGTTTTGCTATATTTCATTTTGATCCTCCTTATTCTATTCCAAAGAGGACCTCACCAAAACTTCCTCTGAAATAAAACAGGCAGCCAGTTCAACACTGACTGCCCCTAAATTATGCCATATATCTTAGCCCCATAAATTCGCTGGGTAGACACCTTCTTTGATCAATCCGGCAAATGCTTTCTGTACAGCTTCCTTATCTTCCTGATAAGTTACACCGAACCATCGATCCTGTGTCTCTAATACTTTGACGTTTGCACGTCCTTCTCTCAATAATTTATCTACGATGTTTGGTAATAAATATTCTTTCTTCAGATCTCCTTCTTCTACTTCACTTAAGAAAGTCTTGAAGTCTTCTGCAAGAAACTCTAAAAATTCTGGATATGCAGCCCACATATTCATAGAAACCTTATCCTCTGGACTGATCCATTCCTGAACATCTGGAAGATCACACTTGATCTTACCATCTTCCCCCATCATAATTCCTGTTGTCTCATGAACCTGGCTTAATAATCCATTCTCATCTACAACACTAACTCCTCGTGTGACAGTTCCATTGTCACTTAATGTATTCTTCAGGATAAATCCTGCCATTCCCATTGTAAATTCTCTTCCAAGATCTTCTCCAGATACTAAGAAATCATGAAGCTTCACAAAAGCTTCCTTTCCATAGTAATCATCTGCGTTGATGATTACAAATGGTTCCTTGACGATATCCTTGCAGCAAAGAACAGCCTGTCCTGTTCCCCAAGGCTTTGTACGTCCTTCTGGTACTTCAAATCCTTCTGGAAGGTCATCTAATTCCTGAAATACATATTCTACATCAATCTGATCTTTAATTCGGCTGCCGATTATCTCTTCAAATTCTTCAAAGATGTCCTTACGGATAATAAATACAACCTTATTAAATCCAGCTTCTTTCGCATCACGAATTGAATAATCCATGATGATCTCACCATTCGGTCCCATCTTCGCAAGCTGTTTGATTCCTGCACCGTATCTTGATCCGATTCCGGCTGCCATAATTATTAATGTAGTATCCATAAATCTCCCCTTCAGTCATCTGACCTGTTTTGTTACCTGTATACTTGTTATATCCTGTGTAAAGCATTCCATATATTTGTCCTCACATATACCTTTCATTATAAATATTATCCTCTATAATGTCAATATCTTCTGGCTATCCTTTCCTTAAATACTTCCTTATTTTACTATATTTTCATATGGACATTTTTGTTATTTGTATTATAATCTTTGTTATAAAGTTTTTTTCTTTATTTTAAATATTTTTTGTTGTTTTTTAACATTTTCACGAAAGGAAAGCATTATGAAAAAAGAAATCTCCTTAAAAGGAAAAACTGCCATCGTCACTGGAGGAGCTACTGGAATCGGGTTCGCCATTGCAAGTGAACTTCTGGATGCGGATGCTAACGTTATTATTCTTGGACGTCGAGAAGAAAAATTAAAAGAAGCCGCCAAAAAACTTGGGGAACATTGCTCTTATTACGTATTCGACGTCACAGATACCGCACACTATGACGAACTCATTTCCAAAATCGAAGAAACCACACCTATCGACATTCTGGTTAACAATGCTGGGATCAATAACAAAAAAGATTATTTTGACTTTACTGAAGAAGAATTAGATACCATCATCGCCACTCAGGCTAAAGCGCCATTTTTATTCTCACAGGCTGTTGCTGCGAATATGAAGAAACGAAAATCCGGCTGCATTCTCTTTATCTCTTCCCTTGCTTCAATCCTCGGAATGCATGATATTCAGGCCTATACTTTATGTAAAAGCGGCGTAAAAGGTCTTACAAGAAGCCTTTCCCGCGATCTTGGTCCATATGGCATCCGTGTCAACAGCTTAAATCCTGGATTCGTATACACAGATATGCTCGCAAAAACAAACTTAAAAACACCAGAACGATTAGAAGAAATCCAAAACCGCACACCTCTTCGTGGTTTCGCAAAAGAAAAAGACCTTGGAATGGCAGCTGCTTTCCTTTGCTCTGATGCCGCACGATTCATTAGTGGAATCGACCTTGTTGTAGATGGCGGAATCAGCAGTTCTTTCTTATTGTAAGACCAAAAAGAGCAGGTACTCTGTTTCGTACCTGCTCTTTTATCTTATTGATCTTATACTTAACAACTTCTTAATCTTCTTGCCTCTGGCTCTCTGGATGTCTTATCTTCTGATACCCATAAATCTTTGTAATTTAATTTTAAAAGCCCTGCGATCATTAAGCTTAACACTAAGATCATTGCAATCGTTCCTAATAAATGCATTGTTATTCTCCTCTTTATATTGTGTTGTATTATGTATCCTGTATTTATGCTTTATATTTTATCAAATTAATTTCGGAGAATCAATATGTAGCATTATTTTCTAGGAAATTACAACATTTCATTTGCATTTTCCCTCTGGTGTTAGCAAAATTTTCAGTAATAAATATGTCTTTGTTGTTGTTTTTGTGCAATTTGTAGTACCAATTTCTGAATGGAGTGTTTGTGTTTGGTCGTATTTAATTTCTGATTCGTCTAATCCGTTCTGCCACGGCATTCACTAGAAAATAAATAATTCCTCCTGCTAACCCGCCAATTGTATTAAAAAATAAATCTGATATTTGAAATGTTCCTAATCTTAAAAACAACTGCAACAGCTCAATTGTCAGAGATGACAGAAACGCTATTTGGATACTTTTTAATATGATTTTCCCTATATACACTTTCTTACCAAATATTTTTTCTTCAAAATTCCAAAACATTAATACTATATACGGCATAAGCAGGAAAAAATTTTCTATACACTCTGATGTTAAAATGCGCTGGCCTGTCACTGTATTATATCTGTATATTCCCCATACTCCCCACACATCACATAATGGATTCATCCACATATCTCGGTTGATCAATGTCTTAAATAATACCATGGTAATATAGAAAAACAATATATATTTTTTACGAAATTCTCTATCTCTTTTAAAATGATCGATCCATGTCCGGATAGCTGCTTTCCATCCCTTGCCTGCTCCTTCTGGACATTTTACATACAAATAAAAGAACATTGTCATTATTGATAACAAAATTGCAAACCAAAACGGCTGATAGATCGATGTTAGAATGTCTATTGTGATTTTTCCTATGATAGTCTTCATTCTTGTGCCTTCTCCTGTTCTATGTATATTGTATCAGTTTATACACATTGATGCATGACACCAATGTGGTCATAAAATAAAGCGGTTGCTGATCTTATTCTTGACAAGCAAGATCAGTAATGATAATCTAGTATTAGAAAAGGTGCTACCTATGACGGTTCACCTGATTATGTTATTGATTAAAAATAACCGCTTAACTTCTCAGGTTTGGGCGGTTATTTTTCTGTCTTGGCATCATGCTTTCCACGATTATAACCAAGACCATTATAATTCAATTCTCGATCATCGTATGGCACAATTCCATCATTCTGCAGCCTCAAATAATCTATATATTAAACACTTATTTAATTCTTGATATCTGCACGTAGAAAATTGTAAAGTTTTTACTTTTAAGCTCTTTATAAGGTCTGTGGGCACTTAAGTTCTTTTATATTGGTTCCTTACTTAATTCCACATGAGACCTTAACATCACTCTAAAGATACACTCATATAAATCATCATAATTCTTCTCTATATCTGCTTTTTCTAATGCCTCAACATATCTCTGTTTTTCTTCTACCTTAATATAAATAGGAGTTAATCCAGCACGAACCAATTGAACATTCATAAATGCTCTAGCAGTTCTTCCATTACCTTCTGGAAACGGATGAATAACTGTTATTCTATGATGTATTCGAACAACATGCTTAATATAATCACTTGGTCTTATTCCATCTTTGTCATTAAAAAACGATTTGATTTCTAGATCTACTTTTGCCAATTCATTAAATATATCATGATAATCCACAGCTTCAAACTTTGCCCCTGAAATTACCACATTATTCTGTCGTGGATTCCCTCCAAATTCTGGATGTGGATAATATGCGAACAAATCCCTATTCAACTTAAAAGAATCATAAACATTCAATGAACTCCTAACTGGAACCTCAAAAATGTCTTGATACATTAAGTAGTGCCCTGCTACTGATAAATATGCTTCATTTTCTTCACTACAGTATTGGCTATTTTGTAAATTATTACGCAAATCTGTTATTATTTCTGACGCTTCCTCTATCGAAACATTTAACCCTTCCATCCTACTATCATTATAAATATACGTATTTTCAAATACATTTTTTGCGTAATCATTAGGTGCAAATTTCAACTGTTCTGCATAATTATCAATTAAATCCGAATAAAGATTCTCATATGACATTCCATATTCTTTCCTTTTTTTATCTGGATGATATCTTCTAATTCTCTTTTTCAACTCTTTATTTTCAATATCACCCTCCACTGCATGTATTTTATACGCTATTCTTCTAACACATGCTTCAAAACTCACACCGAAATAGTCAGCAATTTTTAGTATATCATCAAAACTAACATTTCCATTGATATCTTTATACTCATTCACTTTTATCTTCAACTCACCCATTGGCATTAATAAAGCGGAAGCAAATGCATCCGCAAAATATTCAGATGCGTTTTTCTTTCCAATAGGACAGGCAACCTGTTTATCTGCATCTCTAAAATGATGACATAACTCATGTGCAGCAGTAAATCTTTGCCTTGTGATTGGTCTCTTTGCACTAATACCAACTATAGATATATCTTCCTGTGACTGAGCGGGTATATATACTCCCTCAAGTTTATTAAAATTGCATATCTTAAACTCGACCCCTTCATCCTTCAACATTTTAAATGGATTCAATGGGTATTTTATTTTCGAATTAGCAAAATAGGCGGCCAGATATGCGGCCGCCATACTTTCTGCATCTCTGTAATTTTTTGCATTTGATTTAAAACTAACCATTTAACTCCTCTGCATTTTCATCTGCTCTTTGAACTTAATCAAATTCATAATTTCTGCCTGATCACTTTCATCTAACTTTTCGAAACTTCTTGCAAACACAGTAGCTGGCTGACTCATCTTATTTTCGGTTAATAAAGCATCTGCTGTAACACCAAATAATTCACTCAATCTTGCAACATCTTCTGCTGTAATCTTTCTTTTACCATTTTCCATTTGAGTATATGTTGCTCGATTTATTTTCAAAAAATTGGCAACATACTCTTGTGAAAGATGAAGTTGATTTCTAAACTTCTTAATTCTCTCATTAATCGCCATCATAGTACTTCCTCCTTAATATGCCAGCTAACATATTATAATATAAAAAGTTAGATTTCGCAACAATTCTTTGTTAGTTTTTCTAACATTTTTACAAAATATCGTACCTCTTGTGCTTAATCTTAAAAAAATTTATAATCCGGTTTTTCATGCAAACTTGTGAAGCAACTAAACTTGGTTGAGTTTTTATGTGATACATGGATCACAGGGCCCTGATAGATCTGCTGATGCATCCGGTCATATAATAAAGATAAATAGCGTTCACTGCTTTTGATCACCCAGCTGGACATTGTCTGTCTTGAAATATGAATATCATTCCTTTTAAATTCCTGTTCCAGACGATACAAAGGCATCGCATTCACATATTTAAAGTTCAGGACTGCCGCTAACAGAGATGGCGTTACGATACTGTTTTTTAAGATTTCAGAAGGTCGTTCTGCACTTATGATCTTATCTTCATTTTTTGCACTATAATAAGCGACATGATGCTCGATCACTTCGAAAGTTGCTGGATGAAAATCCAGTTTTTTATAAATCCTGTCTGGAAGTCTCCGATATCCATTTGGGAACAGCTCAGAAAGCTGTTTTTCAGAAAGTTCATGATATTCTTCCCGGACTGGAAGTCCTGACAGATCTTCATGACGTTTTCCTTTCGGTCTTTTTTTACGTTTATATGCAGGAATGACTTCTTCGATCAATGGTTCTTCTGCACAGTCTGTTTCTATCGTAACTTCAGCTTCGTTAAAACACAGAGTCAACTGATCATAGTCAAATTTCTCCGTTTTCTGAGCAAAACGATCTGTTCGTGACATGGTAAGCTGTTCATAGATCAGGTCAAACTTTCGGTTCAGTTCTTCTAACTGTGTTGTCTGTTTTTGCAGCTGTTCCTGTTGAGAAAGAAACAGTTCGATGATCTGTTTCTTTGTAAATCTGTTTAATTGTCCCTCGTTAAATATGATCTCTTTCATAAGACTACACTATCATAGAACATAAACGCATGTAAAGAGATATGAGACAACTTTTTAAATCCGTGGATAAAGTCATTTTGACAGGAATACTTTATCCACAGAATGTTCAGACGAAACGTGGATGATCTATTTTCTGAATACATTTTTTAGGCTTGATCGTCAGACCTTCCATCAACCATCGAAACTGCTGGGATGTAAGCTTACATACTTCTTCCTGACTTCTGGGCCATTGGAATTTACTGGCTTTTTGTTCTAACCGTTTATAACAGAGTAAAAATCCATCACCTTCCCATATAAGTGCCTTGATCCGGTCTGTTTTACGTCCACAGAACATAAACAGAGTTCCAGGCTGAAAAGGATCCATCCCATAGGTTTGAGAAATGATGTTTGAAAGAGAATCGATTCCTTTTCTTAGATCTGTATAACCACACACAATATAAACAGCCTGAAGATCTTTTGCATCATTCAGCATTTTTCAGGTTCCTCAGCACACAGAAAAGAAGTTGTTCGTCCGTATTTTCATAGATACGAATGCGAAGATCATCCTGAAAGATATCAAGGAAAGAATCTGTGGTTTGAAGTTTTGATGGATTTTTTTGTACACCCTGATCTTCATGAAACAGTTCTTTGGGTACGATTGCTAGATTTTCCTGATGTTTTTCTTCAGATACTTGATCGAGATAAGCTTCTTTTACCTTTCTGACTCTGTAATAATATCCAGCTGCAGAAATCCCATAATTCTCTTTACACCATTCATCCAGAGGGATCTGTTGAGGTCGTCCTTTGGATTCCTGCATCATATGAAACCATTCCTGCAATTGAACCTGTTGCGTGACTAAAGTTGTTTTTGACATAAACTATATCGCCTCCTAAAAAAATCAAGAATGTTAAGACTCAAACTTTTTTACAAGTCAAAAAAGTTAAGGCTTAACATTTTTGACCCCTGTTTAAAATCTTTAGTTAATTATCTCAGATTACTTTAGGATTTTGTAGAGAACACTGATTTACCGTTTACGGTATGTTTTCACGTAATATAAAAGATGGAAGTATCTCCTATTAATTCAGAAGCTACTTCCATCCTCTAGTTCTTACTAATAATCCTCATTCTGACCGTATCCACTCTATTAAATCTTGTATCCTTTGTCGTATAAAACAATTATTCCATTTTTTGTTTCTGTATGTTCTCTTTAATTCTTTTTTCCTATTTCTTGGTATGTCTTTTATTTCATAGCTTTCATGTTTAATTTCAGTTGTTTTTATATCTTCATAACTAATATATATATATTTGTTTGCTTTGTTTTTCTTAGGATGATTACCACATAATATCGTATTCTCATCTACTCTCTCATAAATATATATTTTTCTGTTATTATATAAAATATAATTTGTTGATACTCTTTTAAGTTTATTGAAATCACATAGTACAATTATTGATAAGATGGCTGCACTTGCCATAATACCACAACTAATAATTGAAAAATGGTATTGTTGTAATTTCTCATGCATCACATATGTTATTATTGGTGTTATTGAAAATATACCCATTAACATAAATAATGTATGTCTTTCAAAATATATATCACTAAGTTTTTCTATTCCATCTATCTCTTCAATATATTTTTTCATTGATGAACTTTTTCTGTAAAAATAAATACTTGCACAAAACACTATAAATGCTATCACTTTTAATTTATCTATATTATTTTTATCATCACCTAACAAAACATTCATTATCGTAAATATAACTATTATAACACTACTCCTAATAGCTGTATATTTTTCCTTATCTTTTGGATTTCTCAATGTTTCCTTTATAGATGGATCATTAACAGATTTTAATGCTGAACCACAAAACATACATATTCCTAACACCAAAATTCCAATCTGTATATCACTTTTAATACCATTTTCCCATATAGCCTGTATTATTTGTATTATTTCTTTCAAACGTATCTCTCCCTCTTATTATTTTATTATCTTTCGTAAGCGATTAATCTTAGGGTGTTGCTAGAATAATAGAATGCTAGTACTTTACTACATTTTTCTAGCAAACATTCTTTGCACTCCTTCATTCCACGATGCTAGTTTTTTCTAATTCTTTCTGGACAGTTCTTGCATTGTGATTTCTTAATGTCCCTGGGAGCTTAAGTTTCACCTGGACATTTTGAGATATCACAAACACTTAAGGACATGCTCTAGGATCTTAACTGTTATTCAATGTGGTCAAGTTTTCTCCGTTTAAGTTGTTTAATTTACCATTTAAAAATTTCTTTAGCATCTTCTATACAACGAACTGCATGTATATATTCATTATCTACATTCTTATCATCTGGCAATCTAATAATCGGATTGTTGAAACAATAACATTTGCCTTTAGACATTTTATAGCACAAATAATTAGTTACATATTTTAAAATCAATTTTGTCTTTTCTGAACAATTCTGTATCTGTGAATCATCATCAAAAATCAAATCATCTATAGGTACCTTTATTGTTACTTCATAACTTTTTCTTCTTTTCAAATATTCTTGATTTCTTAATGTCCCTGGGAACTTAAGTAGAAAAAACAATTGTAAATGAAGTGGCTCTCTTTACGCCGGACAGATGGGGCAATTAGAACCAGATTATTCATCTTTCTTTTTCTTATAAAATTATTCTATATAATTGATTTTTAATATCTTCTAATGATAAGATTTCTCTTTTGTACCTTTTAATCTCTATATCATATAATAATTTTTCGTAATTATTTTCTTGTTGATATCTATCACGAACTATATCTTTAATCTTTGAAGAATATTCCATATCATATGTACTTTGTAATATCATTCCTCTTAAAATATTTAGATCAATATATGGATTTTCCTCTAAAACAATATCTAACATATTGTTTTCTTTTGCTTTTTTGTATACATCATCATACCACATGTCTTTCTTGATATCATAAACTATAGAATCTATATTATAAAACACTGTTCGTGTTAGATTCTTTAAGTAGTCATTTTCTTGACATTGTACTACATTCTCTCTATATGCCCACGTTTGTTCTATTCTCCATACATCAACAACCAAATTTGTACATATCATTTTATAACCATCAAAAGAATTTTTTTGTGCTTGATATTTTAGACAAATTTCATTAAATTTATCTATCTCTTTTGTATTAATTACAATATCTATATCCCTTAAGTTCTTAATATCTCCTGCATCTAGAAATTCTCTTAATACACCACCTATTAAATAAATTTCTCCTATTTCATATAATTCCTTAAATAATTGTTCTGCTGGAGGATGATAATTCAAATAATTTTCTATACATTTCAATATTAATGTTTTTTTCATAAAGAACCTCTTTCTATTGATATGGCAATTTTATTCCCATTAATTCTTGATATAAATTCATTGCATATGAATCTGTCATTCCAGAAACAAAATCCACAACTAAATGAATCTTCTCATAATCAGACAATTCTTCCCATTTTCTTGTTTTTTCATCCATAGGATCATCTTTAGACTCATAATTATAATCTTGTTTTGCAATATATATGTAATTAGATGAAATAATATTGGCAATTTTTCCTTCATATTGCTTTGTATCTTCATAATTACAATCTTTTCTCAATACTGCAGGTACCAATATATCTAATAAGCCTGTTATAACCTTATGACCTGCTAACTCTAAGGCTAATACTTCTCTACACCCAAAACAATTACGTCCCGTTATGCCTTTCAATTCACCAATAAATGATTTCATATTAGAATCTCTCTCTAATAAAGCAACAGTTCCATAGTCTCCAGACATTATACATTCATATTTGTTTAAAAATTCTTCCTTTGCCTTATTAATTAAATATCCTTGGATAGTATTACGAAAATATCTCGCCTTAGCATTTAATTGATCATTTTTACTCATTTTTTCATTAATCTGTCCAAAATATTTATCGCAAGATATAAAAAAATTTTTTTGTTGGCTCTCATATCTTTTTTTCAATCTTTCATACTCTGTATCTATATCAATATACCCTTTTTTTACTCCATCTTCTATGTCATCTCCAATATATGTTATATCATCCGCCGCTTCCATTAAATAAACTGCTGGATGTCGAATCCCTTTCTCTAATCCTGTAGCATTATACATATTTTCAATTATTTTTTCTTCTGATTCATAATAACCATATCTCTTTTTTTCATCGTTAGCTGCCCAAGGATATTTTATAATTCCTGCTAATGTGGCATATGTAAAATTAGCACCATATCTGTCATTCATTGCTTGCAATTTTGTCAAAATTCTAATATTCTGAACATTTCCATCGAAATGTTCAAATTCTCTCATTTGTTCCTTTGTTATATCAATTTCTGGTTTTTCTTTCTGGTTTTTTTCTTTTTTTAGACGCAACCAATGGTGCAAATTCAAAATTCGGAGGGGTTTTTCTTCCTGTTTTTGTTCTTTCTTTAGTCCTTTTTCTATAAAATATTTTTCAAACCATTTCCCTATAGCTTTTTCACCATAATGACCAAATGGAGGATTTCCTAAATCATGTACCAGCCCCGTTGTCTGTAATAATGCTTCTAATTTTTCAGTATCTTCTCTCTCAAATTTATGTCCTTTCTCTAATTCTCTCCCAACCTGTTTTCCTAAAGATCGTGCAATCGCTGAAACTTCTATTGAATGAGTTAATCTTGTTCTTGTAAAATCATTTTCCTGCAATGGAAATACCTGTGCCTTATCTTGTAATCTTCTCACAGATGATGAACCTACAATTCTATCATAGTCACATTCAAATGCATTTCTTATTTCATAACTTAATTTAGTTTTTCGTTCCCTATCTTCTGAAAAAAGTTTCTCCCACTGTAATTTTGTTTTATTCATAACAGCCCCTCCTCGGTAGTATGCTTGCTTATACATTAATTGATTCTGTTATAATATGATATCAATGCCATCTCCGAATGTCAAAGAAATTGTGATTGTTTATCAATAATTATTATTTTATTACACAATATGGACAATGCAATATTAGTATATTACATTGTCCATATTCTACTCCCAAAGCATCTCCGCATAAACCCCATCAGCGATCAACTCCCTAAAAGCGTCCTGCACAGTTTCTTTATCTTCCTTATATGTAACTCCAAACCAACGATCCTGTGTCTCCAACACCTTCACGTTCGCTCTTTCTTCTTTCAAAAGCTTGTCCACGATGTTCGGTAACAGATACTCGCTCTTTAAATCTCCTTCTTCCACATTCTCAAGGAAATCTTTGAAATCCTCTGCTAAGAAATCTAAAAATTCTGGATATCCTGCCCACATGTTCATGGATACTTTATCTTCTGGACTGATCCATTCCTGTACTTCTTCGCTGTCGCATTTGATCTGTCCGTCTTCTCCCATTTCGATTCCTGTTGTCTCATGTACCTGGCTTAATAAACCATTCTCATCGACAACACTGACTCCTCTGGTCACTGTTCCATTGTCGCTTAATGTGTTCTTTAAAATGAATCCGCCCATTCCCATGGTAAATTCTCTTCCAAGGTCTTCTCCGGATACTAAGAAATCATGTAATTTCACAAATGCTTCTTTTCCATAATAATCATCTGCATTGATGATCACAAATGGTTCTTTCACTACATCTTTACAGCATAAGACTGCCTGACCTGTTCCCCATGGTTTTGTTCTTCCTTCTGATACTTCAAAACCTTCTGGCAGATCATCAAGCTCCTGAAATACATATTCAACATCAATCTGTTCTTTGATCCTGTTTCCGATGATTTCTTCGAACTCCTTGAAAATGTCTTTGCGGATAATAAAGACTACTTTATTAAATCCTGCTTCTTTTGCATCATGAATGGAATAATCCAGGATGATCTCTCCATTTGGTCCCATCTGGGCTAACTGTTTGATTCCTTCTCCAAATCTAGAGCCAATTCCAGCTGCCATGATAATTAATGTTGTATTCATTCGTATTTTCTCCCCTTTACAATATAAAAGTCCTTTTTTATAAAAAGTGAACCTATTTTTCAAATTTTTTCGTATTTTTTATTCAATATAACTATTCACTTTATAGACTGATTTCTTAAGGTCCCTGGGAGCTTAAGTTCTTCTACAACATTTCATTTGCATTTGCACTCCGGTGTTAGCAAAATTTTCAGTAATAAATATGTCTTTGTTATTGTTTTTGTGCAATTTGTAGTACCAATTTTTGAGAGGGGTGTTTGTGTTTGGTCGTATTTAATTTCTGATTCGTCTCATCCGTAAAGGACCCAGGAATGCTTAAGTAAGAATTTAATTTGATGGCACTAATCCAAAATTATAATCTGGGATCAAAAACGTACATGTACTCAATACCCATATAAATCCTGTCTCTTCATCTTTACTTGCTTCATTCTGAACATTTAATATTTGTGTTAAATCAATCCTCTCGAATTTCTCTTGAAGTTCCTCTTGCTCATCCATTTCTTGATTTTGAATTTTATCAGCCTTACATATATTATGACAAATAATTTGTTGAAAAACTTCTCGAATATATTGCCAATAATTTTTATTCTTATCTACATATCCAATCTTTTTAATCCAATGTGCAAATTGATATTTTAGAGTTGTTTCTTCCCTTTTGTTTCCAATTATATGTAATATATCCTCTAATTCTTCTTCCACATTATTGCTAGAAATCTCTAATATCGCATTACAACTCTTTTCTCTTTCTTCCTCATCATTTAGCTGATAATATTTTTCCAATACATCATCAATTTTATGACGAAAATTAATTGTTTCTGCAATACCACTTTCTTCTTTTACCAGTTTTTTATATTTACTACCTGGTTGTAATGCCACTGGAACTTTACGATTCATATAATCTGCATCATGTAAGTATTTCAAATGCAAACAGGATTCTATCATCGGATAATTCAAATATAATTTTCCCATATCTGTTGAATCCTTAAAACAATTCTGCATTTGTAGAATCTTCTCTATTGAAAATTCTGGATCATGTCTTTCATAATCAAATACAATAATAATATTGGTAAAATCTTCTTTGTAACAAATCTTATCTGGATATTTTTTTCTACTAATTATAAGAGGAAGATCTATATCCATAATTTCCTGCATCTCTTCCTCTGCCCAATCATCTCCATATGCTTTTACAATATCATTATATAATTCATAAATATTTGTCTCATAAATCCAAACGTCATCTATGTCAATATTCAATTCTGGAAAAGCTTTAAAAATAAGTCTATATAATTCTTTTTCATAGTTTCCTTCTACAATCAGTAAGCTTCGACTTCTCCGTCTTGCTGGTACTGTGTAATCACTCATATTTCTCAAACTCCCCACTAATATACATCTTTTCAAGGTTATGACCTTCTCTTAATTCACGTTGTGTTGCATTACAAAGAGCTGTTAATGTCCCTTTTCTTGATAAAATAAATAGACAATCGGGTCTCATAATTCTATTTGTCATTAAATTTGTATTATGTGATGTCATAATTATTTGGCATTTTGGATATCTTTGTTTAAAAAAGCGTATCACATTTTCTGCCATTTCATAATGGTAAAAAGCATCAAATTCATCTAAGTATATTAATGATGCATCTGTTGCTCTTGAAATCAATCTGCGATAAATTTCAACTAATGCTCTTGTACCACTTGATGCAGTTTCATAAAAAGGAACTAATTTATCATGTGCAAAATACAACTCCATTTGTCCATCTGGCAATTTTTGAAATTTCAATTTACACTGAATTCCCATTGCGTTCAAAAAATCTTCTAAGTCCTGCAGTCCTTTTGTACTCTCTAGTTGTTCATAAAATCTTTGATTTACTCCTCTGCCCAAAATACCATTAGCTATCGAACTACTCACAGTAACTATCATCATTTTTCTTATATAATTAGATAATTTAATTAATACTGAATCATTTTTTAACGCCACATTATTAATTAACCATCTTAAAAATGGTAATTTAGATTCACTAATTTCATCATTCTCAGCACTTTCCAAAGATTGTTTATAAAGTTCAATATTTGCGGTTTCCGTATTAATATAATCTAAATTATCAAAATTATATATCTTTTTATCAAAATCACATTCAAAAATACAATTATCATTTATAACTAATTTTTCATAACTTAATTCTTGATTTGAATTTTTCGAATATCTATAACATACTTCTGTACTTCCAAATTGAAATTCGTAATCAAACACTGCTACTTTTTCATTAGAGTCTGCATTAAGCATAATCCCATTTCTTTGATATCTTATTGAGCTACTAATAGTATATCCTATATCAAGCAATGCCCGTCCTAAATTTGTCTTACCAGTTGCATTTCGTCCATAAATAAGCATTTTAGAAATTATTCCATCTGATAGACAATCTGTATTGAACTGATAACCTGCTATATCTTTAAAATCTATGGTAATTTCATCTTTAAAATTTTTATAATTTTTCAATCTAAATTTTTTAAGCATATACTTTACCACCCTCTCAAAACTATTAATCGTAAACTTATAATTACAGTATAACCAATTAAAAAATTTTTACAATATTATTCCGTAATTTTTTTACGGTATACTTTCATCAATATAAAAAATGGAAACATTTTCTGTTAATTCAAAAGATGTTTCCATTCTCTATGATTACAAATTTCTATTCTATATATTAAATTTGTATTTTGTTCGGAATATTTTTAATAATTGTGTTTAATGTTGCAATTTATTTTGTAGATTGATTTCTTAATGTCCCTGGGAACTTAAGTTCTCCAGAGAATTACAATTATCGTAATAGATATAATTGTAATTACCATTATAAATATCTATACGACCTTAGTTTTTCTTCATTATTCAATATAATTTAGGTGGTTTTCCCTTATTTTCTACTACTTTCCTAACATATCCCTCCCATTTCTGAATTATTTGTATCCATTCTCTGGATTTAAAGTATTTATCTAAATCACACGTTAAATCAAATTCTGGCATATACATCCCAAGAACACCTTTTTCTAATATTCCTTCTGCAATAACACCTTTCTCTCTCAATATTAAAACGGGTAATCCTAATTGGAAAGCCATAGCTGGTTCAATCTGACAATATGGACTTGTTAACCATGCATTAGACATATCATATTGTTCTTCATTAATATCACTTCCCGGTTTTCCAATTCCTTGTTTAATCAAACTTCTCCTAAATGCTATTGTCACCATTCCATTTGATTCTAACATCAATCTTCTTATTGCCGTCAATGGTGCATCCATATCATAATCTGTTACTCCCAATGTTCGTGGTTCCAATTGTCTTTCTCGTAGATAATCAATTACTCTTCCAATAAACTCTTCTTGTCTTTTTAAATATGGCCTTGGATAGCTTAAAAATATAGAATGACTCATTTATAATTTCCCCCTAAAAAAATTGTTATATACAGTTTCAATAATTTACTTTATATATAAGTGTTTTAGTTTTCAAACTGATTTCTTAATGCCTGCAAAATCTTAAGTTTAAACATTGCCAATACAATCAGATCCACAAACATGAATTTATATTGGCTAAATATTTTCTACCTACTCCCAAAGCATCTCCGCATAAACCCCATCAGAAATCAACTCTCTAAAAGCGTCCTGCACAGTCTCTTTATCTTCCTTATATGTAACTCCAAACCAACGATCCTCTGTCTCCAACACCTTCACGTTTGCTCTTTCTTCTTTCAAAAGTTTGTCCACGATATTCGGTAACAGATATTCACTCTTTAAATCTCCTTCTTCCACATTCGCAAGAAAATCTTTGAAATCCTCTGCTAAGAAATCTAAAAATTCTGGATATCCTGCCCACATGTTCATGGATACTTTATCTTCTGGACTGATCCATTCCTGTACTTCTTCGCTGTCGCATTTGATCTGTCCGTCTTCTCCCATTTCGATTCCTGTTGTCTCATGTACCTGGCTTAATAAACCATTCTCATCGACAACACTGACTCCTCTGGTCACTGTTCCATTGTCGCTTAATGTGTTCTTTAAAATGAATCCGCCCATTCCCATGGTAAATTCTCTTCCAAGGTCTTCTCCGGATACTAAGAAATCATGTAATTTCACAAATGCTTCTTTTCCATAATAATCATCTGCATTGATGATCACAAATGGTTCTTTCACTACATCTTTACAGCATAAGACTGCCTGACCTGTTCCCCATGGTTTTGTTCTTCCTTCTGATACTTCAAAACCTTCTGGCAGATCATCAAGCTCCTGAAATACATATTCTACATCGATCTGTTCTTTGATCCTGTTTCCGATGATCTCTTCGAACTCCTTGAAAATATCTTTGCGGATAATAAAGACTACTTTGTTAAATCCTGCTTCTTTTGCATCATGAATGGAATAATCCATGATAATTTCTCCATTTGGTCCCATCTGGGCTAACTGTTTGATTCCTTCTCCAAATCTAGAACCAATTCCAGCTGCCATGATAATTAATGTTGTATTCATTCGTATTCTCTCCCCTTCATAATATAGAAGTTCTCTTTTTACAAAAAAGGAAACTTAATTTTTCAAATTTTTTCGTATTTTTCATTCAATACAATAATTTACTTTATAGACTGATTTCTTAATGTCCCAGGGCACTTAAGTTTACACATAATTAATCTAAAGGACATACTTCTCTTCCCCAAGAAACTGGTTCTTTGATTACTTTTCCAACACTCGATCCACCAAAAATTGAATGCTCTGGAACATTTTTATTAATAGTTGTATAAGCTGTTATTAAACTATCTTTTCCAACCGTCACGCCTTTCTGTACAATAATATTTGATGTTAGCCAAACATGATCTTCTATAGTAACAGGTTCTGGTGGATTGCATGCACTTCCATCTCTATTATATAAAGTATGAAAATCACTGTCATATACAATAACATTCCTTCCAATCATTACATCTTCTCCAAAATTAATATTTTTATGTGCAATTATCACACTTCCCCCATTAGCTGAAAAATATCCTGTATTAAATACTGCATCAGGTTTAATTTCCACTACTGTATTATAAAACAAATCTGCTCCATTACTACAATTCCATACTGCCCCATCATTCATCCTCAAATATGTTTCTGCTTTTGATCCCTTAAGTTTATTAATTCCAATTTCTAAATCCTTATCTCCTGAAAGAATTATTTTGGCATTTCCTTGCAAATCTAGAATGGCATTTTTATGAGGTACTATATGAGAAGAAGAAGTTCTTACAACTTTTTTGCAAAAATAATTATAATAAACATATTTAAACACATCTACATCTGATTTAATTACTAACTTAGCTATGTTTTTGCATTTTCTCAAAATTTTTCTCAATTGATCTTTAATTTTATCAATAGTTGATTTTTTGATACACTCTCCAACACTATAACTAAATGAATGTTCCTTTAATAAATCAAAAAACTTGTCTTGTTTTGAAGTTCTAATTGGATTCTTCAATAATGCAGGATTCCCTAGAAGAACATCATCTAACTTATGTTCTTTATATTGAAAAGCATTCTTACACAAATCAAAAAGCATATTTCCTTTTTGAGTATTTAAAAGCATAACCGAAATTCCTTTAAATAAATCTGTCTTAGTCGGATTTTTTATTCCCCAAAAATCTCCAATAGTAATATCTGCATTTACTCTCGGAAGAACCTTGTATTTACATTTATAACAGGATTCTCTTGTATAAAGATCATTAAAAATAAATCCCTTTACCCACCAATCTTCATTCTTATCTTTTATAGATTCCTCACCATTCTCAAATCGTACTTTTGAAGCCAAACTTTCCCATCCATTTTTTTTATTTTTAAGATGTACCTCAACTACTTTAGATTGATAAATTGTTTCTAATTCTTCTATGTATGCTTTAAAAGCCTTTGGAGAATTTATACTTCTACAAATAAAATCCATACAATACAAATTCTCATTTTCATTCCCTAAAAATGATTTTATAGCCGCTATTTGGCAAGGTGTTCCGCAGAATAAAACTTTTTTCCCTTTTTCTAATTCTTTTTTAACTTGTTTATATATTCCTGCCGTATCCGATTGAAAATATTTTGAACCTTTAATTTGTAATAATTCTTGTTTATTTTTGGCAATTATATGTTCTGCTGATTTCCAATCTTCTCTATATCTACTTCCAGCTACAACTCCTCCATTATCTAAAAATTTCTCCGCAATTTCCCAAAAAGCTCCTCCTGATGTACTAGTTATTCTCACCTCATCATTCTTACTCCAGACAGAATATACTTTAGGTTGTTTATCATTTAATGGAATATTTTTTAGTGATGGACATTTTTTCTCACATAACCCACATTCTACACACAATTTTTTATCTACTTTAGGATACCAAAATCCTTGCTCGTCAGTCTCAAACGAAATTGCTTCTTTCCCACATACATCTGCACACATTTTACATCCTGTACATTCGTATTTTTTTAAATTATCTATCATTATTTTATCCTCTATTTTAATCTTTAATTAATTTGTACCCAATAATTTGCTATAATCTATCCCATTCACAATTATCTGAATCATATCTTGTTCGTGCATTAATATTCATACTATCAATTATTTTCATTTGTTCATCTGATAATTTAAAATCAAAAACATTTATATTATCTTTAAAATGATTAAATGTAGATGTATTAAAAATAGGAATAATTCCATTTTGTATATGCCATCTCAACATAATTTGAGAAAGACTTTTACCAGTTTCTATACATACTTGTTCCATTCTTCTACTTGCTTTTAATCGAAAATCTAAACGTGCTGTACTAGAATATGCCATAATTTGAATATTATTTTCTTCACAATACTTTCTAAGTTCAAGTTCAGATAATAAAGGATGTAATTCAACTTCATCCACCATTGGCATAATCTCTGCAATTTTTTTAATTTCTTCTAAATGATGAATTTTACAATTACTTACTCCTATTGCCTTAACTAATCCTTCTTTATAAAGTTCTTCTAGTTGTTTCCAATAATCTAAATATTTTCCATCAACTGGCCAATGCAATAAATATACATCTATATAATCAACTCCCAGTTGCTCCATACTTTGCTTTAAAATATCTCTCGCTGATATATCTTGTAATTGCGCCGCATTATTTAATTTCGTGCAAACATAATAACTGTCTCTTTTTTTCCCTTTTAATACATCTTGAAGCATTCTTTCTGATCCTCCATATGCTCTTGAAGTATCGAAAAAATTGCACCCATATTCTAAAGAATGCACAAAACATTCTTTAATTCCCTTATCTCTTTTAATTTTTCTAGTATCTTTTCTTAAAATAGTTCTAATTATAAATTTAATTTTTTGTTTAGTTTTATCAGAAAATGATGACCTATAATCCACAATATCGGTTCCAAAGCATATACTTGGGATTTTATATCCATTCGATAATACTTTATATTCCATTTTTATTGTCCTTTCTTTAACATTTTTTTTACCAATTTTATCGATTCCTTAAATTCTTCCTTTTTTCTGTAACACAAAATTTCTATTGAAACTGGAATTATAATACTTATTATCCCTTTAAATACAAGTTCAAATATTCCTACAAATGTTATTTTCCTACATATAATAGTAGTTATTGTAGTTGCTAGTATTGCAACTAATATATACATTGATAAATCTTTTAAATAAACTTTTAGCGATTCATTATATAAAAATTTAAATAAATTATGAATCAGCCATGGCATAGAAATAAATATATAACTAAATACCGTTGAAAGTATAATTCCATAAAGTCCAATAACTTGAACAAGTACAATGTTCATTATTAAATTAGCACATGCACCTATTAACGGTCTAAATCTATCAGAATGCCATAAACCTGCTGCATCCTTAACTGTAGCCCATACCATTGCAAGCTCAAGGCAATAAAACAAAATGCAAAATAAAATAACAAAACTAAAACTAAGCATAAATTTTTTTCCGACCCATAATTTCATAAAAGGTTGGTAAAGTCCTACAAAACAACAACAACAAATACAAAGAATAAAACAAATAATAAATGTAAATTTCTTGAAATCATTATAATTTTTTTCAGAAGATTCTGTAACCAAACTGTTTCCTATTCCTGCTGTTATTGCAGAAAATATAACTGTTATAAATCCACATATTGAATTCATTATGAAATAATAATTTTGATATACTGCTAATGTAGTTAATCCAAGAAATGCAGAAATAACAATAGTATCAGCTGATCCAACTACTACTCCGCCCAATTTAGCTGTAAATAAATCCCTTATTTTCTGATTAATCTGATGTATTTCTTCTTTATGTAATTCGCCCTTAGGTTTAAATTGAGGATAAATTTTATCTGCCATAATTGCAGTTACTATATTAGTTAGTGCTTGCGTTACAAGCATTACAATAACGTATAAATAATAATTTTTAAAAATCCATAATACAAATAACTGAAGTACATACTGTATTGTATTTGTAATCAAAGTAACCTTACTAACTATATCTGTTCGTTGATGTGCCTGAAGGATACTATTCTTGTATGCAAAAAGCCAATAGGACAGCACTGTTGCCCCCAGATTTAAAAGATAAAGAATATATATATTAATTCCTTGTGGAATATCACCAGAAATTAATTTAGGAATAAATGGTGTTAATATACATCCAACAACAGCAATAATTAATCCAATTAACCTATAATAAGTTCTGTATAATTTCATCAATGCACAAATTGTTGTATTATCATCCTCTGCAATTGGTCTATACATACTATATATCATTGCGGAACCGACACCCAGTTCAGCCAAATTCAATACCTGAAGAACTGACGTAAAAAGTGAGTTCAATCCAAGATACTGAACTCCCATGAGATAAATCATGGCTGTACGCATTAAGAAAGGTACTATAATCTGGTATGCTCTTAAAATAACACCAAAAATAATATTCCTCGTTGCGTTTTTTGTTCTTTCTATTTTTGCCACTATAAAATCCCCCTATTATTAATTGCTAAAAAATTTTTTGATCTACATTAATCTTTGAAGAATTCATCAAGAAATCTAAAAATCCTAGACATTCTGCCCATATATTCCGTTCCTACTCATTTTAAGAACAACCGTATCTTTTTCTCACTTTGATTCTTATTATTTTGTATGCCTAACTTTACTAAACCATTCAATCTAGTTAACACTTACAAAAATTTTCTATATACTAAAAACATTTCTTAAAATCATAAGCAAAATAATTCTTGAGAGTTTGTCCATTTGATCATATCAAAGGTATTTCTTTATCATATCTAAAGGTAATTTTTGTATTATGATAATTAGTATAATATTAACATTTTCCTTTTTTTAAAGATTTTTGTAAGAAGTCAATTACATTTCTTCGCTCATTTTCCAATATTTTATATGATAATTTATAATCATTTTCAAAAGGATCATTCTCTATTCCACTATTAACATATTTTCTCTGCAAATTAAATTTTTCTAACAATGTTTCAATTCTAGACATCATATTTTCTGCAGCCCCTGCCCTATCATATACTAAGAATGCTTTATTAAATAATAATGAAAAAACACACGCATGAAATGAATCCGTCATAATCATTTTTGCTTTACTAACCAAATATATAAATTCACTTGGATCAGCAACAAACAACTCTTCTTGCTCTTTATCCAATAAGTGATACACATTCATATTTTCCTTTTTTGAATATTTATTTAAATCTTCTTCTATTTTTTTTGTTCTACCACCTAGAAAATAAGTTAAGATATATGACTTTGTAAAATCTATATTTTTAGGTTTTTTAGCAATCTGTAGCCAATCCTTTGCATCAAGCATCATTGTAGGATCAATCAAAACACTTGCATTTTTTCCTGTTAATTCTTTTACGATTTTCGCACCTGCTGATTCTCTAACTGAAATATTATTAAATCCAGATAATCCTTTTCTAAAATTTTCTATTTTAGACTGTTTTATATTATCTGTCCCAAAACTAGGAGAAAACGTTAATCTTTGCTCTGGTCTAGCAAATGACAAAAATTCCGTTAAATATCCAAAATCTAAATAACTATTCCAAATTTGATCACTACCTACTGAAAAATAATCATATTCTTCTTTTATCTTATTATTCCAAAAAAACTTTTCTTTTGTTGGAACGTATTTCATCGTAAAATTTTTAAATTTTTCAAATCTTTGTTTTTCCAATTTATCTCTTTTTAATTGTTTTTCTATAGGTTTATAAAACATTTTCCATGCACGAAATAAATATTTTTTACTTTCTTTTCTTTGATTCAATTGCAAAGTCTCACAACTATATCCTAATTCTCCATATACTTTATGTACTGCATAATTCTGTAATCTATTTCCATAATTATTGTTATCTACAATTGTAATAATACCTATTTTTTTCATTATTCCCTCACATATGAATTTTATTTTTTATTAAATATTTTAAATATTTTTTCTTATTATCTTTTTTCCATAAACAAATTATTTTATCCCATTCTTCATTTCTTATAAAATCGCAATACTCCCACTTTTCATCTTTATATGGCATCTCAAATAATTCTTTTGTACATTTCAGCTTATCTGCAATTTCATTATAATTTTTACAATGTTCTATATAATATTCTATACACCATTCAAAATAATATTTTTGTTGATCATATAATTCCTGCTTATAAATTTTTTCACAATTCTTATTTACAAAAAACTCTTGTTTTTTTGTAAATACTTGATACAAATATTTATATAAATCTGGATAATATTTTTTTACTGCTGATTCACTATCCTTATAATTATAAAAATATAATACATCATTTGTTATAATTACACTATTTATATAAGAATAATATTGTATATTGAATATTGCATCTTCTGCATATGGTACATCTTCTGGAAAATAAATATTAAATCTTTTTATAATATCCGCTTTGTATAATTTTGCCCATGGAGCTGTCGAAATTCTATCAAAAAATGATAAAAAACTCAAAATGATATTTTCTTTTTTTATGATTTCATTTTCATACATTACTTTTTTTATTCGATTAAATTTTTTTTCTATTACATGACCAGAACAAACTAATTCTGCATTATATTTCTTTTGTACATTCAAAAATCTTTCTATATACTCTTTATCTACATAATCATCTATATCAACAAATGTGATATAGTCTCCATTAGAATGTTTAATTCCAGTATTTCTTGCTTTTGAAACACCTGAATTTTCTTGATGTAAAACTTTAACTCTTTTATCATTTTTTCCATAATATTTACATCTTTCCAATGATCTATCTTGCGATCCATCATCAATTATTATTATCTCAAAATCTTTTTCTGTTTGATTTAATATACTATCTAAACATTTACTAATATATTTTTCTGCATTATAAACTGGGATAATAATACTGACTTTTGGCCTCTTGAGCATTTTATTCATTATATATTCCCTTCTTTACATTTATTGAAATTCTTATCTTTATCTTTTTAATATATAATCTGAAATTAATTCAATAATCGTAGAATCTACTGTTTCATCAAATTTCCTTGCAAATAAATAATTCGAGTTTATCAATTCTTCAAAGTCTTCTTCTCTCCACGTATATGGCATCCCTCTATTCCAATCAATATTCCTCATTATTGATTGGAAGCCATTATCTAATTTAGGAATATATAGATGATCAAAAAATTGATTATTCTTTATATACGTTTGTAAAAACACTTCATCACAACAACAACTATTTTTATAAATGTTTAATATTATGTTTTCATTTTGAACTAGTTCGCCTGCTAAATTATTCGTAATACTAAACCAATTAGCCCCATGATACAATTTAACAATTTCAAATTTCTTTAATCTATTAATATTTAATAATCTTTGAAACAGAATTTGCATTTTATCTATACGAGACATTATAGCTCTACTTTTTTTAACTGGAAGTTTATCATAATATTTTGTCAACCAATAATATTTTGCGCGATCATTCACTAATATATTTCCTGTTTTATCCTTGCCAGAATAATTAACAAATTCTTTTCCTTTATTTAAATAAAAAAAATGATGTATTTCTTTTTGTGATTTCAATGGTAAATCCATTCCTGAAATTAAATGATAATATTCATATTTTTGTTGTCTCATTGCAAATTTCAATAAAAATATTTCCGTCGCAATTTGTGAAACATCTCCCCATTTAACATCTATCACACTTTTACTATATACTTTAGAACATTTACAACAATGTTGATAATTGTAATTTTTCATTTCATCATCAGCTGTTGCATCTATATGTATAAAAATATCATTTTCCTTATAATCTAAAAGCTTTAACAGTATTTTAAGTTGTTGTATATTTTTGTGTGCCATTATTAAATATGCATGCATTCCATTCTTCCCCTTTATTTTTTATCTTTTGGCAAATTTCTGATAAAACAATTGTAAAGCTTTTTTCCCACATAAAGAAATCATTGCTAATATTTTATATTTGTTTTTTGCATTAGGATCAAAGATGATTTTTATTCTATTCCCCTTTATATTATTCCATAGATTTGTCTTTATCTGTTCCTCATATTTATTTCTATTTATTACTTGACAATGAGCAATAACCATTATTGAACTTATTGATACTCTATATGTAGCTGCCTTAATAGAGCTACTTGCATTTTTAATTGCAAAATCTAGCATTTCTTCTGCTGCCTCAACCATATCCAATTGCTTTTTTACATTAACAGTTCCTAAAATACTATCTTCTCTGATCAAATAATGATATAATTTTCTTTCACTTTTTACAATACAGCGACTTCTGAATATCAATTTATACGTTGTAAACATATCTTCATATATTTTTCCTTTTGGGAATCGTATGTTATTAAATAAACTTTTTTTATATAATTTTCCCCATGCAGAATTAGTTAATTCTTTTTCATACAACATTTGTGTAAAAGCTTCTTGTTTTGTAAATTTTTTCACATTATCTTCTCTTATATTTCTCTCATTACATTCTGTATTATTTTCAAAAAATATTTTTGTATCACAACATGCTATATCTGCACAATTTCCTATAAGTATTTGATGTAAATACTCAATATATTCCAACGAAATATAATCATCACTATCTATAAATGTTATAAATTTCCCCTGGGCTATATCTATTCCAAAATTTCTAGCATCTGATAATCCACCATTTTCTTTGTGTATTACCCTTATTCTTTTATCATTTTTTGCCCATTTATCACATATTTGTCCTGAATTATCTAAACTACCATCATTTACTAAAATAATTTCTATATTTTGATATGTTTGTCTCACAACAGACTCTATACATTTATCCAAATACTTTTCAACATTATATACTGGTATAATTACACTAATTTTATCCATCAATCTACACTCCTAACAACTATTATTTTCTAATTTATAACTATATTCTATACTTGCAAATAAAATCAAATAATATATCCAAGCAAAAGCTCCTGTCATAATAGATGTAGAAGTATTTATATTAACAAATATATATGTCATTACAATCATTGAATAAATATTATTCTTTGTTATCTTCCAATACGAATATACTATACAAAATAATCCTAAAATTCCGACTTCCAGTAAAAATTTCAAACTTTCTATTTCCAATAAGCTACCTCTAAAATCGAATGTAGATCCTAAACCATATGATTTAAATCCAGATGCTGTAATAGCACGAACCATAACATCTCTTCCCATCCAAAAGTCTGCCATATTAATACCTGTAATTTTTTGAACAAATATTTCCGTTCGTATATCTGTTAATTTCTGAACTGCTATTGGTAATATCATAAAAATGATAACCATTATAATATAAATATTTTTCTTACATTTTTTTCTTAAAATTTCTTGTAATTTCGGAACATAACTAATAATCAATATAATTGTAGAAAATAAAATCAATACTCGCTTATTCATCAAAATAATCATAGCATATGTAATCCAAACCCATTTTATATTATTTTTTTTAAAATATACAAAATAACAAAATAAAGCCATTACTGGATCTGCAAAATAACTTGATTCAAAACTTGACTGAGAAGAAGCTGTATTTCCGCCTGCAAAAGAAATATTTTTTATTGTTTCTAAAATTAAAGAAAAATTAAAAAGAATTGACCCCTTTTCTAATATATATGATATACCATATATAACTGTAGAAATCTTCGCACAATTAAGAATCTGTTTTGCACACAATACATTAATAGCTAAAAAAGCAAATACTATCGGTACCGTCATAAAAACAAACTCTTTCACAGATCTAAAAGCAAAATGATGTATACAAAAGCTATAAAACAAAGAAATTACTGCTAAACATATTATTCCTTTTATTAAGATATAATACTCTTTCACAAACACTGGCTTATATCCAAATTCCTTCATTTGTGAATATTCATGAGCATATATTACTATTCCAAATATTAAGATAATATACTTTACCATATTAAATGAACTATATGGATTTGATTTTACAATCAGTGCATCTCCAAATCCTTTACACATAATAGCTAATAAGAAAACTGTACTATTAAATTTTTTCGTATTTTTTGATATTTTTATTCTGCGATTCATTTATTTTTCCTTAATTATACACTTTGATTATTTTTAATTTGCAACCTCATATAATATTCATCCAATATATTACATGAATTCTTTATATTATAAATACTTTTACTAATAAAATTTAAATCCCTAATCCTGTCTGAATTCACTTTCTTATCCAATACAACATCTGCCCAATCTTCAGGCTTCTTCTCCAAAGAAACAAATTCACTATTCTCCGTAAATTTCACTTCCACTGGAACCTTATCAGAAAACACACACGGCAATCCAGAAAATTGAGCTTCAACTCCAACCACTGGAATTCCTTCAAATAATGAAGGCATCACAAACACATCCATTGCCTGATACAGCTCATTCACATCATCTCTGTTACCTAAAAATCTTACACTTTCATCTAAATTCAACTCATGAACCTGTTCTCTAATTTCATCTTCCTTCTCTCCAACACCAATCAATAATAATATTGTATTAGCATCTTTCTTATGAAGCTCACTAAAAATTCTAATCAATAATTCATGATTTTTCTGATAACTCAATCTTCCAACATGTCCAACAACAAATTCACTTGTCAATCCAAGATCTTTTCGTTTTCTATCTCTTACTTCTTCATTATACAAAAATTTATCTACTTCTATTGCATTGGGTATAAATGTAAATTCTTTTCCCGGAAATAAAAATTCTCCTGCTTCTTGACCACATGCACAATAATAATTAGCTGCCTTTGTAATCTTCTTTCTAAAATACTGTTTTAAAATATACTTAAAGTCTTTATCAATAGATGTATTATGACTATGTGCAATTCTAATTGGAACCCCTGCTTTCTTCGCAGCTAATAAAGGTAAATAACTCATAGAATCAATATGAGAATGAACTATCTGATATTCAGGATGTTCTGCAAAAAACTTTTTCATATATTTGAAATATGCTGGATAATTCTGTGGATATAATCTTGGTGCATAATAAACTTTCCCACCAAGACTCAAAATCTCGTCATCATAATCACTCTTATCTGGTCTGTGTGTCAAGAAATCAAATTGAATCTTTGTTCGATCGATATTTCGATAATAATTCATAAGCATCGTTTCTAATCCAGCTCGATGCATATCATTTACACACTGTAATACTCTAATCATTTTGTTTTCCTTTCACCTTAATAACCTCAAATAGAAGCCACACTACTATTCTCTACTAATTTTTCCTTGCAGCTTTTCTTTCCTCTATAAACCTCAACAGTTCTATTCACAACATCTTCCCAATTATACCTACCACAAATATACCCAGACGCTTCACTCTTATACTTCTCCACAAGCTCCACATCATCACAAACCATCTGTAGCTTTTCTTTAAGGTCTTCCACATTAGCCTTCTTAAACAATATCGCCTTATCCTCAACCACATCAGCAATCTCAGCAATATCAGACCCGATCACACAGTTCCCATAACTCATAGCCTCAAGCAGACTAAGTGGCATCCCCTCCAACTTAGAAGGCAACACATAAACATAAGCATTACTATAAATCTCTTCCAGCAACTTCCCTGAAACAAATCCAGTAAAGATAATATTCGGATCATTTCCAGCCATCTCTTTCAGCATCTTCACGTACCCATCCGTATCACTCGCAGCCCCAGCGATCACCAGTTTCTTATCTGTCTTAAGCTCCTTATAAGCCTCAATCAGAAAATGTATTCCCTTTTCTTCTGTCAATCGTGATAACGCACAAATATACTCATCCTTATGAAGTCCAAACTTCTGAGTGATCAAATTTGCTTTCCGATTCTCATGTGTCATAACCCCATTCGGAATCAAAACAGTATCTCTGTCATAAAACTTCTTAAAATACTTCTGTACTTTTTCACTTAATACAATCACTTCATCTGCATACTTTGCTGCAATATATTCCCCAAACTTAATATATCTGGAACCAAATCCGTGTTTCCATTTATCTCTCGCCCAGTCAATTCCATGAATCGTTACGATACAGCGCTTTCCAAACAGTTTCGGAATCCATAGAAATGCACTTGGTCCTTCTGCATGAAAATGTACAATATCATATTTTCCAAATGCTGCACAAATTGCAGCAGAAAAAGAGGATGTCATCGCTGCTAATCCTCTTTTATTGATCGTTATTACTTTCTTTAGCTGAACTCCCCTATACTTTTTCCTTTTTACAGTTTTTACATATTCATTTTCCACTTTATCGCCAGATCGGTTAAAGCATGTTACTTGGTGGCCTTTTTTTATCATTAATGGACACATAATCGTCAATACGCGCTCAATTCCACCTCTTCTAGATGGAACAACCTTATGACCGATCATCGCAATTCTTAAATTCTTGTTACCTCTTTTTTTCAATTTGATAGTCCCCTTCATTCAATCAACAATCAACTAATCCACAACTCCACACTCTCAAATCTACCTACTGTGCCCCATCATCCCCACAAACAACAAGCCACACTGTCTTAAACAATATCCCAATATCTCTCCAGATAGACCAATGATCAATATAATCAACATCCATCTGAACAATCTCCTCAAAGTCTGTGATCGTGCTTCTTCCGCTAACCTGCCAAACCCCAGTCAGTCCAGGCTTCTGGCAAAGTCTCTTCTTATGGTAAGCACTATACTGTTCAAACTCATCCACTGTAGGCGGTCTTGTCCCTACCAGACTCATATCCCCCTTCAGTACATTCCAAAACTGTGGAAGTTCATCAATACTAGTCTTCCTGATAAACTTTCCAACCTTGGTGATTCTCGGATCGTCTTTCATCTTAAACATCAAGCCGTCCATCTCATTCTGTGCCATAAGCTCTTTCTTGCGCTCTTCCGCATCCTGATACATCGAACGGATCTTATAGATCTTGAAGATTCTTCCATTCTTCCCAACCCTCTTCTGTGAGAAGAACAGCGGCCCCGGTGATTCTAACTTCACCAGCGGTCCGACAATGATCACTGCGATCGCTGTGATCAACATTCCAACCAATCCCCCGGCAATGTCCATTGCTCTCTTCATCATCAGCATGACAAATGATACATTATGACCAGAGAAACTTACACTCTCATAAGGTCCAACCTTCTCCAGTGATCGTTCCAGATTCTCATTGATCTGAAACTGAGAAATGTTAAGATTCGTCTTAATTCCCATGTCCTCAAAGTTCTGTACTGTCATCGCGATTGGAAATTCGTCATCCATCGGTATATATAAGAATACTTCATCCACAACCGACCGCATCGCATATTCAAAAATACTTCGATACGAATGTGCTACAACCGGAATCTCGTTGATGAGCCATCCTGTCATGTCTTTGTCCACAACTGCAACACTTGTGATCCACAGGTCCCAGTTCTTCTCTTCCATGATATTCCCGATCACTTCTTCTGCATGATCACTCGTTGTGATGATCATCATCTTTCTTGCATAAGAATGATCCTTTCTTCTTGATAGCCAATACTTCCGATAAACTCGATGTGTGATCTGCATCCATACAAAACTGAATCCAGAAGTAAAGATATATATAAATCTAGAGTAATCTTCTGCATCCTGGATCAGAAATGCGACCATCGCCATTCCTGCTGCCATCAGAATGACCGTCTGCAGATTCATTCTCATTTCTTCTATAAATTTGCGCTTAAAAAAGCCACGATTTGGATGAAACAGAAAGTAGATCATCATAAGCACTACGATCGCAATGAGCCAACGATAATATGTATCGTTCCCCATCACGGTATACCCTGTTTCAATATTTCCAAACCGCAGCCATACTGCTGCAAGATAACCAACAGTAACTCCCACCAGATCCAATAAAAAGATCAGGAAGTTCTGCATCTGTAATCTTGTTACCCCCATATTCTATTTCATCCCCATTTATTTTTACACCTTGTGTTAATTATCTATACTTTCCAAAGTATAGCATATATTTTCTAAATTTCAATACAAATCTTTGTACTTTTTGTCGAACTTTAATTTTATTCTTATTTTGTATATTGTTTCTTTGAACTTTTGGCTTTTATTTTGAACTTTTCATTGAACTTTTCTTGTTTTTGTGCTATATTAAACAAAATCATTTGAACTTTGAATTTTATTTTGAACTTTTATCGGAGGGTGTTATGAATCAGACATTTACCTTTGCAGATCGCTTAAAGTCTGCAATGGAACAAAAACATATGAAACAGGTTGATCTTATTCATGCAGCAGAGACTGCCGGAGTCAAGGTCGGGAAGAGTCATATCAGCCAGTATGTCAGTGGCAAGACGGTTCCTCGTGCGGAGATTCTTCATTTCTTATCTGAAACTCTTGATGTCGATGCTGACTGGCTTTCTGGAAATGGAGGGAATGCTGTGAATCTGGAAACTTCTCCAAGGAGAACATTTAGCAAATCTACCAAATTAGATAATGTGCTTTACGATGTACGTGGCCCTGTCGTAGATGAAGCGAACCGCATGGAACGTAACGGAACTCATATCCTGAAATTAAATATCGGGAATCCTGCTCCATTTGGTTTCAGAACCCCGGATGAAGTCATCTATGATATGAGACATCAGTTAGCTGACTGCCAGGGATATTCCGCTTCTCAGGGATTATTTGCTGCAAGAAAGGCGATCATGCAGTATGCGCAGCTTAAAAAGATCCCAAATGTTGATATCGATGACATTTATACTGGAAATGGTGTCAGTGAGCTGATCAATCTGTCAATGTCTGCTTTATTAGATGATGGGGATGAGATCTTGATCCCTTCTCCGGATTATCCTTTATGGACGGCTTGTGCAACGCTTGCTGGTGGGAAAGCAGTTCATTATATCTGTGATGAACAGTCTGAGTGGTATCCTGATATGGAAGATATCAAGCGAAAGGTAAATTCCCGTACAAAAGCGATTGTTCTGATCAACCCTAACAATCCAACGGGGGCTCTTTATCCAAGAGAAGTTTTACAGCAGATCGTTGATATCGCGAGAGAACATCAGTTGATGATCTTCTCTGATGAGATTTATGACCGTCTGGTGATGGATGGAGAAGAACATGTATCCATCGCTTCCTTAGCTCCAGATCTGTTCTGTGTGACATTCTCTGGTTTATCCAAGTCTCATATGATCGCTGGTTTCCGTATCGGATGGATGATCTTAAGTGGTAATAAGGCGATCGCGAGGGATTATATTGAAGGTTTAAATATGTTATCAAATATGCGCCTTTGTTCGAATGTTCCTGCGCAGGCAGTTGTCCAGACAGCACTTGGCGGTCATCAGAGTGTCAATGATTACATCATTCCTGGTGGACGTATTTATGAACAGAGAGAGTTTATTTATAATGCATTGTGTGATATCCCTGGTATCAGTGCAGTGAAACCAAAAGCTGCTTTTTATATCTTCCCGAAGATTGATACGAAGAAGTTTAACATTACAAATGATGAGCAGTTTGCTCTGGATCTGCTTCGTGAGAAAAAGATCCTGATCGTACATGGAAGTGGATTTAACTGGAAGGATCCGGATCATTTCAGAGTAGTTTATCTGCCTCGTGTGGAAGTGCTCGAGGATGCTTCTGTGAAGCTGAGGGATTTCTTGGAGTATTATAGACAGTAAAATCTTACTCCATTATAAATTTTTGAAGAATGTACAATCAAAAAGAGAACTTACCCGCTTGTATGTAAGTTCTCTTTTTTATTATCTCTTAACAATCTTTAAGTCATATCCTAACGTATTTATAATCTTACAGAATGTTGCCAAAGACGGTTTTACCAATTTCTTTTCTATTCTTGATATTGATTGTTGTTTATTTCCTGTCATTTTTGCTAATTGTGTTTGTGTAATATGTTGCTCTTTTCTAATTTTGATCATTTCCTGAATCAGCTTATATTCGTTCCTGCTCTCATCCCATTGTTTTGCAAACACTTTATCTTTTTGTTTCTTTTCATGAATTAATTCTTCTGTTTTTATCGTTGTAAATGGCATATAATCATTCCTTTCCGATTAGATAAATCTCTTATTAAACATTTTCCCTAATTCTTTTGCTCTTTTTATTACTATATTTTTGTCTTTCTTCTCTGTTTTATTTTTCTGCTTTTTACACGCATGCAAAAGATAAATATTATCTTTATCCACAGTTATATAAAAAATACGATTATGCTTATAAAAATAAACTTCATATACTTTTTTGTCCCATTTTTTAAATAATATAGACTCAAACTTTTCTTCTTCCATACATTGTATTACTGATAATGCGTCAATTTGTTCTTCCTTAGATAATGAATTTATGTAATCTAGGATTAAGTTTTTACCTGAATTATTTGTATAATAATTTATGTTCATATATTTCTCCTTAATTGTACATCATATTTGTTGTATTTACAATGTATTTTTTTCTTATTATACTATCATTATCATTTTTGTCAATATTTTACTTGTAATTATTTTACATTACAGATTCATATAAAAATAAACAAACACCGGCATAGTAACCACCGCCAGCAATGTCGTCATTACATTGATCGCGCTTGCATATTTCGAATCGTTTCCGTACACCTGACACATCTGTGTGATCGTTGAGGCGCATGGTGTGATCGCTGCCATGTATGTAATCAGGATGATGTTTTCTGCCTGTGGGTGCCAGTTTTTCATTCCTAACAGAATAATGACTGCAAGTGCTATGATCGGTTCGATCACTAATCGGATGAATGTGACCAGGTAGATTCTTTTGTTTGTAAATACTTTCTTTAGATCAACGCCTGCAATCAGCATTCCTGTGACGATCATACTTAATGGTCCGATCATACTTCCAACGGATGACAGGGTATTTCCTATGATCTCTGGAAATCTGATCTTCGTGAAGAATAAGAATACTCCTGCGAATACAGAGATCATGTTTATATTTAACAGGATCTTCTTTAAACTGATTTCTGTTTCTCCACTGATCTTACATTTGCAGTGGGTCCAGATGAAGAATAATTGAACACTCATGAAGACACAGCCGTAGATGACCCATTCTTTTCCTAAGATATAGGTGACTAATGGTACGATCAGATTTCCTGAGTTGGAATAGTAGGCAGATGTGTATTCCACCGTGTTTAAATGAAACATTTTTCCCATGATCCATGTGACAAACAGTAATAAAAACTGCAGGATCACAGATGCGATACATGCAACTGCCAGTCCTTTCATAATGCTTGGGGTATAGTCTACCTGAAATGCAGTGATGATCACAGATGGTACGATCAGATAGAGTATGATCTTTGAGATTACTTTGCTGTCTTCTTCTTTTAAAAATTTGATCTTTACCATAATGTAACCCATGAGGATCATCAGGAATAGTTGTACGATCTGTTTTAGCAGCAGAATGCTGATTTGCATGGTGTTTTCCTTCTTTCTTTTGTATGTTTTCTTGATATCTCATCCTAGTATATCATTCTGCTTTTTTTATACAAGAAATGTTTCGGATTTGATACATCTTTCTTCGTTGTTTTTCCTGGAATCATCTTGATATTCTTCCCAAAAAGTATTAGAATCTGTATAGTTTTTTGAAAGAGGGTATTGTATATGAAGAATTCTTCGAAACAGTCCGTGAAGATGGATATGCTTCATGGAAGTTTATTCGATAAGATGTTAATGTTTGCTATGCCGCTTGCTGCCTGTAGTATCTTACAGCAGCTTTTTAATTCGGTCGGTACTGCCGTTGTCGGACGGTTTGCGAGCAGCGAGGCTTTAGCGGCGGTTGGTAGTAATAGTTCTGTGATCGCTTTGATGGTTACATTGTTTTCTGGAATTTCTCTTGGTTCTAATGTTGTGATCGCCAATTATATCGGACAGAATGATACGAAGCGGATTCCTCGTGTGGTACATACCGCTGTGTCTCTTGCACTGCTTAGTGGTGTGTTTTTACTGATTCTTGGACAGTTTGTGGCTCATCCGATCCTTTTGCTGATGGGTGCACCGAAGGATATCATTCATCTTGCAACGTTATATCTGCGGATTTATTTTCTTGGAATGCCATTTTTTATGTTATATGATTTCGGTGCTTCCATTCTTCGCAGTATCGGAGATACACGTCGTCCGATGTATGCTTTGATTGTGTCTGGTGTTGTGAATGTGATATTGAATCTTCTATTTGTCGTTGTATTTCATATGGGTGTTGCGGGTGCCGGACTTGCGACGGTTGGTGCGAATGCAACAAGTGCGATTCAGATCCTTTATTTTCTGACGCATGAAGAACTTCCGATCCGCTTGTCTTTTAAGTCTTTGACGATCGATCGGGATGCTGTTTCTAAGATCCTGAAGATTGGGGTTCCTGCGGGACTTCAGGGAATGGTGTTCTCTCTTGCCAATGTCTGTATCCAGTCTGGGATCAACAGTTTTGGAGCTGGCGGGATCGCGGGTTCTGCTGTGGAATTAAATTATGAGTATTTTGCTTATTATCTGGTCAATGCCTTTGCTCAGACGGTGGTTACATTTACCGGACAGAATTATGGTGCAAAGGATGAGGGGCGTTGTAAGAAGATTTTTCGTCTTGGAATGTTGTGCAGTGTGATCTCTTGCGGAATCCTTAGTACGATCTTTGTTGTATTCCATACGTTCTTTATTGGATTATTTACAAGTGATCCATCTGTCTATCATTATGCTCAGCTTCGTTTTTTGATCGTTCTGACATTCGAGTGTCTGACAAGTTCTTATGAGATCAGTGGTGGCTGTCTGCGTGGATTTGGACGTTCCATGACTCCTGCGATCCTGACAGTGTTTGGATCTTGTGTATTACGTTTGATCTGGCTTGCGACAGTCTGTAACTGGTTCCATGATTATAAGCTTTTGATGGCGATCTATCCGATCTCTTGGGTGTTGACTGGAACGATGGTTCTGGTGGCTTATTTTAGGACACGTAAGAAGCTGTTTTTATAATTTGATGATGTAATTAAAATGTCTGTTATACCTATTTGTTTCATAATAGATCTAACAGACATTTTTCTTTGCTATTTTATTGTATAGTATCTCTGCTGCTTACTTCTTGGTTTCTCTGGCATCGTTAATTGTAATCTTCCTTCTTTCAACAATGGCTGAATCCATTGTTTCATAATGTAGTTCCATGTTTTTAATTTCAGAAATTTCTTGATGTCATCCCTGCTTCTTGGCGTTTTGCAATACTCCAAAATGCTCTCTTCTTCTGATCTCATCTCTGATCCTTGCATCTTCTGTTCATTATATAAGATAACTACAAATTCATTTCTCCGATTCTCAAATACTGGTTCTGGCAAAGAGTATTTCTTCATCTCTCTTCGTATCGTCGGAATTCCTGAATAACGATTTTCTGCTTTGGTCATACTCTCTGCCATAACTGCTAATACTGGATTCCTAAGATCTGGTTTGGCGATTCCTAATTGATCCACTGTCATTCTTCCATATAAATTTCCAGGGCTGTGAATTTCCAAACGATCTGAGAAAAAATCGATCTGTATTGGAGTCCCTTCGGTATGCACGCTGTAATCTCTATGGATCACTGCATTTAAAATTGCTTCCCTGACTGCATTCATTGGATATTCTGTACGGTCCTTTCTGAGTCCAGTTGCGGGATCAATGATTGTTTTAACTTTCATATTTCGTTTGCAAAATAATAATGCGCTTTCTACCATTTCTGAAATCGTTCCTTCAATCCGCTTATTATCAATAAAACGTTCCCCTGCTGATCCAAGATCTCCTATTTCAGTCCCTGATACGGTAATGGCTGTGATTGCTAACTGTGGATAAATTCCTTGTGGATAAATTCCAAAATTCATAATTGCTGCAAGTGTCGGTATTCCACCCTTAGTAATTCCAAGCAATTCGTATATTTGATTTTCATCTAATTTAGAAAATTGTGGGCGTTCTAATTTCTTATCTAACACATACATATCTAGTTTGTCTTTATCTAAAAAAGAGATATCTCCTTTGTCAGCCACTCTTTCATCATCATGAACATGCTTTCTCCACGCATCATAACTATAGATTTCATAATCAGTCATTCCAATATCCGCATCTCCAACACGAATATACGATCCTCGAACTTTTCCTGCTCCTTTATAATAGCAAGGACGTTCTGTCAGATCAATGGATGGTATTTCTGCAGAAACGATCCAGACACCTTCATATTCTGCAAATGTAAAAACTGCACGAACTGGAGGTTCCATCTGGTTGCATTGCTCTGTTACCTTCTTCTGCAAGTCCTGCAGATCATAAACTCCCACTGCTTTAAAATCTTGTTTTTCATCCAAACCAAAGATCAAAATTCCACCTGTATCTTGATTTGAAAAACTTGATAGTGTATCATACAGTCTCTTCGGGCAATCTATATGTGCAGCTTTTACTTCTATTTTTTGTTCTTCTGCTCGCTGTTCTTGAATTGATCGTGCTAATTCTTTCAATTCTTCTACTAACATAACATTTTCTCCTTTCTTTTTTTAGTTTAACGTTCTTATCATTTGTTATGTTAATATTAACATATTTATGTTATTTATTCAATATTTTCGTTATTTGCACAATTCCTTCTGTTATTTTTAATATTTAATACACAAAAACCGAACAATTTACGTAAATCAAAATCATATTTACGTAAATTGTTCGGTTTTATTTCACATATTTACTTCCTATTCATCTTCTTGCAATGCATATGCTCTTTCTTCGATCGATTTCTTCTTTGTTTCTTCATAGTTCTTTAACTCTTTGATCGCCTGTCCTGACATTGCATACAGGATGAAGATATTAAAGATCGTCATTAACCCAATTCCGACATCTCCTAAATCCCATACGAATGTATAGGTCTGGATTCCTCCGATAAATAACATCACAAGTGCTAATACTTTATAGGCTGTCTGCCATCCCCATTTGTCACCGAATAAGTAGGCGACGTTGGATCTTGCATAGAATAAGATTCCAAGGAATGTCGAGAAACTGAACATCCAGAGGATCACTGCGATAAATACAACTCCGAATCCTCCTAAATGGTAGTTCATTGCTGTCTGTAACAAGTTCATACCAGTTAATCCATCGGTCAGATTCTGTGGTGCTAATAACATTAACATTGCCGTACAGCTGCAGATCACGATCGTGTCGATGAAGACTCCTAATGCCTGTACCAATCCCATCTGTGCTGGGCGTTCACAGTCTGCTGCTGCGGCTGCACATGGTGCGGATCCTGATCCTGCTTCGTTGGAGAATAATCCTCGTTTCACTCCGTTCATAAGAACTGCTCCAAATCCTCCGGCTGCGACCTGACGGATTCCAAAGGCTTCTTTGAAGATTCTTGCAAAAACCCCTGGAATGCTTGGCAGATTCGTGAGGATCACAAAAATCGTAATCCCGAAGTAAATGACTGCCATGATCGGTACCACGATATCTAATACTTTGACCGTTGCATTCTTCCTTAGTACGATCACTGCTGCCACAATAACAAGCACGATCGTTGTATAAAGTGTTGGAATATGGAAGGCATTGTGGAATGATTCTGCCACAGAATTACTTACCACCTGACTGATCCCACACCAGCAGATCAATCCTGAAATCGCAAATAAGACAGCGATCAGCGTGTGTTTTTTCTTCTTTCCTTGTCTCTCTTCCATAAAGTGGTGAATATAATAGGCTGGTCCTCCTCGATATCCACCATACAGGGGGTCTTTTTCTTTATGTAACTGTGCAAGAGTTGCTTCGATAAAGGCTGTCGATGATCCAAGCAATGCTGTGATCCACATCCAGAATACGGCCCCTGCTCCACCTGCGGATATTGCTGCGACAACTCCTGTCAGATTTCCCATTCCGACACGTGTTGCTGTTGATACGATCAAGGTCTGTAAAGAAGAAAGACTACTTTTTTCATCTTTTCCATTCTTATTGTTTGCTGTTAGTGCTTTGACCATATCCGGGAACAGACGGATTGGTAAAAATCTTGTTTTGATCGTAAAAACGATACCTGCTGGAAGCAGCAATATAATGAGCAGCGAAAGTCCCAGGCTTCCACCTCCTGGTAACGGAACATGAATCCATTCTCCCCATAAAAACTGATATATATTTTCTATTAGCTGAACAATCATTGACTTGCCTTTCCTTTCATTGTTTTTTCCAAAAAAGAAGGCATGCAGTTTTATTCTGTTATGCATGCCTTCTTTTTATTATATAAAATTTTCTGATAAATGTCAAAAAATTTACTTCGTATACCTGCTTATCAGTGCAAGAATCAGGAAACATACCACCTCGAGCAGTACGATCGTTCCTCCTGGCTTAAGACCTACATAATAAGACAGTGTTAATCCGATCACTGTTGTGACCAATGCTGTGATCACACCGATGATCATGACTGCTTTGTAGCTTCGTCCTACCTGCATTCCGCATGCGATCGGGATCACAAGCATGGATGAGACGATCAGTGTTCCAACCGTTCTTGATGCGATTGATACCGTCAATGCGGTCAATAAAGTAAAGATAAAATTGATCGTCTTGACAGGTACACCGCTGATCCTTGCTGCATTTTCATCAAATCCGATATAGAATAGTTCTTTATATAGAAGCAATACACAGAGCAATACTAACACACTGATCACACATACGATCTTCAGTTCGTCTTTGCTGATGGATATGATACTTCCAAATAAGAAACTGTTAAAGTTCGTTCCGTTTTTTACGAATCCGGATAGGATACCAGCAAGTCCGATCCCTGTTGACATAATGATCGATATCGCCATCTCAGAATATCTTGGGATCTTTCTTCGGATCGCTTCAACTCCCAGGGCTGCAAACAGACAGATTCCCATTGCTCCTAAGATTGGATTGATCCCTAATAACAAGCCCAGAGCAACACCTGCTAGGGATGCATGAGAGAGTGCATCTCCGATCATGGACATTCTCTTTAAGACGATCGTGATTCCGATCAATGGTGCGATCACGGCCAGTAAGATTCCTGTAATAAATGCGCGCTGCATAAATCCGTATTGTAACATCTCGATCATTCTTCCACGATCCTCCCTTCATCCATTCTTAAAATACGATCACATCCTTTACATTCCTGCAGTCTTCCGTGTGTAATCATAAAAATGGTCGTATTGTATTTTGTATTGATCTCATAGAGCATATCGTACAAGATCTTTGTTGATCTTGCATCTACTCCCGTTGTTGGTTCATCTAAGATCAGAAGTTTCGGATCTCCGATCATTGCTCTTGCGATCATCACTCGCTGCTGCTGTCCACCAGATAATTCACCGATCCGTCTCTTAAGGAATTCTTCCATTCCAAAATCCCTTAGTGTCTCTTTGATCTTATTCTTATGTTTTTTATGTGGCAGATGAAACAAGCCAAGTTCCTGATAAAGTCCTGTGATCATGATCTCTTCTACCGTTGCTGGGAAGCTCTGGTTCTTACTGATCCCATTCTGTGACACGTAACCGATCCGTTTCTTTAATCTTGGATCATTGTTCATCAGGATGATCTCTCCTTCATCTGGTTTCATTTCGCCTAAGATCAGACGCATAAGTGTACTTTTTCCACTTCCATTTTCACCAGTCAGAACGACATATTCGCCTTCATGGATCGTCAGATTGATCTCTTCTAAGACTTCCGTATCACTGTATCCGAATTTTACATGATTTAATTGTATCATCTGTTTTGTGTTTGATTCACTCATTCGCTTAATGCCTCTTTGATCGCAGCGAGATTTTGTTTCATTACGGAAAAATAATCTTCTCCTGCTTTGATTATTTTGTTACTTAGTCCTTCCAGGGGGTTTAACATCTTTGCATTGGCTCCGGTCTCTTTTGCAATGGTTTTCGCTACTTTCGGACTCACCAGTTCTTCAAAAAAGATTGTTTTTACCTGATGTTCTTTTGCAAAGCGGATCACTTCGCTCATCTGTTTGGGATCTGGTTCATCATCTGCGGATAATCCTTCGATTCCCATCTGTTCTAACCCATATGCGTGACATAGATAGCCAAATGCTTCATGTGCCACAACAAGTTCTTTCTTTGTAAGTTTGGATGTTTCTTCCTTATATAATGTATCTAATTTGTCGCATTCTTTTGCGTATCTCTTATAATTCGCTTCGTAATAATCTTTATTCTCTGCATCCACTTTGATCAATGCTTTCTTGATCTTGTTCATCTCATACTTTGCATTCTGTGGATCTAACCAGACATGGGGATCATTCTCACTGTTATGTTCGTGATCGTGTTCATGTGCATCCTGATCTTTTAGTAACTTGATCCCTTTGGATGCTTCAACGCTTGTAAGTTCTTCCGTATCAAGGCTTTCCAAAACGTCATCTACCCATTGTTCCATGCCGGCTCCATTGTAAATAAAGATGTCTGATTTCTCCATCTCGATCAGATCCTTCGTTGATGGTTCCCAGTCATGAGGTTCTGTTCCTGCTGGTACTAAATTGATCACTTCTACTTTGTCTCCACCGATCTTCTTTGCAAAATCATACATGGTGTAAAAACTTGTTGTAATTCTTATCTTGCCATTCGATTTCTTCTTGCTTGTATTGCCAGTACATCCTGCCATGCCAAAACTCATGGATATGATGCATACCAGGATCATCCAAATCTTTTTTCTCATTCTTCTCTACTCCAATTTCTGCGGTTTCTCTCTGGTATTTATAGCAAATCTTTCTTGGTCGTGTCAAGCGTGGTTCACGAATGATCGCTGAAAATAGACGTGCGAAATGCATTCTGTGACCATAATTCATTCCCATAGATGATCCTGTAACATCCAGTATACATCAGGGCTGCGAGCACTACGTCCACCACACTGTGTTGTTTTAAGAACATCGTCGACATGATAATTAATATCGTTAAGACAACACATGCTGTATCGGTGCTTTTCTTATATTTTCTCTGATTCTTCAAAATCGCACCACAGCATGCCAGAGAGTTAAATACATGGATACTTGGAAGTACATTCGTCGGAGTATCCGTGTGATAGATCATCTGTACTGCTTTGATAAAAATGCTGTCTCCAGTAAGAACTGGTCTTAGATCCTGTCCATTCGGAAATACTAATGAGATGATCAAAAACAGGGTCATGCCTGTTCCAAGTGTTATGATCAGCTGATAATATTCTTTCCATTGATTCTTATTAAAAAACATAAAATAAAAAACTGTAACTGCTACAAATAAGAACCATAATAGATATGGTACGATGAAATATTCACAGAATGGTATCTGATCATCTATCGTTGTATGTATGATGTAATGATGCACATCTCGATCTTCAATGTAGGAAAATGTGATCATATAAACTATAAAAAATACTGCAATCATACCAAGATGCCCATTTTTTATGATCTCATTTAATTTTGTTCTCAATTGTGACTCCTTTCTTCAAAATCATTGCCTGTTAGAAAGTGTATACATATAGTAGTACCACGATTTTGTAGAAATTTCAAATCTTTTATCGAAATAGTTGTGGCGGGATCTTCTTAACTAGCACTCCACTTAACACTCCGATGATGATCCCTGCGATCGTTCCTGTGATTAGTAATACTGGTGCATAATAATAAATCTTTGTATTCTCCATTAAGAAAACAGCAACACTGAGCTGCCCGATATTATGCGCTACTCCGCCTCCAACGCTGATTCCAATGGGTGAGAATCCTTCGATCTTCTTTAGAAGTCCCATGATGACCAGACTTAAGATCCCTCCTGCCAGACTGTAGGCGATCGTCATTGGATTTCCAAACAAGAATCCTGCCAGTACAACTCGGATCACTGAGATCTCAAGTGTTCTTGTCCATGTTGTAAAGAATAACAAAACCATGATCACTCCATTGGCAAGTCCTAATTTCACTCCGGGAATTCCAACTGGTACCGGGATCAATACTTCTATATAGGATATAACAAGTGCCAATGTTAAAAACATCGCATCTGTCGCTAATCTTTTTGTTGACATATATTTTATTTCTCCTGTTGTTTTCTATCTCATCTGATGTTTATTGTGTTACCCCGTCTAATTCCTGTTCTTTGCCATCTTCTGACCGGATCTCGATCACTACTTTATGCGGCAGACATACGATCGTTTCTCCTGATTTCTCGATTGCTTTATGGTCTGCACAGATCTGGTCTTTACAGTCTGCTTTTTTCATTGTAACTTTTCCATCTTTGATCTGCATGACGTTCGTGCCATTTTTCTCTGGAATTTGATAGATCTGATCTTTCTTGATGGATGTTTTGTACACTTCTTTTCCTTCAACTGTCACGATCACTTCTTTTCCGTCTTTTTGTGTCATCTTGATCGCTGCAAAACTGATCAGCGAAATTGCCAGTACTGCTACGATCAAGATCATATCCTTTTTCTTCATCTTTATACCCTGATTCTTCCCAGTACTTCTCCGATTGGGTCTGTAATGCACAGATCTGCCTGTTTATCTCTGCTTGTCGCATCACGATTCAGTACTGCAAGATATTTTCCTTTAAAATAATCGATCATTCCAGCGGCTGGATAAACAACCAGTGATGTTCCTCCAATGATCAGCATATCTGCCTTGGAAATGGCTCTGACTGCCCCATTGATCGTCTGAGAGTCTAAGCCTTCTTCATATAATACAACATCTGGTTTGATGATTCCCCCACATTCGTCACAATATGGGACTCCTTTGGCATTCACAACATAATTCACATCAAAGAACTTACCGCATTTCTGGCAATAGTTTCTGTGAACACTGCCATGCAGTTCAAAGACATTTTTACTTCCTGCTGCCTGATGAAGCCCGTCGATATTTTGCGTAACGATCGCAGACAGTTTTCCCGCCTGTTCCATTTCTGCCAGTTTTAAATGTGCCTTATTCGGTTTTGCATCCAAAAAGATCATCTTATTCTTATAAAAATCATAAAATTCTTCCGTATGCTGTGTATAAAATGTATGACTTACCATAACCTCGGGTGGATATTTATAAGTCTGGTGATACAAACCATCCGTGCTTCGAAAGTCTGGAATATGACTCTCTGTTGAAACACCTGCGCCACCAAAGAATACGATATGATTACTTTCATCGATCATCTGTTGTAATTTTTCAATCTTTTCGTTATCCATGACTTTTTCCTCCTTGAAATCTAATTAATCAAAAATCATCTGCAAAGTTAGTTGCTTATAACTTATTTTTATATACTTTATCTTTTATTGTACAAGAAAAAAAGGCCTCTTGTAAAGAAGCCTTTTCATTTTTTTAATCATTGCTTTGTTCTTGAATCTTACTGATCTGGTGTAAAGTCTCAAAAACTGCTGCCATATCGTCTTTAATTAGTTTTCTTTGTTGTTCATAAATACTGCGATAGTATTTTGTTCTTATTGGATCAGGTTCATAAATTTTCTTGATCTTTCTTGTTTTTTCAAATACCTGACTTGGATCTTCCAAATCTCCTACCGCATATGCTGCGATCACTGCATCTGTAAGAACTGCTCCTTGTGCATTTTCTAATGTGGCACTCTTACATCCTAACATGTCTGCTTTGATCTGATTCCAGACTTCTGAATTACTTCCACCTTCTGTGATCGTCATAAATTCAAGTGGCACGCCTGCTTTTTTATAAATATCTGTCACACTCATATAATCGTAACCGATCGCTTCTAAAACTGCACGCCACTGTACTCCCTGATCTGTGTCCATCGTCATATTCAGGAAACAGGCACTTGCATTGGATGTTTCTCCAAATCCTCCTGTTAAATATGGAAGGAACAGGACTCCTTTGGATCCGCATGGCACATTTTGTGCTTTCTCATTTAATTCATCAAAATATGCTCCATTTCCTGCTTCGTTGCATACATTATCTCGATACCAACGAAGTGCTAATCCACCGGTTCTTATGAATCCCCAATAAAAGTATGTATTTTCTAAAGTTCCGCTGTTAAAGATCAGTTCATTTTCTGGTTTGCTTAATTCTTCATTGATCCCATCGGTTGCGATACAAAACATCGCACATGTTCCTGCTACGTCGGCTGCCTGATCTGGTTTGATCACTCCGCATCCGATCATGGACTGCATCGTATCTCCGGCTCCCGCACAGATTGGGATTCCTGGTTTCAATCCGGTTTCTTTTGCAAATGTCTGTGATAATGTTCCAATGATATCCCATGGTTTTTGAATCTTTGGCATCATTTCCATTGGAATTCCAAGGATCTCTAATTGTTCTTTGGACCATTTTTTCTCTGTTACACGGTATCCTAGTCCCCATCCAGACATTGTTCCCCAGTCGATAAATGCATCTTCTGCAGACAGTCCTGCAAGATTGGCCAGGATATATGGGGCATTGTGCATGAATTTTCTGCCTTTTTCTTTAAATCCTTCACAATTTTTCATCATCCAACGTGCAAACATCGCTGGAAACATGCAGTTTGGCTGAGGATTTCCAGTCTCTTTTGCCCAGATCTCATAATGATGGGATGCTAGTTCCTCAACATCTTCTTTTGTTCTGGAATCCAGATAATTGATGTAAGGTGTGATCGCATGGCAATCCTTATCGACACCAACAATCCCGCAGATGATCCCATCTCCAAAAATAGAACGGATGTTATCTGGGTCCAGATTCTTTTCTTTCATCTTTGTAACGCAGTTTCTGATCCCTGTAACCGTTGCATGAAGGTACTGGTCTGCATCCATTTCCACCCATCCTGGATGTGGATAATTTAAGATTGTTGCATTGGTATCCTGCACGATCAGGTTCATATCAATATCATAAACTGCTGTTTTTACACTTTGTGTTCCTGCGTCAAATCCTAAATAATATTGTTCCATACTAACTTCCTGCTTTAATTTCTGATTCTTTTTATGCTTCTACTTCTTTGATCAGCTGTACCATTTCGATTGCAGATAATGCACAGTCATATCCTTTGTTTCCTGCTTTTGTTCCAGCACGTTCAATCGCCTGCTCGATATTTTCTGTTGTAACAACTCCGAATAAGACTGGAATTCCTGTATTTAATGATACCTGTGCGATTCCTTTGGATACTTCGTTACATACATAATCATAATGGCTTGTTGCTCCACGGATCACTGTTCCAAGACAGATCACTGCATCGTATTTTTTGCTTTTTGCCATCTTGTCTGCGATCAGTGGAATCTCAAAAGCTCCTGGTACCCATGCGATATCGATATCTTCCTCTTTCACATCATGTCTTTTCAATCCATCTAAAGCTCCGGATACTAATTTGGATACGATAAATTCATTAAATCTGGCTGCTACGATTCCTACTTTTAATCCGCTTGCTACTAATTTACCTTCTAATACTCTCATTTTAATTACTCCTTTTTCTTCGTTAATTTCGTTAATCTTAAGGTCCCTGGGACCTTAATTTTTTTAATTTTTCTGTTAATTTAAACTTCGTATGTTGTCATGTGTCCCATTTTCTTTTGCTTTGTCTGCATATAATATTTATCAAATGGATTGATTGGCATCTGGATTGGTACTCGTTCTACGATCTCGAGTCCATATTCATTTAATCCGTCAATTTTGGTTGGATTGTTTGTCATCAGTCGTAGTTTTTTGATTCCTAAATCCTGTAAGATCATGGCTCCTGCACTGTAATCTCGTTCATCATCTTTAAATCCAAGAGCTAAATTGGCCTCAACTGTATCCATTCCCTGTTCCTGTAATACATAAGCTTTCAGTTTATTGATCAATCCGATTCCTCGTCCTTCTTGACGCATATATAAGAAAACCCCTCGTCCTTCTTTCTCGATCTGACGCATTGCACGGCTTCGCTGTTCTCCACAATCACAGCGTAGAGATCCAAAAGTATCCCCAGTCAGGCACTCAGAATGCACTCGGCATAAAACTGGTTCTCCGTCTGCGATATCTCCTTTGACCAGTGCTACATGATGTTCCCCACTTCTCTGGTCTACATACCCATGTGCCTCAAATGTTCCATATTTTGTTGGAAGCTGTGCGATTACTTCGCATACTACATCGCTCATCTTGTCTTTTCCCTCCTCGTTTTTTATTAAAATCCAGCATTTCTTAACATTTCCATTGTTAAGGTGCTGTTTGTATGTTTGTCGTTTGTTTCCTGCTGATCAAAATGTAGCAGTTTATCTATATATTTCCCAACCATGTCATTCTCCAGATTGATCTTATCTCCTGGTTTTTTATATCCAAAATTGGTATTTTTTATGGTATGTGGGATCATGGATACGGAAATGGTATCATCGCTTAACTTAGCGATCGTCAGGCTGATTCCATCGAGTGCGATCGATCCTTTTTCAATACAGTATTTCATGATATTTTCTGGGGCTTTGATCGTAAACCATACAGCATTATCATCTTGTTTTACACTAACAAGTTCCCCTGTATCGTCCACATGGCCTGCTACCATATGACCTCCGAACCTTCCATTGGCTGCCATCGCTCGCTCTAGGTTGACGACAGATCCCTTTTTTAAACTTCCAAGACTGCTTCGGTTGAATGTCTCATTCATCACGTCTGCCTGAAATGTATTGCCGCTAATGTGAGTCGCTGTCAGGCAGACCCCATTAACTGCTACACTGTCTCCCAATTTAAGATCTTCAAAAATAACATTTGCTTTGATCGTAAGGACTGCTGCTTTGCTTCCTCGCTTCAGGGATATGACTGTTCCTAATTCTTCTACGATTCCGGTAAACATGATCTCACCTTCCCTTCCAGTAATATGTCATTTCCAAGTGGTGTTGCCTTTAATTCATCAAATACCAAAGCTTCTTGGATCCTTTCGATCCCTTTGCCTTCTACAGGTGTTTTGGCCTTTTCTCCTCCAAATAATTTTGGAGCAATATAGGCGTAAACTTTGTGAACACAGTCGTTTTTGATCAAGGATTCATTCAAGATTCCACCACCCTCAACTAAAACACTGTCAATTTCCATATTTCTTAACTGTTTTAAAACTTCTTTGACATTGACCTTTCCATCTTGCTCTGACGTTTTTAAGATCTTGCATCCTTTTTGTTCTAATTTTGCAATTTTTTCTTGATCTTCACTTATGGTAGCAATGATCGTTGGAATTTCTCTGGCTGTTTTTACGATATTTGATTCTTCCGAAATCCTTAAGTTTGAATCACATATCACACGAATTGGATCATTCCCATGTTCGATCCGTGCATTTAACATCGGATCATCTGCTAAAACCGTACCGATTCCTGCCATGATCGCTGCATACTGGTGTCGTAATGTATGTGCATGTCTTCTGGCTTCTTCTCCTGTGATCCACTTGGATTCACCAGTTGCCGTTGCGATTTTTCCATCCAATGTCATTGCGTATTTTAGTGCTGTATATGGAATATCATTCTGAATATAATGAAAAAATATATCGTTTAACTGTCTGCACTCTTCTTCAAGAATTCCTGTCTCAGTTTCTATTCCATGGTCATTTAGGATCTTGATCCCGCCCCCTGCTACTTTCGGATTGGGATCTAAATTCCCGACATATACTTTCTTGATCCCTGCTTCGATCAACGCTTCCGTACATGGTGGTGTTTTTCCATAATGGCAGCATGGCTCCAATGTTACATAAATCTCAGCTCCCTCAGGATCTTCTATGCAGTTTTTTAAGGCATTTCGCTCTGCATGTAATCCGCCGATCTTCTCATGATATCCTTCCCCAATAACCCTTTGATCTTTTACGATCACTGCTCCGACTAAAGGATTTGGATTGGTATATCCACAGCCTTTCTTGGCAAGTTCGATCGCACGCCGCATATATTCTTCTTTCAAATATTTTTCTCCCTTCCCTTCAGGTTCTTTGATTTTGGGAGGTTGGATTTTGATTGGTATTGAAATCGGAAATATAAAAAGGAGTTCCTGATCTTTGTTCTAATTCTTCAGGAACTCCTTTTTGATATCTTGATATTTCTTTTTGAAATAAAAAAATCCTGGAATTATAAAAATCCCAGGACATGATGATCAATATCACTTCTTAAATCTTCTTCCATCCAGACTGTACTGTCGGCCTTGGAATCTCACCAAGTCATGCCATATAAGGCTCGCGGGCTATAACCGCCGGTAGGGACTTGCACCCTGCCCTGAAGACGTTATGTAATTTATTTATAGAATAGCACTCGCTAACTGTTGTGTCAAGTGAATTTTCTATCACTTCAGCATAGCATTTTTTACATTCTCTTTCGCATAAATACTACAAGTAAAGCAAAAATCACAACTGCAGCTGCTCCGATTGCAATCCCTGTTGTGTGTTTTTTCTTTGTTTCTTTCTGCTCTTTTTTCTTTTTTTCTTCTTTTTGTTGTTTCTGTTCTTTTGTTTCTGTTGTCACTTTGGTCGTTGTTGTTTCTGTTGTTCCTTGTGTTGTTGATTCTTTTGCAGATGTTGTACTGTTGTTTGTCTGTTCTGTAGATGAATTTTCTTGTTTTGTTGTACTATTTTTATTGGTATTTTTAGATTGTTTATCTTTTTTTGTTTCTGTCTTCACAGTTGAATTTTTCTTTTCTTCTATGTCATTTTTCTGGTTCTTTCCCATATATGCATCTGCTTCTGGAACATCAATCTTTCCATCCATATAATCCTGATATGCCTGTTCTGCCCCTGCTCTTGTTGGTGGATAACCATGCGAAGACAGCCATGATTTCGCCTGCTGCTTTTCTTCATCTGTATATGCATAAGTCGCCACCGGACGGCTTGTGATCATTACTGCTCCCAGAATCAGCATTATAACTAATAATAACCTTTTCATTTGATACTCCCTCTTTCATTTTGAAACTGTTTGATTAATCTTGTATATTATAGCATAATTTAGTAAGAGTTCTATAGATTATTCGTTTTTATACAATCCTGATTTGAAGTGGTAGTGTTGGTCATGTATGAGTCAGAAAAAAGATAAGAAGAACTATTTATAAGGATCCAAGGTGACACTCCGCATTTTTGAAAGCGTTTTTTACAAATCGCCGATCCGCGCCTGTTCCTTTGATAACTCCCTGGCTGCGAGCCAAAATGCCCGCAGCTACGGTCAGACAATCAACCACAGGGCGCTGCGAATTTGTAAAAAACGCATTCAAAAAGTGCTCATGTTGTCACCTTGGATCCTTATAAATAGTTCTTCTTATCTTCTTTCTGACTCATACAACAAAACACTATTCAAACCACTACACAGTGTGTATGTTTTACTGTATTGGCAATAATAGTATCTGTCTGCCACTGTCAAAATAAAAAACGATAATGTTTAACATACATCCACCCACTTAAGTTTTTCAATCTTGTAATTGTCCACACTTTAGACTTCTGGTATATGATAAAAAATAAATAAGCAACCGAAAACGCAGCATTGGAATTTTGCCATATTTTGAACAAATTCGCAGCCCAATTGGACGAGTGTCTGAGCTTCAAAGACTTTTGTCTTAGACAAAACTCCAGAGCGAGTTTTCGTAGGAAATTGGGCGAATCAGCGATTTGTTCAAAATATGAGCAAAATTCCACCGCTGCGCTGTCGGTTGCTTCTTTATTTTTTATCATATACTCAAAATCTACAGTTGGCCAACTACAACTTAAAACTTCTCTACTTCATCCAAGTATATACAATTTGGAATCCCACCATCTCTCACTTTCTGAATCAGTTCTTCTTGATCCATCCACATAACCTCTTCGACTTCTTCTTTCTGTAGTTTAAGTTTTGTAATATCCACTGTTTCTTCATACATATAAACCGTGCTGATCTCATGATTCTTAAATTCTCTTCCATAGAAGTTTCCATTCATGCTTCCTTCATGCATACATACTTTTTTAAGTTGTTCTGGTTCTGCTTTGATCCCTAGTTCTTCTTCTAGTTCTCTTAATGCGGTTTCTAATGGCTCATCACCTGCACTGATGTGTCCTGCGGATGAGATGTCGTAGCAGCCTGGAAAGGAGTCTTTTTCTTTGCTTCGTTTTTGTAACAACAAGTCATATCCTTTTTCTGTTTTTCTTCTGATCCAGATATGCACAGTTCCATGGATATCTCCATCTTCATGGACCAAAGATCTCTCTTTGATCTTTCCTGTTTTGTTTCCATTTTCATCTAAGATATCAAAAAATTCCAAGTCTTTTCCATCTACGACTGCTTGCACCAGATTTCCTTCTTCATATACCAATTTCAACGAAAAAAATGATCTTCTTTCTTGCATATAGCGTAAAAATAACCTGTCACCTTCCCACAGATCAAGGTCTAATATTTTTTCTTTGTCTACCCATTCTAGTACTCCTTCATCACATTCTTTGATCTCGCCTTTGAATTCTTCGATATGGTATAAACACATATATTCCCATGCTTCTTTTTCAGTTCCCATATCGGACAAAAATGTGACGATCCCACAAAATCTATATGACAATGGGGTTAGTCCTGTTTCCTCCATAACTTCACGAAACATGCAGTCTTCCGGGCTTTCTCCATGTTCAAAATGACCACCGACTCCGATCCATTTATCTTTATTGATATCATGTTCTTTCTTGATGCGATGCAGCATCAGATATTTGTTATCTTTTTCTATATAGCATAATGTTGTCATTCCCATTTTTATTTTTCCTCCTTTCGTATATTGTAATTGTTTCAAAGAAAAGATACAATATTTTCATATGTGTAAAATATATTACACAATATCGACTATGTATAACAAATGCGAAATCTGGAGGTTTCTTATGAATATAAAATGTATTGCACTTGATCTTGATCGTACAACATTAAATGCAAGTGGACGGCTTTCTGACGGAAATTATAATGCTTTATGTCATGCAATTGAAAATGGTGTTCACATTGTGATCGCAAGTGGACGTTCTTTTGATACGCTGCCTAAAGATGTTCTTGCTGTGCCTGGAATTGAATATGCAATTACTTCTAATGGTGCTGCCATTTACCATATTCCTACAAGCACCTGTCTTCATGAATATAAGATGACACCTGATTCCGTTGAATGTATAATTCAGATTGCTAAACAGCATGAGACTGCCCTTGAAGTTTTTATTGATGGCAAAGCTTATGCCCTGAAAGCTTATGTGGAAGATCCTGTTTCCTATGGTACAACTCCACAAGCAATTCCTTACATCCAATCTACAAGAATTCCTATTGATGATATTATTTCTTTTATTCGAGAACATATTGATCATATTGACAGTATGGATATTGTTGTCTCTGGCGAGCAGCAAAAGCAGCTCATTTGGAATGAACTTAAATATAATTGTGATGAGATCTATATTACTTCTTCTGTTTCGCAGCTGATCGAGATTTCTCATAAAGATGCCGGAAAACATTCCGGACTTCGTTTTATTCGGGAATATTTGAATCTAAAACCTGAAGAAACCGCTGCCTTTGGTGATGGTGATAATGACATTGATCTGTTAAAAGAAGCTGGTATCGGAATTGCCATGGAAAATGCTTCTTCAAAATGTAAGGATGCTGCGACCTTTATCACAAAACATCATGACAAGGACGGAGTTGCATATGGAATCACTGAATTTCTCAAAATATGACCAAAAAACATAAATTCATCATTTTTTAGACACAATTCTTTCACATTTACTGAGTATACTAAAACCATAGCAAGTAACAAACAAACTTACTTAGCTAAAACTTTTTTTCATACTTTTTCATAATACCGGAGACTCTCCTCGTCTCCGGTTTTCCTCATTTTATAAGCTTATATTTTTGCATAAAAACTCACTAAATTTCTGATTATCTTTTCATAAGCTGGTAAATGTCGGTATAGCCTGTATTTTAGGGCTTTATCGGCATTTTCCTTTTGGAAGATACTCTGCATAAGCTGGCATTTACCAGCATGAAAATGCAACCAAAAGTAGTAAATGAGTAGTACAATCACCGATTTAAGAAGCAAGAGCCAGTCTTTCAAGTTCTGCTTTTGCTGAATTGAAAGTACCGTGTGCGTAGTACCCTAATGTCATGGTGATGTTTGAATGTCCCATGATGTATTGTAGGGTGTTCGGGTTCATTCCTTTGTTTGCCATGTTCGTGCAGTAGGTATGTCTGAATGAGTGCGGTGTGATGTTTGGTAGCTGGTCTTTATGTGTCTTGTTATATTTCTTTACAAGCCCACGCAACATACTTACATAGTTACCAGCCACTTTAGGGAAGCCCTTTTGGTTTAGGAACAGGAAATTGCTGTAACCGCCTATGATGATAGGCTCTGCCTTTCCTCTGTTCTGTAACACTCGCTTAAAGGCTTGATAGGCTCTTTCTGTCATTGGAAGCTGGCGTTCTCCTTTTTTGGTCTTAGGTGTTTCAATGTAGTAGCCGATTTCAGTATCTTTCAATAGCTGGTGGTCTACATTGATGATACGGTTTGCCATATCTATATGGATTGTCAGACCGCAAAATTCAGAGATACGAAGCCCCGTTTCCAGAAGAATAACCACTTCATCATAATACTTACTGTACGTCTTGTCCTGTTCCATAAAGGCAAGCATTTTTTCTTCCTGCTCTGGCGTGAGAATGACTTTGGGTTCTGAATTATCTTCCAGAACGTCGCTCAATTTGAAGTTAAAAGGATTTTTTCTGATACAGTCGTCCTCAATCGCCATATAGAATGACGCTTTCAGAGAACGCTTGTAGTTGCTAATCGTCTTGTAGGAAAAGCCATTCTCATACATTCGCATAGCCCATTCCTTACCGTCCGATAGCTTCACCGTATCAATGCTCCTTGCACCCAGAGGGTCGTTTTCCAGAATTTTCATAAGGTACTGGCGACCTTTTTCTGTGTTGCGTTTTACATTCTTTCTCTGGTTGTTCTTCTTTGCGTAGAGCTGGCAGACTGTCATTTTCCCACCTATGGTATTGATACCGTCGTCGAGGTCTTTCTTAATCTTTTTCTGCTTTTCCCTCAATGACAAATCTTCACGTTTCCCAGCGGGTGTCTTGTCTGTCGGAACGAGTTTCCAAGCATAGACAAACTGTGGTTGCCCGTACATATCGGTATATTTGTAAACGTATCTTCCGTCTTTTCTCTGGCTCTCTCCAAGTCGTAAATTGCGTCCCTTGCTGTCTTTTCTCTTTACATTAGACATAGTGCGAAGCTCCTTTCCGTCAAGGAATGAGCCGTTGATACGCTATACTTTATTATACCATACCTACGGCTCGCTGACATTAGATTTCGTCTAATGTATCAATGATTTTTTCAAACTGTTTTCGCTTAATCTGCACACGGTTTCCGTTCACAATCACCCAGCCAGCGTCGAGGTTTTCCTCTGCCAGCTTACGCAATTTCTTTTCCCCGATACGGAAGTATTTTGACGCTTCCTCAATCGTCAGCGTGTACTTCTCCCAGATAGGCACATCAGTATTGTTTGTCATGTATAAGCACCCCCTTTACTATGTGTCTTATGGAAGCAGACAGACGGCTCTGGAAAAGCTCCGCTGGTATCTCAACCAATCTCATTCCTATGAGCAAAACCACCTCTGGGACGTATCATTATCCTGTGAATACAGGTCGTGGCAAAGCGACTTTTCCAACGGTCGCTCTCGGATCACTGCATGGGTCGCTCGCTCTCTTTTGGAAAGGTCATGGCGTACAGTCCCCGTGGCTCGCTGTATCACAAACGTATCTGTCTGCTTTATTCACTTGTCAAAGAACAACAACGGCTGTTTATACGCCTGTCAAAGCCCATATAAATACAAAGCTATATAGACTTTGAAAGATGTATAAATCCCAGAGAGGACGCAGGAAAGGGGGTAATGCGTCACTCTGTAATGGGACGTAGATTTACGCTACTTTGAAATTAAGCACCTGCTCAATCAGCTTTGCTTCCAGACGGCTACGCATATCCTCGTCAACGGTGGTATGAGGATTGCCGTATTCGTCAATGCTTGTTCGCATGGACAAGCGGGCAATATAAGGCTCGTAATGGGACAATACAACATTCATAGCCAGAATATCGCCCTGTGAAGCTGAAACGATAACAGGGTAAGGCAGTAAGCCATTGCCTTTATGTACCGCTTTATTCTTCTTCATGCTGTTTTTCCTCCATTCTTTTTCTGACTTTTTCAAATCCTCTTTGACGCTTATAGTTCACTGTACGGCGTACAATTTTCAGCAGGTCGGCAATCTCGCCGTCGTTGAAGCCTAAACCGTAGAGCAACAAGATAAAGCGTTCTTCCTCAGAAAGTTCCTGTAATGCTTCACTCAACAACTCATTCTTGATTTTCACGTCGTAGCCCATGACTTTGTAAAGGTCATAGTCCGTGGAATAATCGTCATAAGTAGCGAGTTCCGCAAGCTGTTCTGGCGTGAGTTCTGAAAAGGAAACCTGTACGTCATTCAAATGCTGGTAATGCTTTTGAATGTTGATAGCTTCATTCTTCAAAATCTTCTTACAGTAACAGTCAAAGACTTTCTGGACATCTTCTGGAGAAGTGGGTCTGTTCACATTTTCACCTCCTTTCGTTCGTCAAAAGGTGGTGATTGTAACCGCTCCTTCCCCCTTTCCGTCATTAATACAAATGAGAGGGTTCGAGCTGGCAAAGTTTGAAAAAGAAATCTAGAAAAAGCAAAAAAGCCCAAGAAGTTGTAATAACCTCGTTGAGCTTTAATGAATATAATCGACAGATAGTGAGGAAATTCTACATGGAAATAGCTGTAAACTCCCTTAACATGGATTGAATTTTTTTTGATGATTTTCTTTTATGCGCTCCTGTCATTCGTAATCCTCCCGTGAAGAAATCGCCTTGCCAAAATAAGGCAAATTTCAACAGAATAAGCATAAAAGATAAATCCGTCCTAATTCCTTCCAAATCCCTGTTTTTCAGCAGGAACGAAAAAAGGTTATCACACCCAGCAGAAATGCCGTGGTTGCGATAACCTGTGTATCAGATAATCTCTGTATTTTCTTTGATAAGCTGGCGTATCTCGTCCCGCTTTGCTGGCGGTGCTTGACTGATGAAGTCCTCTATCCATTTATCAATCTGTTCATAAACATTTTCATCTTCATAGTATTCTGGATAGCCTTTCAGAATATCGAACTCCCTGTCTGTGCGTTCCGCTTCCATGCAAGCCAGCTCTAAATGCTCACTAATCAATTTCTGTGTGCAGGAAGAATAGCCAAGAGCGGTTGTGATATAAGTGATACGCTCAAAGTCAGCCTGTGTCATAGCTTCCTTGCCTGTAAGCAGGTCATAGTCACGTTGTCCGCACAGTGACAGAAACACTTTCTTTTGCTTCTCCGCTTGAACCATAATAGCCACTCCTAAATCTTTAAAATTTTAGCTGTTTGCTGGCAGTACATATAAATTCTTCTGGGGTAGGGGTACGGTTGCCAAACATACGCTTAAACTCTGCCTGCTGGTCTGGGTCGTCACTGTCCATTACCGCTATGATTTTATCCTGTATCTGCTCACGGACTTCTGAAACAGAAAGCCCGTACAGACGAGCCATTTCTTTAATCATTTTCTTGCTGTCCCTTTTACTGAATTTCATCATATCTTTAATGCACCTCTTTTCTAAGATGTATATTCTATCAAACTTGAATAAAACTATAACTGTTGGAATGGATACCTTTATTAGTCCATTATAAAGCATTTTTGCAAAGGTTACAATGTATAGGAATAGATTTTTTGAAAGGAGTGTGTCAGTTACATGGAGCTTGACTATAAAGCTATCGGCAAGAGAATTAAGATTGCCAGAATTAAAAAGAACCTCACTCAAGAAACTGTTGCTGACAGAATAGGTGTTACTCCACAGCATGTAAGCAATATAGAAACTGGTAATACATCAGTCAGTTTAACAACTTTGGTCGCTATTGCCAATACCTTGACGGTATCAGTTGACGAATTACTATGTGATACAGTTTTAGCTTCAAAGCCTGTCTTTGAGAAAGAAGCAAGGGAGATACTGGAAGATTGTAACGAATATGAAATCCGTGTGCTGGTAGATGTTTTGAAAGCAACCAAAACTTCCATGCGAACCGTAAAAATGTTTGAAGCAAAGTTAAATGAGGACAAATAAAACCGTAGCGTGCAGATCACAATGAATTGTGAAATACAGCTACGGTTTTTCTTCTCCGCTGAATTTATATCCCACACCCCAGACAGTAATAATGTATCGTGGATTGTCTGGGTGTGGTTCAATTTTCAGTCTTAGCTTTCTGATGAACGAGGACAGATTGCTTGCGTCTGGTGCATTGTCATATCCCCATACTTTTTCGTAAATCTGTTCTTTTGTGAACACCTGTCCTTTGTGGCTGGAAAGGAAATATAGTAGGTCAAATTCTTTAGCGGTCAGATGTATTTTATCTCCTTTGCTGTCAGTAATAGTACGGGTAAAGTAATCTATATTTAGGCTTTCGTCCGTTTGCTTAAACGCAATAGGTGTAACACATAATGTATTTGACAGCCATTCTACTAACTGATTAAAAAGAGCTTCTTCTTTATCTGTAAATTCTGCAACTAATATTTTCCCATAGTACCACCTGCCTCTTTTAAAAATTTTTTATATCTTGTTTTTAAGTTCTATCATAATAGTTCTCTTAAATTGCAAGTAATGTTCTCTGTAAAATAGATAAGTTTTCCAACTGTGAACCTTCATGTAAAGTACAACTTAACCATTTACACAACTTTCAAAAAATAATTGTTCCAGCATATTAAAATTTTGTGGGTTACTATGTTCTAAAATCCTGTGGTTACGGTCTATAAAAATAACTTTATCGCAGAAATTTGAAACTAAATCTAAATTATGTGCAGAAAACAAAATCATTTTCCCTTTATCTTTAAACGAAAGTAAAATTCTTTTTAAGACGGCAACACTTTCGGGGTCAAGACCATTAAACGGCTCGTCTAAAATAATATTTTGAGCATTAGAAATCAATGCGCCTATCAAATATATTTTTTGCTTCATTCCTAGTGAATAAGTTTGAATAGTCATATCCAATGAATTTTCTAATTTTAAATTTGTTATATAATCTGAAATTAAATCAGTACATCTTTCTCGTTGGTTATAAAGTCCGCATACAAAATCAAGATATTCTTTACCTGTTAAGTTTAAAAACATTTCTTTTGTGTCTGGGACAAAGGCGTAATGATATTTTGCTTGAAACTCTGATGAATAAATACCGTCTATCTTCACAACTCCTTTATCCAATAGATATGGCTGTGTAATTGCATTTAAAAAAGTAGATTTTCCAATCCCATTTACCCCCACTAAAGCATAAATACAATGATTATCTAAAGTTATACTCTGATTTTTAAAAATCTCTTTAGTCCCATACGATTTATAAAGATTTTCAACTTCTATCATATATAACTCCGCCTTTCTTAAATACAAAAATCGTTGCTAACAGGATAGTAAAAATAAGGTTTATTACAGATAGACCAAGAAGAATATCGGAAAATTTTAATTTTTGTAAAAGACATATTTCTAAAATTGTTAATCCGACGATTGCTAACAAAACGAATATCTTATTCATGTTCCCTTGAAATAATAAATTTGTGCCATTGATATTTCGGGGCATTTTATAATCAAAATAGACACCCATAACAGAGGTTAATAAGTTAGTAACTGTTCCAAAAATAAGTAAAGTAATATCAAACAACAGACCGTTGCCAATACTGCTAATAATCCATATAAAACTAACTATAATTTCGTTCCATAAAAATCCTACAACTACTTTGGTAAAAAATATCCTCGCATAATTTATAGGAAAAAACTTATAGTATTGAATGTTTTTATCACTAGAATACGAAGTGCAGGAAATCGTGTTAATTGCACAGCATAGTATCATCAACAAAAGATCCAATATGTTCAGCATAGATAAGTTAGTTTCTATTATCCTTTTTAGCAAAACATTCCCTAGCAGATAAACAGTAACAACACTTTTTATACTTGAGTAAAAAAATAATTCTTTATTTCTCGTTACTCTACACCATTCAATTAAAAAATATGGACTATTGCAGAATTGGTTTCTTTTATAACTATGTGCTGGTTTTGTAAATGTCTGTAAGTAATAATAACTTTTGAGGTAACACGTTTTGCTCATTCTTGTAACTGTAACAAATCCCAAGAACAAAATCAGCAAAAGAATAGGGAATAAAATCATATAATAACTTTGAATCCAGTTTGAAATATTCCATAACAATAAAGGGTTAGCAAGGCACTCTATAAACGAATATGCTCCTAACCCTATTATTAAGAGAAACCCGCCATATTGAATGACTAATATCGTATAACCACAGAACTTTTTACTGATGAATGGTATGCCTATCATTAGTAAAAATATTAAACAATCAAATATCATCGACAATAAAATACATATTAGTCCATATGAAATCGTCAATGAAATTTTATCGTTAAAGAAAAGTATATATGGTACAAAAAAACATATATATATTAAAACTTGTACCTTACATAGTCTGAATATTACTGCATAAATGATTTGCGATACTTTTATGGGGAAATTCAATAAATGTTCTATATTGGGGTTGCTACATAATTGTTCTGGGATTTTATATAATGCCAACAAAACATTTCCTGCTACTAAAATACATATAATCAATACTAAGATATTTATTGTTGGCTGTATCCAATTATTTGCAATTAGATACCAAAATAAAAAGCCTATATATAATCCAATAACTGTCAATGAAGCACCAAAAATATATGATTTTCTTCTTCCGAACAAAACAGTATTGATTATCTGTTTCATGAAATTGCCTCGTTACATTAAAGTGAAATAATATATAGTGCTTCCAACTAATAATAATGCCATGATTATGCTGTTTAACGACGATAATCTTTTTTGCTTAATGAAACTGAAATTCAACAGTAATGCAATAATCGGAACTAGCCAAACGCCCAATACACTGGGAATAGGATAATTCGTATCTCCACTATGCAAAATATCAATTTCACTAGGCAAAAAGAATAACATAATTGCTGAAACTAAAAACATAAGAATGATAATTCCAAAATTTATTTTTGCATACTTCTCGTTACTTTCATTAAAGCTGTCTCCCAAAAAATTTTTTAAAAAATTTCTAATCATGTTTAATTCCTCTCTTTCTTTATTTTGTTGTACTTAATCAAAGAATATATTGCGGGTATGCCAATCCAAAAAATAATTCCAATCAAAAGAATAATGTCTGATTTATTAAAGCAAAAGTATAAAATTGCCATAATCAGAACTAACGGGAATGTGAGATAACCCAATAATCGGTTCGCAATTTTCCAAGTATTTTCATCTCTGGTTGTCCACGGTAATCTTAATCCCATATATTTATTGAACGGAAGTTTAGGGGCAATATTTCCACTAAAAATCATAATAGTAATCAAAAGGAAAAATTGATACGGAACATTACCTATCAAATCTTTTTTGACCAAAGGGATTAAATACAATATCACTACAAACACCATACTTAATCTATTCATACGTCGCATGGTTTTTATTTTCGGATTTTCACTGGATAATCCTGTTATTTTTTCTAAGCGTGTGTGTGCTATTCCCAATAGAATAATCAATCCTACTCCAATCAATAAGGATAATTTATCCATATTCATAAAAAAGGCTATCAGAAGCACTATTATGGATAGCAAAAATATAATTAAATCCAAAATACCAATCGTTTTTTTCATTTCCAATTACTCCTTTTTCCCGAAAATAGCCATAAATCCAGATAACGCTTGTTGAAGTACCGTTACATTGATTGAATAAATTACAAAGTTTCCTTGTTTTTCCGAAGATACCAACTCCGCTTCCCGTAGAATGTTTAAATGTTTTGTCAAAGCAGGTTTGGATATATCAAAATGTTCAGCAATTTCACCCGCACTTAAATCTTTGTCATTAAGTAGTTTTAAAATTTCTCGTCTTGTAGGGTCGCTGATTGCTTTAAAAACATTTCCCACATTCACACCCCTTTCATTTAACCAAAAAGCTAATTAACTTTATGGTTAAATAGTATATCAAAAATTTGTTTCTGTCAACAGAAATTCAAGTTTTCGTATTTATCGTTCTTTTATAATAGCGTGCAAATCTTATGAGAAATGCACGCTTCAATCGTTATCCTATAATCTTCCAGTTGCTATCCTTATGAAGCGTCAGCTCATATTGTGATACCTGTGTCGCCTTTGTCTGATTGTCAATGAACTTCACCGCAACGCTTACTTTCACATTGTCGCCGTCAGCCGTGAATACAGGATTGACAAGCTCGGAAAAGAGATAGTCGCCGTTTATCGGTTCAAGGGCGTTTCCCTCTACATAGTAGGCAAGCTCCTTGTCCGTTGCGGTAGGGTACAGCTTAAAGAATGTTTCCAGAAACGCCGTAGCGTCATTTACCGTATCAGCGTCCACGCTGTTGTCTGCTTCCTGTGCCTTTGGTTCATAGCTGGATTTTTCCATAGCGGGGGCAAGGGTAGGGTTCTGGATAATTACCATATCCCCGTCAGCGTCCACATGGACGGTCACGGTATAGGTTTCTGATACGTTCCTTGTCTGGTCGCCCTCTTTTATCTGCTGATCTATTTCATAGATGACAGAAAAAGCGTTCTCCCCAGACTGTTCCACGTCCCAGATAAGTACGTCCGTGACCGTGGAGCTGGTCGGTATATCCGTTCTCACCGTATCAACATTCAATTCCTGCAATTCCTGTGTCAGATAGGCACTGATAGCCTGTGTCCTTGCTTCGATTGCTTCCTTGCTGTTGCTCCATGTGTAGTAGGATTTACAGAAATTCTTCACGAAATTTTCTATCCCGTTGGTATCGTTAAGTCGTAGCTGTATGGTTTCTACCTCATGGGTGGTGTGCTGGTCGATAGCCGTAAAATTCTTATACACACCAAAGCTCACGCTTGCGATAAGCACCACCCAGAGGGCAATGACGGACTTCTTATGCGTCCCCACTTTCATAGTGCGGATTTTCTTTTCCTTTATCGGTTTTTCTTTCTTCTTGAACATGATATTTCCATTCCTTTCTTTCTATTGCTTAATTCTGCCAGCCCCGATAAGGTGCTGTTGCCAGTAGCTATTGTTCAAATCAGCGTAGCCTATCGGGTCGCCAGCGTGGTACATCTGATTGTTTCCTACATAGATACCGACGTGGGTTACATATGTCCCCGCATTGTAGGTACTGTGAAAGAACACCAAATCCCCAGCCTGTGCCTGTGAAAGCGGGATATGCTGGGTAGCGTCATACTGTGCCTGTGCCGTTCTCGGTAAGGAAATGCCAGCCTTGCCATAGCACCATTGAACCAGCCCCGAACAATCAAAAGAAGTGTTAGGATTGCTCCCACCATACACATAGTCCCAGCCTTGATATTTCAGAGCTTCATTCATTATCTTCTGTGCCAGCTCGCCCGACACTTGACTGACCGTAAGATACTGGCTGACAAGCTCCACATAGAACATATTCCCGTAAGCATATCGCCAGCCACCATTGCGGGCGACAGCGATAGGGTTTGTGTAGGTGACTTTCTTCCCGCCAGACTTGTCACGGGCGAAATTCTCTGCCAGCGTGAAGCTGTGCTTTTTCCCGTTCTTAGCCACATAGCCGATATAGCCACCGCCATAGTTATAGGACTGTACCACCACGTTTATATCCTCTATGCCTTGACTTTCTGCTGAAGAAAGCAGGGACGCAAAATACTTGCACCCCTGCTTGATTGAGCTTTCCGTATCAAGGGAGTTAGGCGGTAAGCCCATGCTCTCGGAACTCTGCATAACGTCCTCGGCTGTCCCGCCACTTTCCACCTGTATGATTGCCAGCAGATAGGGGACGTACTCGGAAATACCGTACTCTTTAGCGTATTTCTCTACCATAGGCTGATGTTTCAACACCTCTGCGGACAGGTTCATGCCCGTTACCCATGAGGAAGAACCACCGCCCCCGTCGTCGTCCTCGGCACTGATAAGCACGCCAAAGAAAAGCACTATCGCAAGAAGAAAGGGAAACAGACTGCCGATAAGGGCGATATGTCTTAGCTTCATTTCTTACGTCCTTTCTTTCCTGTTATGTTTAGGGTCGCTTTCTTGATGTTTCGCTCCTTTCTGGTGGTCTGCTGGTTCAGCTCCACACCATTGAGCCTTGTTCCGTGTTTCTGCGGTACAGGTTCAGCAGATTTTGAAGCAAGCGGACGCTCCTTGACAGGCTGTGCTTTCGTCGGCTCGGTATGTACCTTATCCGTGGTGACAGGACGCTTGATTTCCTGCACTTTTCCTGTGTCGGTCTTAGAAGCGGTGACAGGTCTGTCATGGGGACGGGTAGCTCCTGTTGTCGCTGATCCGTCCGTCGTTCTTCCAGCCTGTTTTGCTTCCTGTGCCTTTTGAAGCTCCATACGCTTGTCAGCGATACTCTGCCTATGCTGTTGGAGCTTGTCGGCACGCTGGCTCTGTCTGGTTTCCTGTCCCTGCACAATGCCACGCTTGAAGTCGGACACATTTTCCTTTGCCTTTTCCTTAGCGGAGTGCAGGGCATAGGCGGTCTGGGTCGGCATATCCTTGATGTTCTCCTTGACAGCCGTTGCCTTGTCCTTGACCTTGTTTTTCGTATCAAGCACCGCACCCACGGCTGAACCCGCTCGGCTTCCGAAAGAAGTATTGTCACGCTTGCGGGTCGTGCTGGCATGGGATTGTTTGTTTCCAGCAGAAGAAAGAACCGCTCCCGCCATAGCTCCCGTTCCAGCACCTACCATACTTCCTTTTCCAACCGCCCTTGCGATACGGTGTTCCATACGTCTAGCCCTGTGTCGCATGAACAGATACGGGCGACGGAATATCCTGCGTCCCATGCTCTGGCTGTCCCCAGCATTTAAGCTGAACATACTCATAAGGTCGCCCAGCTTCATGTAGATACCCGCAAAGCACACTATCTGTAAGAACGCAATCATAAAGAACGGGTAATCGGTGGATATGTTGTAGAACATACTGGAAATACTGAAAGCCACCGTGACAATGAGCGTTATTCCCGCCCTTGTCATAATCGTATTGAACACTCGGACGATTGCCTGTTTCGCCATGTTCTCATAGCTGGGTATCATGGAGAGCAGGAAGCTAATCGGCAGGAACATGGCAAAGATGATAAATAGTATCTGGGAGAATATCATCATGCCCGTAAGCAGGAAAACGAATATCGTTATCCCCAGATTGAAGATAAGCAGGAAGAACACCATTCCCAGACGGTTGATGACCTGCGGTATTGTCAGATTGTCGTTGTCGTTATCCTCGATTTCCGTTTTCACCACGTCCTCACGGGTCGCCCCGTCGTCTGCTGACGGACTGACCGATACCAGAGCTTCCACACGGTCAGCTCCGATTTCCTCTATATCGCTGTTGCCAAATTGCAGGAGTAGCCACGGCTGTTGTACCTGTATGGAGAACAAGCTGTCCCTTATCAAGTTCACGCTGTCTTTTCCTTGACTGTCGCTGTCGGGGAGCATTATCTTTGTCCCCAGGTCCAGCGAAGCGGTACTAATGTCACTGGAAAAATCGTTTATCTTCTTGATATAGTCGGGAGCGTAGGCGATAAAGGAAGCGGACAGCACGAACACCACTATGAAGTTGATAACGGCGTGAAGTGCCTTGCTGGTTTCTCGCTTGATAAGTCCTGTGTAGGCTACATAGATACCCACAATAAGGATAATGAGAAGCAGGAAGCCCACATAGAAGCCCGTACTTCCGAAGCCGTTTTCCGTCACGCCCGCTAGGGTCTGTATGCTCTTTCCGATACTGTCTGCCATGTCATTGATGAAGTCCAGCTTATACGCCTGCTGGACGACGTACCCCGTGGCATTGGATAGATACAGGCTGATAGTCCAGATAAAATTGGTGATACAGTAAAGCCCGTATTGTACGGATTTACCGATACCGTCCAGCCAGTTCCACGGAAGCCAGCCCCAGCTATTGTCCACATAGAAATCAAGCTGATAGTTTTCCAAAGGGTACTGTGAATACAGGTTGTCCGCATTGACGGTATCATCTACCAGCCCAGAAGCGTGTGCCACTGTCCCCAATAGGGAGAGCAGAGCAATGGTTGTCAGTACCACAATCACAGCTATCTTGAAAAAACGAAAGAGCTTCTTTCTTGTCAGAAGCCCCTTTATCCTATCTTTCATCACTCCACCTCGCTTTTCACGGGCGGTCTGGTATCAAAAGCGTGTAACAGTTCTTCAAAGACAGGGTGTATCTGCACCACGCCCACACGCCCGTACAAGTCTTGAAGCAGGCATTGTCCGTTCTCCAAGTCGCGAAGTCGTTTCTGGTTGTTCTCGTCGTCCTTGTCGATACCGAAAAATTCAAGGGTCTGCTTTATCTCGTTGATGTCCGTAGAACGGAAAGCGAATTTCAGACCGATATTGTTCTTTAGGCTCTCTTTAGACACGTCCCCAGAGGATTGCGTAACAAAGTACACGCCAGCCTGCATAGCACGTCCCGCACGCACCAGCTTGTTTGAGAGGGTTTCGCCCTGTGCCACGTTGAGGAACGTCCACGCTTCATCTAAATCCACGATTTTAAAAATGCTTCTGTCACTGTGGATAAAATCAAGGGCAAAGGTACTAATGACAATCAGCATAGCCACGGACAGCAGTTCAATGGTCGTGTATTCCTCAAAGGTCGTGTCCTTGTCGGGAAGTACCAAGTCTGCCACCTGTATGATGTTGAGCTGGTTGTCCAAGCTGATAGCGTTAGACACCGAACCGTCCGAAAACAGCAGATGTGCAAAGTCATAGTCCGTAAAGCTGTCGATATGGTCGGCAATATTGCGGGCTATCGCCGTGTCCTCTCTGCGTAGCTCGTCTATCACATGGAGAAGTCCTCGCTGATCGCTCTGGGTCACGGCTCGCACCGCTTTTCTAAGGACAGGGAATTTCTCGCCGTCCCTAGAGGAAATCCCCGTAAGGAATGTGAGAATGTCTATCGCCAGACTTTCAGCGTCCTTTACATTCTTCATAATCACGAACGGGTCAAGAAGCCCAGCGTTTTCCTTATCGCTGGTAAGATTGACGATATTGATTTCATGGGCTATCTCTGCAAGCGTTTCTTTCCAGTTGCCACGCTCGCTCTTAGGGTCGAGAATGACCGCCTGTCCCCCGAACAGAACGGAATAATAGACAATCAGATTGTTGCAGAATGATTTTCCACCGCCAAGACTTCCCACAAAGGCAGAAGCCAGAGCATTGGTGACTGTCCCCTTGATACCCTGTGAAGCAAGGGACGGCTGCAGATATACGTTTCTTCCCGTATCCACGGAATAGCCGATATAGATACCTGTATTCTCGCCAAGCTGTTGTGTCGCCCCAAAGCCAAGCCCAGCCAAGAAGTCCGATTTCACATACTGCACATAGTCATTGATATAACGCTTGCTGGCGGGGAGAAATTCAGAGTGAAGCCCCAGCATATCCCCAGCAGGTCGGACTAATTTTACATTGAGGTCGTCGTAGAAGTCCTTGACCTCATCACAGCGTCGTTTCAGCTCGTCAAGGTCGGGAGCTGATACCCTTATCACATAGGAGAGCTTATACATGCTTTCCTTGCTCTGGTCGAGGTCGGTTTCCAGCTCGTCCACGCTGTCTAATGCGTCCACCACGTTTGAGCTGGTTTCGCTTCCAGACTGATAGGCGTGGTTGTCCAAATCTTTCAGCTCTTTCTTTTTATTTCTCACCGTGGAAAGTGCCTTGCGGTTGCCGACGATTTCCACATTCATGCTTGTATCAACAGGAAACGTGAACTGCTGTTGCTGGAAGTAGAATATCTCACTGGATGGAAAATCCAGCTCGCCCACAATGGCATTGACGGTAAAGTAGGACACGAAGCTCTCGCTGTCCTCATGTTCCAGTCGCAAGTATCGCTGGCTTTCCTCTATCAGACAGCGGGTCGGACGGATAAGGTCGTACTGCTTGATGAGCGTTGCCTTTTTCAGCTTCTTCTTTGGAAGCGAATACTCGTAGTCCTCATACGCCACGCCGTCCCTGCCGTAGATATGCTCGATAAGATACCCGAAGTCGTTCTTATCCAAGCGTCGGAACTTGAAACGGCGGGAGATTTTATTTTCCAGCAGTTTTTCCATTTTCATATAGCGGTTGATTTCATCATCTGGCATGGAGATAAAGTCGTTCATCAGCGTATGGTTGACCTCATTCAAGAACTCTTTGAACGTCATAAACGCCGATTTCTTCACACTCTCCAGACTGACCTTTTCCTCTGTCACAATGAGCTTGAAGCCGATAAAAAAGCGGTAGTCCACTTGATTGTCCCCAATCATGCTTACTAACGCTTCCGTCTGTTCATCTATCTTCTGTATCGCTACATCACGAAGTCGCCCCGTCACCAGCTTTTTTGACTGCTCCTGTATGCTTCTTACGGAGCTTTCCGTCGCTATCTGCAAGGCGTGTATCTTCCCCTCACGGGACTGTGCGATAAGCTGACGGAAGCTGTCATGGACGATAAACTTCTGCTCCGCTGACAGAAAAGAATAGTTATACGGTATCAGCTCATAATAGGCGAATACCTCATTGTCCTTGTTCCAGACAAGGTTGTTGTCGATATACTTAATCGGGAACATACATCACACTCCTAACCGCCGTGACAGGTTCGCTGAACACTTCCTTTTCCAGCTTCACGGCTTTTCCTGCATAGGTCACTTTTGGTCGCAGGGCAAACGTAATCTGCGATTTCAAGAAGCTGTAAGGCTTCTTGCCGTCAAAGGTCTTTTGACTCATAAACCATGTGAGGGCGACGGGAATACCGAAGTATTTCAGAAATGCCCCCTCGATAAACGATAACGGCGGTAAGTCCCCCAAAAGAATGACGGCAAACTCCGTGATGACAAACCACGTTATCTGGGTAAAGGTAACGGGAAACGGGAGAGTGAAGTCATTGATTGCATACAAGACTTTCTCCACGTTCCAGATACCCGTGTAGCTCTTAATCTTCTTCAATTCGTTTCAGCTCCTTTCGTTATAATGGAAAAGGACAGCCGTTTTTCAGACTGTCCTTGATAGAAAAAAGCTGTCAGTAGCGACGCTTCCTGTCGCTGATCTGCCAGCTCTAATATGGTATCTCGCATATCCCACGGCTTGTTTCAATGAATGTCCCCTCTATGGACAAGTCCCTGCCGTATGCTTCATAGTCGATATAGTTCTGCAACGGTAGCGGTATCTGTCCCAATACCTGCAACTCGTCAATGAAGTAATAGGCAACGTCGGTCATGTCCCCGCAGTCTGGATAATAATAAATCTCGTCCTTATGCTCGTAAACTTCTTCCAGACTTCCATAGTAGGAAACAAACTCGTCCAGAGCGTCCGTGATATAGTCGGGAAGCTCACAAATCATGTCGTACATTTCATTGAGTTCTTCTATGGAGATATACTCCCCGATTTCAATAGGGAAGTTGTCGGTATCATGGACAGCGTATTCCTCATAGTAGCTGTTCAGCCCGATACGCTCCGCAACATCTTCCTCGTCGATAGGGAAAGAGAACCAGTCCCCGACAAGTTCGCCCTCGTTGTACTTGCCAAGATTAGCGATATACACCCTCATGTCGTCAACCACAGGTTTACACCTCTTTTCTACGGAAGCTCATAGATACCGTGGTCGGTTTCCACAAAGTGTCCGTTGTCGTCAAGATACTGTCCGTAGGCTTCAAAATCGAAATAGCGGGTGACGCTCTCACTAAGGGAAGTAAAGTCTGGGTCATTGTTCAGAATGTGGCGGGCAACGTCCGTCATGTTCCTGCACCAAGAATAATGAATGATGTCGTTTCTGTATCGGTACAATTCGTCAAGGTCGGTGAAATAGCACATCAGCTCCCCGTAGTCCTCTTTCAAGTCAGAGGGTAGACTTTCATAGGTATAGTACAGGTCGTCGAGTTTTTCAATGGTGGTATCTTCCTGCACTTCATCAGCAAAGGGAAGCTCCTTTCCCGTGATATAGTAATAGTCCGTATCTATATCAATCCCCAGCAGTTCTTCTACCTGTTCTGTGTCGATAGGCAGGGTGAACCAAAAGGCACGAATTTCTCCGTCTGTTGGTTCTCTGGCTTCAATCTGCACACGCATTTCTTCCATGTTTCATCACGTCCTTTCTTTGTAACGCTTCCTGTATGACGGCGTAAGGCACACCGAATACATAGCGTGAAAAATCTTCCAACTGTTTTTTTTGGTAGTCGGACAGGCAAAGGCGTTTCATCTCAAACCAGACCGCACGCTTGTAGTAGGGCAGGTCGGAGAGATACGGACAGCCGATTTTTGCCTGCATATCTGTAAAAATATCTTTCAATCAATCACTCCAATCTTAAATTTGAGTTTTGAGTATAGAAAAAGCGGTTGATCTCCAATGGAGTAACCGCTTTGTGTAGGATATAGAAATTGTGCATTTTAAATTATTCTATATCAATCACATCATCTTCACGCATTTCTATGGGAATGTTGCTACTATCTGTTGAAATACTTTTTGATGTTGATATATTAAAAATTACCAAGAAGATATTAAATAGTACAATTATCAGTAAAATAACCCCGACAACTTTCCAAATTTTTTTGCTACGTCTATTCTTAATTGCCATCTGTTCACTGATTTTTGCAAGTTGTTCAGCAATGCTGTCTTTATCAGTTTCATCAGTTATTGTACCCCCAAGTAATATGCTTACTTTTGTATCCAATACATCTGCTATTTTAGAAAGAACATCTGCGTCGGGAACTGACAATCCTTTTTCCCATTTACTTACTGTCTGCCTTACAACATTCAATTTGATTGCAAGTTCCTCTTGTGTGTATCCTTTTGCTTTTCGCATTGTTTTTAAGTTTTCATTGAACATATTTATGTCCTCCTTATATTTGATGATGATAGCATACATAAATATGCCCGTTGCTTCAAGCAATACAAATTAACATTATAGTTGCGATACTGTGTGTGTAAATAAATTTCACTTTGTTAATTTATGCACTTCCATTATATCAGCGAACAATCAGCCATTCAATGAAATTCATAGCATGACTATCTTTTATCTGTGTACCATTCCGTCACCCCCTTTCATTCCCCCTATGCCCGAACTCCCATAGGGGGACAGGTAAGTTTGCGTGACCGCAAACTGCTGATTGCTACGCTCCAATGATACGGTTGAACAGCTCTAACAGCACGTCCTTGACACCGCCTGCATTGAATACCAGCCCGACAGCGATTAAGGCAATCACAAGGAAGCCGATAAGTTTTGAAAACTCTCTCTTAAATCCTAAGTAGATACCGATTACCACGATTGCCATTAACACAAGGCTCTGTGCGTTGCTTAAAAACCAGTTGTATAAGTTCTGTCCGAAATTCATTCTTTATCAATCCTTTCTTTCTTGATTTCTTCCATTTCCTCGTCAGCCATTTTGCTGACCTGTGCGATACACATAAGGACGACACCGATACCCATTCCCAGCGATACCAGCACTAAGTCCTTGACAAATTCTGCCATAATCTCAATTCTCCTTTACTCTGTGATAAGCTCCTCTGTGTCCGCTGTCTGCTGTTTGATTATCTGCAAGTGCTTTTCCGTCAGCTTTGCGTTGTCCTCAATCTCTTTCAGATAGCTTGTGCTGTTGCCTGCGTCTATCTTTTTCAGCATTTTCAGCGTAGGTGCGACCTGTCGGCTTATCCAGCCCAGCGTCCTTTCCAGCGTGTAAGGTTCTGGGTCTGTCGTCAGCTTGATAGGCGGGCGGTCTTTCCCGATAAACCACGCCCAGCGGTCATTGAGCTTCCAGTCTGTCTTTCGCTTCTCTGGCTCTCTGTCCACGAAGCGGATATAGTGATTGATGATAGAAAATGCCGTCTGTTCTGCGTCATAATGGGTCAGCAGTTCACGGACGGCATAATAAGCTCTTTCATCTTTCAATCGTATCTCGAAGCGGTTCTTTATGGGTGCTTCCTCAATCGGTATTCCCAGCTTTGCGTACTGTTCGTAGTTCTTCTCATAACAGCAGAAGTAGACTTCCGATTTCAGAGAACCGATATACAGCGTGTGTCCCATGCCTGCCTTGTCCTGCTCGTTGTGCTTCACCAGCTCACCGGAAGCATAGGACTTGAAAGAACGGAACAGGGAAACACATTCCTCACGGTTGCATTTGGCGGTCAGATCTGGAATATCCAGTATGCCCGCCCTGTCGTTAATCGCAAGGTCAAGGCGTTTCATAACACCGCCCTCAACCAGAGCGTCCATGAGGAAGTCGTACCAGCTTCGCTCCTGTGCCAGCAGATAGCTTTCAAACTGGCGACAGCCTTTTCCTTTCAGCTCCAGAAGCGTGCCTTTTTCCTCGTCCTGTGAGGTGTAGACGAACACATCACCCAGATAGTAATGCTCGGTGTATTTGTAGTGTCCGTAGTCCTCATGGAGCATATAGTCGATATTGAGCTTCAATATATCTTTGATAACGTGCTGTATATCCAGCGTGGGGAAACGGATACGCACATAGTCGAACAGCAGGAACATGGGAGCGTCGGGATTGAATTTCTCGACCGCTTCCATGAGCTTGTCCTTCATATCGTCCGTGAGCGTTACCTTGCCCGCTTCGATACGGTTCAGATGTTCACGGCTGATACCAGCCATGATTGCAAGCCTTGTCTGGGACACGCCGTAAGATAAGCGTTTCTCTTTCAAGGCGGTTATAAAGGTGCTTTCATTCAGCCTGCATACCCCCAATCGTGAAAGTGTGATATTTTCCGCCGATTGTCACAGTCAGCCATGAGTGAGCGAAAACCCTTATGCCAAGCGTGATTTCCAGACTTTTTGACCGTAGTTTCCAGCGGAATTGTGCCCCTCTGTTAGATACCGAGGGGCTTCTTTCGTGGAGCAGGGCAAGCCCTGCTCCACAGGACGACTTCCACGGTCTGACGCTAAAGCTGACCGTGAAAGTCGTCAGTGGTTCAGTCTATCCTTGTCATGCCCGTATAAACTACGATAACGTCGGTATCGGCAGAAAGGCATTTTCTGACGATATCTTTGTCAATCTCATATTCATGGTATATCTGTCTGAAAAAAACCTTATCCACCACAAGGAACGTAAAGCGGTAGTTGAACCCATGAATGGAAAGCCATTCGTCCAGCACCACGGAAAAGAGCAACGGAAGTTTCAATCTCCCAAGCCCCGCTTCTGTCAGAATATCTTCCATGTGTGCATGGTAGGCTTCTGTCGGAAATTCCTCACATTTATCGTCAGTCGTGCCAGCGACACTTTCCAAATCCGCAAGGAAGCGGTCAAAGTCTACGCAGACACCCTCAACGTGCAAATCTGTGTTAGGGTCGCTGTAACCCATTTCTAAAAGTCCCATATATTTTTCAATTCTCCTTTTGTTTCTCTGGTACGGCTTGCCTTGCCAGTGCAAGAGAGCCGATAGTCTGTAAAAAATCATGTCCCTTTGGAACAAGGGGAGCGTAAAACTCCGATATGACGCTTGTTCCCACGTCACAATAGCCACGTCCCTTGATACGCTTCTGGAAAAACTGCTTCTTTACGTCGCTTCCGAAAAGCATACCGTAGCCAAGCTCGCTGATACGTCCCAAGCCCACACGGAAGTTGAAGTTATCTCTGATACCGTCTGAAAAATATTTTGCGTCGGGACGCTGGCAGGCGACAATGAGAAAATAACCCGCCTGTCTGCCAAGCATGACGATTTTCTTTAGCTGGCTTAAAAGGCTTATGCTTTCCTTTGTCCCCAGCATTTCCAAGAACGCCACATACTCGTCAAAGATAAGGAAGCAGGGCGGTAAGCCCAGATAGGCATAGTTCTCGCCCGTCTTATAGTCTGGGTGTTGCTTCATTTCTTCGCTTCGCTGTACCATACCCTCATAGAACGCATTGACACATTCAATCATATCTTCTTTGGTGTGGTACACGTTATCCATGACCGTACCTAAGTCCGCAAGGTCGGCGTTCTTAGGGTCTAAGATATAAAGCTGGGCGTTGGTCTGCAAGAGGGCTTCAATGATTGTCAGCAGGAAATAGGTCTTTCCACCGCCAGTCCCGCCACAGATAAGGGCGTGAGGGAGTGCGTCGTATTCCCATGTAAGGTTCTTCATCAGACGCAAGCCCCCGTTTTCAGCCTTTACCTCGTCAATCGCGATACGGTTCGCTATCATGTCATAAAGCAGAACGTATTCGATATAGCCGTCATGGAGCGTCTTGTCGGTCAGCTCACAGTAAAGCCCGCTTTCCAGCTTATCTTCTAGTCTAAGGAGCTGGTCTTGATATTTTCCCAGAGAGATTTCACAGCGGATATGGAGCAAGCCCGTGTCCATCTGATAATAGATTTTAGGAAACCAGACGATTTTTTCCCTTGATCTGCTCTGCAGGTCAGTGAAAAAACCGCTGTCCTGTACGGTCTGTGCTTCATACCACTTATTGTCCAGTATCATGCGGGAGAGCTTTTGGCGGTGTAATAGCTTCTTGAAGCTGTCATAGCGAAAGCGGTAATAAAGAAAAGCGACCAATGTACAAACACCAGTCGCTATCCCTATGGTTATGAAGTTGTATGTAGAAAGCGTCAGCCCATTATCAAGTAAACTGAAATGTTCCCAATCGGTACGCATGAGCTGTCCCATGTTCAGTAGCAGGAGAACCGCCACGAACAGGAGCAGGAGCGTACCTATGCAGAAACGGTACACAAGGTTCTTGTCGCTGGCTCTGATACGCTTTCCCTTGTATTTCAATATGTTCATAAACACCCCTTTCTGGATATGGAAAAAGCGGTCAATCGTAAAGACTAACCGCTTATCAATAATAGAAATATTAAATTGTTTCGTTGAATTTATAGCCTATGCCCCAGACCGTAACAATATATTTTGGTTTTGCTGGGTCTGGTTCAATTTTAACTCGTAGCTTTCTGATAAACGAAGTCAGATTGCGTGCGTCTGTTACATCAGCATATCCCCACACATATTCATAAAGCTGTTCCTTTGTAAATACCTGTCCTTTATGGGAAAACAGAAAATAAAGTAAATCAAATTCTTTAGCTGTCATAGAAATAACATTTCCATTCTCTGTGGTACAGATACGAGTATATGGATTGAGTGTAAAACTATTGTTGCCTTTCTTTAAGTAGGTAGGGGCATTTGAAAGTTTTGTAGAAAGCCATTCAACTGTCTGCTGGTACAATCGCTCCTCGTTGTCAGTAAATTCAACGATTAGCATTTTCAAAAATAACCACCTGCCTAATGTAATTACCAGATAATTGTAAAATCTAGCTGTTGAGATATTCAGTAATTACTTTGGCAAAAAGTTCAGCGTTTGTCATAATCGCTGGGTGTCCACCTGTTTTGAAAATGTGTATCGTGCCATTTTGTACGAGCTGGTTCATTTCTTCGTATTCCTCTGCCATGTTTCTACGACACATTTCGTCCTCTAAGCTCCCCACAAAAAGAATAGGAACGCTTAAAGTTTCCAGTGACTTGCAGAATAAAGGTATTTGATTTTTAGCACATTTTGTAAGTGCTTGCGTATTAAGGTCTACGACAGTTTCCCAATCCTCACCTTGACACCATTCATAGAATTGCTTTGCATGAATATCATGTTTTGCAAATTCTCTCTCTTGTAATAGATTTTCTGCAAAATTTTCATGTAAGGTTCTGCCGTCAAAACTATCAGCAATAACCTTATCAATAAGGTCGGGACGTTTTAATGCTGTATTGATAGCAACCCAAGCTCCACCGCTTGTCCCTAAGAGATTGACTTTCTCAATTTCCAAATGCTCAATAAGTGCAATCACTTGTTCAGCCTGTGTTATCCAGAGATTTTCTGGAAATCGTGAAATTCTGTCCGATTGTCCATTTCCCAAAAAGTCAATCAAGATAACTCGAAAGTTTTCTTGATACAAAGGCAATAAGAACTCAAACATAACAGATGAAGCCGTATCACCATGCAACATAACAAGAGGTTTCCCAACCCCAACTTCCTTATAAAATATCTTTTTTGACTGATAGTTAAAATATGCCATTATTTAGCCTCCTAATCATTTCTTTTTGACTGATGATTAGCAAGGCGTAATAACAAAGATACACCTTGCTATTACAGTGTAACAAAGATACCCATAGAGCAGTCCTCCTTCCTGCTTATTCTATCCTTATTATATCTCACAGAATTAAGGAAAGATAGCTTATTTTTTCTGCTGTCCCTGCGGAGCGTGGTTCTGCGGATTTCCTGCGGGCTGACCGCCTTTATTTTTCAGCACAATATCGTCTGCCTTGATGTACCATTCCACGTCTGCCCCTCGGTAGTTGGCGTTTGCCACGGTATCGGCAACAGGGTTGATAAGCTCCACCTCAGCGTTATACGGATAGTCCTTGACAGGGATTTCCGCTGGGATAGATACCTGTATCGTGCGTTCCTGCTGACTGCACTTCAAGTCATAGGTTCTACGCTTGATTTCCTCGCTAGTCGTCCCGTCCTCATTTTCTACACGCACCTCATGTCTAAGGGCAGAGAATTTCAGCACTCCAAACGTCTTTTCCTTATCTAATACAATTCCATTTGCTAATCTCATATTCTGTTATCCCCCTTTACTTGCTTTCCTCGACTGGAAGCATATCGTCAGCGTTTAAAATATAGTTGGTGTAGCCACGACCTCGCACGTTCTTTCCCTCGGCGGTAATCTTAGGATTGACGAGCTTTACTTTCTGCTCATACTTGAAACGCTTTTCCCCAGCCTTTGCGGGAAGCACCACGATAATGTCGTCGGCTCTCTGAATGTCGGAATACAGGTTATAGCTTCTTGTCACGGGAACAAAGCGACCATTGACACGCTGTTGCTCCACGTCATTTTCTCCTGCAAACTCCAAATTTCCAAATGTCTGTGCCATATTTGGCACGATATATTTTAATTTCATGTGTTCTACCTCATTTCTTTCTGTGATTGATATGTGGGGAGCTACACTCCCCACGCCCCTAGTGGACTGTTCTTTTCCGTTGATCTGCAAGCAGAAGAACAGAAAAGGAACAGTTTAGATTTTTATTTCCTGTTACAAATCCATACGGCGGGGAACGGGATTTCTTCATCATCATAAGCAGACCGCCCGATTATGAGCGTCTACGCTTGAAGAAGTATGTTCCTGCCACGCCTGCACCAGAAAGAACAAGAAGCCCTAAGAATAAGGCAATATTTGTATTATCACCTGTCTTTGGAGCGTCCGTTGTCTTGCTCGGTGTATCTGGTGTGGTCGGCTGTTCTGGCTCTGTTGGTTCTTCTGGCGTTTCTGGTACTTCTGTGATTGTCACCGTCTGCCCGTCGTCCTCAATGTCCTTATGCTCTGTAACCTTTGTCGGTTCGTCTGGATTGCTCAAATCGTATAATTCCTCAAAGGTCACAAGCTCTTTCCCGCCCAGCTCGGAAGCGTCGAATGTAAAGGCAATCTGGACTTCCATGCTTTCACTGTCGGCAGTAAAGGTATAGTCATTCTCGACACGCTCACCATTGATGATAAGCTCGGCGTTTTCGTCCTTAATCATCTGCCAGCCTACAAGCTGATACTTTGTGCCGATTTCCAATCCGTCAAGGGTAACGGTATCAATGATTGTCACGTCTTTTCCTGCTTCAATCTCTTTCTTTCCGTCCTCGCTGGTCGCTGTGGTATGGATAGAGATGATACGCTCTGTGATAAGCACCGTCTGTCCCTCGTCGTCAATGTCCTTGTGTTCTGCCACCTTTACAGGCTCGTCCTCATTGGAAAGGTCGTAAAGTTCCTCAAAGGTTACAAGGTTCTGACCGCCCAGAGAAGAAGCGTTGAACGTATATTCCATTTCAATCTTCATTTCTTCGCTGTCGGCTGTGAATGTGTAATCACTTTCCGCACGCTGTCCGTCGATAAGAAGCTCGGCGTTTTCCTCTTTCAACATCTGCCAGCCTTTGAGCTGATATTTTGTGCCTTTTTCCATCCCGTCAAGCGTAACCGTATCAATGATTGTTACCTCTTTGCCAGCTACGATAGACTTCTCGCCGTCCTTGCCTGTGGCTGTGGTATGGATAGAGATTTCTTTCTCGTATTCATCAGTGAGTGTCCCTAAGTCAACGGTCACATTGTTTCTGGACACTACGATTTCAAACGGCGGGATAAGCTCAAAGCCTTTGTTGCCCTCACAGCGTAATTCTTCAATGATATAGGTATCGTAAATCAAAGCACCTTTGCTGTCGTCTGGCTCGCTTGTTCCAAACCAGATACCGTCCTCGCTGGTCTTTCCTGCGTTGGTGTTGTTCTTATGGGAAGCCCAGTCAGAAGAAGTGGAGAACTGTCCGTTATCATCAGTTACGATAATGTGGCTCTCACCTGTGGTCTTGCTGGTGATCCTAAACGGAACTCCCGCAAGACGCTGGTGTGTACCAGCCCCAATCTTGACACCCTCAAGGTCGCCACGCTTCACTTGATTGTAGATTGACGTGTCTGTACCTGTAAGGTCAACGATTTTTCCGTCCTCCGTGATTTCAAATTCAATCGGTTTCGCACCGTCCGTCAAATAGCCCTCTGGTGCTTTGCTTTCCTCGATACGGTATTTCCCGTAAGGTAAGAGGTCAGCGGAAGTAGAAGCCCCGCCCTCAATGTCGGTAAGGATTGTCTTTACCACTTCGCCTTTATTGTAGAGCTTGCCCTCGACAAGTACGGCATTGTCATTAAGGGAAATGATTTCAAATTCAGCGTCTTTCAAGGTCGCACTACCTTGACCTTTGGTATCGCTGGTTTCTAAATCTCTTTTCTGGATTTTCACACCGCCACGGATAACCTTGTCTGATACATGGTACTGATTGCTTCCAGACAATACGGCAATGTCGCCGTCCTCGGTAATCTGTGTAAGGTACATTCCTTTAATCTGTTCTTCGCTACCGTTTGCCTGCATATATGCACCGTCAAGAAGATAGCCGTTAGGAGCTTTCGTTTCCTCAACGGTCAGCGTCCCTAGAGGAAGCACGTTCTTACCGTCCTGTGTATAGAAGCTGTCCCCAGATACCTTGTATTCATCAGAAAGGCGGGAAACATAATGGATAGTGCCGTCGCTGTCCTTTTCAGCGATTGTCTTTGTCACCCATGTTTTGGTAGGCTCGCTAGGGAGATTGTCAGCAGTATAGTGTCCCGCATAGAATTTCCATGTGAACTCCGCACCCTCTAGGGAAGCGTCGCCCTGTGGAGCGTCTTTCTGTGTTTCCATGTCAATCTTGAAAAGCTCGATAAGGGTATCTGTAACCTTTGGCGTATCGGATACGTTCAAGGTCGCTGTCTTGCCAGCTTCCACATTTAAGGAATACACTGTATTGTCCACCTTGTAGCCAGCAGGAGCGGAAAGCTCTTTGATGTAGACTGTGCCAGCCTTTACTTCCACGGTATCAGTGTTTCCGCTGTTATCCGTCGTAAGGGTGGCAAGCTGTTTTGTGCAGTCCTTATCAGAATAGACACCATAAGTCGCACCAGCGATAGAGTAAAGCCCGTTCCCGTCGGTAATGCTGGCATTACTGGAAGTCTTTTTAAGGGTGGCATTTCCTACGGCAAGTTTCGCCCAGAACTGTCCAATGTCCTGTCCCTCGCCAGAGTAGATGTAACCGCCACATTCATAGCGTCCCTTGTTCTCGCTGGCAAAGGCTTTTGCCCCAGCGTACACCTCGTCCTGTATCGCTTTAGGGATTTCATCATAGGAAGCTCTGACGTTATCGCATTGCCAGCCCAGATGAACGCTCAATCTCTGCCATACGACGCACTGTTTCAAAAGGTAGATATGCTGACTGCTCAATCCGCTGTGGCTCTGCACATACTGATTGACATACTCGATTGAGAGGGCAACATCTGAAATCTGGTCGTAGCTCATGCGTGTGCTTGCGTCGGCTCTGGTCTTGTAGCCGTTGCGGAAGTTAGTGTTAATATCCACGCAGAAAGCGTCCTCGCCCTCAACGGTCATGTGTCCCTCATTGAATGTCGAACCGATAGAGCCGTCATTCATCACTTTTTCAATGATACCGACACGCTCGGCACTTTCTGTCCAGTATTGCTTCTCGGAAGCGTGGACTACCGTTGTCGGCAAAGCGGTAACGATAGTCGCAAAGGCAAGGAAGCCTGTGACTAATCGCTTCAATATCTTTTTCATAGCTTTTAAAATTCTCCTTTCGTTTGGATATAGAAAAAGCCGTCCATTTCTGAACGGCTGGAAATAGAAAAGGAACGTCAATATCGGCGTTCCATAATCTACTTGCGATATTCAATTTTTAGTTTATCAATACTGATGTGCTGTACCATATCTTTGCAAATCTGGGATTTCTAACGTATCAAGGCTCATTCAATGGTAGTAAAATCGTAGTAATTTGAAGTGTTTAAACCCTTGAAAATGCTGATAGATACAGTGTTTTAGCGGACAATCAGATTTTTAGTTGGTTTTTGTATATAAAAAAAGAGGGAATCCCTCTTTTTTATCGATCTTCCATCTCAATATATTCTTTCTCATCTTGTACACTCTGATACGCAGGACGAATGATCTTATCCACATTTGTTAATTCTTCCAAACGATGGGCACTCCATCCAACGATTCTTGCCATCGCAAAGATCGGTGTGAACAATTCCAATGGGATATCTAACATACTATACACAAATCCACTGTAGAAATCGACATTTGCACTGACCCCTTTGTAGATTTTTCGTTCATCTGCGATTACTTTTGGTGCCAATGTTTCAATCATAGAATAGAGTTCGAAATCTTTTTCTCTTTCTTTTGCAAGGGCCAGTTTCTTTACAAAAGCTTTGAAAATCTGCGCTCTTGGATCTGAAATACTATATACTGCATGCCCCATTCCATAGATCAGTCCTTTTTGGTCAAATGCTTCTTTGTGCAGCAGTTTTCTTAAGTATTCTTCTACCTGACTTTCATCACTGATATCATCCACATTTCTTCTTAAATCCTGCATCATCTCAACAACTTTGATATTCGCTCCTCCATGTTTGGGACCTTTCAATGATGAAAGTGCAGCTGCGATCACTGAATATGTATCTGATCCTGAAGATGTCACGACATGGGTTGTAAATGTTGAGTTATTTCCTCCTCCATGTTCCATATGAAGAACGAGTGCAATATCTAACACTCTGGCTTCCAATTCTGTATAAGATTTGTCTGGACGCAGCATTCTTAAAATATTTTCTGCCATGGAACAGTTTGGATCTGGACGATGGATGTACAGGCTGTCATCATTGACGTAATGATTGTAACCATGATATCCATAAACTGCCATCATCGGCAAAACACTGATCAACATCAGACATTGTCTTAATACATTTTCCATAGAAATATCAGATGCTTTATCATCATACGATGCCAGTGTTAAAATGCTCTTTGTCAACGTGTTCATAATGTCTTTCGATGGTGCCTTTAAAATAACATCTCTTGTGAAATTCTTTGGAAGTGTCATACTCTGTGCCAAAATTTCTCTGAATTCTTTCAATTGTTTTTCATCCGGCAGTTTTCCAAATAGTAAAAGATAGGTGATTTCTTCAAATCCAAATTCGCCTCTCTTCATAAATCCATCGACTAATTCATATATATTATATCCTCTATAAAATAACTTTCCTTCACAAGGTACTTTCTCTCCATTGATCATCTCACTGGATTGAATACAGGATATATTCGTAAGACCTGCAAGAACGCCGACTCCATCGACATCTCTGAGTCCTCGTTTCACTCCCAGCTCTTTGTACAGATCTTTCTCTATCTCACAATTATCATGGCAGACTTTCGCCTGGCGTGTCAGAAAATCCTGCATCTGTGTTGTTGTTTCACTCATAGGTTACCTCCTTTGATCAAGGTCATTTTATAGTGTTTCTCCTATTTTATCTTTTTATTTGACTTTTGTCAAATATTGATTTTTGTTGATTATTGATTTTTATTCATAAAGTGGTATACTTTTAGTTAGAAAAACATCGAAAGAGAGGGATTTACATTGAATGATGTTTCTGCACTTTTTGAAATTTTTCCAATCTGTCAGAAATTTCTTTTAAACACGATCGACATACCTTCCATGGATCTTACCAAAACACAGATTCTTATCTTATTTGCACTGTCTGGAGGTCGTTCATTGAATATGTCACAGTTATCTTCTTATCTGGCATCATCTAAGGAACAGGCTACAAGAGCCGTTTCTCCACTTGTGAAGGATGAGTATGTCACACGTTTTAGAAGTGATGAAAACAGAAAAATGGTTTATGTAAAACTCACAGAGAAAGGAAACCAGCTGATCCTTCAGGAAAAAGCGCTTGTCAAAGAATACCTTTCCAAACGTTTTGAATCACTGTCAAAAGAAGATCAGGAATTATTTCATCAGTCATTATCTAATATTTTAACGATCTTAAAGAAAATGGAATAAATATTTTGGAGGTATTTTTATATAAAAGCAGACTTACATTGTCACACCGTTTTATCTGATGGTGCTATGCGTGTTGACCAGATCATTCCTTATGCGAAACGTATCGGCCTTGATTATATTGCAATCTCTGACCACGAATCAACACATTCCATTCCGGAAGCTGTAAGACTTGGGAAAGAGCTTGGTGTTCATGCGATTCCTGCCGTCGAGGCAAACGCATGGCATGAGGAGACACAGACGAATGTTCATATTTTATGTTATTATCCGATTGACACTGACCGGCTTCAGCATTCTTTAAGCAAAGACTTAAAGAAATTATCCGATGCTGTCACAAAATCTTATCAGTTATTGATGGATGAATATCCGATCACGATGGATCAGCTTTATGAAGTATCCAAAGAAAGTACTGGTGTATACTACACACATATCATGCAGGTTCTTTCCATGATGGGATATACTGGAACTTTATGTCCTAAAGAAGGACTTCATCGATTGATCCTTGCAGGAGAGCAGGCGAACAAAGCTTTCTATGAAAAACATCCTAAATTCAAAAAATAATTTTTTTATAAGGAAGAATCATTCTTTGCAGGATTCTCAAACAGAAAAATCCCTAATGGTTTAGAAACCTGTCAGGGATTTTTGTTTTAATATTTTTATTTGATATTTTATTTATTTAAGATACTCTTCGCAACGCTTAATCCATTCGCAGATGCCTGCTGTAATCCTCTTGTTACAGATGCTCCGTCACCGATTGCGCGAAGTCCTTTGATATTAGTTTCAAAGTCTTTGTTTGTTAAGATCTTATTTGAATAGAATTTAACTTCTACACCATAAAGAAGTGTCTCATCACTTGCCATACCTGGTGTTACTTCATCTAATGCATAGATCATCTCTTCGATGTCTTTCATGATTCGATATGGGAATACGAGTGAAAGATCTCCTGGAACAGCATCTTTTAATGTTGGTGTAATGTTATTTCTTACCAGACGTTCTTCGGTTGTTCTTCTTCCTCTCACAAAATCCCCAAATCTCTGTACTAAGATCTTGCCATCACAAAGCATATTGCTTAACTGTGCGATATGTTTTCCATATTGAATCGGCTCTTTAAATGGTTTTGTAAAGTTCTTAGATACTAGTAATGCAAAGTTTGTGTTGTTTGTCTTGTATTCGTCTGCTTTGTATGCATGACCATTTACCACTGCCAGACCATTTTCATAATATTCTGTTGCTACTTCTCCCGATGGATTGCTGCAGAATACGCGGACTTTATCGTCGAATGTTGGCGTGTAATAAACAAGTTTTGCTTCATAAAGACTCTTATTTAATTCTTCCATGATCTCGTCTCGAACTTCTACACGGACTCCGACATCAACGGTTCCTACCTGTGTTTCAATGTCGTATTTTCTGCAGATTCCGCTTAGCCATTCAGATCCTTCTCGTCCTACGGCTGCTACGATCTCATCGGCTGTATATGTCTCACCTTTGTCTGTGACAACACCCTTTGCAACCCCATCTTCAATGATGATATCTTTGACCATGGTATCAAAGATCATATCAACACCTTCATTTAATAAATGTTCCTGAAGTCTTGAGTATATCTTGTACCCTTCTTCTGTTCCCAAATGTCTGATCGGACATTCGATCAGCTTCAAGTTTGCCTGAATTGCTTTCTTACGGATGCTTGCAATCTCTTCCGCTTCATCAATTCCGTATACTTTCTCATCAGCTCCGAATTTTAAATAAATGTCATCGGATTCTTTTAATAATTCGATCGTTCTGTCATATCCTAATATCTCTGGAAGGTTCCCTCCTACATCTGGAGATAAAGATAATTTACCGTCAGAAAATGCTCCAGCTCCGGCAAATCCTGTTGTGATAGAGCATGGTTTACATCCAACACATACCTTTGTATTTCGTTTTGGACAGGCTCTTCTTTCGATCCTTCGTCCCTTTTCGATCATAAGAACTTTCATATCTGGCTTATTTCTCTTTAATTCATAAGCACAAAATATAGCAGAAGGTCCTGCTCCGATCATAATAACATCATACTGATCACTCATAGTCATTTCTCCTTTTCCATGATGATACGTTGCATACCACCATATTTTGACATTTGTCTTGCTTCCCTGTAACCTGCTTTGACAAAGTTTGTCCGACTGTAGATATTATCCGGATGAACGGTTCCAAGGAAGTATTCATATATCGTGTCTTCTAATTGTTTCTCTGCCTCTTTGAAAAATCTTCTCTGAAGCCCCAAACCTCTTGCTTTACTTGTCACAACTGCGTAGTCCATATGTGCAACTTTGTGTATCTTATGATCGTCATAATTCAGATCATATCCAAGATTATGTTTTGACTCTCCCGGAAGATCGACAATAAAAAAGCCCAAGATCTCATTGTTACTTGATAAAGCCTTCAATGTAAATCCCCGGTCGCTTATGTGTTCTTCTATATATTGTCTGTTATCTGGCAGAAACCAATCGGAAACCTTCACAGTATCCACTGCTTCTTGCATCAATTGCATGATCGCATCGACATCTGCCTGCTCTGCTCTCTTGATCGTTATATGTTTCATATACTTCCTTACCTATTATTCCCTTGGTTACGTATTATTATAGCATGATTTTCACTTTTTTTGCAAAAATTATTTCAATAAGGTATACTGTTTTTATAGTTTTTAAGGACTTTTCCTTATACACATTATTTAGAAAAGGAATGTATATATGATCAATCGTTTATGTAAAAGATTAAATCAAAATATCGAAGTACGTCAGTCTTTAAGTTCCCTGCGTCAGGAGATCAAGGATTCTTCTAAAAGAGAACTTTTGTTGTCTTGGATCCATGATGGTGATCTGGACTTATCCGTATTTTTAGAAAATGAAGATGCAAAAACAAGAAAAAATGCTGCTCTTTTGATCGGTGATCTGGCACTTATTTCTGAAAGTGATGCTGTATTTCATGCTTATCAGACAGAAGATACACGTTTTGTAAAAGAGGCTTATTTAACTGCTTTAAAATCTTTAAATGCGGCTCCTTATGTGGATGTTTTCCGAAAACGTTATGAAGAATTATCTCTTTATGAAGCTTCTGACGATGAGAAAAAGCATGTAGAACATGAACTTCATGCACTTTCTGAACTGATCAATACGATCGAACCATTTAAGAAGCATAGATTTTTAGGCGGCCGCCAGACATTTCATTGTATTTTCCGCACTAACCCATTACACCCGGAAATTACTGCTGCCTTGATGGAAGAATCTTCAGCTGCTTCTTCAAAAATGGGCGTGCGTGTAAAGACAAATCATCTGAATCGTTTATTACCAATCCGCACATACAATGAATTGTTATTTCAAATTCCAGGCATGGTTTCATGTAAACCTGATGCTGATGTTGCTGCATCCGTGATCGCTGGTTCGAATTTAATGGCATTATTAGAAAATACTCATGAAGGGGATTTCCCTTTTTATTTCCGAATCGGAGTGAAAAGCCGTATGGCACTTTCTGAACGTTCCAAATTTGCGAAGAAAGTTGCTTCGAAATTAGAAGAGCTGACAGCACATAAATTAAGAAATTCTACGTCTCATTATGAATTTGAGATCCGTATGATCGAAGGTAAATCTGGGGATTATTATTTATTAGTGAAATTAAATACGATCGTTGATCGTCGTTTTAGTTACCGCGAGGAGTTCATTCCAACAAGTATCAAACCAGTCAATGCTGCTTTACTTGTGGAACTTGCCAAAGATTACATGATCCCGGATGCGCAGATTCTTGATCCTTTCTGTGGAGTTGGTACGATGCTGATCGAGCGTCAGAAGGTTGTAAAAGGGAATACTTCTTATGGTATCGATCATTCTCCAGAAGCCATTGAGAAAGCGATCTATAACACAAATCTTGCAGACCAGATCGTTCATTATATCAATAAGGATTGTTTTACATTTACCCATGACTATCCTTTTGATGAAATCTTTACGGAGATGCCTTATGCGACTGGCCAGAAGACAGAAGCGGAGATTCGTGAGGTTTATGAGAAGTTCTTTCCATTTGCCAAAAGAGTTCTTGGACCTGAAGGAACAATCATTATGTATACAAGAAACCGTGAATATGTAAAACAATTCACTGTAAAATCCAATTTTAGAATTCTGAAAGAAATCAAGATCACACAGCGGCCGGAAAGTCATCTTATGATCTTAAAATAGGTTTTTTTAGGAAATTTATAATACAAGGACCATTCTGTAATATCATTTATACGGAATGGTTCTTCTTATTTTAGATCGTCTTATATTTATTTATGAAATTTTTGATTCTTCGTTTTCCCTCTTCCATATCTTTTGAAAATGCTAGTGCGTGTCCTGCTCCTGAAACAATATAGAGTTCTTTCTTTGCTGCACAGGCTTCATAATTTTTGATCGTCATCCACATCGGAACGTAATCGTCTGCATCTCCATGGATAAACAACACTGGAATCTTGTTTCGTTTCATGATTTCTGGGATGCTGACTTCTTTCAATCCAAATCCTGCTACTACTTCACTGATCAAATCTACCATGTACATTAATGGAAATGGTGGAAGATAAAATCTTTCTTTGGCTACGTGTTTGATGATATCCCATGGAGAAGTGAATCCGCAGTCAGCAATAATTCCTTTTACATTGTCTGGAAGGTCCAGACCTGCTGCCATTAAGGTTGTAGCACACCCCATAGAAATTCCACATAGAAAAATATCTTTGTTCTTGGCTGCCAGATGCCGATTGGTATACAAAATCCATCGTTTGAGATCATGGCGTTCTTTCACTCCATAAGTAATATAGCGTCCTTCGCTTTTTCCGTGGCTTCTCTGCCATGGAAGAAGAATGCTGTATCCAAGATTCCATAGAAATCGGACTTCCGGTACGAATTCGATATCGTTTGTTGAATGGTAACCGTGCATGCAGATAATAGTTCCTTTGGCATTTTCTCTTGGAATGTAGACTGCCCGTAGTGTTAGTCCGTCTTTTGATCTGATTTCTTTTAATTCTTGTTCTTGGTGTTCTTTTAGCCATTCTTGTTCTTTTAAAACGTAATCAAGATATGGTTTCCATTTTTCTTTTTTACGGACATCTGGCTGTTTTTTTCTTCGACAGATCGCATAATCGAAGACAGTAAATGCAGATGCACTGACAATAGTTCCTGTGATCGCTGTTGCGGTTAATAGTTTTTGTTTGTTGTTCATATTTGGATCCTCATTTTACTATTCACTGTTTTATTCTGTGATATCTAAGGTTGTTTCCCCTGTGATTTTGATTCCATGTTCTTTTAATAATCTAGCTGTGATTCCGTCCCCATTGATCAGCGTGCCTGTAAATGTTCCATCATAGACTTTGCCACAGCCACAAGATGGACTTTTTTCTTTTAGGATCGCTGTATGACAGTTATATAACTTTGCAATTTTTAGTGTCTCTTCGGCACCTTTTTGGTATTGTTTTGTAACATCTTTGCCATCTTTTGCGATAACTTTGTTTTGATGTATTTCTGCCGGAATTCTTGGTGTTGGCAGTCCTCCCATGATCTCTGGACAGACTGGAATTAGTTCATGGTCTTTTAGTAATTCTATGATTTTATCATTTTTGTTGTTTTTTCCGTTATATTTGCAATCGATTCCTAACAGGCAGGCACTGACTAATATTTTCATTAATTTTCCTTTCTTCTACAAAGCTAATTCAAATCCATAACAGCTTTTTTCAAATCCATAGTGTTCATAAAATCCGTGAGCTTGTACTCTTGGCAGTCCGGAGTCTAAAGTGATTGCTTTACATCCTCGTTCTTTTGCCAATTTCTTTGCATGATCTAATAATTTTACACCATATCCTTTACCTCGGTCTTCTTCGTTTGTGATCAAACTTGATACATAGCAGGTAAGCCCTGACATCCAGAAGGTCTGAAAATAATCTCCATGGCAGAATCCATAAAAAGTTCCATCGTCTTCTATGGCAAAAAATGCAAAACTGTTTTCGTCTTGTAGTACTTTTTTATAGACTTCTTTGGTTGTTTCATAGTCGTAGGTGTTGTAGTCCCAGAGTTTTTTGATGTATTCATAGGCTGTGTCGAAATCTTTGATTGTTGCATTTTTGATCTTCATGTTGGTGTCCTCCTTTGATGTCTGTTTTTTATTATTGTAGCATGTAAAATTTTTCTGGTAAACAAAAAGACAGGAAGCTGACCTTCTTTGGTCTGTTTCCTGTCTTTTTTTAATCTTATAATTTCTAATTAATCTCTAACCTTAATATGCACTTCACGAAGCTGCTGTTCTGTAATTTCGTTTGGTGCTCCGCACATCAGATCCTGTGCTGTTCCGCTCATTGGGAAAGCGATGATCTCTCGGATGTTTTCTTCGTTGCGAAGTAACATGATCATACGGTCTACTCCTGGTGCCATTCCTGCATGTGGTGGTGCACCGAACTGGAATGCATTGTATAATGCTCCGAATTTGTCTTTTAATGTTTCTTTGTCATATCCTGCGATGTCGAATGCTTTTTCCATGATTTCCATGTCATGGTTACGAACGGCTCCTGATGATAATTCTACTCCGTTACATACGATATCATACTGGTATGCTAAGATATCTAATGGATCTTTTTCATTTAATGCTTCTAATCCACCCTGTGGCATAGAGAATGGGTTATGTGTAAATCCTAATTTACCCGTTTCTTCATCGATTTCATACATTGGGAAATCATTGATGTAGCAGAAACGATATGCGTCTTTTTCTAACAGGTCTAATCTGCTTCCTAATTCGTTACGGATCTGTCCTGCATAGATGCAAGCAGCTTTTTCTGGTGCTGCGATAAAGAAGATTGTATCTCCTTCCTGTAATCCAGCCATTTCAGCTAATTCCATCTTCATATCATCTGGAATAAATTTATCAATCGGTCCTTTGTATTTCAGTTCTTCTTTGACTTCTAAGTATCCAAGTCCACCCATACCGATTGACTGTGCGAATTTTAACAGTTTTTCATGCTGTCCTTTGGAAAGTTTTGCATGAACATTGATCGCACGTACTGTCTGTCCATGGAATGGTTTGAATGTACATCTCTGGAAGAAATCTGTCACGTCGATGATTCTTAATGGGTTACGAAGGTCTGGTTTATCACTACCAAACTGCAGCATTGCTTCTTTGTAGCTGAAGATTGGGTATGGTGCTTCTGTGATCACACTTCCTTCTGGTGCAAATTTCTTAAATGTCTCTGTTAATACTTCTTCTCCGATCTTGAAGACATCTTCCTGTGTTGCAAATGCCATCTCGAAGTCTAACTGATAGAATTCTCCTGGAGAACGGTCTGCACGAGCATCTTCATCTCTGAAGCATGGTGCGATCTGATAGTATTTGTCGATTCCAGATACCATCAATAACTGTTTATACTGCTGTGGTGCCTGTGGTAATGCGTAAAATTTACCTTTGTATTTTCTTGAAGGTACTACGTAGTCACGAGCTCCTTCTGGTGATGATGCACAAAGGATCGGTGTCTGAACTTCTACGAATCCCATGTCTTCCATCTTTTCTCTTAAGAAACGGATGACTTTGGAACGGAATAAAATGTTATCTTTTACCTTTCTGTTTCTCATATCAAGGTAACGATATTTTAAACGAACATCTTCACGGATTTCTTTACTTGTTGCGATCTCGAATGGAAGATCTCTGTATACTTTTCCTAAGATATCGATCTTGTGTGCTTCTAATTCAATCGTTCCTGTAGGAATCTTAGGGTTAAATGTTTCTTCGTCTCTGTGCTGGATCACACCTTCTACAGATAAACATTCTTCTTTTCTTACATGGTCTAATAAACTTGTATCTCTTAATACGACCTGCATCACTCCATACATATCGCGTAAATCGATAAATGATACTCCACCGTGGTCACGGATATTCTCTACCCATCCGGCGATCTTTAATTGTGCTCCGATGTCACCTTCAGAAATCTGGTCCATGGTTCTGGTACGGTACATGTCTGACATTTTCTTTTCTCCTTTTTCTTGTATTCTCTATCTTGCGTTCAGGCGGTTTTCTTAGTTCCCTGTCACCTTAAAATCAGGTACAAAAAAAGCCCGTCCTGAAATTGTTACTTCAGGACGAACTGTATATCTCTAGTCCGCGGTACCACCTGATTTACTGTCTTGCAGTCTCTCTTGTGTGCCGGTTAACGCCCAGCTTACGTCGCACCTACTGACAGGGTTTGAATCTTGTTCTATTCATGTTCTGCGTTCAGATTGATGCTCGGGAGTGTTCTTCGCATAAATTCACTTTGCAGGATTCTCACTATCGCCTGCTCACTGGGAACGATAATTTATGGTACTTTTCTCCGTCTTTGCCTATTGAGTGATTATATTATATTGAGTTTTGTTTTGTCAATAGTTTTTCAATATGTATATTTAGATTTTCGGTTTTATTTTTAATCAATTAGGTCCTGATCACTAAATAATGCGTTGACTGCCTGTTCGTAATTCTTTAGCGTCTGAACTTTACGGATCTTTTTTGCGTATTTTTCGTGGTTTGTAAACATGACCGCTGCATTGTTCCAGAATTCTTTCATCTTATAGAGAACATTTTTATCGCCGCTTAGGTAACCCTGATATGCTTCATAAAGTGTATCATGCATTTTCAGGAGTTCTCTTTTTGTCAGTTTCTGTCCATATTTGATTTCTCGTACAAGGGCTGGATTTCTTAACAGACCTCTTCCGATCATCACTGCATCTACATCTGGAAACCTTGTTGTGATATTGTCGTAGTCTTCTTTTGTTACGATATCTCCATTGTAGCAGAGTGGATTCTCGCTGTGGTTTACTGCATATTCAAAGACATCCAGGTGTGGTTTTCCTTTATAGAATTCCTGCTGTAGTCTTGGATGGATCGTTAGTTCATAGACTGGATGGCGGTTGTAGATGCTTAAGATTTCTTCAAATTCTTCTGTGTCTCTTAATCCGATTCTTGTTTTAATCGAGATCTTCATATCTAATGCTTCGAAGATCTCTGTAAGGAAATCATCTAATACTTCTGGTTCTCGCAGGAATCCTGAGCCTTTTTGTTTGGCTACAACGGTTCTTGACGGGCAGCCAAGATTTAAATTGACTTCATCGTATCCCAGTTCTTTTAATTCTTTTGCTGTTCTGATAAAATCTTCAGAGCTTTTCGTTAAAATCTGTGGTACGATATGTAATCCTTCATTATGTTCCGGCAATACATCCTGAAATTCTCTTGTTTTGAATGTTCTTTTTCCATTTGGCATGATAAATGGTGTGTAGTATTTATCGATTTCTCCAAATAGTTGTTCGTAAATGTTTCGGTATAAGTAAATCGTGATACTTTCCATTGGGGCATAATAAAATTTCATAATAACGATCAGTTTCCTCCATTTAAATTATACTTCTTGACACTCATACCATTATATATGATTTACGAACCGAGGGCAAAATATATTACAAATACTGAAATCGCCAATCCAGACTTTATTTTTTCAACAATTGATGTTATATTAGTAAACAACGAGTGAAAATTTGAGAAACATTGATACAATTTATCAGCGAGGTATGAATAATGAAAGAAATGAAACCGATCAAAGAAGGTAAAGTTCGTGAGATTTATGACAATGGTGACAGCCTGATCATGGTTGCAACTGACCGTATCAGCTGCTTTGATGTCATCTTAAAGAATGATGTCACAAAGAAAGGAACTGTTTTAACACAGATGTCCAAATTCTGGTTTGACCTTACAAAAGACATCGTTCCTAACCATATGATCTCTGTTGATGTCAAAGATATGCCTGAATTCTTCCAACAGGAAAAATATGATGGAAACAGCATGATGTGTAAGAAACTTACTATGCTTCCAATCGAATGTATCGTTCGTGGATATATCACAGGAAGCGGTTGGGCAAGCTATCAGGAGAATGGTACAGTCTGCGGAATCAAACTTCCTGAAGGATTAAAAGAATCTGATAAACTTCCTGAACCAATCTACACACCATCTACAAAAGCAGAAATCGGTGATCATGATGAGAACATTTCTTTTGAAAGAAGTATTGAAGTTCTTGAGAAAGAATTCCCAGGTAAAGGACAGGAATACGCTGAACAGTTACGCGATAAGACGATTGCACTTTATAAGAAATGTGCTGATTATGCATTAGAACACGGAATCATCATCGCAGATACGAAATTTGAATTTGGTCTTGATGAAAACGGTAACATCGTCATCGGAGATGAAATGTTAACACCAGACAGCTCTCGTTTCTGGCCAGCAGACGAATACGAACCAGGTCATGGACAGCCATCCTTCGACAAACAGTTCGCCCGCGACTGGTTAAAGAGCAACGAACATGACTGGAAACTGCCTCAGGACATTGTTGATAAGACAATCGATAAATATTTCCAGGCTTATGAGATGCTTACTGGGAAAGATTTGTAAGTAGTATTTTGTTGTATGGGATATAAATAAAAGAAAAAGAAAGATCATGAATAAGCAAAGTGGCACTCCGCATTTTTGAAAGCGTTTTTTACAAATCGCTGGTCCGCGCCTGTTCCTTCGATAACTGATATGTAATGACTTTTGTCAATAGTAAATTAACAGAAATCACAACAAATTTTTATTTTATTGTTTCTGAAGACATCCAGAAAGAGTTCCGATGTATCAGTTCCCGGCATTGGCCACTCTGATATACGTGGATTGGTTACCGACAGGTCAATGGTCCGCCGCGAACTCTAGCTGTCTCACTGGCGTGGATCACAGCTATTACTGCGCCAACAGAGTTATCTCGTAGATAGTTCAAACCTAAACATATTCGAAACTCTTTCGGGATGCCTTCAGTTGCAACTTTAATTACAGGCTGGATGATGTATGCGGCAGAGGCCGGCTTACATCATCTTGATTATCATTTCTAGCACATCGATCAGTATGTCAAGACTACGCAGTACCGCCTTTGGCGGCTTGGTCTTGATATAGTGATCGATGTGCTATATTTATATCAGTAAATATTATCTGTCATCATTCCCCATATGAAACAAGCAAGCTCTCTTGCAACTGCTATTTTTGCAATATTATATTTTTTACCATCTTTCAGAACCATCTGGTAATAACGCCGTCTCAGACGTTCATTTGCCCTGTCTGCATAATTGATTATCTGCGGTGAATTTCCCGCCTGTCGTGATCTTAAGACTCTTGATTTATATCCGATCTTTCCTCGGGTATAACTTTGTGCGGATTCTACCAGCAGTCTGCGTACATGGGTGTTCCCTGCTTTCGTAATGCCAAGTCCGTTTCTGTCATCACCGCTGGAATGCTGTCCAGGTACTAGTCCAAGATACCCAGCAAACTTCCGTGCAGATGCAAAACGCTGAAAATCTCCAACTTCAACGATCACAGATAACGCGGTGTGAGTCTTGATTCCAAGAAAACAGGTTAACTTACTGACTGGTTCTTTATATTCTTCTTCGGATGCCAGCTCTTCGATCCTCTGATCCAGACGGTTCAGTTTATCTGTCAGGATTGTATAAGTCAGAAGATATTCATCAAGTATTTCTTTATAAAGACCCTCTGTTTTTAATGATCTCAGCCATTTCACATGTTTTGCTGTCCAGTTACCACTTCCATCATACTGATAACCCTGACGTAAACAGAAGGCAAGGATCTGTTGTTTAATCTTTTTCAATTCCGCTTTATGATCATCACGCATACGGATGAATTCTTTTGTCTGATTATCCATTTTCGTTGGAATATGTACCGGACTGTAATTGTGCTGTGCCAGAGATTTTGCAATGATCTCTGCATCTCTTTTATCAGTCTTAATCCTTCTTTTGCTGCGTTGTTCGAGCATTGTAGTTGGTGCAAGGATCACACATTCCACATTAAAATTTTCCAATTGATGATACAAAGAATACCCAAGGCATCCTGCTTCGTAGCCACACACAAATCTTGTATCTTCTCCATATATAGTGCGAAGAAATGCAAGATATCTTAATACATTCTTGTAACTGGCTGGTGTTCTCTGGTAATGAGATGCCTTTTCATCTTCATATTTGCAAGAACAAAGAGTAAAACTTTCCTTATGAACGTCCATTCCTACGTAAACTGTGTTATAATTCATATAATGACCTCCAATTTGTATGCGGTAATCCCTGTTACCATTGTTAGTTTCCAATTCATAGTATACAGGTAAATCCACGATCCTACAAACTTGGGGGTCATTACATATTGTCTCCCTCGCTGCGAGCCAAAATGCCCGCAGCTACGTTCAAACAATCGACCACAGGACGCTGCGAATTTGTAAAAAACGCATTCAAAAAGTGCTCATGTTGCCACTTTTGCTTATTCATGATCTTTCTTTTTCTTTTATTTATATCCCATACAACAGAACACTATTCAAATCTCCACACAGAGAATGTATGTTAAACGGTATTGGTTGATAATTTCAGTTATCGAAACCACTGGTAGGTGTGTATGTTTTACTGTATTGACAATAATAATATCTGTCTGCCACTACATAAATTGAAAACAATAACATTCAACATACTCACCTACATAAATTTTTCAATCTTGTAATTGTCCTCACTTTAGACTTCTGGTATATGATAAAAACTAAATAAGCAACCGAAAGCGCAGCATTGGAATTTTGCCATATTTTGAACAAATTCGCAGCCCAATTGGACGAATGTCTGAGCTTCAAAGACTTTTGTCTAAAACAAAACTTCAGAGCGAGTTCTCGTAGGAAATTGGGCGGATCAGCGATTTGTTCAAAATGTGAGCAAAATTCCACCGCTGCGCTTTCGGTTGCTTATTTAGTTTTTATCATATACTCAAAATCTACAGTTGGCCAACTACAAATTTAAAATTAAAATTTATCTTAAAATTTCTCGTCCAGTAAACACCACAATAGACCGAGGTTTCATCACATATTCACGATCAATGCGAATCTCTTCTCCTTCTTGATAGAAGTACTTTCCTTTCTCATCTCCATAAGTATCCACACTTAAGTACCATGCTCCATGATTTGTAAGGTTTGGAAGTGTGATCTTTACTTCTTCCCAATAAGCATTGACTGCTACATATACAAGATCGTCTTTTCCTTTTTTGCGGTCATATCCTGCAAAGCTTACTGCCAGTGTTTTTGCATTTTGTGGTACTTCCATACGTTCTGCATTAACATCGTGTGCATGCATTGCTTCCATTCCGCAAACTGCATTGTCCAGTTTCTTGCGGATAACTGGATGTTTTTTTCTGTAATCGATCATAAATTTAAAGAATTCAAATAAATCTTTATTCTTCTCTAATAAGCTCCAATCAATCCATGAGATTTCATTATCCTGACAGTAGCTGTTATTATTTCCAAACTTCGTATTTCCAAATTCATCGCCTGAGAAGAACATTGGCGTTCCACGGCTGCACATTAAGATAGCACAAGCATTTCTGATCATGCGGTAACGTAATTTGAGTACTTCCGGATCTTTTGTATCTCCTTCCATACCACAATTCCAGCTTCGATTGTCATTTGCCCCATCGGTATTGTTCCAACCATTTGCCTCATTATGTTTATTATTGTAAGAATAGAGATCATACATTGTAAATCCATCGTGACATGTGAGGAAGTTGATACAGGAATTGTATCCAGCGTAATTACTGTTTCCATCAGAGTAATATCCGCCATACAAGTCACCTGAACCACAAATTCTCCATGCAGCACTGTTAGCTTCCCAGAAATCACCTTTTAGATAGCCTCGCATCGTATCACGGTACTGTCCGTTCCATTCTGCCCATCGTTTGCTGGCTGGAAAGTTCCCTACCTGATATAATCCACCTGCATCCCATGCTTCTGCGATCAGTTTTACATTCCTTAAAAGTGGATCATAGGCCAGACTTTTTAGTAATGGTGGATTATTCATTGGCATTCCATCTTCATCTCGTCCAAGAATGCTTGCAAGATCAAATCGGAATCCATCTACACGATAATGAACCGTCCAATGTCTTAAACATTCAAGGATCATCTGCTGTACTACTGGATGGTTGCAATTTAGAGAATTCCCACATCCACTAAAATTATAATAATTACCTTCTGGAGTTAATAAATAGTAGATGTTGTTGTCAAATCCCTTAAAACTGAAGAATGGTCCATTTTCATTTCCTTCCGCAGTGTGATTAAATACAACATCCAGAATAACTTCGATTCCATTTTCATGAAGTTCACGGATCAATTCTTTTAATTCCTGTCCTTCATTATTGACTTCCTCAGCAGCTGTATAACTGGCATTTGGTGAAAAAAATCCAACCGTATTATATCCCCAATATTCAACAAGTTGTTTCCCATCCACTTCTCTTGCGTTGATCATCTCGTCAAATTCAAAGATCGGCATCAATTCTACCGCATTGATCCCTAATTCTTTTAAATATGGGATCTTTTCTTTTAATCCTGCAAAAGTTCCTGGATGTTTGACTCCTGAGGATGAATGATTTGTAAATCCTCTGACATGTAACTCATAAATGATCAGATCACTCATCTCTCTGGTTGACTGTGGCTGTACACCCCAGTCAAAACTATCTCTTACCACTCTTGCATGATACGTTCTGGTTCTTTTATGTCCCCAGACTTCCTGTCCTGCAACCGCCTGAGCATATGGATCTAACAAAACTTTTGTTTTATCAAATAGTAATCCTTTTTGTTCATCATATGGTCCATCCACACGATAAGCATATTCAAAATCTTCGGATTTCAGATCATAAACGATCATAGAATAGACATCTCCGATCTTATATGATTCTGGAAATGGAATGATTGCATATGGTTCTTCTTCTCCTGGATGAAATAATAGCAGATCACATGATGTTCCATTGCTCGTATGCACTGTAAAATTCACTCCACATGAAAATTCTGATGCTCCGTTTAGATCAAAAAATCCTGGCCTTACTTTAAAACCATTGATTTCCATCATTGGCTTTACCATTCTGACATCGTCTGTAATATAATCATTCAAAATATATTGTTTCAAAACTATCACCCGTTCTATCTTGTTTCATCATCTTTCTTATTTCTATTCTCTTAGTTTCCTAGATCGTCTGTTTACTTAAGGCCGATACAAAAGTAACTCTCTGATCGATCCAGCTGCCTGTGATCGAAACCATTTTCCCCATCGTAAATGCAGCAACGATCGTTCCAATACCTAATCCATCTAAATATCCAAGCATCAGACCTGTTAAAAGCCCGGTTGTTGCAAGACATAGAACATCAAATGTAATCTTGACTCTTGCATATGGTTTCTTAATGATCGATGACAGTTCTCTTGGAAATAAATCCGTTGGAATGATCGGAAGCTGGCATCTGTTCTCTAAAGCAATTCCTATACTTAATAAGAAATAACTGATCAGAAAATATGCAATCCTGCACGGAATCGTCTGTGGCAGGATCCCGATCCATAATTCATTGACATCTAATAATTCACTAAACGCAAATCCTGCAACGAAGCTGAATAAATAAGATGGTACAAATTTTCTTCTTAAGATCATCAGACTTAACACTAATGCTCCCTGAAATATATATGTCCATGTACCTAGTGATAAACTTTTAAATACCTCTGAAAATGCATAAGGTACACTTGAGATTGCCGAAATTCCAGAACCTGAATACAGCATCAGTACTACACTAAAACTATTGATCACGATTGCTGCCATCAATGCGAGTTCTCCTCTTAGTATTGGTTTTTCATTCTCCATTTTTCATCCTCCAAGTCTACACGTAGTTATGCATATAAGTTTAGTCCTTATTTACATATTTTACAAGTTACATTTTTTTCATAAATCTATAGAAAATATCTATTAATTCTCTGTCAAGATTAGATTCTGTACTTTTTTCTGTAAATATGATATGATTGCACTTGTGTCTGTTCATGTTCCATGTCACGTTAAGGTAACATGGATCTTAATGAGTAAATATCTATTATATAAGAACAGATACAAATTAATAAAAGAAATTTGAAAGAGGTTTGATTTATGTTAGAGCTTATACAATCAGTTAACAGTGCCGTGAACAACTTTATCTGGGGTGTTCCAGCCATGATCTGCATCATTGGTGTCGGATTACTGTTAACGATCAAAACAAAATTTTTACAGATCCGTAAATTTCCTTATGCAATGAAGGAAACGCTTGGTCGTGTCTTTAAGAAGCAAGATGCATCCGACGGATCTATGACTCCATTTCAGGCAGTCTGTACTGCACTCGCTTCCACAGTCGGAACTGGAAATATTGCCGGAGTTGCCGGTGCAATCGCAATCGGTGGTCCTGGTGCTGTTTTCTGGATGTGGATTTCTGCTATTCTTGGAATGTGTACGAAATTTTCCGAAGTAACACTTGCAGTTCACTTCAGAGAACGTAACCAAGAAGGGGATTATGTTGGTGGTCCTATGTACTATATCAAGAATGGTCTTAGCAAAAACTGGCATTTTCTTGCTGTACTATTCTCTGCTTTCGGAGTTTTAACAGTATTCGGAACTGGAAATGCTACTCAGGTAAATACGATCACAACAGCAATCAATTCTGCTTTGTTGAATTTCCACGTGATCAGTCAGTCTTCTGTTGGAACTACGAATCTGATCATTGGTATCATTGTTGCAATTCTTGTGGCATTGATCTTACTTGGCGGAATCAAAAGAATCGGACAGGTAGCTGAAAGATTAGTACCTTTTATGGCATTTATTTATATTTTCTTTGCCTTAGGTGTTGTTGTTTTAAATATCGATCAGCTTCCTGCTGTTTTTGGTTCTATCATTAACGGAGCTTTCCATCCTGCTTCTGTGACTGGTGGTATTGTTGGAAGTTTCTTTATGAGTATGAAAAAAGGTGTCGCACGAGGCATCTTCTCAAATGAAGCCGGACTTGGTACAGGTTCGATCGCTCATGCCTGTGCTGATACGAAAGAGCCTGTAAAGCAGGGACTTCTTGGTATCTTTGAAGTATTTACTGATACGATCTTAATCTGTACATTGACAGCTTTGGTCATCCTCTGCAGTGGAATTCCAATTGGATTTGGTGCGGATGCTGGTGCTGAACTTACGATCAGTGGATTTACTTCTACTTATGGTAACTGGATCTCCATCTTTACTGCAGTTGCGTTATGTTGTTTTGCATTTTCAACCATTATCGGATGGGGATTATATGGAGCTCGTTGTATTGAGTTTCTATTCTCTTCTAAGGTTATTAAACCTTTTATGTTAGTATATTCGTTAGTTGCGATCCTTGGTGCTACTGTAGACCTTGGAATGCTTTGGAGTATCGCAGAAACATTCAACGGTCTGATGGCGATTCCGAACTTGATCGCTTTGTTCCTTCTATCTGGAACTGTAGTAAAATTGGTAAAAGACTATTTTCATGAGAAATAGTTGCACACTCTTGCTTTTCCACTTCGTTTTGCCTGGTAAAGTGCCTGATCGGCGCGTTTATAGAGATCCATGTAGCAGTCCCCGTCTTGTGGGGCTGTGCTGATCCCGATACTGATGGAGATATTATTTCCTTTCAATTCATCGATCTTGTATGCTTGTGTTTTAGCCAGCAATTCTCCTGCTTTCTTCATTGCTATATCCTTTGTCTGGATATTCTTCATAATGACTCCGAATTCATCCCCACCGATCCTTCCTAATATATCTCCTTCACGGAAAGTGCCTTTTAGAAGTTTCCCGAATTTCTGTAACACGATATCCCCGACTGCATGTCCATAGATATCGTTGATCTGCTTAAAACAGTCCACATCCAAAATCAAAAATGCATGGGACTTATTCTCATCTTCTGATAAAAGTTCATCCGTTAACTGCTCAGTCGTTTCTTTGTTATATAATCCTGTCAATTCGTCAGTTTGTGCATATTTCAGTAATTCTTTGTTCCTTGTATGATTCTCATAAACAATATACAGGATCAATAAGGTCACCAAAACAATAAATACGATCATAAAGCTTATTTCGTAGTGTTCAATGAAGTTATATGACTGTTGTGCTGCCTGTTCTGGTAATGCATAACAGAGTATCCAACCATTGACCCCCATTGGCATATATGCAAAGTAATGTCTTCTTGTCCCTTCTTTCTTGCTGTCTGCCGTTACAAGATTTTCTTTTCCTTCTTTAAAATCCTGTTTGATCTTCTTCACTGTTACTTTGTCTTTGATGATCCATTTGCAACAATATTTATAGAAATTATCTCTATAATCAAGATTCCAGTAAGATGTATCTCCTTCAAATGCAATGATTTCTCCGTTTTGCGCAATGATCATACTGCATCCTTGTCCATTAAAAAGATCTTCAAACAGCATGCGACTTAGAGCTGTTACGTCATAAGAACCTCCAAGAGCTCCGATCACTTTGTGTTTGCTGTTATATATCGGAACTCCTAACACAACTCTTGTTGATCCAGAAATACTACTATCTAATGGATCACTTAATGTTCTTTTTCCACTGATCACTTCTTTAAAATATCTTCGATGCGATAAATTCTTTATCAATCCATTGTCATAATGAGCATCCCCATTTGGCTTGATCAATGCAGTCCCACCAAAATCTGTATGTTTTGTGATCGACTTGATCAAATTCATATTCTTCTTTGCTAACAGATGGTCTGTCTTGCCAATCTCTTCTGCTAATCCATTTAAGTAATCATATTGAATATCTAATATTGTTCTTAAATGCTCACTCTGTCTGACCACGTTGTTCCTCATCGTGTTTTTTGATCTTTGTTCAACAGAACGTTTTATGCAAAAGAAGAAAACAAAAAGTCCTACGATGACTGCCGCTAAGAATATACTGATCACAGCCGCATATTTTTTAATCTGTGTCTGATTCTTCTTCATAACTTTGATTCTCCTTGATTCTATATCTGTATATATTTTTGTTCTATTTAACTATACCAAAATTTGCTATATCCGTCTATTTAATCCTGTGAAAATCTTTTCTATATTAGAATAAAAAAAGAGAAAACTTTCGTTTTCCCTTTTTTCACAATGTTTTATTATTCTTAAGCGTTTTCAAACTGGCTATTATAAAGATCCGCATAGAATCCACCCTTGGCCAGCAATTCTTCATGATTTCCCTGTTCCACAATGTCTCCGTGATTCATAACTAAGATCACGTCGGCATCTTTGATCGTTGATAAGCGATGGGCGATCACAAAACTTGTTCTTCCTTGCATCAGATTATCCATTGCCATCTGAATTCGTTCTTCTGTTCTTGTATCGACCGAACTTGTTGCTTCATCAAGAATCAAAATCTTTGGATCTGCTAAGATTGCTCTTGCGATCGTTAATAACTGTTTCTGTCCTTGGGAGATATTATTGCTTTCTTCGTTGATCTCCATATCATATCCACCTGGCTGTGTTTCAATGAAATGATGTGCGTATGCAGCTCTTGCTGCTCCTTGGATTTCTTCTTCGCTTGCATCTAATTTACCATAGCGGATATTGTCACGGATACTTGCATTGTAAAGCCATGTATCCTGAAGCACCATACCAAACATTTCTCTTAGGTCACTTCTCTTGAATTCTCTGATATCATGGCCATCTACTTTAATGCAGCCTCCATTCACATCATAGAAACGCATCAGAAGTTTGATCAACGTTGTCTTTCCAGCTCCAGTTGGTCCTACGATCGCAACTTTCTGACCTTCTTTGACATCGACGGAGAAGTCATTGATGATCGTTTGATCTTTGTTATATCCGAAGTTTACATGTTCAAATGTTACATTTCCAGCAAGTGTATCAACAGGTACCGCGTCTTTTTCAACTTCGATCTCTTCCTCTTCTTCCAGGAATTCAAAGACACGTTCTGCAGATGCTGCGGTTGTCTGCATCATGTTACCTACCTGTGCTAACTGTGTGATCGGCTGGCTGAAGTTTCTTACATACTGTAAGAATGACTGGATCTGACCTACCTCGATCGTCTTCTTGATTGCTAAATATCCACCTAATATTGTTACTGCTACATAACCTAAATTCCCAACAAACTGCATCAGCGGCATCATTGCTCCTGAGAAGAATTGTGATCTCCATGCAGAATTGTAAAGTTTTCCATTTACTTCTTTAAATTCTTCGATCACGCTTTCTTCTTTGTTAAATGCTTTGACAATGTTATGTCCACTATAGATTTCTTCTACCTGGCCATTTAACTCTCCAAGGTGTTTCTGCTGTGCCTTGAAATATGGCTGAGATTTTGACATGATCAATCCGATCAATCCCATAGATAATGGAAGTGTCAATAAAACTGCGATCGTCATCGGAATACTGATACGGATCATCATAATAAATACACCGACGATCTGTGTCGCTGATGTGATGATCTGTGTCATACTCTGGTTTAAGCTCTGCCCTAATGTATCAACATCATTTGTAACTCTTGACAATACTTCACCATAGGTTCTGCTTTCAAAATATTTCATTGGCATACGATGAATCTTCTCTGAAATATCTTTTCTCATCTGGTAACTGACATTGTTTGATACATGTGTCATGATCAGTCCCTGAATAAATGAGAAAATCGCACTTGCTACATATAAGCTTAACAACATCAATAAAATATGTTTAACTTTATCAAAATCAATTCCACTTCCACCAGATACTTTGCGAACCAGTCCTTTGAAGATCTCAGTTGTTGCATCTCCTAAGATCGTTGGTCCAACAATGTTAAACACGGTACTTGCAATGGCAAAAATGATTACCATAACGATCGGAACATAGAAACGTCTCATATATTTGATCAGTTTGACCATTGTTTCTTTTAAATCTTTGGCTTTCTCGCCTGGTGCCATTCCTCTGCCTGGGCCACCCATCGGACCTCTTCTTCGATTATTACTCATGGTCAGACACCTCCCTTGCTTTCTTAAGATCATCTTCTGATAATTGCGATTTGGCAATCTGCTGATAAACCGGACAAGTATTTAATAACTCTTCATGAGTTCCTTTTCCTACGATATTTCCTTCATCTAAGACGATGATCTGGTCTGCATGAAGGATCGTACTGATCCTCTGTGCTACGATCAATGTTGTACTTCCATTTGTTTCTTTCTGAAGTTCAGAACGAAGTTTCACATCTGTCTTATAATCAAGTGCTGAGAAACTGTCATCAAAAATATAGATTTCAGGATCTTTTGCAATAGCTCTTGCAATTGATAATCTCTGTTTCTGTCCACCAGATACGTTGGAACCGCCCTGTGCGATCGGTGAATCATACTTTTCCTCTTTCTCCTCAATGAAATCTGTTGCCTGTGCGATTCTTGCTGCACGTTTCACTTCATCGATCGTTGCATCTTCTTTTCCATATTTTAAGTTGGATTCGATCGTTCCTGAGAACAATACTCCTTTCTGTGGTACGTATCCGATCTTTTCACATAAATCATGCTGTTTTACATCACGGATATCCACCCCATCAACCAAAATACTTCCACGGCTGACATCAAAGAATCTAGGAATCAGGTTGATCAATGTTGATTTACCACTACCTGTACTTCCAATAAATGCGGTTGTTTTACCAGCTGGTGCTGTAAAACTGATATTATGAAGCACTGCTTCATCTGCATCAGGATAGCAGAAATATACATTTTTAAATTCAACTTCACCTTTTTTCTCTGGTAAAAATTCTTTTGGTTCTTCTGGATCTTTGATCATGACTTCCATATCTAAGATCTCATTGACACGTTCTGCTGCAACCTGTGCACGAGGCATCATAATAGATACCATGGAGATAAATAAGAATGCCATAATGATCTGCATTGCATACTGGATAAATGCCATCAGATCTCCAACCTGCATCTTTCCTGCATCAATATTGGATGCTCCAGCATATACGATCAGAACAGTTAAACCATTCATGATCAGCATCATTGTTGGCATCATAAATGTCATAGCTCTGTTTACAAATAAATTTGTCTTCATCAGATCCATATTGGCTTTGTCAAAACGTTCTTCTTCATGTTTTTCTGTACTGAATGCACGGATTACGGAAAGTCCAGTAAGAATTTCCCTTGTTACTAAGTTTAATCGGTCGATCAGTTTCTGTAAGATCTTAAATTTTGGCATCGCTACCTTAAATAATACAAAGATCACTAACATGATCGCGATCACACCGATAGCGATCGTCCATGTCATCTTCGCATTGGTTGTTAATACTTTGAAAATACCTCCGATCCCCATTAATGGTGCGTATACGACGATACGGAATACCATCGTCATAAACATCTGAATCTGCTGGATATCATTCGTACTTCTTGTGATCAATGAGGCTGTTGAGAATTTATCAAACTCTGAGTTTGTAAACGACATAACTTTCTCAAATACTTTCTCTCTCAGAATACGACTTAGTTTCGCAGCTAAACGTGCTGACAATAAAGTAACACTCACTGCTGCTGCCATGATCAAGAACGCAAGCCCGATCATCTTTGCTCCTGTCACTAACAGATAATGTGTCTGCATCTGGTCAATATCAAGTCCGATCGCTTTGTATTCTGAAGTCACAAAAGAAATCGCTGCCTGACTGATGATCGTATCTGGCATGTCTTTTGTATCCATGTTCTTCATCTGCGCCATCATTTTTTTCTGGCTCTTGCTTAAAGAAGCTGCTGCCTGAGGATTGGCCTGAATCTGTTTTGCCATCTGCGCTGACAACTTAAGCATTGCCTTTGACATACTCGTATCAAGATGTTCTCTGTCTTTTTTGGAGATATATCTTCTGACATATAAACGTCCGTCTTTATAATCTTTATATTTTGAATCTTTTACCTGATCTTTTGTATAAAGTTTATAAGCATCTTCCATATCATCTGCATCATCTTGTTTCATAAGAGATTTCAATGCCAGAAATGTTTCTTCTCTCATTACATCAGGAACTGCGTCTTCAATACCCTTTTGCTGAATACCTACATTGACGATATTGGAAGTAAATGTTGGTAATGTCAGGTCACAACTCGCCTGTAGAATCAGCAATAACACGATCGCAATGACAGGCACATATGCTTTTTTCAAATATCGAAATAATTTAAGCATCTGATTTTTCCTTTCTTTCTTTTTTTAGTATCTCTGTCTGTTCATCCAGACAATCACAAAATTTATTTAACAGTCTCTTGAGTTCTTCCTGCTCCTCTTTTGTAAAATACTCTTGAAGTTTTTCTTGTATCATGACAAATTTTTTATGACCGTCTTCACAGATACTTCTTCCCTTCTCAGTAAAATAAATTCTGCTTTTTCTTGAATCTTTTTCGTCTTGTTTTTTCTCTATATATCCATTCTTTTCCATTCGTCCAATCATTACGTTTAGCGTAGACGGCTTGACCTGCATCTTCTCGGCTAACTCTTTTTGTGTACAGCCTTCGCATTTTTTTAAATGAATGATCAGAGGCATCTGTCTCGGATGTATATTTTCTTCTTTCAAAAGCTCAAATCCATAAATCGCACTCTTATGATTCACTTTGCCGATCAAACTGTAAATTCCTTCACACTTCTTCATGTATGCTCCTTTCTTTACTTTGAGTATTTTAATTAGATAACTAATCATTAGACGACTAATTGAAATTCTAACATCATGTATACAAAATGTCAATAATTTCTGTATTTTTATCTCATATGGGATTTTATCAAAATTTTCTAAAATAAAAGAACCCTTCAGCTATCACATAAGCCAAAAGGTTCTTCCTTGTTTCATTTACATATTCGACTATTTCTTTTAACGAATTAAGCGTTTTTTCCGCAGCATTTTTTGTATTTTTTACCGCTTCCGCATGGGCATGGATCGTTTCTTCCGATCTTCTTTCCTTTTACAACTGTTGTTGAATTTCTTGATTCTTTGTATAACTCTTTTCTTCTTTCTTCTGTAAGAATGTCATCCCATTCCTTTAAGTTGTAAAGCCATTCTGCACGACATCCAACCATGTTGTAATATAATTTCTCGAAGTCGATGTCTAAGCTTACCTGTGTATTTTCATCCATCTCTTCGATTGGGTTTGCTTCTTTTAAGCTGTCGTTGATCCCATCTAAGAATCCTACAAACATCTGTAATTCTGTCTCGTATTTGTCTGCTAATTCTTTCACTGTTCCAGATACAACTGTATCTTTGTCAGCTAATAATTGTTCGTAGATTCCTTTTTCAATGTTGAAGTAATTTAACCAGAACTGCTGTCCTTCTGCTGTTCTATCGTCAAATTTATATGCGTAATCACGCCATTCCTGTAATAAAGCCATGTTCATTCCATCCTTTTCTTTTAAAAATGTTATTTTCCTTTGATACTATAACAAATCTCTGGCTCTTTTTCAACAATCGACAGCAATTTTACATAAAAATCCCCCATTCCACGGCTTCGCAGAGTGGGGGAATACTTAAGGGGAGGATAAGTATTTCTCTATCCAGTTCTTTTATTAACTGGATATTCTTATTATGTCCTCTCTTTTGCTTCTTATTCATTTTCTTTTATAAAATATTTTACTCTTTCAAAACACAATAATCTATGCTAGGATACCTCATAGGTATACATATTTACGAAAGGATGTTATGATGAAAAAACAAAAGCATATGAAGCAGATCACAGCGATCCTGCTGATCGTGATATTGCTTGCCATCATCGGATCTACTATCTATTTTGCAGTGAGTGGAAGCCAGTTATTCTGGATGTCACTGTTTTTGATGTTTTTCTTTCCGATCTTTTTATGGGCAATGTCATTTTTGTATAAATGGAGTAAAAATAAGAACGAGCACTGATGTTTCATTTTCAGTGCTCATTTTTATTTTACTTTCTGATTCTTTCCAAATATTCTTTGATATTTTTCTCATATCCATTTTCCGTTGGTTCATAAAACGTTGTTCCAAGAAGCTCATCTGGAAGATACTGTTGTTTTACATAATGATCTGGATAATCATGCGCATATTTATATCCGATTCCATGTCCTAGTTTCGCGGCGCCTTTGTAATGAGCATCTCTTAAATGATTAGGAACTGCTCCGATCTTATGATTTCTGACAGATTCTAATGCCTGATCAACTGCCATATATGCTGCATTGCTCTTTGGTGCACTGGCTACATAAGTGACTGCCTGTGCCAGTATGATCCTTGCTTCTGGCATTCCGATCCGTTCCACTGCCTGTGACGCTGCAACTGCTACCTGTAATGCCTGCGGATCAGCATTTCCAACATCTTCGGATGCACAGATCATGATTCTTCTTGCAATAAATGTAACACTTTCTCCGGCATCGATCATTCTTGCCAGATAATAAATAGCTGCATCTGGATCTGATCCTCGCATACTTTTGATAAATGCAGAAATCACATCATAGTGATTATCCCCGTCTTTGTCGTATTTTGTCACTCTTCTTTGGATACATTCCTGTGCTACATCGATATCGATATGAATCTTTCCATCTTCAGCAGGTTCTGTTGTTAATATTCCAAGTTCGATCGCATTTAAAGCACTTCTTGCATCTCCTTCTGCCATATCTGAGAGAAAATCCAGTGCATCATCGGTGATCGTTGCTCCATAGATCCCCATTCCTTTTTCGTCATCTGTAATAGCTCTTACGATCAATTTCTTAATATCTTCTTTATCTAATGAATGTAGTTCAAATACATTGGATCTTGAGATCAACGCCTGATTTACTTCAAAATACGGATTCTCTGTCGTTGCTCCGATCAAAATGATCGTTCCATCTTCTACAAATGGCAGCAAGTAATCTTGTTGTGCTTTATTGAATCTGTGGATCTCATCGATAAACAAAATCGTCTTCTTCTGATACATTCCAAGAGATTCTTTCGCATCTGCCACCGCTTCCTGCATATCTTTCTTCCCAGATGTTGTTGCATTCATCTGTACAAAATTTGCTTTGGTCGTATTGGCAATGACTTTTGCTAAGGTTGTCTTTCCTGTTCCTGGTGGACCATAGAAAATGATCGAGCTGATCTTATCCGCTTTGATCGCTCTATATAGTAATTTATCTTTTCCAATAATATGTTCCTGACCCACCACTTCATCGAGGGTTGCAGGTCTCATTCTCCCTGCTAATGGCGACTCTTTATCTTTATTTAATTCTCTTGCATATTCAAATAAATCCATAGTTTTCCTCCAGATTTTATCTTAGCACAGGGTATTGAGAAAATCTATGAATTATTCATACATTTTTTATAAATAAGACATGAATTTATCATATTCCTTTGCTATAATGAAAGAAGTTAATAACAAAGCACGGGTTAGGAGTTATCATGAAAAATACAGCAATTGAAAAACTTTCTTATACCGAAGTTACGAAAAATATCAGTCAAGCTGAATATAACCAGACACAGGAAGAATATATCCTGTCCAAATCTCCTGATAAATATATGATCAGTCTTCCGGTCAAGGTATTAATGTTTGAAGGAGCAAAGGACAGTTCCCCATTTACATATTATTTCTATATGGAGAATGATGAAGATCTCTATCTGATGCAGAGAAAGCGGAACGGATCAGTCGTTGATAAGACAAAAATTCCTCTGACAAAGAAACAGGGACAGAAGATTTTGGATGGCGATTATCAGTTTTTATTAGACAGTGATGAACCGTTACTTAATTCTCTTTATTTCCAGTTTACGGTAAATCAGTTGCATCCTTTGTATCGAAAAGAATGTACGAGAAAGATCTTTCATCAGAATCGTTTCTTAGATGAGATCGTGGATATTCATATCGTGAGAACACCTTTTGAAGAAGATCAGGATTTCTTCGCTACGCATGAGACGATACTTAAGGGTGGTAATAATAATGGATTACGACGAAATACCAGACAGTATCTGAATATGTCGAAGCCTATGAGTGAATTGTTGAATTATCAGAATTCTCTAATGTAAATATGGTGGAATGACGGAAATTATTGGTGGAATATTATAAAAAGAGATCATGTGTCTGCAGACGTGTTCGTACGGTTGCAGACACATGATCTCTTTTTATAATATTCAAATAATTTACGTGATTCAAACCATTACAGAGTGTGTATGTTAAACTGTACTGGATTTCAACTTTAGATGATTGTTATCGGAATTTTCTTTTTAACATCACAGATATTAATAATCCCCCATATCCATTACATTATCATATTGATCAATTTCTATTTCTAATAGTTTTGCTATCTTCTTTCCGGCTGTAGAACTATTCTTTAATTCTTTGATCAAAGATCTTGCTTCTTTTATATATCCATAAACGATACAACTACTTGCCAACATATAAAGGAATTCTTCGGAGCAGATGCGATTTTCTTCTTTGTATGCAAAAAGCTTGTCTATATCTTCTTTCATTCCCGTACTTTCGATGTTGTACAAACGCTCCTGTATACTGCGTGGAAATTCGTATAAATGTTGCTGTTTTGTGTTTTTGAAATTTTCTTTGTCAGACAGCATTCCTATACTCCATGGAGACATTTCTTGTTCCATTGCATATTCATCACGACTTCTTGCCTTTAATATCGGCAATTCCAATTCTATCATGAGATCACTGATCATATTCCACATTTCTGCATAAATGTCTGGAGTCCATGTTTTATTCACTCTGGTTTTTATATTTTCAATAATTACATCCAGCGTATCTCCACTCATGACTGAACTTATCGTATTAAATAATATTTCTGATGTTTCCTGCTCTGGCATACGAAATTGCTCTTGCAACATCACAAACAGAATATTGATTGCTTCTGCTCTGTTTGCAATATTATCTGTTAGTTCATTAATCTCCCATTCTGGAAATTCATTCAATGGAAGATCTTTTGCATAAATCTCTCTCTTTTCTATGATTTTGTGGATATCCATTCCATGCATCGCAACATATGCTGTTCCATCTGGTTCTTGGTATGTATTTAATAGATCATTCATTCTTCCTCGCCAGTAAACATATCGAAAGAATTCCCTTTTTCCTTGTTTCGGATCATACGTTTTTTTGTATATTTTGTATAATTCTTCTAATTCGATCACACAGTATAGCTGCATCAATCTTCCTACTCTGTCATCAAATGTTTCTATCTTTGTATAGATTTCGTCTTCTGTTTTCTGATCCAAAACATCTATATACTCTTTCAGATCAGAGGCAAGATACACTTCTGCTATATCATCTTTAATTTCATATTCCCTAAATCCTAAAACAAATGCTTTGGCACAAATATCAGCTTCATCTTGTGATATATTTATTATGCTATCATTTAAGTGATTCATCCATTGTTTCAAACTATCATATTCATCTTGGTTCATAACATATAATATATATTCTGGATGTTCTCTTAATGTATCCGAAATACTGCTGATCCTTTCCATATGTGATCTTGATCTGTTTTTTGGAATCCTTAAATATTTACAATAATCACTGGATTGATCTTCGCTTAGATTTTCCAGTAATTCTTTTTGTGTTTTTGATGAAACACAAAACTTGACCTTACCGTTTTTCTTTATATGATCTTCCCACTCTTTTGATCTATCATCTAAATTACACTTTGTTTCTTCCAAATACATATCCTGCCATGCATTTTTCAACATATCTTCCAGATCATCTTCTGGCATCTTACTTATTTCGTCAAAAAAACCTTTTAATATATCTATCTTATCCTGTTCGTTGAATACTTTAACCTTATCTTTTTGTTTATGCTTTGGAAATACCATCTGACGGAACTGGCTTTCCACAAATTCTCTGTCAAAAGGATAAACTTCTTCATTCATTTCCCAGTTCCAGACCCCTCCGCTGTCTTCCATGAAGTTATCCCCTTTATATTTGACCAGTTTAGGATATCGTTCTTCATAATCCAGCTCATATTTTTCTATATTGATCTTGTGACGCCATTCATCTCCAAAATCATAGATGTAGCGGATCCATTTGTAATTTTTAAAGAAGAAATCAATATTCGTATCGAAATCATTATAATGATTTCCCCACAGATCAAATCCTCCTTCATCATCTATCACAATATCATCCGATGGTATATGGAATCCATGAAGATGAACGTCGTCCCAATCAAATAATATCTGTATGATCTTGTGTAATTCAAAAAAAGTAATCTGATCTGGTATGATGACTCTTCTCCATACCGGTGGATGTGTATCTTCTATTACAATTTTGCATGTGTAACCTGGCATTTCATAATTTCCCTTTGATTCTATCTATGAAGATATTTCTCTTTCGTTGCAAGCCCACCCCTGATGTGACGTTCAGATTTATTGATGTCTAATACCTTTCTTGCTTGTCTGGCAAGTGTTTTGTTGATCGTTTCTAACCGTTCTGTCACATCTTTATGTACTGTGCTTTTGCTGACGCCGAACTGCTTGGCTGTCTGGCGTACTGTAGCATTATGTTCAATGATGTAGATCGCACTTTCAATGACTCTTTCTTCCATGTATTTCTTCAATGGAAAAGCCCCCTGTAAATGTTGTTTTTACAGTGTATGCTTGGGGCAGGGTTGCTATGTCCTTAAAATCTAGAAATATACCAATTGCTCTTTTGGCGGTTCTGATTTTTCGATTCTGATCGCTGTTAAGATTGGCATTGTCTTATCATATGCTTCATTGTATTCTGAATGGATCTGTGCTGTTAATGTTACCCATTCGTTATTGAGAATTCTCTTTAATGTCTTGGATTTCGTCTGGTTTAATCTGCACAGATATCCAATAAATGTCATATCATCTTCACAACATGTCATTGCTTTACGTCCAGGAATGATCATTCCCGGTGGCATCTTTGGACTTCTCTGGACCTGAACACGCATTTCCACAGTCTTTCCTTCATAAACCTCTGGACGTTCCATCGCATCGATATACCAGATTCCATAATCTTCATCTTCGACTTTGATCACATCTGCATTCACATCATATGGCAGCAATTCATCCTGTGCCATCTCTTTACCATCGGCACGTTCAAAACCTACCTGTGCTCTTGGATTGACTGCTTTGATGCTTCTTCGGAAACTTCCCATATTCGTATTGTCATCACAGCGGTTAAAAATGACAAGATCTGCCATCTTAAACATTTCCATAAACATAGATTTCATATTTTTCAAATACAAATCTGCTGTAGATGCATCAACTGTTACGATCACCTGATATAACTCAAGATCTGTCTCATCTACTACATCCATCAGATCGTCAATGGAGTACATTCCATTGTATTCGATCATGACACGGTCTGGATAATAATTTCTCTGACATCCTCTGACAAATTCTTTTGTGAAATCTTCCATATTTTCAATATTCACCACGAATGAATTTGTCTTCTCTAGCATTTCTTTATCGTATTCGACTTCTCCTTCTTCAAACGTAAGGATCATTGTTTTCTCGCCGTCATTAAAATAATCCTGGTTTAATGTTTCTTTGATCAGTGTTGATTTTCCACTTTCTAAAAATCCCCATACCAGGTATGCCGGTAATTCGTACATCTTTTTTCCTCCTGTTATTTAGAAGAATAAACCTTCTAATTCATCTTCTTTTAATTTTGATCCGATCACACAGATTCTTCCTGTGTAGTCTGCACTTCCTTCACGGATTTCATATTCTCCTGGAACAAGATCAAACTGAACCCATGATCCATCTTCTGTCTGTAAAATACCTTTGGATCTTAAGATCATACCATAGCTGTCATCTTTGGATAATTTCTGTAAGATCGTATCCAGTTCTTCCTTATTATATTTCTTAGGTGTTTCTTTGCCCCAGCTTGTAAACACTTCATCTGCATGATGATGGTGGTGATGATCGTGGTCATGTCCGCATCCACAGCTGCATTCTTCATCGTGATCGTGATGATGATGTTCATGATCATGGTCGTGATCGTGTCCACATCCGCAACCACATTCTTCATCGTGATCATGGTGATGATGTTCATGGTCGTGGTCGTGATGATGTTCGTGATCATGGTCGTGATCATGGTGTCCACCGCACACAGGGCAGATTTCCTCTTCTTCTAATAATTCTTTGACCATATCATTTCCATCTTCCATAACTTTTAAGATCTGTTCTCCAGAAAGCTCATCCCATGGTGTTGTGATGATCGCAGCTTTTTCATTATGTTCACGAAGCAGTGCTACGCTTTCATTTAATTTATCTTCTGCTACATCTCCTGTACGGCTTAAGATGATAGATCCTGCATATTCTACCTGATTATTATAGAATTCACCGAAGTTCTTTATATACATCTTGCATTTCTTTGCATCTGCAACTGTCACAAAGCTGTTTAAGTCTAGTTCAACATCTTCCGCAACACCTTGTACAGCTTTGATAACGTCTGATAATTTACCAACTCCTGATGGTTCAATGATGATACGGTCTGGGTTGTACTGTGTAACTACTTCTTTTAATGCACTTCCGAAGTCTCCAACTAAAGAACAACAAATACATCCAGAATTCATCTCTGTTACTTCAATCCCTGCGTCCTTTAGGAACCCTCCATCGATACCGATCTCACCGAATTCATTCTCGATCAGTACGACTTTCTCTCCTTTTAATGCTTCTTTTAATAATTTCTGGATCAGAGTTGTTTTACCTGCTCCTAAAAATCCTGATATGATATCAATCTTTGCCATTTTATATTACCTTCCTTTATGTTCTATTCTTATCTTTCCTGTCACCTTAGACTTTCCGTTTTTTTACTTTTGAAAAAAGCAGAAAACTTAAGATTAGGGAACAAATATATTTTACTACTTCCATAATATTTGTCAAAACATTCTTTCAAGAGTATAATGAAAAAAATTAACAAAACGGAAGGAGTTATATGACTTATGAGAAAATACTACCCAAATTACTCCATTGGAACCGACGCATATGCCGACATCCCTATGGTATGTGAAAAATACGGAACAAAAGCTGTGATCATCGGAGGAACACATGCCTTGGCTGCCGCTGCCGATTTGATCAAAGAAGCTGTTGCTGACAGCAATATCATGATCACCGGTGTCTTTGAATACGGTGGTGAAGCCAGTCGTGAACACATAGATGAATTAAATTCTCATCAAGAAGTTATTGATGCTGATATGATCTTTGCATGTGGTGGCGGAAAAGCGATTGATACTTGTAAAGTATTGTCACAGGAAAGCAACCGACCATTCTTTACATTTCCAACGATTGCTTCTACTTGTGCTTCTTGTACATCACTTGGTATCATCTATCATCCAGATGGTTCCCTTCGTGAATATTCTTTCCAGGAGAAACCTTCTGAATGGATCTTTATCAATACACAAGTGATCGCCAATGCTCCTGAAAAGTACCTGTGGGCTGGAATTGGTGATACAATGGCTAAATTTTATGAATGTACAACCAGTGCCCGTGGTGATAATGATCTAGACCATAGCACTTCCATGGGCGTCCAGATCAGTAATCTTTGTGCCAGACCATTAGTAAAATACGGTGTAGAAGCCTTAGAAGAATGTCGAAATCATACTCCTGGAAAAGCTCTGGAAGAAGTCATTCTTGGAATTATCGTTTCTACTGGTTTTGTGTCAAATCTTGTCGGAATTGATTTAAATACCGGACTTGCACATGCCTGCTATAACGGATTTACTGTATGTAAATCTACCGAAGAACATGGACATCTGCATGGCGAGATCGTTGCTTATTGTATCCTGATCTTATTAAAAGTTGATCATCAGGAAGAGGAATTTAAGAAAATCTATGAATTCTCCAAGAATATGGGATTTCCTGTGAAACTTGCGGATATTCATGCGACGATTGATGATATGGATGCTGTGATCACAAAGGCTTTATCTGGAATTGATGTACGTGTATGGCCTTATGAAGTAACTCCTGATATGATCCTTGATGCTGTAAAAGAGATCGAGCAAGTTGCTTTATAAAATAACTTTATCAAGGGGATTCCCTTGAAATTTCCTATGATATAAAAAGGATATTGGTGTCACGATCAATATCCTTTTTCTTTATTTTTCTGTATTAAATTTCTTAAATGGCCGCGGTGTCATAAATGTCCCGCTGGCGCTTCCGACGAGTTCTTCTCCTACATAGGCTTTTCCAACAAAATTCATGATCGTTTTTCCTGTGGACACTGCTTCTACCTCTGTTCTTACGGTTGCTCCTGTTGGTATTCCTTTTAAAAATGTTGTAGAAAGCTGCACCGTTGGGGCTACACTATAATCGCCCAATCCAGCAGTCAATGTTCCAAATGCAATATCAAACATCCCTGCCAGAGAACCTCCAAACATGATTCCAAATGCATTTTCATGAAACTTTGTGGCCTCGAACGTCATGGTTAAACTTTTGGTATCATAATTAAAATCTGTGACAGTTCCTTTTAATTCTTTAAATATTCCATGTTCGTTGATCTCATCTAACTGTTCCATTCTTTTTCGGATCTGCTTCTCAAAATTTTCTTTGCTCATCTTTTTCTTGCTCCTGCTTATTATTTCTTTTCATGCTTAAATCGATGTAAATTTCATTTTATGTCTGCCATTTTATCATATTTCCACTTTTATGTATAGAAACTGTTATATGGAACATCCTATAAACAAAAGGAGTTTTACAATTATGGATAATGAAAATTTATTAAACAGTATTTATCAAAACATTGCAATGGTTTTAGAAACCATTCCTGAGATTCGAAAGATCACGACAGACTGTGATTTTAAGGCTTTGATCATCAGCCAGGAAGAAGAATATCAAAATTTATCAGATTCTATAAAAGATACGATCACTTCCAATGGTGATTCTACAGAAGAATTAAATGATCTTTTGAAAACATATTCTGAATGGATGACCAAATTAAAGGCTATGTCTGATAAAAATGTCAGTCATCTTTCTGAAATGTGTATTCAAGGATATACGATGGGAATGATCAAAGCAATCCAGAAAAATCATCTTTACTGTGATGCCTCCAAAGAAGCAAAACATTTCGGTGACAAACTTATTTCTCTCCACGAAAAAAGTATTCAGGATTTAAAAAAGTATTTGTAATCGTTAAGTTGTTGTGCTATGATTAATCTTGTTATTGATAGATTTTAATGTTCACGACCGATACGGATGCATTCATTTATTTCTATGAATGCATAAAGCAAGTAACGGTTCGTGGACTTTTTCTTTTTTATAAAGATTTTTATTGAAACACCTGTCATTAACAGTTACATGTATTTTTTATTTAAGAAAGTAGAGGTACCCAGATGAGCAATGGTACAGTAAAATGGTTTAACGCAGAAAAAGGTTATGGATTTATTTCACAGGAATCCGGAGATGATGTATTTGTTCATTTTTCTGCAATTCAGGGAAAAGGATTTAAGACTTTGGAAGAAGGACAGAATGTTAGTTTCGAGATTGAAGAAGGACCTCGCGGAAAACAGGCATCTAATGTAACCAAGTTGTAATTTGAATGCGTTGTTCAATGCATATAAAAAAACGAAATAATAGGATAAAAGTTCTAAATCTTTTATCCTATTATTTCGTTTTTCTCATATACATGGACAGCTATTCAAACCACCATATGTGTGTATGTTAGACGGTGTTGAATTATAATTTTTTTATATATTCAAATAATTCCTGTCCACTTGTTACTTCTACGTCTGGAACGATATCTCCTTCTGGCATTGGGCGGTTTCTGTGGTTGAACCAAATGACATGCAAGCCAGAATTCTTGGCTCCTACGACATCTATTTCAAAGGTATCTCCGATAAACCATGTTTCCTCAGGATCAAGCTTCATTTCTTTTTGAACAGTATGGAATGCTTTGACATCTGGTTTTGCAGCTCCGATGCTGTCTGAGATGAACATTGTTTTAGGGTTGAACCAGTGGTCTAATCCTAATGTCTCTAATTTCTTTCCCTGATTCTTTGTTGTTCCATTCGTTAAAATTCCGATTCTGTAATTTTCTTTGCAATGATCAAGGATCTGTTTTGTAATTTCTGGTACCTGAATATGCTTTTGGTAATAACGGTATCGTTCTTCGAATTGTTTTGCCTCTTCTTTGCTGACTTCTACTCCAACATCTGCATATGTTTTCTGGACACGATATGCAAATTCTTCGTCTTCAGAGATTTTTCCTTCTCTTGACATACAGAATGCTTCATCACTGTAGGTTCTTGATGCTTCAAATAATTCCTCACAGTCTGCATCTGTGCGGGCTGCCATCAGTTCTTTGTGGGCTTTTTCAAATGGTTCCATTAAATTATATAATGTATCATCTACATCAAAAATAATATTCTTCATCTTAGATCAATCCTAACTTCTTAAGTGCCATTGTAATTCCTTCTTCTTTGACAGTTCCTGTCACCATAGATGCGACTTCTCCTACTTTCTCACTATGACGTCCCATCGCGATTCCTGTTCCAACTGCCTGCATCATTTCTACATCGTTATCTGCATCTCCAAATGCATATGTGTCTTTCTTGTCAATTCCAAGTTTCTCGATCAGTTCTGTGATCGCATCTCCTTTTGTTACACCTTTTAATGTGATATCAATGAAATTTTCGCGAACATGTTTAGCGCAAGTAAATACATCTTTAAATTCTTCTTCAAAATCCTTCTTCACCTGAATATCCTTGTAATTCATAACAAGTTTGCTGATGTGAGTGTTTTTTGTGCGGAATTTCCATGGCGCATACCATCGTTGTGGCAGATTAAAAAGTTTGCAGTGATTTTTGAAAAACTCTTCATCCATATGTAGATAATAACTGATATCTCTTGTCTCAAAATGAATGATCGTATCTCTTGGGAAATATTCGTTAACTACCTGAAATACCAATTCATCTGGAATACAGATGTCTCTGATCACTTCTCCCTCAACTTCTGTATGTGAACCATTACATGTGATCGCTCCCATAAATTTATCAATATCCATCTCTAAAAATCGCTGTGTTCTTCCTGAGCATAACATTGTCAGATATCCATTTTCTTTTAATTTATTCAATGATTCTACAGTTGTTGGTGTTGCTGTTTTAATCTCATCTACTTCATCAACTGTTGTTCCATCATAGTCAAAAAATACGACACCTTTGTACTTTTTCATAATTTTGCTTTCTCCCATTTTATTCATTTCTTATTTTCTCTATATATAATACACACTTTATTTTACTTTCTACAGCTTTTAATTTCAAGATTTTACCAACAAAAATACCAGATTCCTATGAATCGAAATCTGGTATTTTTATTTTATACTCATTTAATATATTTACTTTATTTCTATTTTCTGTTTCTGTTTTTCATTGAGAACTGCTTTCTGTTTTAAGAAATTAATCTTCGCTGCTTTCGTATAATCAACGCCTTTGAATGCATTGTAAAATTCAAGTACCAGCTGTTCTTTTTCATAATCTGTCCATGTGTCAATACTTCCACCATCTTTGATCAGGGATCTTCCCTTGTTATCTACGATAAATCTGCCCTCTAGTCCGTCTGTTAAGATTGCTCCGTCATAATCTAGAACTTTAAAGTAAATTCTCAGATTGTGTTTTTGTTTTTTTACATCTGCCACTTTTAATTTGGTATGATCACTGACTTTGACAATCTCATTTTTCTTCAGATTTAATACTGCTTTCTGTACTTTTCCATTCTTTGTTACCACAGATTGTTTTTTAACTGGAATGATTTCCAGTGATCTTGTGTGTGTATGTTTGAAAAACTGATAGATATCTTTGCTTTTTTCTGAATTAGTTTTTTCTTCATAGTAGAGATATCTTCCTTTATTATCTCTGATCACAAGATCATGTTTTTTGTCATTGCTTCGCAAGGTATTTCCTAATGGAGATATAATAACTCTGTCTACGATTGATTTCTTAGATCGTATGATCACTTTTGTCTTCTTTGCGACCTTGCTTCGATCAACCGCAAGCTGCATAGACCAGTCACCTTTGGTATCCCATAAATAGTTGGTTTTAATATCCAGTTTTACTTTCTTTTTTAATTTTCCAGTAAGATTAAAACGATAAACTCCTTTAATCTTATGGCTGTTGATCCTGTAAGCTTCCGTTACTCCCGTTTCATTTACTTCATCATTTGCTTTTCCATCAATGGAAATCTGTGGTCCAAGCCATATACTGTTAAGGTTCCAGCGCTCTTGTAAACTATCTTTTTTAACTTTTTCAAGCTTTTCGGCTGTCGTTGTTTTATTTAATGACACTGTATAATACAATAATAAATTACCTTCATCCAGACCGACATTGTCAATTCTTAATGTAATTCCCTGATCTGTTCTGCTTATTCCTGCCTTTGCATTATTTTTTTGAATCTCGTTTAGTTTCACAGACCTTTGATATTGCCTGCTTCCATGTTTTGTGTCCAATTTTCCTGTTCCTAATGTGATCAATTTCACACCTGCAAACACTGTCACTGTTGATAAAGATAATACAGCCACAAATACCACGGCATTTTTCCAGATTCTATGAATTTTACTTCTTTTTGTTTCTTCCGGCAATCCATCTAACAGATCATCCATCCTTTTTCTGGTTGATTCTGGCATCTGTTCCTGTATTTTTTCTCTCTTGATCCTTTTTCTTAACTCATGCTCCTTCATATGCACCTTCTCCTTCCATCTCTAATAAATCCTTTAATTGTTTTCTTCCTCTGGCAAGTCTTGATTTTACGGTTCCTTGCGGTATATCTAAGATTTTGGCGATTTCTTTTGTGGAAAATTCATCATAATAATATAAGATCAATACTTCCTGATGCTGTTTTGGCATTCTTAAAATATAACTTAAAATTTCTCCATCCTCTGATACCATATCTTCTGTCCAGTAATCACTGGAATGTTCCTGTTCTGGAAATTCAAACGGATCTGTTGGTTCCTGTCTCTTCCTGTTTCTTAAGATCTGATAACATTCATTTGCCAGGATCTGAAAGATCCATGCTTTGAATTTTCTTCTTGAACGTAATGTATCAATATTTTCATAAGCTTTTAAGATGCTTTCCTGCATCGCATCTTCTCCATCTGCCTGGGTTCCCACGATACTTTTTGCAAATCGAAACATATCTGTTTCATACTGTCTGATATACCGACAAAATGTCTCTTTCTTCATTCTTACCTCCTCTCTTTTCTTTTTTCCCTCTTTTATTGATTCACATATTCGATGAATTTACTTGCCGTTTGGTTCCCTTTTTTTTATTTTTTTAAAAAAAGATGCATAAATCAGAAAAAGACACTTCTATCTTCTCTTGATAAAAGTATCTTTTTCACTACTATGCAATTCTCAAGGACTTTAAGGCCTCTTGGAATGCTATGGTTACATATTATCTAAAATCTCGGTTAAGATCTTATTAACGATTCCAGGGTTTGCTTTTCCCTGTGTTGCTTTCATTGTCTGTCCTACTAAAAATCCGATAGCTTTCTTCTTACCAGCTTTGTAGTCTTCGACAGATTTTGGATTATTTGCTACGATCTCTTCGATTGTTGCTTTTAATGCTCCTTCATCATTCATGGATTTTAATCCATGTTCTTCTACGTATGCTGCAGGATCAATATCTTCTTTGAAGACTTTCTCGAAGACTTCTTTTCCTACGCTTCGGTTGATCTCATTGTTCTTGATCATCTCGATCAGTTTCGCAAGATGTTCTGGCTTAAATGATACATCATCGATATCCATCTCTGATTCATTGACCAGACGGATCGTCTCTCCCATTAACCAGTTTGATACTTCTTTTGGCTCTGATCCAAGTGCGATCGTTGCTTCAAAGATATCTGCAAGGTGTTTTGATCCTGTGATTATGTCGATATCATAATCTGGAAGATCGTATTCTTCTTTATAACGGACTTTCTTCTCATCTCTGAACTCTGGCTGGGCATCTCTTACTTTGTCCATCCATTCATCGCTGATCTCAATCGGTACTAAGTCTGGATCTGGGAAATAACGATAATCCTGTGCGTCTTCTTTGGAACGCATTGCATAAGATGCTCCCTTCGTGTCATCCCAACGTCTTGTTTCCTGTACGACTTTCTCACCTGCTTCGATCAGGTCGATCTGACGTTCCATCTCTCCTTCAATGGCTCTCTTGATAGCTTTGAAAGAGTTTAAGTTCTTCATCTCTGTACGTGTTCCAAATTCTTCCGCTCCCACTTCACGGACAGATAAGTTCACGTCAGCTCTCATGGAACCTTCCTGTAATTTACAATCTGATGCTCCTAAGTACTGAATGATCAGACGTAACTTCTCAAGATATGCGATAACCTCATCTGCAGAACGCATATCTGGTTCTGATACGATCTCGATCAGTGGCACTCCAGAACGGTTAAAGTCTACTAAAGAATCTCCTGTCCATGGATCATGCACTAATTTTCCTGCATCTTCTTCCATATGGATCTCATGGATTCTGATATCTTTCTTCTCTCCATCTACATCGATCTCTACTTTACCATTTCGACAGATTGGTAAATATAACTGAGAGATCTGATAGTTCTGTGGATTATCTGGATAAAAATAGTTCTTACGGTCGAATTTACAGTTCTGTGTGATATCACAGTTTGTTGCAAGTCCAACTGCCATCGCATATTCTACCACCTGTTTATTTAACACTGGTAATGATCCTGGCATACCTGTGCATACAGGACATGTGTGTGTATTTGGTGCTCCTCCGAATGCTGTGCTGCATCCACAGAAGATCTTTGTCTTTGTTGCTAATTCTACATGGACTTCAAGTCCGATGACTGTTTCGTAATTCTTGCTCATCTATTTAGCCCCTCCTTTAGCAATTGCTGGAGCTTCATATGCTCTTGTCTGCTCAAATGTATATGCTGCCTGAATGATCTTCTTCTCATTGAAGCAGTCTCCGATCAGCTGAAGTCCGATCGGCATTCCATTCTTATCCTTACCACATGGAAGAGAGATTCCTGGAAGTCCTGCAAGGTTGACAGAGATCGTATAGATATCTCCTAAATACATCTTGATCGGATCACTTAAGCTGTCTCCTAATTTTGGAGCTGTTGTTGGTGCGACTGGTCCTAAGATCACATCGTATTTCTCAAATGCTTTGTCAAATTCTTTCTTGATCAGTGCTTTTGTTCTTAATGCTTTTAAGTAGTATGCATCGTAATATCCTGAACTTAATACGAATGATCCTAACATAATACGACGTTTCACTTCGGCTCCAAATCCTTCGGAACGAGTCTTCTTGTACATGTTGTGAAGTCCTTCGTAGTCTTTGGCTCTGTATCCGTATTTGACTCCATCAAAACGGGATAAGTTAGAACTTGCTTCTGCTGCTGCGATAACATAATATGCTGGAATTGCATATTCAACTAATCCAAGGTCGAATTCTTCTACGATCGCTCCCTTTTCTTCTAATGTTTTTGCTGCTGCTAAAACGGCTTCTTTGACTTCTTCATCAAGACCTTCTCCAAAGTAATCCTTTGGAATACCGATCTTCATTCCTTTGACATCGTCTTTTAATGCTGATGTAAAATCATAAGATTCTAATCTGACAGATGTAGAATCTTTCTCGTCGTGAGATGCGATCGCTTCTAATAATGTTGCACAGTCTGTCACATCTTTTGCTAATGGTCCGATCTGATCCAAGGATGATCCGTAAGCGATCAGTCCGTAACGAGATACTGTTCCATAGGTTGGTTTGATCCCTGTAACACCACAGTAAGATGCTGGCTGTCTGATAGATCCACCGGTATCAGATCCTAACGCCATGAAACATTCGTTAGCTGCAACAGCTGCTGCTGAACCACCTGATGATCCACCTGGTACTTTCTCTAAATCCCATGGGTTCTTTGTCACACCATATGCAGAAGTCTCTGTTGTACTTCCCATGGCGAACTCATCCATGTTTGTCTTTCCTAAAAATACAACTCCTTCTTTGATCAGGTTCTCAACTGCCTGTGCGGAGTATGTTGGTACAAAGTTCTCTAAGATCTTAGAACTGCATGTTGTTGTATATCCCTTTGTACAGATATTATCCTTAATTGCCATTGGAACTCCAGCTAATGGTCCTGTGTAAGTCCCGTCATCGATTCCTTTCTGTACTTCTTCGGCTCTCTTTAATGCACTTTCTTCATCGTAAGAGACATATCCATGTACATCACTTTCGACTGCCTTAATCTGTTCAAGTGCTGCCTTTGTTGCTTCTACAACTGTGATCTCTTTGTCTTTGATCTTCTTGCCTAATTCTACGGCAGTTAATTCTAAAATGCTCATCTTCTGCCTCCTATATGATCGTCTTTGGCACGACAAAGGCGTTGTCCTGCGCTTCTGGTGCGTTCTTTAATGTGTCTTCGCTTCCGTCTCCATTCGTTACCACGTCTTCTCTGAATACATTCTTCACTGGAAATACGTGAGACATTGGTTCTACACTGCTTGTATCTAGTTCGTTTAATTTATCTACATAGTCGAGCATGCTTTCCATATCTTTCTTGGCCTGTTCTTTTTCTTCGCCAGATAATTCAAGCTTTGCTAAAATTCCGACATATTCAATCGTTGCATCATCAATATGATTTGCCATAAGTCTTCCTCCTGTTAAATTGCCTATAGAGTTAATGTTACCATAATTTTTATCTTTTTAAAATATAAAAATGAACAAAAGTCTGCCGTTTTTTCTTAAAAATGACAGACTTTTGCTTACTTTTTTTAAAAATTTAATCCATTCAGGATCTGATTTATAAAATCTTCTATGTGAGTGAATGCCTCTGGTACAAGATCTGCTAAAAATGACAACAGATAAAGAATAAAGACAATCACCGCCCACTTTCCTTTTTTTGATCTCTTCTTTTCTTTTTTATTTTTATAGGTTGATGTTTTCCTCTGTGTCTTCATTGACTGCGTCTTTGTATTCTTGATATTTTTAAAATCTGGATGTCGTTTTTCATCATGAATATATTTTGGCTGAGAAGTCTTTTTGTCAGTCGTTAATATATCCCAATGGCCATCTTTTAATATTCTTGACCGGCCTAAGCGATTAAAATCATAACCACACATTGGACAGACACCATTTCTTAACTTTTCTTCACAGATTGGACATTTCTCGTATTTCATAGGCCCTGCTTTCTTACTGATTCGTTTTTATCTTATGGAAATGGTATCATATAATCTTAGTGTTTTCAAGAATTGCTCGACTTTATCTGTTATATATCAACAAAAAAATATGGCAGATTTCTCCACCATATCTTTTCTAAATTAAATTAATTTCCACATTTTCTGGAAATGCACGAAGGGTCATTGTATCTTTTCCATCATTTAGATAAATTTCAATAAATGTATTATCATAATATATCTCAATGTTTTTGAGTTCTTCTGACATGGAAACTTCTCTTTGAATTCCGTATTCTGTACTAAACTGATGCTTAAGTGTACTTCGGTCTGCAACTATATGTCCTGCTGCCCAGTCAATCTTAATACTTAGATGATCTTCTTGATCTCCGATCTGAATTTCTGAGATCTGTTTATCTGTCAGATTGATATACCATGTATCTTCTTCTGGTTTAATTCTTTTACTGTCTATATCAAGATGTGCATATTCATTCTTAATATTTTCTGGCACTTCCTGGCATAACTTTCCTTCTTTGATCGTTAAGAACCTTGGCATTGTCAGACTATGGATCCACATATCTTCTTTTGCATATGGGAGTTCCTGTGCCCCACACCCAAGCCACGCAAACATCATTGGTTGTCTGTCTTTTCCATAGAATGCCTGTGGTGCATAAAAATCAAATCCTTTGTCGATCTCATCAAATGATTCCACATGAAATGTTTTATCTTCAAGACTTAACTCACCGACAAAATATACACTGGAAAACTCATTGTGAAAACGTTCTCCCATTGGTGTACGTCCCATTAATGATAAGAATAAAACATCTTTTCCATCTATTTCAATGTAAGATGGACATTCATACATATAACCAAGCTCCAGGTCAATTCCTGTCAGTTCAATATTTCCCTGATATACCCAGTTTTCAAGATCTGTACTCTTATACAAAATCAATCTTGCCTGCCCATCGGTGCTTCCACCACCTAAAAGCATCCAGTATGCTCCTTCTTTTTCAAAGACAAATGGGTCTCTGATCTCCCCGATCAGTCCTTCTGGCTGTTCATCGATGATCGGATTGTTTGGAGATTTAAGAATTGTACCATCACTGTTCATAACTGCCATTGCCTGTTTGGGGATCTTTCCCTGTTCTGTCTTATAGTTTGCTGTGTAATAAAGATAAAGCTTACCATCTGCTTCTATGGAATTTCCTGAATAACATCCATTTTTCTCATATTCCTGATCTGGAATGAGCATCTGATCAGACCATTCCCATTTTATGAGATCTTCCGAGATCACATGTGCCCAGTGTTTCATTCCGTGTTCTGGTCCAAATGGAAACCACTGATAAAACACATGGTATTTTCCTCCAAAATACGCCAGTCCATTTGGATCGTTCACTAGTCCACATGGGGGATGAATATGATAGGATGGATGCCGTGGAGTATCTTTACAATACTCCACAAGCTCCTTTAAATATGCTTCATGTTTTTTTTGGATCGGTGTATATTTTTCTACATCTAAAAATTTCATATTATTCCCCGATCACGTCTTTTCCTGCTTTGACATTGATTCCTGTCTTAAATGCCACAGGTGTCTGGTTACCTTCATCCGTTTTGACAAATACGACGACTGGATTTAATCCTTTTGCTTCAATCTTCGCTTTGTCAAATTTGAGAATTGGCTGACCTTCCTTCACATGTTGTCCTTTCTTTACAAGATATTCAAATCCTTCTCCCTTCATGGATACTGTTTCGATTCCTACATGGATCAGAAATACACTATTGTTTGTTGTTCGGACACCGATGGCATGTTTTGAACCTTCCATCACTGTACAGATTTCACCTTCTGCCGGCGCTAAGACTGTTTCACTTGTTGGGATGATCCCCACCCCGTCTCCTAATACTTTTTCAGAGAAGATTCCATCTTTTACATCTTCAATCGCAATAACTTTTCCGTCAACAACTGCTTTGACTGGTACTTTCGCTGTCTCATCAATTGTTAATGCAGATTCAGCTTCTTCCTCTTCTTCACCATGTGGAACACCTTTTGTTTTATTATAAATAACGATCAGTACGATTGGTACGATAAATGCGATCAGGTTTCCAATGACATAGAATACTAATTTATTTGGTACTACGATCAGAAGTCCTAATATTCCTGTTAATCCCTGTCCAATGGCTCTTACGCCTGCAAGTTTCATGAATGCTCCTCCACATCCAGCTCCTAAGCAAGAACATACAAATGGGATCACGGAATATTTTAAGTTTGCAGCAAAGATGGCTGGTTCTGAAATTCCTACTAATGTTGGAATGAAACTTGACATTGCGATATCTCTATCTTTAGAATGTTTCTTTGCTAACAAATACATTCCGATGGCTCCACCACCCTGTGCAATGATTGATACAGACCAGATTCCCTGAATGTAGTTAAATCCTGTCGTAGCGATCAGATTTGCTTCAATTCCCTGAATCGCCTGATGTGTTCCTGTAACTACTAATGGCTGTAATAACGCTGCAAAGACAAATGCTCCAAATGCTCCGAAACTGTTGTATAAAACATCGATCACTGCTGCTAATCCGTTACCGATCATATTTCCAACTGGTCCGAATACTGTAAATAATGCTACGTTTGCAAAGAAAATAGTAATTGTTGGTACGAATACAAATGATACCACAGCTGGTACATATTTCTGTGCGATCTTTTCTACTTTAGACATAAACCATGCGGTTAAGATTGCTGGGAATACTCCACCCTGGAATGCAACTTTTGCAATTGCTAATGGTCCAAAATGCCAGTAACTTGCGGCAGATGGGTCTAATACGAATGTATTACGGTTTACAAGATCTGGATGTACCATAACGATTCCGACTAAGATACCAAGGATCGGATTCCCACCGAATCGTTTGACAGCACTATACATTACAAGGATTGGCAGATAATTAAATGTTGTTGCCATGATCGCTAAGAATTCTGCAATATCTGCAACAAGTTTGCTCTGATCTGCTAAGGATCCCTCTAATCCAAATAATCCATTGGCTGTCAATAATGCTTTGACACCAGTCAGGATCGCTGCTGCAACAAATGCTGGAATGATCGGAATAAATATATCAGAGAATACTTTGAATCCCTGCTGTAATTTTCCCATCTTGCTCATTCCTTCTGCCTTGGCATCAGACTGAGACATTTCTTTGACACCTGTTAATTCAATAAATGCATCATAGACATTGTTAACTGTTCCTGTTCCGAAAATGATCATCAGCTGCCCACTATTAAATAAGACACCTTTAACACCTTCGATATTCTCTAATGCTTTACGGTCATATTTTGTTTCATCATTTAAAATCAGTCGAAGTCTTGTCACACAATGTGTCGCACCTTTGATGTTACTGATCCCACCAACGTGATCTACCACATCTTGTGATATTTTTTTGTAATCCATCTATACTTGTCTCCTTTATTTCTCTCTTTTTATTTGTTTATTTTTGTTGCTATTTTTGTGTTTTTCGCTTCTAGTGTACCATCTGTCACTGTCAGTGCCAATCCATTTCCTGGATGATCACATAATCTTGCATTTAATGCCGTTCCATTAATATATAATGTTGAAATATCCTGGTCTATGATCAGACAGATTTCATATTCTTTGTCTGCTTCCAATTTGATCGGACGCTCAAGTCCAATGTTAAAGCACTGATACCATGGATAATTTGGACATTTGTTAAAGACAACTTTATTTTCTTCCACAAAGAATCTGTATTCATATGAAACTTCTGTTTCTTCATCTTTGTAAAATCTGATAGAAAATTCTTTCGTTCCTTCTTCAAATTTTACAGTTGTTTTGAATGCTGCGATGCTTCCTGTATCTTCACAAAGAAGTGTTTCTTCTTTTGTGTCAATCGTTTTCATACAAGGGTTAAATAAATCTTTCCAACCATCGAATGCTTCCATCATCTGGTCTACCGGTTTTACCCCAAGTGTTCCATCTTCTTTCTGGAATACTTCGTGTGGCACGAAAGTTCCTCCCCACAAGTATGCGTTCTTGTCATCGTTATCGATTCTTGTTGGCACCCATCCAAAAAGTACTCTTCGTTCTCCATCAAATGCTGTACGTCCTGCATAGTATGCTCTACCGTCAAATGCATCATCAAATGGTGCTTCCCAAGGCCCGTATAGGTTCTTGCTTCTTCTGTAATGGATTTTATTACCCTCACTGTATTCTGAGAATACAAGATACCACCAGTCTCCCATCTTAAAGATCTCTGGCATCTCAAACATTGTGTAGATTCCTGGTGCCCAGAAATCTCCTTTAAATTCCCATTTCTTTAAATCTTTTGATGTGAAATGTACGAGACGTCCTGTCTGTTTTCTCTTATCTTCTCCCTTTCTTGCTCCAAGGATCAACAGATATTCTTCTCTTTCCTCATCCCATAGGACAAATGGATCTCTCCAGTTTCTCTTATCATATCCTTCCTGTGGAGGAATCTCTAATGCTTCTTTCGATTTCTCCCATGTGATCCCATCTTTGCTTGTAGCGTGAAGCAATGTCTGTGATGTCTTTCCTGCCTTTAAGAATTCTCTATTATATCCTGTATAAAATGCATGAAATCCTGCCTCTGTTTCAAAAACACTTCCTGCATAGATGAACTGATCTGCTTCTTCATCCGTTCCACGCTTTAAGCTTTCTCCATAGTCTTTGTAATCTACAAAATCTTTTGTTGTTGCTAATGCCCAACCGAATGGTTCTCCAAAAGGTCCTGGATTTCTTGTATCTCTCTGATGATATACATAAAACTGACCTTCTTTTCCATAAGGCATAATATCTCCTACCCAAATACCTTCTGGCTGATAATATAACTGATACATAATTTAATCCTTTCTTTGATTTACCTTGTTGCTTTCTATGGCTTTATTATATGTCAAACGTTTTCATATGTCAATCGTTACCATATTAATTTTTGCACAAAATATTTGGGTGATTTTTGGTAGTTTTGCATAAAACTTATCTTATTTTGTACGTTCTAGTATATTTTTAGGCATCAAAAAAGGAAGAGTAGTATTTTCTCTTCCTTTTTTATTCTCTGTTATGTTGTCTGTCCTTCCAGTAATTTTACTGGAAGATCCATGCAGCTTTCTGCTGTTTTTCCTTCAATCAGATCGATCAGCTTATCCACCGCTACCTTTGCAATCTGTTTAACTGGCTGCTGGATCGTTGTCAGTTCTGGAACAAATCCTAAAATCTGCTTTGTTCCATCTACTCCGATGATCTTTAGATCTTTCGGAATATTGATTCCTTTTTGCCTTGCAACATGAAGTGCAATCACTGCAAGCGAATCATCTCCTGCAAAAATACCGTCAATCTCAGGGTGTGCATTTAACATATCATAAATAAGTTTTTGCTTCTCCACATTCTCCATGATGAACGGTACTTCTAAAATCATCTGAGGAAGCCCTACTTTCTCCATCTCTTGAATATAAGCCTGACTTCGATTGTTACCTGGCATCTTTAATTTACTGTTTCCTCGGATACATAAAATGTGCTGACATCCTTTATCGATCAAATGTCTAGTTGCCATCTGCCCTGCTGCATAGTTATCACATGAAACGACTGGAATATGTTCTCCAAGATAACGGTCAATTCCTACGACTGGCATCTTTAACTTGGAGTATGTCTCTACGACTGCGTTATGTGTTCCAACGATCATTCCATCTACCTGATTGCGTCTTAGCATATCAATATAGGCTTTCTCTGTATCCATCTGATTTTTGCTGTTACACAGAAGCATCTTATAATTTTTCTGTGATAAATAATATTCTATCTGTTCTACAACTTCTCCATGAAATGGTGATGTTACAGTAGGAACGATAACCCCGACAAAATACGTTCTGTTATTTAACAACGCTCTGGCAATCTCATTTGGATAATAATTGATCTCTTCCATAGCATCATATACTTTTTTTCTTGTTTCTTCGCTGATGTATCCTCGGTTATTTAATACCCTGGATACTGTTGTGGGAGAAACTCCCGCTACTTTTGCCACATCTTTTATTCCAGGTTTCATTCCATACCTTCCATTTCTAACTTATTCTTAAAGTATCCCATCTTCTCGAAGCAGCTTTCCTACTTCTACATATTCTTCTCTGCTTCCCTCAAGATATTTGATCTCGTCCTCTGTCAATGTACGTTTGACTCTTGCTGGACTTCCCATAACTAAAGATCTATCTGGGATCACTGTATTTTGTGTTACAAGACTTCCTGCCCCGATCAAGCAGTGATTACCGATCTTTGCTCCATTCATAACAACAGATCCCATCCCGATCATGGAATTATCTCCGATCTGGCATCCATGGATCACGCTGTTATGTCCAACTGTCACTCCATCGCCGATTTTTACACTATTCCCTTCATCTACATGGATCGTACAATTTTCCTGTATATTACTCTGATTTCCGATCACAATAGACTCTTCTCCTTCACAGCGCATTGCTGTAAAGAACAGTACCGTAGATTCTTCTCCTATAGTAATATTCCCAACTAAAACAGTTTCTTTTGCTACTTTTGCTGAATCAGCGATCTTTGCCTGTTTGTAATTCATGTTCTATCTCCCGATATTCTTCTTATTGCTCTTCTGAGAGTAGTTCATTCTTCCTTCTTTCCAACCCTTCTTGTCTGTCTTATCCCAGTCTAGGTTGTCTCCGAAGATATATCTTGTCATCCATAATAAGCTGACCGTTGGAACCACTACCCATAATACTCTGTATTCAAGTTCCATTAAAAATGGTAAAAATGCCAGTCCTGCTGCGTGGATCAGTAAGATCACTGCCCATGCGATGATCAGCCAGTAACCGATCTTAAATGCTTCTGGCATATCTCTTCCCATTTCTTTTCCAAAATAAAAACGTTCTGCTGATAAAATGGCGGCAGCTAATACTGTCATGATCACACACATTTTATAGAATACGTTACCATCCATATATTGTCCTAAAAACATTCCGATCAATGATACGATAAACATCAGGATCAGAACAGCCCAGAGAACCTTTTCAAGCTTACTTGTTACTTTGTTTGTTGTTACTTTTTCTTTCTTCATCTTGTATAACCTCAATCTCTACTTTCTATCAGAAGCAGTTTTCCTTCACTAAATGAAATGATTCCTTCTTCTGCTTCTAATTCATTACTGATCGCGAGCGATTGCTCAAACACTAATGTATGGTCTTTTAATGGATATTTAAATCCTGTTAGTGTGACACCTCGTGCCTCATATATTGGTATCAAGGATACATATTTACCAAACTGGCCTTTCTTTGATATTGTATCTTCATGATTTAAAACCCTGATACGATTGTTTGCATCAACAAGTTCTGCCTTCACACCTTTGCTGTGTGCGTAAAACAACTGTCCGAAATTGCCCATAACATGATCGAGTCTTGTTCCAGTTCCACCTATCATAAGGATTTCATCTGCACCTGTCTCAATTGCTTTTTGTATTGCAAGTCCTGTATCAGTATCGTCTTTTTCACATGGTACGATAATCTTCTTGTCTGTTGAAAATTCTTGCATTATATCCTTACTGCAACTGTCAAAATCACCTAAAATAATATCTGGTTTTATATTCAGTCTCTTAGCATAAAGCAGTCCTTTATCAGCTGTAATAACCTGATCTGGGTTCCATTTACTGATATAGTCTTTCGCGAAATTTTCTTCGACTGTTCCGCCTGTTAAAATCAATACTCGCATTACCATTTTCTCTTTTCTTTTAGTTCTGTATAAATATTTACATAATTATCATAACGGATCTTTGAGATCTTTCCTTCTTCCAATGCCTTTTTCACTCCACAGTCTGGTTCATGTGTATGACTGCATCCCTGGAATCGGCATTCATCTTCATATGGTGCGAATTCCTGAAAATAGTCTTTGATCTCATCTTCTTCAAACATATGAATGAATAAAGAACTAAACCCTGGGGTGTCTAGGACATACGTATCTTTCTCGATACGTATCAGCTCTGAATGTCTTGTTGTATGACGCCCTCGCTTGATCTTCTCACTGACTTCCCCTGTTTCCATCTGTGCCTCTGGCTGCAGAAGGTTCATCAAAGATGATTTTCCGACCCCCGATGGTCCAGCAAGAACCGTCGTCTTACCGTGGATCAGTTCCCTGATCTCATCAATTCCTTCTTCTTCCTTAACGCTGATAAAACGAACGATATGTCCACAGTTTTCGTAGACTTTCTCTAATAATTTCAGTTCTTTTTCTTTTGCAAGATCTACCTTGTTAAAGCAGACGATCACAGGAACATCCTGTTTCTCCATCATCATCAGAAAACGATCTAACAGATTATAATTTGGCTTTGGATTCTTTGCTGCAAATATGATCAGTGCCTGATCTACATTTGACACAGCTGGACGGATCAGCTCGTTATGTCTCTCATAGATCTTTGTAATATTTCCTTCCTGCTCTGCCTCATCTAAAATATCGATTTCTACATTGTCTCCGACTAACGGTTTCATCTTCTTGTTTCGGAAGATTCCTTTTGCCTTACATTCATATAATTTATCTTCTGTCTGTACGTAATAAAATCCTGCGATTCCTTTTATGATCTTTCCTTGCATGAAATATCTCCTGCACCTGCTTTTCCTTTATTCTTCATCTGTTGTTGTTGATTCTTCATCCGCTGTTGTCGCTGTCTGACGAGGTCCAAGACTGACATAGATCCCAACGGCTGTTCCCTTCTTAACCTTGCTTCCAGAACTGATCCTCTGACGAATGACAAGTCCTTTTTCCACACTGTCACTATATTCTGTTAAAACACTTCCCAATGATAATCCGAATCTTTGCAGTTCCTGACTTGCTTCAGATTCCGTGTAATAACGAAGATTTGGAACGCTGACCGTCTGATCTTCCTTCTTGCCTTTGCTGACTGTGATCACAACAGTTGTATTTTTCGAAACTTTACTTCCATGTGATGGAGTCTGAGAGATAACTTCTCCTTTCGCAACATCATCACTGTAAGCTTCTTTTATTGAGACTTTGAGTCCTGCTGCTTTTAATTCACTCTGTGCACCAGACTTCGTCTTACTTCGCACATCAGGTACTGAAACTTTATCTTCGATCTTCTGTCCTTTGCTCACAACTAACTTGATCGTTTTTCCTTCTTCTAATTCCGTATCGCTTTCTGGATCTTGCTGCATGACCAGTCCTTTTGCATACGTATCGGAATATTCTTCTGTCACGTTGATCTTGAACTTGTTATCAATCGCCTCTCTAGCTGCTTCTAAAGACAATCCGATATAATTATCAACTGTGTATTTTTCTGTAGTATTGTGATGTTTGGCTTCTGTTGTTGCTGCGATCGTACTTTGTGTTGTTGATTTTCCTGATTTGAATAATCCAGAACTTTTGACAACAAATACGACAATAGAAATCAAAATGATCGCACCTACCACTGCTGCAAGAACAATGACAAGTTTCTCGATCTTTGAGTTCATTCCTGTTTCTTCTTCCTCATCATCCTCTTCCAGATATGCATTGCTATCTGAATCTTCCACAGGCTGTGTGTCATCATTTGTCTGGATTCTCTGTGTCAGTTCGTTCTGATCGATCATGATCGTTGGAGAATCATCGATCGTTGGAACAATTCCCACATATTCACCAGAAGTATCTTCAAACACGAGTTTCAGATCTGCGATCAATTCATCTGCTGTCTGATAGCGGTCTTCTGGCTTCTTCATTGTACATTTTAAAATGATCTTCTCTAAACTGTCTGGAATTCCATCTCTGACCTGACTTGGCGGTGTGATCTCATTCTGCAGATGCATCAATGCGATCGTTACACCATTTTCATGATCAAATGGCACATGTCCTGTTACCATCTCATACATCGTGATACCTAAAGAATAAATATCACTTTTTTCATCACAGAATCTTCCTTTTGCTTGTTCTGGAGAAATGTAATGCACAGATCCCATCGCTGTTGCTGTTGATGTAACGGTATTGCTGCTTGTTGCCTTCGCAATTCCAAAGTCTGTGACCTTTACATTTCCAATCTCTGAAACTAAAATATTCTGTGGTTTAATATCTCTATGAATAATATGATTCTTATGGGCATGTGAGATCGCTGACGCGATCTGCAGGGAAATCTCTACCGTCTCCTTCGGAGATAAATACCCTTTTCTTCGGATATATTCTTTCAGAGTCATCCCTTCTGCAAGCTCCATAACAATATAATTGATCCCATCTTCAATTCCAACATCGTATACATTCACGATATTAGGATGAGACAGCCTTGCAACTGCCTGTGCCTCTGTCTCGAATTTCTTTAAAAATTTCTCATCTTCTACGTATTCACTTTTTAAAACCTTCACTGCGACGTTCCGGTTTAATTTATGATCTTTCGCCATATAAACGTCTGCCATTCCACCGCTTCCAACGCGCTTTAGCACTTCATAACGGCCTGACAGCATCGTGCCAATCTCTAACATCTATCATTCACCTCATCTCTTTAAATCCACAATTACCAATGAAATATTGTCTTTTCCTCCGTACTCGTTCGCACGGGTGATCATCTGGTTGACCTTATTGGCAATCTGACTGTGCTCAAGAAGAAGTTCCTTCAATTCTTCGTCGGATATCATATTGGAAAGTCCATCACTGCACAAAAGCAAATATCCATCTTTGGCATCAAACTCAAAGAAATCTGGTGTCGCCATTACGGTACCTAGTGCTCTTGTGATGACATTCTTCTTTGGATGGAATCTTCCTTCCTCTCTTTCCATGATTCCTGCATGAATCAGTTCTTCCACATAAGAATGATCCACTGTAATCTGTGTTAATTCTTGATTTCCATAATATAATCTACTATCACCAATATTCATAACCGTTACTTTGCCATCAGAGATGGTTGCTGCAACGAATGTTGTTCCCATTCCCCTATATTCTTCATTACTCTGGCTTTCTGCGATCATTTCCTGATTCACAGACGCAATGGATGATTTCATTAATTCGATCGGATCGGTCTGTTTCGATTCCTCGATCAGCTGTACAAATCGTTCCACTGCAAAAGAGGAGGCATGCCCACCGGCACGGTGTCCTCCCATTCCATCTGCCACGATATAAAGATTTTTTAAGTTTCCAACAGGCTGGTCATGAAAGAAAATCCTATCTTGATTCTCTGTCCTTACCTTGCCTATATGTGAAGCCCCTACGGATCGCATATCGTTCTCCTTTACAATCTTGACTGCAGTTTTTTTCTTCTAAGCTGTCCACAGGCCGCATTGATATCTGCGCCCATTTCTCTTCTTATGGTAACATTTACACGATTTTTTTCAAGTATCTTTTTAAATTCCATAACGGATTTCGGCATAGATTGCTTAAAATCACGCTCTTTGATCGGATTAACTGGAATCAGGTTTACATGACATGGAAAACCTTTCAATCTGCCTGCTAATTCTTCTGCATGAACTGGCTGGTCATTAACCCCTGCCACAAGGCTGTATTCAAATGTCATCCTGCGGTTTGTCTCTTTAAAATAATAATGACATGCATCTAGCAGCTCATCGATTGAATATTTCATTGCGATCGGCATCAGTCCTCTTCTCATCTCATCATTTGGTGAGTGAAGAGAAATGGCTAATGTGATCTGTAAATGTTTCTGTGCAAGTTCTTTGATCTTTGGCACGATCCCGCACGTTGAGATCGTAATATTTCTCTGACTGATATTTAATCCATCCTCTGATGTGATCAGTTCTAAAAATCTCAATACGTTATCATAATTATCCATCGGTTCCCCTGTTCCCATCATGACAACATTGGATACTCTTTCTTCTGTATCTCTTTGAATATAATAAATCTGTGAAAGCATTTCAGATGGCGTCAGATTACGATCTAATCCTCCAAGCGTAGATGCACAAAACTTACATCCCATACGGCACCCTGCCTGAGATGAAATGCAGACAGAATTTCCATGTTTATACTTCATCAAAACACTTTCGATAATATTCCCATCATATAACTCAAATAAGTATTTTCTTGTACCATCGATTTTTGAAATAAAGCAGTCTACAGGTTTTACACCATAAATCTCCTGCGTCTGTTCGATCTTTTCTTTTAATTTTTTTGGTACATTATTCATCTCATCAAGAGACAGAGCAAGATGTTTGTGAAACCATTCATAAATCTGTTTTGCACGGAATTTCTTCTCACCAATGGATTCCATATATTCCTGCATCTCCTGAAGTGTCATTGATTTTAAATCCATAACTTTATTTTCTCCTTAATTTACCAATAAAGAATCCATCACATGGATGTATTCCTGGCAACAACTGAATAAATCCTTCTTGGGCAGTTTCAATCTTTAGATCCTTTGGCAGTTCTTTTGTAATATCAACTGCTTCAAAATCGAAGTGATCAAGAATCCATCGGAAATTTTCTTCATTCTCTGCTGGATTGATCGTGCAGGTACTATAGATCAATGTACCTCCATGCTTGACATATTGCACTGCATTTGCAAGAATCTCTCGCTGCAACTTCACAAGATCCTTCATGCCTTCTTCTGAAATGTGGTATTTAATATCATTTTTCTTTCCCATGATTCCAAGTCCTGAACATGGTACATCTGCGATCACAACATCCGCAGCCTCAATATGTTCTTCATCCAACACTCTCGCATCAAATACTTCGGATTCCATATTCGTAAATCCAACACGATCAATATTATCTTCGATCAGATCTGTCTTGTATTCCGTAAGATCCCTTGATAACACTCGCCCGCTTCCCTTCAGCTGATCTGCAACATATAAGGATTTACCACCTGGTGCACTGCAAAGATCCATCACAAACTGCTCTTTCTGGACACTGGCAAGTTTGGCACACAACATAGAACTTTCATCCTGTACATAACAACTTCCTTCACGAAATGCTTTCAAACGATACAAAAAATCATAATCTGAGATCTGCACTGCATTTTCGATCAAACTCCCATCTTCTACTGTAACGCCTTCTGCTTCCAGTTCTTTTCTGACAGCTTCTTTCCCACCCTTGGAGATCAGACAACATAATGTTGTTTTTCTCTCTTCCAGATAAGAAGCTATGATCTTCTCTACTGTTTCGTTATCATATGTCTTCTGAAAGAATTTTATGATCCATTCTGGAATAGAATAAGCAACTGATAAATATGTCTCAAGATTCTTCTCTCTTGATGGATATTGGATCTCATCTTTCTTCCTTGAAATATTACGAAGTACACCGTTCACAAAACCTGATAATCGAGAAAATCCTCGTTTCTTTGCAAGTTTCACTGCCTCATTACATGCAGCAGAATCTGGAACCTGATCCATATAAAGAATCTGATAGATTCCCATACGAAGCAATGCACGGATCAGTGGTTTACATTTTCTGATCTTCGTCTTTGAGAACTGATCTGCAACATAGTCGATCGTGATCTGACGCTCTAAAGTTCCTTCCACCAGTCTTGTAAAAAATGCGCGGTCTCTTTTTTCAGAAAACTGGTATTTTTCTAATACATTTGAAATTGCGATGTGTGATAATTCTTCTTTTTTATCTACTTTGATCAGTACATCCAATGCACATTCTCTCGGATTTTGCATCGTATCATTCTCCTAATTTTGTTCCGGCTTCTACTTGATATCCAAGTAAAAATGCCTGTACCTGCATACGTTTCTTTCCTGCCAGCTGAATCTCATGAAGTGCAAGATCATTGCTTCCTGTTGCTACGATGATTTCTTTTTTGTTGACTTCTACGATCGTTCCTGGTTCTTCTTTACTCTGTGCATCAAGCACATCTGCTTCCCAGACTTTCATTGTCTTTCCATCTAAGGATGTATAAGCACTTGGCCATGGATTCATTCCACGGATCAGACATTCGATTTCTCTTGCTGATTTTGTGAAATCAATCTGTCCCATATCTTTACTTAGCATTTTTGCATAACAGCTTTCTTCGTCATTTTGTTTTTCTCTGACGGCTGTTCCATCTTCTAATTTCTTTAATGTTTCCAATAATAAATCTGCTCCTAATACCATCAATTTATCATGCAGAGAACCAGCTGTTTCTTTCTTATCTAAAACAACTTCTGCTTTATCGATCATATCTCCGGTATCTAATCCTTTTTCCATATACATGGTTGTGATTCCTGTCTTTTCTTCTCCATCAAGGACTGCCCACTGGATCGGTGCTGCTCCTCTGTATTTTGGAAGGAGTGATCCATGAACATTGATACATCCATACTTTGGAATATTTAAGATACTTTCTGGTAAGATCTGTCCATAAGCAACAACAACGATCACATCTGGGTTGAGGTTTTTTAACTCTTCAATGAATTCCTCATCTCTGGCTCTCTGTGGCTGATATACTGGGATATCATATTCCACTGCTTTTTCTTTGACTGGAGGAAACTGCATCTTCTTTCCTCTGCCTCTTTGTTTATCCGGCTGTGTCACAACAGCAAGCACTTCATGGTGATCGATCAGTGCCTGTAGTGTTGGTACTGCGAACTCCGGTGTTCCCATAAATACTGCTTTCATCTTATTCTACCTCTTCCATCGTGACGTCTCTTGCTGGTTCTTCTGCTACATCTGGATATAAAATTCCATCCAAATGGTCTGTTTCATGGCAGAGCGCTCTTGCAAATAATCCAAATCCTTCTACTGTGATCGGATTCATATCTTCATCAAATGCTTCACAGATCACATGATCTGGACGTTTCACAACTGCTACTTTTCCTGGAAGGCTTAAACATCCTTCTTCTCCTACCTGCTCTCCTTCTTTCAGTGTGATCACTGGATTGACAAGAGTTACACATTCTCCCTCTTCTCCAGTATCAATGACTACGATTCTTTTTAAGATTCCCACCTGAGGTGCTGCAAGACCAACACCCATTGCTTCATACATTGTATCATACATATCTTCTACTAATGTATGCATTCTTGGTGTCATTTCTTTTACTTCTTTACATTTTTTTCTTAAAACATCGTCTCCTAATACTCGAATCTGTCGAATTGCCATAATTGTTCTCCCTTTCTTTTAATAACTATTCATTGGGTTAAAATCAAAATTGACCAGTAAATTTTTCCTGATCTTATTTAAATCGATCCACTGTTCCAGACGGTTCTTTGCTTTCACCAGTGTCTCGTAATCTTTATTCTTAATATATATCACTTTGCGGTATTGATCATTGATCTTGCCAAATCCTGCCTCGCTCGGCCCGATCACCATCAGATCCATATGTTTTACTACATTTGTCATCGCATCCATTACTTTATCAAGCCATGCTTTATCTTCTCCTGATGCAAATACGACCAACATCTGCCATTCTGGTGGATATCTCATCAAGCTTCGGTAGCTGATCTCTTCTTTGTAAAATGCGTGATAATCCTGTTTGGCTGCGGTCTGGATACTATAATGTTCTGGGGAATATGTCTGGATCACTACTTCTCCTGGTTTGTCGCCTCTTCCTGCTCTTCCCGCAGCCTGTGTCAATAACTGGAATGTTCTTTCTCCTGCCCGGTAATCATTGGCATGCAGGGAAAGATCTGCTGCCAAAACTCCTACCAATGTTACATTCGCAAAATCATGTCCTTTGACGATCATCTGTGTTCCCACTAAAATATCTGCTTCTCCATCAGAAAATGCCGATAAGATCTGTTCATGACTATTCTTTCTTTTCGTTGTATCCATATCCATACGAAGCACTTTTGCTTGTGGAAATTCTTTGTATAATGCAGCTTCCACTTTCTGGGTCCCAAGACCGAATGTTCCAATATACGGGCTTCCACACTCTGGACAAACCTTCAGCATCGGCTGTTCATATCCGCAATAATGGCAGCGCAGTCTTCTATCTCTGTGATATGTCATAGAAATATCACAATGAGGACATTCCATGACATGACCACAGCTTCTGCATGAAACGAATCCCGCATAACCACGCCGGTTTAAGAACAACATGATCTGTTCGCCTTTATTCAAACGATCCTTTATCAGTTCTTTCAGTCTTCGGCTGAACATGCTGCGGTTTCCCACTTTTAATTCTTCTCTTAGATCTTCAATATAGACTTGCGGTAACACTGCTTCTTTGGCCCGTTTTGTCAACTCCCACAGCCGATAAGTTCCATCCAGTGCATGTTTATAACTCTCAACTGATGGTGTCGCCGAACCTAAGATCACCGATGCACCTTCCATCTGTGCTTTCTTGATCGCAACTTCTCTTGCATGGTATTTGGGAGTTTGTTCACTCTTGTAACTGCCTTCATGTTCCTCATCGATCACAATCAGCCCAAGATTCGGAAATGGAACAAACAATGCAGAGCGTGGTCCAATGATCACATCCACGTCCCCCCTCTGTGCACGAAGCCACTGATCGTATCTCTCACCTTTGGATAATCGTGAATTCAGAATTGATACACGCTCTCCAAATCGTTTGGTAAACCTTGTAACCGTCTGATAAGTCAGTGCGATCTCTGGGATCAGGACGATTGCCTGTTTTCCTTGTTTGATCACTTCTTCGATCGCTGCGAGATAAACTTCTGTCTTCCCACTTCCTGTGATTCCATGTAAAAGATAGGTTTTGTGGTCTTCTCTTAAAAAATCTTCCCGAAATTCATCGATCAGTTCCTGTTGCTGTTCATTTAACACATGCACTCCTGCTTTTGCTATACTGAACTCTCCAGGATTCCGGTAATAATATTCTGTCACAACATGAAGAATTCCTTCTCTTTCCATGCTGTCTACTGTACTTTTTGAAATCTTTAGATCTTTCGATGCCATTTCCCATGAGATCTTCCCATGGTCTAATAAAGCTGCAAGAAGTCTTGCTTTCGCCACATAATGCTTACTGAAATATTCATCAAGCATCGCTGGTCCATGCACTTTCTCAATGCATAGCTCAATGTATTTTCTCGCTTTTCGTGCAACTTTTTCCTGCACTGGAAGTACGGTTTTTAAGGCCTGGATCATTGTTGATCCATAATTCTCTCTGATCCACGCAGCTAACTCGATCATATTTGACTCCACACCAACATGATCCGTCTCAATCCTTAAGATTTCTTTGACTTTACTCTCATCATAGTCAACTGTCCGTGAAAGGTTGACGACATATCCCGTCTGTTCCTTATTAGAACGTCCAAATGGGACAACGACTTGCTGTCCCACCCGAATATCCTTGATCATGGAAAAAGGCACCTTATAGGCAAACACCTTATCCAGTGCCTCATGTGAAATATTAATAATTATATCCGCATATAATTTTTCCATAGATTATTTGATTACGTGACCTTTCTCTCTTAAAACTTTGACCACTTTATCTACTTTCTCACGGCAGATCTCATGGCTTCTTGCCTCAACCATAACACGTACTAATGGTTCTGTTCCACTCTCACGTACAAGAATTCTTCCTTCATCTCCAAGTTCTGCTTCTACTTCCTTAACTGCTTTCTGTACGTCTTCATCTGCCTGTGCAACTGCTTTGTCATATACACGGACATTTTCAAGGATCTGTGGGAAGATCTCAACGGGTTCTGCTAACTGTGCAAGGCTTTGTTTCTGCTCGATCATTGCTTCCATGATCTTTAAGGATGTTAAAATACCATCTCCTGTTGTTGCAAACTTGCTGAAAATGATATGTCCAGACTGTTCTCCACCTAATGCGTGACCATTCTTCACCATATTCTCATTAACATATTTATCTCCAACAGCAGTCTTCTCATAAGCAATTCCTGCTGCATCAAACGCTTTATATAATCCAAGATTGGACATTACAGTTGTAACAACTGTATTATTGTTCAAGTCTCCGTGTTTCTTCAGATACTGTCCACATACATAAAGGATCAGATCTCCATCGACAACCTGTCCATTCTCATCGACTGCGATACAACGGTCTGCATCTCCATCATATGCAAATCCAACATCTAAGTGGTTTTCTTTTACATATCCCTGTAAGATCTCAATATGTGTAGATCCACAGTTTGTATTGATATTTGTTCCATCTGGTTCATTATTGATCACATGTGTCTCTGCACCAAGTGCTTTAAATACATTCTCTGCGATCGCAAATGAGCTTCCGTTAGAGCAGTCTAATCCGACTTTGACACCTTTAAATGATCTTGTTGCTGTAGAGATCAGATATCCGATATAATGATTTCTTCCGGCTGCATAGTCTTTTGCTCGTCCAATCTCTTTCTTTGTTGCAAATGGGATTTCATGGATCTCCCCATCAATATATGCTTCGATCTCATTTTCAACTTCTGCTTCCATCTTATGCCCTTTGGCATTGATCAATTTGATCCCATTATCATAGTATGGATTGTGGCTTGCTGAGATCATGATCCCGCAGTCAAACTGTTCTGTTCTTACGACATAAGCCACACTTGGTGTCGTTGTTACATAAAGCATATATGCATCTGCTCCAGATGCTGTCAATCCTGCTACTAAAGCATTCTCAAACATATAGCTGCTTCTTCTTGTATCCTTACCGATGACAATCTTTGCTCTGCTGCTTGACTTCTGGTTAAAATACCATCCAATATAACGTCCAACTTTATATGCATGTTCTACAGTTAAATTTATATTTGCTTCTCCACGGAACCCATCTGTTCCAAAATATTTTCCCATCTTAATACTCCTTGCATCGTATTGTTTTTGTTTTTACCACCTGACATTATACCATGATTACGATCGTCTATCAAATATAGAATCCATGAAGTTTTTCTTAAATATCTGCTTCTTTTCTAAGCCCGATCAGTTCTTCTCTTGTTGCATTTCCTGTTTCCAATGCGTTTTCCCTCATGACTTTATAAAATTCTGCCCATGTTGTATTAACATACGGATTCACATATAAAACTCCTACAATCCCAAATGTGATCGTTGATAACAGATTCCATCCGATAAATGACAGATCAAGTACGAATGCATTCCATTTTTCTCCATCCATCATATTTTTACTGATCTCAAACGCTCTCTTCCTTGATATCCGAGGGTTTTCCGCAAGAATGTAAGGAATCATTTTATATTCATAACTTTTCACGATTCCTGGTATAATTAAACACAACGTCCACAGCACTGTATAAAGATCCCTGCAAAAGATCGTAGCAACATTTCTTAAGTATGCACCATTGAGGAATCCATCAACGATCAATGCGATTCTTGTCTTATGTTCGCTGTTCTCCTCATAAAAACGACAGCCTCCAACTTCAAACAGGTTTCCTACAAAAATCTTAAACAACAAACCTACACTAAAGGCTGTTATGATCAAAATCAGAATAAATGACACATACATTCCATTATACATCGGACCTATCAGATTTTTATAGATCATATCACCTGCAACTCCAAAAAACGAAAATAATGTTTGTATCAAATTTGATGCCGCATCACCATTTCCTGCTGCTATATTATTTCCTTCCTGCAGGGAACCATTCCCTGCTGCATTACCAGTTCCTCCCGTTAATGCTGTCACTACAAGTGTTGCAAGCACAACGATCCAATAATTGCGATGCAGTGCTGCCTTCCCTCGTTCCTTCAATTCACTTCTTGTCCACATATTCATTCACCTCTCCTTTTTGTAAATTGTTTTGATCCTAAAATCATTTTCATCATAACACAAAAGCAGTACACCTGCTACAAAAACAAGTGTACTGCTTTTTATTCTTGGTTTATTATGCTTAAAAGAAAATCTATTTTACAAATTCTTTTACCTTGGCAGCGATACTGTCACCATCTAATCCGAATTCTTTGATCAGTTCTACTGCTGGTCCTGAATGTCCGAATACGTCATTCACACCGATCTTTAATACTGGTGTTGGAAGCTGTTCAGATAATACATCACATACAGCACTTCCTAATCCACCGATCACAGAATGTTCTTCTACTGTAACAACTTTACCAGTTGCTTTCGCTGCTTCTAATACAAGTTCTGTATCTAATGGTTTTACAGTTGCCATATTGATCACCTGAGCATTGATTCCTTCTGCTGCTAATTTCTCAGCTGCATCTAAGGATTCAGCAACACATAATCCATTAGCAATGATCGCTACGTCTGTTCCTTCTCTTAAGACTTTACCTTTTCCGATCTCGAATTTGTAATCTTCATCGTTGATCACTGGTACAGCCAGACGTCCGAATCTCATATAAACAGGTCCTTCCATCGCTGCTGCAGCTTTTACTGCTGCTTTTGCTTCAATATCATCAGATGGAACGATCACTGTCATTCCAGGGATTGTACGCATTAATGCAATATCTTCACAACACTGATGTGTAGCTCCGTCTTCACCTACGGAAATACCACCATGAGTAGCTCCGATCTTAACATTTAAATGTGGATATCCAACAGAGTTTCTTACCTGCTCGAATGCACGTCCTGCTGCAAACATCGCAAAACTACTTGCAAATGGAGTCATTCCTGCTGCTGCAAGTCCAGCAGCAATACCGATCATATTACATTCTGCGATACCACAGTCAATATGTCTTTCTGGAAAAGCTTTCTTAAACATTCCTGTTTTTGTTGCAGCGGCTAAGTCAGCATCTAAAACTACAACATTAGGGTTTTCCTGTCCTAATTCAACTAAAGCATTACCATAGCTTTCTCTTGTCGCAATCTTCTTTACTTCTGCCATCTTACTCGCCCACCTTTTCTAATTCTTCCAGTGCCTGTTTACATTGTTCATCATTTGGTGCAGAACCATGCCATGAAACCTGATTCTCCATAAAGGATACACCTTTACCTTTGATCGTCTTCATAATGATCGCTGTTGGTTTTCCTTTGCATTCTTTTGCCTGTTTGAACGCATCAGCGATCTGATCAAAGTCGTGACCATCAATTTCAACCACATTAAAGTTAAATGCTTCGAATTTAGCTCCGATCGGATATGGAGAGTTTACTTCATCAATTGGTCCATCAATCTGTAATCCGTTGTTATCAACGATAACTACTAAATTATCAAGTTTTCTGGATCCTGCAAACATTGCAGCTTCCCATACCTGTCCTTCCTGGATCTCACCATCACCAAGAAGTGTATATGTACGATAGTCTTTATTCTGAAGTTTTGCAGCAAGTGCCATACCAACTGCGGCAGAGATTCCCTGTCCTAATGATCCACTAGACATATCTACGCCTGGAATCTTCTTCATATCAGGATGTCCCTGTAAGTAAGATCCTACATGTCTTAATGTTAACAGATCTTCTTTTGGGAAAAATCCTCTTTCTGCTAATGTTGAGTAATATCCAGGAGCTACATGTCCTTTAGATAATACGAAACGATCTCTGTTTTCATCTTTTGGATTCTTAGGATCAACGTTTAACTCAACGAAATATAAATATGTAAATACATCAGCTGCTGATAAAGATCCACCCGGATGTCCGGATTTGGCAGCATGTGTTGACTTAATGATACCTTTGCGAACCTCATTTGCTGTTTTCTTTAATTCTGCGGTTGTCATTGTATCTACCACCCTTTCTTATTCTCCGAATACTGCTTTGTAATCTGCCTGGAATTTTTCGATTCCCTGATCTGTTAATGGGTGTTTCATCATCTGTTCAAATACGTTGTAAGGTACTGTTGCAATGTCTGCTCCCATCTTAGCACATTCTGTTACGTGGATTGGGTTACGTACACTTGCACAAATGATCTGTGTATCGATATCTCCTGCTGCATCAAAGATCTCTCTGATGTCTGCAATTAAATCTAATCCGTTCTGAGAAATGTCATCCAGTCTTCCTAAGAATGGAGATACATATGTTGCTCCAGCTCTTGCTGCTAATAAAGCCTGGTTTGGATTGAAGATCAATGTCAAATTTGTTTTGATCCCTTCAGAAGATAATACCTTTGTAGCTTTTAATCCTTCGATCGTTGTAGGAATCTTAACTACCATGTTTGGATGAATCTTAGCGATTTCTCTTCCTTCTTTGATCATTCCTTCTGCATCAGTTGTTGTAGCTTTTACTTCACCACTGATAGCTCCATCTACAATAGAAGTGATCTCTTTGATCACATCTTCAAACTGTCTTCCTGATTTAGCGATCAGTGAAGGGTTTGTTGTAACTCCACAGATAACTCCCATATCATTTGCTTTACGAATCTGATCTACATCTGCTGTATCCACGAAAAATCTCATAACTTACTTCCTCCTAAAACATTATTTGTTGTTTTGTTCGTTGTTTTGTTTATGGCTTTATTTAAACATGGATAAAATGTCTTGTCAAACTCGAAAAACTGTCAGATTTCAGCAATATTCATTGAATTTATTAATATTTTTCAACTTTATTAATAGTACATGGTTTTTCGTTTTTTTTCAAGATGCTTTCTTCAATTTTTTTCAATTAAAAAAACCTCGTTTTTCCTTGTTTTTCCGTAAAAAAATATGCTATGATAAATGTAGTTTTAATTAATAATTATTATTTTATTACTAATATTTTTGTTTTTTTATTAGTTGTTATTAATTAATTAAAATAATTTTGATTAAGGAGGATTTTATGGGTTTAAAGAAGAAAGTAACGACCAAAGACATTGCAGATCACGTCGGTCTTTCCCAGTCTGCAGTCTCCATGATCTTAAATAATAAGACTAATGTCTCTTTTTCAGACAGCACCAGACAGAAAGTTTTGGACGCTGCAAAAGAGCTTGGCTATCAAAAAAAGAAAAAATCCATTGAACAGACATCGAAGCCTTTATCGAAAATCATTCTGATCATGTGTCCGTTCTTATCTAACCATTATTATACAACTCTGGTTCATTCGATCACAGAACGAGCACATGATTATGGATATCTTACCTTTGTTGCACCAACACTGCGAAACCCGAGCACCGAACAATATTATCTGGATCTTATGAAAAATGATCTGGATACTGCTGGAATCGTTTATCTGTATCCAACTTCTTTTCTTCCAGAAGTTAATGATATGTCAAAACAGATTCCAATCGTCAATATCGGGGATAAAAATGACGAGATCACTTTTGACTCGATCCATGTCAGCAGCTCCAAACCTGCCAGACTCGTCGCAGAACATTTGATCTCCCTTGGACACCGCAAGATCACTTACATATCAACACCGATCAGTGATATTGAACGTTCCAGATCAAAACGTTACGATGCACTTGTTGCAACCTTCAAAGAACACGGCTTTGGAGATGACTGCGTCAGTATTCGTTCCCTCTCACCCGGAGAGTATAATCTGCTGTCTCCAAATATGCTGGAATATTCTTCCGGATACAATCTGACAAAACAGATTCTCGAAGAGGGAACGGATTCTACCGCCTTCGTTGGATACAATGATATGGTTGCATTTGGAATCCTAGATGCATTATATGAATTAAAATACAAAGTACCAAATGACTTCTCTGTCTGTGGTTTCGATAATATCCCAATGGCCGATATGAATCGTATTTCACTTACAACAGTGGAACATTCTATCGAAGCAAAAGGAAGAGAAGCCGTTGATATCATTGTACGCATCCGCGACTCAAAGACCAAGAACCAGCCTCGAAGCTTTGTTACAAAGTTGGAATTTGAACCATTTATCGTGAAACGAAAAAGCACTGGGAGGGCGAAGTTTTAAGTTGTATCACGGAAATGTATCGAGTATTCATAAAAACATAAAGAAAGATAGAGGTACGAAAAACGAATTCCATTGACGGATTTTTTGCAAAACGCTGATTCGCCAACACTCCTGCACAACTCACTGCGTTCAAACAGTGCCCGTGTTGGCTGCGATTTTGCAAAGAATCCTATGGAATTCTATCATTTCGTACCTCTATCTTTCTTTTATTTCTCTCACATACATGCAAGCTACCTTCAAATCGGATTCTATAGTGTCTCTCCTTTTGTACGATAGCTGTTCATATAGTGCTGTGATTCACTAGTTCGTACGTTCACATCATTTAAGATGCATCCTGTAATTTCAGCTCCTGACCCTGAAAGAATTTCCATACCTTCCAGAATTCGATCTACATCTGTATAGTCCTGACGAATCACAAATACTGCTCCGTCTACATACTGGGCGACGATCGCTGCATCTGATAATAGTCCACTTGGTGGTGTATCTATGATCACGAAATCGGCTTCTGCCTCCAGTTCTTTTACAAACTGTCTCATATTTTTACCACTTAAAACAGTAGATGTATCCTGGATCGGTGTAGAACCTGCAAGTACCTTAACGCTTGTATTTTTGTACTGCTGTACTGCATCGTCTATGTTAACTTCGCCTTTCATTACTTCCAGAGTTCCTAATTCTTGTTCATTCATTCCAAGTACTTTGGCGGTGGATGGGTTTCTTAAATCCGCATCTACCAGAATTACTTTATACCCTTTCATCGCAAGTGATATTGCAATATTGGCTGAAACTGTTGATTTTCCTTCTCCTGGCATAGCACTTGTTACAAGAAAAGATTTCATGCCTGTCTCTTTTTGTGCACGCTCGATCCTTCGTCGTACCGTTCTTGCTGCTTCCAGGAAGCTTCTTGGAATTCTTGGATTATCTAGCACGATCAATTCCTGTGTTTGCGTACGTTTCTTATGGAATTTGGCACGAGGCATGATTCCAAGACTTTTTGCATGGAAGAGTCGTTTGAAATCTTCTTCTTTCTTAACTGTATTCTTACCAAGTGCTAACAGGACATCGAGCAAGATACATAGTAAAATTCCGATCAAAACGCCGATCTGTATCTCATGTCTATAACTAAATGGATTGGCAGGTGTAGTCGGAACCCCGCTTTCATCCATGAGTGTCAGCTGTGAGCTTCCAATGACAAACTCTGCTACCGATGGGTAATTTTTAACGACTGCTTTTAAAATCTTCTCAGCCATCTTCGGATTATTTGCAGTCACTTTCAACGTAAACAGGTTTGTATTCTCCATGACTTCTGCCTCGATCGTTCCAGGAACAGACTGAAGGCCAAGATCCTGTGCCAATACTTCTTTAAATGCTCCACTTTTCAAAATATACGGAAAAGATTTTGCCATTTGGTTGGCTGTTGCATTCTCAATATATGAATTGGAATTCTCTGATGTAATACTGGAATTGATCGTAAATGTGGAAGATGCTACATAGTATGGGGAATAGGTAAGTCTCTTGTATCCACAGAACACTGCACCACAAATCACAAGAATAATCAAAAATCTCCATTTCATTTGAATGATGCCTTTGATCAAGTCATCAAACAATCCAGCAATATCGATCAGATTCTCTTTATGTTCTGTTTTTGATTCATATTCTTTACTCATGATCTTTCTTCACCTGCCGTTCTGTTTTTGATTCTTGTGTTTTATCTTCATTGCCCTTTTTCGTTCTGCTTCCATAACCATAGCCATAGCCGTAACCGTAACCATATCCATGGTTTCCATAACCGTATTTACTTCCGTAACCATAACCGCTTCCATATGCATATTTGTATCCATAATTTCTTGCTGTCTGAGCAACTCCATGGAATACATCGTTATAAACGCATCCAAGCATCGTTCCTTCTGCTGAATTTAGGATACTGATCGTCTCATTGATATCTTTTACTAATGCTGTATGTTGTCTTACAACAAGAATCGATGCATCTGCAAGGTCTACTAACTCTTCTGCATCGGCCGCCTGTGACATTGGTGGTGTATCAATAATAATGTAATCCAGCTTTGTCTTAAAGAACTCTACGATCTTCTGGAAGATCGGTGATGCGATCATCTCTGTAGAATTTGGATAGATCATAGAACCTGCGATCAATAACAATTCTGATTTTGGAAGATCTGTTACCAGATTATCTATCTGTTCATTTCCATTCAATACTTCTCCAAACTGCTGTATTTCTTCCTGATCCAATCCAAAAATCTTGTATTGTGAAGGTTTGCGAAGATCCGCATCGATCAACAATACTTTCTCTGATTCTTCCGCAAGTGCCAATGCTAAATTGGCTGCAACTGTTGATTTACCTTCATTTTCTTCCACACTTGCAACCAGAAGTGTTTTTGCATTCTTCTCTTTCATCTTACTGCTGACTTTGCGGGCAAGTTTCTTCATATCCTCCACATATTGAAAGCTTGTTCCTGGATTTGTCAACAATACCGGACTCTTTTTGCGGTGGATTCTTGCTTTCCATGTCTTATAGATCTTCTCATGATATAACGTCTGCAAAAGCTTTGCATCAAGTTTCCTTGAAACTTCTTTTGGTTTTCTCACTGTATCCTTTAAGAATGACAAGATTGCGATCAATCCACATAACGCAACGATCGTCGTAAAAAATGTTTTCTTCATAAGTGCTGTTGGCTGAAATTTATTTACCGGACCACTTGGCACTGTTGGTTTCTGCAATACATCCAGCACAACATTTCCGATCAGCTGATCTGTCACAACAGAATAATTATTCATGATTGCCTTATTCAAACGAAACGCCATCTCTGGGGAATCTGCCTGAACTCTCAAAACTAAAAGATTGGTTTCATTTACTACCTCTGCAGATGCACTTCCTGGAAAATAATCCATATCCATCTCTTTTGCGACTTTCTTTTGTAAGATCGAACTGTTTAGAATCTCAGAAAACTTTGTCGCCATCTCAGACGTTGCACTCAAATCTGAATATACACTATTGTTGCTTCCTTTGCTGCTTACGATAAATGTACTTGTTGATTCATACTGTTTGTGATAGTTTCGTCCGACATAAACATAAGAGAGCAAGCTCATAGATGCTGCCAGAAGCAGGATCACTAGTGCATATTTCCAGATATCTCTTAAGATACTATATAAATCAATATTCATTTCATAATCGTTGACTGATATATTTCGTTTATCACTACTCATTTGCCGGCCTCCTATTCTGTAACGATCACGATCAGTCTTACCGTTCCTGTACGGCTCTTTCCACTTTTTACTGAATAAGTGATCTCATAAGAACCTGGGGTATCGTAATCTACTTCATCTTTGATCTTCACTTTGCTTTTATTAATATCTCCTGGTACATCCGAGTCATAATCTCCTCCCATGCACACTTTAGATATGTAAGATGCTGCATCTAGCTTATCACCTTTCTTCGTATAAACCAGATACTTCTTCAAATGAATAAAAGGAATCTCTGATCTGTCCGTTGCATCATAAACCTGTATCGTTGCCTGAAATGATACCGTGTCTCCTGCACTATTGCTTACCTGAAGTTTGACCGGATATTCTCCTGGTGTATACAGATCAACTACTGAGTTTGTCAAAATCTTTATCTGATTTGATAAATCACCATCAATCTTATCTTTCACCGTAAGATTCTTTAATAATTCTTCATTCTTAGAAGCTCCTCCAGATTCAAAACATAATGGTTCCTTCAAATAAAACTTTGGTGATGTATAACCCTCATACTGTACAATACGGTTTGCACGACTGACGTTATTATGTCTGTCCACTGCTGCATATACAACCAGACGCCGTCCACCTCCCAGAAAGTTTGAAACACTTTCTACTACAAGAGAATCCGTAACATCCCCATCATTCTCATCAACTGCTTTTACTCCTTGCAAAAAATCCTCATCGGTAGCATTGAGCCCTACTGTCAATTCCTGCTGATCCATTGTAATGACCGGTCCGATCCGATCTCCTTTTCTGACCTGTGTAAACCAGAAGATCAGACTTGCTGCCAGTGATATACAAAATATCACAAAACTTACCAATTTTAATTTCTTCATTGTACCACCTTTTCTCCTTCAAGAATTCTCTTAGGATTATCATATAACAATTTCTTTGAATATTCAAAAGAATATTCTTGTTCCATATATTCTTTGATATCTGCCATATAGGTTGTCCGCTCATATGGTTTGTGTGCATCACTTGCGATACAAGTTACCATATGTTGATCCAGCAGACGATCTACACATTGTTTTGCTCCTGATCCAAATCTGCCAAAGATGCTCCCTCTGTTTACCTGCAACAAACATCCCCTGTTTTTCCACTTTGCGATACCGCTTTCTGATTCCTGTACACACCGGTATCTCTCTGGGTGTGCGATCACTGGCGTAACTCCAAGTTCCATCAGATCATGAAGCATCTCATCCATCTCTTCCTGCTCGATTCCAAACGAAAATTCAGTCAAAAAATATCCCGTCTGATTCAATGAAAGCAATCTGCCTTCACGGATCATCCGAGGAACTTCTCTTGTCATATAAATTTCCATTCCAGAGAATACTCTTAATGGCAGCTTTACTTCATCCAGTGCTTTTCTAAACGCTTCTAATCTTTGCAGATATTCTTCGATCGAATATTCTTTGAAAAAACCCCCTGTATTGGCATGCGATGTTGCAACTAATGTATGAACACCACTTTTCAATGCCAATGCTGCCATAGATAGAGAATCTTCCATATCTCTCGCTCCATCATCCAATCCTGGCAAAATATGCGTATGTATATCGATCATCTATTTTATTTTCCTTTCAGAAATCCCATATGCAAAAAGAATTCCTCCAGTCCATCAAGACTGGAGGAATCCACCTTGTTTTTTGATTAATACTGTTCTTTGACGTGTTTTGCTGCATATACAGCTAATGCTGCCGCAGCGAGTGATACATATACTAATGTAACTGGCGCTCCCTGATCACTAGTCTTTGGTGATGCAGATGTTGTTGATGTTGATGATGTTGATGTCGTTGTTGTTTTCGTCTTAGCTGGTTTTTCATCCTTGTCGAATTCATCATCATCAATCTGGGTTTTCTCATCAACCTTCTCCTGTTCTGTACTCGTATTATAATACTCATCTTCAGGACTTGGTGCTGCCATAACACTTAGTGAAAAAGCAAAACACATAATCAATGTTGCTGCCATCATAATCAACTTTTTCATGCTAAATCCCCCCTTACTGGATTCTAACTGATTTGTGTATAAAATACCTTCAATATCATCTCAAATAATTTTGTCTCATCCGGATAATATTCTGCATATCCTGTCACACCTTCTTTGATGTCACAGTCAATGCTGTAGATATTGTCAGATGAAAAACTGCTTCCTGAAACTTTCGTTGCAAGATATGTGATCTTCGGTGCTGAAAGATTCGTTACTGAATTCTCTGATACAAGATTCAGAAGATCTAATGGCAATGTAAGATCTCCCTTCATCTCCTGTAATGCTTTCTGGGCAAATGCTGTAATATACTGCTGTTGTCTCTGCATACGTGCCATGTTCGCATCCAGTGGATCAAATTCTCTGGATCTTACATAAGTCTCTGCCTGACCACCCAGCAATGTCACATTCGCACCTTCCTTCAGAGTTGGATCAACGCTTGTCAGATCTCCGATCACTTGAACGTTCACTCCACCTACTGCATCATTCAATACACTGATTGCAGAGAGGTTGATCGACATATATGAATCGATAGGAATTCCATATAACACTTTGGAAACTGCATCCACAGCATTCTTACAGCTCTTGGCTTTCCCATCCCCATAGGCATAGGCTAAACATAACTGTCGAAGTTTCCTTCCTGAATACTTTCCATTCTCATCATATGTCTTAACGTTCGCCATGATATCTCGAGGAACATTGATCAGTGAAATCTTCCCTGTAGAAGTATTCACAGCTGCCAGAAACAAGGTATCTGACTGTCCTGCTCCGTGTTTCTTTAAGTATTCTTCATCTGTATTGATCTTATCTCGGTCAACACCCATAAATAAGATACTCGTTATATCTTTATTATACTGATATTTATGTCCATTGTAAATAACCAAATCTCCCTGATTCTGGACTTTTACGCCATCTACGTTCTTTGACATTTTCATCTTGCCTCCAAATAAAGAGCCCTTTCCAAGTGCCCACATTCCAACAATGGCTGCACATGGAAGCAAAATGATCACCGCTAATACGATTATAACTCTTTTTATGATCTGTTTTGGTGTCTTTTTCTTCTTTGCTTTCTTCTTTTTCTCGTTCTTTTCTTCTTTTACTTCAAAGCCTTGAAATGCTTCCTTGGATTCTGGCTGGAGATCCTTCAGATTCTGATCCAATTCTTCATTTAATCTCTTAGCCTCATCCGTATGGTTCTTATTTTGTACTTCTTTCATCCGTCAACACCGCCTGTACTAAATAACGATTATTTGGCTGTCCTCCTACGCAGGTGCTCAGCGTGATAATCTTATCGTTGCTTGTAACTTCCTGATCTTTCCTTACATGACTTCCCATGTCTCTTATGTTCTTGACATTTCTTAAATAATTCTCAAACTTCTTCTTATTCTTAAAATTAAATGTCTTAAGTAAATGCCTGTCGTCAAACTTATATGCCGCAAAGATCGTGTATGTGTATGTTTTCTTTGGTGTGTAAACATATACTTCTTTGTGTTTCTTAAAAAATGCTTCATCTTCAAACTTGTGAAGATTCTGGAACATAGATCCATTTCTCATATTATGTCCATAAAATATTGTGTTTGGATCTGAAAAATCCTTCTTATTCGCTTTCTCTGTATAAATACATCCTGCAAACTCTGGCTCATTTTTAAAGTTATATTTTAAATAATGATCGTCTGATTCCTGACTTTGTGCTACCGGATAATCAATTCTTGTTCCTGGAACGTAGATCCATGCATAGATATCACTGTTGATCTTGATCAGCTTCTTAAAGTTGATCTTCTGTCCATGTTTGACTCCAGCTGGAACTTTCTCCGGCTCTTTTCCTTCGTTCTCACCAGTAAATTCTGTGCTTGCGATCTCTTTTAATGTTGCTTTTCTTGCCTGTTCTGTCTTATAGTCCTGATACTTGACCCATCCGAATCTTCCAAGACAGATCACACAGACTAGTACCGCAACTCCAAGAATGATCTTCCATCCACTCTTCTTCATTCAGCTTCCCCCTTATGCCGTTATTCTTGTCTTATTATATCTTTTTTTCTATCTGCGGTCAATGAATCCTGCATCTTCGGACAACCTGTGCCCTAAAAATCCATCGCCATTTTGCTTGACTCTTCTTCTGACAATTCTGTAACCTGTGTTTCCATAACACGATAAACTCTCTGACACATATTTAAAACACTCGGACGATGGGTTGTCACGATGCATGTTTTATTTGGACGTTGTTTTATGATATTTCTTAAAACTTTACGTTCCGTTGTTACATCAAGTGCCGATGTTGCTTCATCTAACAATAAGATCGGTGCATCTCTTAAAACAGCCCTTGCAATCGCAATTCTTTGTGCCTGTCCTTCCGAAAATCCTCGTCCTCGCTCTCCAATCTTGGTATAAATCGTTTCTTCCATATTCTTTACGAAATCCCACGCACAGGAAATCTTCAATGCCTCGATCATCTCTTCTTCTGTTGCATCTTGTTTCACCATTCTTAAATTTTCCGCGATCGTGCCAGAAAGAATTGTATTTCCCTGTGGTACATAGGCAAATAAATGTCTGGTATCTGCATTCATCTCCACCTGCTTCCCATTTGAAGCCCTTAAATATGCTTCTCCTTTTTCCGGATGGATCAAACCTAAGATCAAACGGATCATCGTCGTCTTTCCCTCTCCAGAAGGACCAACCAACGCAACGATCTCGCCCGGATTAGCCATAAATGCAGAATCTGTAATAACACGGTTTCCTTCGACATAAGAAAAATCCACATCCCGCATCTTTACCTCGAACCCATCTTCCACATAAGCATCCATCTCAGAGCTTTCTGGAATATGAACTTCTTTCTTAAGCTGTGCAAGCTCTCTGATACGATGTGCAGAGATTGAACTGTTCAAAAAGTTTGGTATGATCGATACCAGATTGTTAAATGCCCCATTTAAGTTACTTCTCTGTTGTAAAAATAAAGTCATGGTTCCATAAGAAATATCTCTTGTCCAAAGCCGGAACAGACAATATCCAAATGCTGCATACTGAACAACCATTCCTATAATCGACATAACGATATTCGTCTTAATCGTAAACATGTTATACTTTAAACTGATATCTTTAAACTTCTCCTGCCATTTTCTCATCTTCTTTCCATATAAAGAAGAGATCCCAAAGGACTTGATCGTATCAAAATTATAGAATGTCTCGACTTCAAATGTCATCATCTCACTACTCATTTCCCGCACTTTCTTCCCATATTCTCTCTGCTTGGAAATAAGGAACTTCGACATCAAAAGCATAAATGGTGCACTTGCAAATGCCAATAATGACATGATCTTATCGTAATGCCAGATAACCGCAAATGTTGCGACAAAGTCGTAAACTGCTATAATGATCGTCGGCAGCCAGCTGATCGCATTTCCACTGATCGTATTGACATCGCTGTTAAAACGATTCAAAACATCTCCATTACTATATTGATTAATCTCCATCCAGTCGGCATCGATGATCTTATCAAAAATATCCGCCTGAATATCATTATTGATATAGATACTCAACTTTGTAGAAATACGTCCGATCACATTTCCGATCGTCAGACTAAAAAATGCACTTCCAAGTGTGATCAAGACCATGATCCACAACTTACTCATCTGATATCCTGTGATGATATCGATCATATATTTACTTGCCACACTTCCAACCAATCCCATGGATGTGCTGAAAATACCAAGGATCGTGTAGAAAGCGATCGCTCCTTTATATCGTTTGCTGTAGGAAAAGATCCATTTCCAGTCGTCAATGATCTCTGAAAATGTTCCATCTCGCCATTTCCCGATCAGTATATCTAATGACTCAAACGATATCTTCTGATTGGGTTGATTTTGATTTTCATTGTCCATCATGTGATCATCACCTTCTTTCCTTCATAATTTTGTAAAATTCTTTTGTATACTCACAGATATATTCCGGAATTCCTTCATAATCTCCTGTTTCTAATAAAGCTGCCGCCGCACATGTATTACAGATTGGACGATATTTGCATTCTGTACACCTTTCATTGATCAAGATTTCTTTCGTCTGTGCTGATATCATTTCCCAGCTTCTTTGAAAACCTTCTGCAAATACATTCACTTCTGGTTGACTTTGCATCACACATGGGCGCATCATCCCCTGCCAATTGATCGTAAAAGAACAATTGCCTGCAAGGCATGAAATGTGCCTGCTGTATTGCATATTTTGCAGATGATCTTCGACCATGCTGATCACATGATCTTGATATTCTCTAAGAGCTTCTTCTCCCCATTGATGTTGAAAGATCAACTTCTTTGCCATCGCTGCATCCTTTGGATTCATGCGACTTTGATCATCAAATGGTTTATTTCTTTCTCTGCTTGCCGGATACATATAGGTATCAAGGTTCACGGCTGTATCCAGATCATCTGCAATATCTAAAATCTTCCTGATATCCTCTTCATTCTTTGAAGTGATGCTTCCATTAATCTTTACATCAATCTCCCTGTCCCTTAGCAGCCTGACTGCATTGACCGTCTTCTGAAATCCACCTGGATAATGACATAACTGCTCATACGCCTGGTCATCTGCTCCATATAAAGTAATATTCATTCTTCTTGGCTTATATTTCTGGAAGAAATCTGCCCATTCTTCATCGATCAGTGTTCCATTTGTATTGATCGTAAGAATCATTCCCATATTCTGCAGTTCGATATATAGTTCCTTAAATCCTGGAAATAATAACGGCTCTCCTCCTGTCAATAACAGAAATAATGTCCCTGCATCCTTCATCTGATGAGCCAGTTTGATCCATTCTTCTTTGGTTCTTAAACGGCCTTTTTGTTCCATCTCTGCCTTAGATAAACGAACATAACACATATCGCAGTTCATATTGCAAAGTGGTAATAATTCCAGACTGCCATTTACTGGAGCTTGTCTTTGATATGCTTTCTGGACCAGCATCTTTTCCATGGAATCCATTACGTCTAGGTCTTTCATTTGGCTCCCTTCTTTCTTGTACATTCTGTTTTATTATATGATGAGATGGCGGAAAAAGAAAGTTTTTATTTGTGTTTTTATTTTCCATATATTGACATTGTGGACCGTTTTTGTTAATATCATTTTACAAACTATCTATCATTGGACATGTATATTCTATATTGCAATTTTAATTTTTCATTTCCGCATGATCAAATCAATGCCTGTCCATTTGCATCGCTTAAAGGAGGGTGTTTGACTGTTAGAATAATCTTAAAAAAATTATAAATATTATTCGCATGAGCAATTAAATCAAGTTATGAATGTAAAACCTAATTTAGAT